>Ga0209638_1000868_pt1 | contig 19843 bp, 16 predicted proteins | sample BarGraNGADG00211_FD_184490 | JGI IMG/M metagenome (GOLD analysis project Ga0209638, IMG submission 184490) | Arctic peat soil microbial communities from Barrow, Alaska - Barrow Graham LP Ref core NGADG0002-211 (SPAdes) (version 2) | ecosystem: Environmental > Terrestrial > Soil > Wetlands > Peat...
GAGATCGACGACAACCTGGGCTCAGGCACTGTGGTGACACTGAAGTCGGCGGCGCCGCTCGATCATCCGCAGGAGAACGAGCCCACACCGGCTGTGCCGCGGTTGTCTGACAGACAGAAGCACGCGCTTTCAATCGTTCTAGAGCGGGGGTCGGTCGGTCCTTCCGTTCTCGCGAAGGAGATCGGGGTGAGCTTGGCCACGGCGCACCGGGAGCTCATATTCCTCGAGGACGCCGGCCTGATCGTCGCAGACCAGACAGGGAAGCGCGCTCTTACCGAGCACGGTATCGCCTGCCTTGAGCGGGTGTTTGGTTAAACATAGAGGAGGACCTTCGTATGCAGCGGCTCGAACAGATCGCTTCGACAGCGCCTCGCGAACAGGTCGTCGAGTTGTGGGCGAAAGCGCTCGCGGTTGTCAAAGGGGAGCTCAGTGAGCTCGTCTTCAACACCTGGTTCCGCGTCGCGGAACCACTCGGCATGGTCGGTTCCGACGTGGTGGTCGCGGTGCCCAACAAATGGGGGCGCGACTGGCTGTGCAACCGGTACTCAGGCCTGCTCGCCGCCGCACTCTCGGAAGTCTCCGGGGAGACGATCGGCGTCCGGTTCGTCATCCGCACCCCGGATGACGGCGTATCCGATGCCGCCGCGGATGAGGCGGGGAACTCGGACTACGAGGAAGCGGCCGGCCGAGAGTCGGTCTCCGTCGTCGAGCCCGAGCGCCACGACATCGGCGTGCGCGCCCAGGACGCGCAGGAGGTTTCGGGGCTGCGGTCCCGGTATACGTTCGACAGCTTCGTCTCTGGTGATTCCAACCAGCTCGCTTACGCCTGCGCGCTCGCTGTGGCTGAGACCCCGGCCTACAAGTACAACCCTCTGTTCATCTATGGGGGGTCGGGACTTGGGAAGACCCACCTGCTGCAGGCGATCGGACACTATATATCCACCTACTATCCGCACCTGAGGATCCGCTACATCGACGCCCACCACATGGTGGACGACTTCACAGATTCGATCCGTTCGAAGAGTATGGACTCCTTCAGGCGCCGCTATCGGGAGAACGATGTGTTGCTGGTCGACGACATCCAGGCTCTCATCGCCAAGAAGGAGACGCAGGAGGAGTTCTTCAGGACGTTCAAGATCCTGCACGATGGCCACAAGCAGATCGTTCTGACCTCGGACCGGCCTCCGTACGAGCTCGAGACACTGCACGAGCGCCTGATCAGTCGTTTCAACCACGGCATGATCGCTGACATCAACCCTCCCGAGCTCGAGACGCGAGTAGCGATCCTGAAGCGCAAGGTCGAGGCGGAACCGGGTATCCCGGTCCCAGAGGAAGTGTTCACTCTCATCGCCGAGCGTGCTTCCGGCAACGTCCGGGAACTCGAGGGGGCACTACTGCGGGTGCGCGCCTTCGCGTCCCTCAAGGCGCCGCACCGGGTGATCCTCGAGGATGCACGCGAGGTGCTCAAAGGGATGTTCCCCGAGCGCACCGTGCGCCAGATCTCGATACAGACGATCCAGAACGAGGTCTGCCGCTACTTCAACCTGTCGAAGAACGACTTGCTCGGCAACAAGCGTCAGCAGAACATCGTGCTGCCGCGCCAGATAGCCATGTATCTCTCCCGTGAACTCACCGAGCTTTCTCTTCCGCGAATCGGAGCGGAGTTTGGCGGCAAGGACCACACCACTGTCATCCACGCGAACTCCAAGATTACGAAGCTCCTCGGGGAGAAGCGCGAGATACTGAACGACGTGCAAGCGCTCACCACCGCTATCCGACAGAAGAGCTGACGTGTGCACCCTGCGCGTAAGGTCAGCCCTGTGGAATAGTGTGTGTGTAGCCTGTGGAGCGCCTGTGGGTGGAAGGGTCTGTCGTGTTGACGGTCTGCTGGGCGTGATGATCAGTCCACAGACAGGCCGGATCCGTCCACACCGGCAGGCTTCGAGGGACACACGCCTCCACCTGTGGTGATGGGGGTTGTTCACAGAAGCCACAGCACGACGGATACGACGGCATATATGAGAAGAGAAAGACCGTAAGAGCAGGATCCAGGTGAGGGGAAGAGGAAGTCCATGAAGTTCTCGATCGCTAAAGGCGCTCTCTTGGAGTCGCTCAGTGTCGTCACAAAGGCACTCTCGTCCAGAACGACCCTCCCGATCCTTTCCGGGGTCCTCGTCAACGCGGCAGATGGAACAGTCGTACTCCAGGCCACGGATCTTGAGATATCGATCCGTTCGTCGGTCTGTGCCGATGTGGAAGAGAATGGCGCCGCGGTCCTACCGGGCCGGCTGCTCGCCGATGTGGTCCGCAAGATGCCCGACGTCGCGATCCGCCTCGAGACCACATCCTTCGATCGAGTGACGGTCTCCTGTCGTTCGGAGAAGGCGGGGACGATCTCGTTCGAATTGCGCACCCTCCCCGGCGACGATTTCCCCCGCTTCCCCGAGGTCGATCCCGATACCACCGTGACGGTGCCTGTGTCGCAGATCGGTGCGATGGTGCGGCAGGTCGCCCGCGCTGTGAGCCGCGACGAAGCCCGGCCCATCTTCACAGGCATCCTACTCGTCATAGAGGGTGACGAGATCAGGATGGTGGCTACCGACTCCTACCGCCTTGCGATCAAGTCTTCCAAGCTCGAAGTCCCGGCGCAGGAGAGGATCGAAGTCGTGGTGCCGGCCAAGGCGCTGGAAGAGGTCCCGAAGGTCGCTGGTTCGGCCAAGTTCATAACGATGGGACTCAGCGCGAACCAGATCGTATTCACTGCCGGGGAGACCACATATGTCACCCGCCGCATAGAAGGGACGTTCCCAAACTATCGTCAGCTCGTTCCTGCCGACGGAACAACACACATGACGGTCGACAGGCAGGAGCTTCTCGAAGCGGTCCAGCGCGTGTCGCTGTTGGCCCAGCAGAACGCCCCTGTCCGTATGAAGATCGCGGACAGCACGCTGACGCTGTCGGCCCAGACGCAGGACGTCGGTGAGGCCACGGAAGACCTCATGGTCGAGACGAGCGGCGAGCCGCTCGAGATAGCGTTCAACCATGCGTTCCTCACCGCCGGGGCATCCTCTTCCGACGACGAGAAGCTGGACTTCCTCGCTACGAGCCCACTCAAGCCCGGGGTCTTCTCGGCGAGTGGTGACGGAGAATACACGTACCTCATCATGCCGGTCCGGCCGTAGCGCCCTGGGCGACGACGAGACGAAGTGCGGATAACAAAGCTCGAGATCACAGACTTCCGCAACTACGAGAGGTTCGTGCTGGAACCCGCGCAGGGGCTCACCATCCTGGTAGGGCCTAACGCGGCTGGTAAGACGAACATCATCGAAGCGATCCAACTGGTCACCGCGGCGAAGTCGTTCCGGCGGCCCGAGTTCAGCGACCTCATCCGATATGGCTGCTCGGGGGCGCGGGTAGCCCTCAGGGCGGAGGACGGCCCCCGGCTTCTCGAGACGACACTCGATCTTGAGGAGGGGGGGAAGCGGTCGTATTTGGTCAACGGACAGCCACGGCCCCGTCACAGCGAGGTCGCAGGCCTGCTGCCCTCAGTCGTGTTCTCACCGGATGACTTGGCGATGGTCAAAGGTCCAGCCGAACGGCGCCGCGCGGCGATCGACGATCTTGGCGACCAGATCTCCCCTACATACGGGTCGCTGAGGCGGGACTACGGGAAGTCGGTCAGACAGAGGAACGCGTTGCTTCGGGAGGGAGTCCAAGGAGCGCCCCTTGAGGCTTGGGACGAGCAGGTGATCACCCTCGGGTCCCGGCTCGTGGTGCACAGGCTCGGACTGCTGGAGAGGACGATGGTGCACGCCTCAGCCCGCTACTCAGAGATGACCTGCGGTGAGGTGCTCGACTACACGTACATGGACCGGTGCGGGCTCGGGACATGCGCATCACTGGAACAGTCCGAGGTTGCCGCGGCGATGAGAGAGCAGTTCACAGCGAGGCGTGCAGAGGAGCGGCGCCGGGTCACCACCCTGGTGGGTCCGCACCGGGACGACATCGCGCTCCGGGTCGACGGCAACGACGCCCGCTCGTTCGGCTCGCAGGGACAACAGCGGACGATCGCCCTCGCATGGAAGCTCGCCGAAGTGGAGATGGTGGAAGAAGTGCTCCGCCGCAAGCCCGTGCTGCTGCTCGACGACGTGATGTCCGAACTCGACGCCGACCGACGTGAGGCGCTTTCACGAGTGATAGCGGGCGAGATACAGACGGTGGTCACGACCACGACGACCGCGTACTTCACCAACGAGACACTCGAGCAGGCCGCGATCGTGCCGATCGAGAGGCGCGGGTGATGAAGCGGGTCGGAGAAGCCAACATCACAAGCATGGCCCACGGTCTCCTCGACAAGCTCGACCGCACAGGAGAAGGGCGGGCGCGAGCCGACGTGGTCCGCCTCTGGAGAACGATCTCTGGTCCTGAGGTGTACTCGCACGCTCGCGGCTTCGCGCTTCGGGGCGGGGAGCTCGTCGTGTTCGTCGATTCGCACGCGTGGGCCAACGACCTGGCGTTGATGAGCGAGCACTACCTCGCCGCGATGCAGGAAGGCGCTGGCAAGGAAACCGTCACCTCATTGCGCTTTGCTGTGTCGCGGAAGGTCTCGGAAGACAGAGCGCGAGACGAAGAGGATGTCGCCGACGCCGAGGCTGTGAGCCCGCGCTCGGTCACACCCCGCGCCGCCACAAAGACCGAAAGGCAACAGCTGGCGATGATGGCGGCAGGTATCCACGACATCGAACTGCGCGAAGCGGTCGTAGCGGCCGCAATAGCCCAACTTGAGTGGCGCAAGGGTATCGAAGCCGCGAACGCGGCGGAGCGGGGCGTACAGAGCGCGAGAGGCACCAATCCGTCCGCCCAACGATAGAAGCTTCTGGTAGACTGAGAAGTGTCCCCTCTCGGCACTCCGACGGCACCGTATCCTCGCGCGCGCGTGCGCGCACGGGCAGCACGGTGGGACCCATACTGACGAAGGAGCATGCGCGGGTGGCTCAGAAGCCGAGTTCGTACTCAGGCAAGGACATCCAGGTACTCGAAGGCCTCGAAGCGGTCCGCAAACGACCCAGCATGTACATCGGCTCCACGGGGCCGAAGGGACTGCACCACCTCGTCTACGAAGTGGTGGACAACTCCGTCGACGAGGCGCTGGCGGGCTACTGCACCCGCATCGACGTGGTCATCCACAACGACGGGTCGGTCACGGTCACCGACAACGGGCGCGGCATCCCGGTCGACAACGTACCGAAGTACAAGAAGCCCGCGGTCGAGGTCGTCCTCACGATCCTGCATGCGGGTGGTAAGTTCGGCGGCGAGGGCTACAAGATCTCAGGCGGGCTCCATGGCGTCGGCGTCTCTGTGGTCAACGCGCTGTCGACCCGTCTCGAGGTGGAGATCAAGCACGCCGGGAAGATCTACACCCAGGCCTACGACCACGGCAAGCCGGTGGCCCCGCTCAAGGCGGGCGGCTCTACCAAGACAACGGGCACAGCGGTCACGTTCTGGGCTGACGGGACGATCCTCGAGTCGACCGACTACGACTATGACACCATCGCATCCCACCTTCGCGAGACGGCGTTCCTCAACAAGAACATCCGCATCACGCTGACGGACGAACGCGAGCTGGAGCCCCGCAAGGACGAGTTCCGCTACGAGGGCGGCATCAACGACTTCGTGAAATACCTGATCGGCACCAAGGAGACGATCAACTCCAAGCCGATCTACTTCGAGTCCGCCGGCGAAGAGGGCTCGGTAGAGGTCTCGATGCAGTGGAACACCGGCTACTCCGAGACGGTCCTCGCGTTCGCCAACAACATCAACACACACGAGGGCGGCACCCACCTCGACGGCTTCAAGAACGCACTCACACGCACGATCAACGACTACGCGCGCCGCAATGGGATCCTGAAGGAGAAGGAGGACAACCTCTCCGGTGAGGACATCCGAGAAGGCCTCGTGGCGGTCATCTCCGTGAAGCTGCGCGACCCGCAGTTCGAAGGCCAGACGAAGACCAAGCTCGGCAACACCGAGTTCCGGGGGTTCGTGCAGAGCATCGTGACGCAGGGGCTGGCCGAGTATCTCGAGGAGCATCCGAAGCCGGCGCGCGCCATCGTGGGTAAGTCGGCGCAGGCCGCAAAGGCACGCGCAGCCGCCCGCAAGGCGCGCGAGCTCACGCGCCGCAAGGGCCTCCTCGAGTCGTCGACGCTCCCAGGCAAGCTCGCCGACTGCTCCATCAAGGACGCGGCTTTCGCAGAGATCTACCTTGTAGAGGGAGACTCCGCAGGCGGCTCGGCGAAGCAGGCGCGCGACCGTTCGTTCCAGGCGATCCTTCCGCTCCGCGGCAAGATCCTCAACGTCGAGCGTGCGGGCCTGAACCGCGCACTCGCCAGCGAGGAGATCCAGAACATGATCACGGCGTTCGGCACGAGTGTGGCGGAGGAGTTCGATCTGTCCCAGGCGCGGTACCACAAGGCGATCATCATGACCGACGCCGACGTGGACGGGGCCCACATCCGGATCCTCATCCTCACGTTCTTCTACCGGTACATGCGAGAGATGATCGAGGCCGGCTACGTGTACATCGCGCAGCCGCCGCTGTTCAAGCTCAGCCACGGCAAGACGTCGATCTACGCCTACAGCGACGTGCAGCTCCAAGAAGAACTCAAGAGGCTGCCCGCGACCGCCAAGCCGGCGATCCAGCGGTACAAGGGTCTCGGCGAGATGAACCCGGAGCAGCTCTGGGACACCACGATGGACCCGGCTCGCCGGACGCTGCTCCAGGTCACCATCGGTGATGCGCTCGCAGCAGAAGAGTCGTTCTCCAACCTTATGGGCGACCAGGTCGAGCCGCGCAAGGAGTTCATCCAGCGGCACGCCCGAGACGTGCGTTTCCTCGACATCTGACGCGAGTAACGGCGAAAGGGCGGGGTCCGGGGCAGTATGGGCGACAACGAGGTGCAGGCGAAGGGCAAGTTCGAGCCGCCACCGTGGGAGCGCGAGGCGTTCGACGCGCTCGCGGCGCGCCGCGCCGAGGAGCAGACGACAGCCGGCCTGCTCGCAGTGGCCGCTTCGGCGGCGGGGCTGGCCGGCGATGTCGCCGCGATAGCCGCCGAGGAGCCGATCCCGAGCGAGGTCGAGTCCGTCCTGGAGTCGAAGGCCGGTGCGGAGCCGGTCAGCGCGAAGCCGGTCCCGGCGGCCATGGACGACCCGGCGGTCGAGGCGATGCTGCTGAAGCTGCAGGCGGAGGAGCGGACCGACAACGCCGCCACGAAGTGGGTCGGCTGGATCGCCTCGGCGATCACGTTCGTCCTAGGTGCGGCGATGTTGATCTTCGGGCTCCTCGCGGCCCGCGACTCCGGCGGGAAGTTCGCCAACGTGGTCGGCAGCGGGGTGCTGTCGGTGTTCGGGCTGTGCTTCATGGGCATGGCGTTGTGGGTGTGGATCTCAACAAGTCGTTCGAAAGGACGTTGATAGGTGCCGGACGAAGAGCAGGACAAGATCGTCGGGATCGACATAGAGAAGGAACTCAGGGATTCGTTCCTCGAGTACTCGATGTCTGTCATCGTCGCGCGAGCGCTGCCGGATGTCCGCGACGGACTCAAGCCGGTGCACCGGCGCATCCTGTACGCGATGAACGACATGGGCCTGAGTCCCGGTCGCGCATACAAGAAGTCGGCGACCACCGTCGGCGAAGTCCTCGGCAAGTACCACCCCCACGGCGACACCGCCGTGTACGACACCATGGTCCGGATGACGCAGGACTTCTCTATGCGCCTGCCGTTGGTCGACGGCCATGGCAACTTCGGCTCCGTCGACGGCGACTCGGCAGCGGCCTACCGGTACACAGAGTCCCGCCTCGGCAAACCCGCGATGGAACTCCTGAGGGACCTCGACCGCGAGACGGTCGACATGATCCCGAACTACGACGAATCCACGACCGAGCCGAGCGTGCTTCCCGCCCGCTACCCGAACCTGCTCGTCAACGGCAGCTCGGGCATCGCGGTCGGCATGGCCACCAACATCCCGCCGCATAACCTCGGCGAGGTCATCGACGGCACGATCATGCTGATCGACAACCCGGACGCTTCCATCGAAGACCTGATGACGGTGATCAAGGGCCCGGACTTCCCCACGGGCGGCGCCATCATGGGCCGCGAAGGGATCATGGACGCGTACACGACCGGCCGCGGATCGCTCAAGGTGCGCGGCAAGGCGCACATCGAGCAGACCTCGACCGGCCGCATGCGGATCATCATCACCGAGATCCCATATATGGTGAACAAGTCGCGGCTGGTGGCCAAGATCGCGGAGCTCGTTCGCGAGAAGAAGCTCACCGAGATCTCGGACCTGCGAGACGAGTCGGACCGCAAGGGCATGCGGATCGTCATCGAACTCAAGCAGGCCTGCATCCCGCAGGTCGTGATGAACAAGATCTTCAAGCACACACCACTGGAGACCGGTTTCGGCGTGATCATGCTCGCGCTGGTCGACGGCGTCCCGCGCACGCTCACCTTGAAGCAGATGCTCGCGTACTACATCGCGCACCAGGAAGAGGTGATCGTCCGCCGGACGCGCTACGACCTGCGCAAGGCGGAGGAAAGGGCCCACCTCCTCGAGGGCTATGTCATCGCACTGGACAACATCGACGAGGTCATCCGGATCATCCGAGGTTCCGAAGACGACACGGAAGCGAAGGCCGGCCTGATCGCGGCGTTCGAGCTCTCTGAGATACAGGCGGACGCGATCCTCGAGATGCGCCTGCGCCGGCTGGTCGGACTCGAGCGCCACAAGATCGAGGCTGAGCTGGCCGAACTGCGCGAGAAGATCGCCTGGTTCCGCGAGGTGCTCGCCGACGAGTCGCTCGTGCTGCAGGTCATCAAGGAGGAGTTGGGGGAGATCCGCGAGAAGTTCGCCGATCCCCGCAGGACCGAGCTCGCGAGCACCGCGCACGACCTCGACGTGGAAGACCTCATCGCCGAGGAGGACATGGTCGTCACCATCACGAAGGCCGGCTACGTGAAGCGCCTTCCGGTCGCGACCTACCGACAGCAGAAGCGCGGCGGCAAGGGCCTGTCGGGTGTGAACCTCAAGGAGAACGACTTCGTCGAGCACCTGTTCATCAGCTCGACCCACGACTACGTGCTGTTCTTCTCGACCAAGGGCAAGGTCTACCGGATGAAGGTGCACGAGCTTCCGGTGGGTAGCCGGCACGCACGCGGCACCGCCGCGGTGAACCTCCTGCCCTTCGAGCAGGACGAGAAGATCGCCGCTGCGATCACCACCCGGGACTTCTCTGCCGACGATTTCCTGCTGTTCGCGACCCGCGACGGCATGGTCAAGAAGACGGCGCTCCAGGCGTACGACCGGTCGCGTCGTGACGGCATCATCGCCATCGCACTGAAGGACAAGGACGAGCTGATCTCGGTGCGCCGCGTGAAGCCGGGCATGAAGGTCATGATGGTCTCGGCCTCCGGCAAGGCGATCAAGTGGGACGAGATGCAGGCTCGGCCGATGGGCCGCGACACGATGGGCGTCCGCGGCATGAATGTGAAGACCGGCGACGACCACGTCCTCGGCATGGAGATCGCGCCCGCAGACGCAGAGCTGTTCGTCGTGACGGAGAACGGCTACGGGAAGCGCACGTCGGTCGCGGACTACCCGGAGCAGAACCGTGGCGGCATGGGGGTCAAGACGATCCAGGTCACCGAGAAGAAGGGCCGCCTCGCAGGGATGAAGATCGTGCTGCCCCAGCACGAGCTGATGATCATCTCGCAGGAGGGCGTCATCATCCGGGTCAAGGCGGAGGACATCTCGCGGCTCGGGCGCTCGACCCAGGGCGTGAAGGTCATGAACGTGGCCGACACCGATCGCGTGAGCGCGCTGGCGCGGGTGACCGCGAACAAGAAGAAGAAGAAGGCACCCGAGGGGCAGCAGGTCCTCGTCGCGGACGACACGGTGCCGGCCGGCATGGACGAACGGGAGTACGAGGCCGAGGAACTCGTCAGCGAAGAGTTCGAGGAAGAAGAGTAGAGCGGACGCAAGCGATCCGAAGGGCCCCGGAGGAACGTTCCTCCGGGGCCCTTCGTGTACATGCCGCCCGAGCCGGGCGCGGGCTACTTCCTTCGCAGGACGAACACCGCTTCGTCGGCCAGAAGGTTCGGCAGCGCGCGGACCAGCCGCGGGCGGCCGTCGTCACGGCCGACGAACGCGATCTCGCGTTCGATCACGGCGCCGCAATCGGCGCTGAAGTCCCGGAAGTCGGCGATCGTGGTGTGGTGGATGTTGGGCGTGTCGTACCAGGAGTACGGGATCGCCTCGGAGACCGGCATCCGCCCCCGCAGCGCCAGGTGCGCACGCACGCGCCAGTGGCCGAAGTTCGGGAACGAGACGACGCTCCGCTTCCCCACGCGCAACATCTCGGAAAGCACCAGACGGGGACGCTTCACGACCTGCAGCGTCTGCGACAGGATGACGACGTCGAAGCGATCGTCGGGGACGTCGTTGAGCCCTTCGTCGAGGTCGCCCTGATAGACCGGCACGTCGCGCTCGATGCACTTCGCGATGTCGGCGAGGTCGATCTCGACACCACGGACGATCGCGCCGCGTTCGTCGCGCAACCGGGCCAGCAGCGCGCCGTCACCGCAGCCGAGGTCCAGCACGCGGGCGCCCTCGGGCACCAGATCGGTGATGAGCTGCTGGTCCGCGCGCAACAGTTCGCGGGGGGTCACGAGGCCACCTCCGTTTCCGGGGCGGCGTCCGACAGCGCGCCTTCGGCACCCGCAGCCGCTCGGGCGTGTGCGAGCGAGTTCGTCAGGAACGGCGCGATCAGACGGTGCTGCGCTTCGGGCTCGAGCAGAAAGGCGTCGTGCCCATAGCCGCTGGGGACCTCCGCGAAGCTGACCTCGTTGCCGTTCTCGCGCAGCGCCGAGACGAGCTCCTTGGACCGGGCCGTGGGGAAGAGCCAGTCGCTCGAGAACGAGAGCACCAGGAAGCGGGCGCTCACGTCTCGGAGCGCGGCCGCCAGCGACGGCGCGTCGCCTTGCAGATCGAAGTAGTCCATCGCCTTCGTCATGTACAGATAGGTGTTCGCGTCGAAGCGTTCGACGAAGCGCTGGCCCTGGTGCGCGAGGTAGCTCTCGACCTGGAATTCGGAGACGAAGTCGTAGGCGTACTCGGCGCTGCTCTGGAGCCTGCGGCCGAACTTCTTGTGCATCGACTCGTCCGAGAGGTAGGTGATGTGCCCGATCATGCGGGCGATGCCGAGCCCGGACTCCGGCTGTCCCGCGTCGTAGTAGTCGCCGCCGGAGAACGCCGGGTCCTCCAGGATCGCGCGGCGGCCCACCTCGTTGAACGCTATCGCTTGCGGGCCGAGGCGCCACGTGGTCGCGTCGGCGACGATCGAAGCGACGCGCTCCGGGTACCGCTTCACCCACGCCAGCGCCTGCATGCCTCCCATCGAACCGCCGACCACCGCCGCGAGGCGGCGGACGCCCAGCGCGTGGAGCAGGCGCGCCTGCGCGTCCACCATGTCCTCGATCGTCACCATCGGGAAGCGCAGCCCGTAGGGCGCCCCGGTCTCAGGATCGATGGAGGACGGGCCGGTCGTTCCCGAGCAGCCGCCCAGCACGTTCGCGCACACGACGAAGAAACGGTCGGTGTCGATCGCCTTGCCGGGCCCGACCATGACGTCCCACCAGCCGGGCGCCGCGTCGTCGGGCTCCCCGGGGCGCAGACCGGCGAGGTGGCTGTCGCCGGACAGGGCGTGGCAGACGACCACCGCGTTGGTGCCGAGCGCGTCGAGGTGGCCCCAGGTCTCGTAGGCGACCACGACGCCGTCGAGGGTCCTGCCGCTCGCGAGGCTGAGGGCGCCGTCGAGCGCGAGCGTCTTCGTTGCCGAGACGCCTGCACTCGCGGTCTCCTCCCATGGGCGGCGGAGCGTGTCCGTGTCACCCATCGCTACACCCCCCGAAGTGCCTGGTCGAGGTCGGCGATGATGTCCTCGATGTTCTCGATCCCGATGGAGAGCCGCACGAAGTCGGGCCCGATGCCCGCGCGGACGAGCTCGTCGCCGGACAGCTGGGAATGCGTCGTCGTCGCCGGATGGATGATGAGCGACTTCGCGTCGCCGACGTTCGCGAGATGGGAGAAGAGCTTTACGCCTTCGATGAGCTTGCGGCCAGCCTCCGCGCCGCCCTTGACGCCGAAGACCACGACGCCGCCGTACAGACCGTGGTCGAGGAACGTGTCCGCGTTCGCCTTGGTCGGGTGGTCCTCCAGGCCCGGGTAGGTGACCCACGCCACCTTCGGGTGCGACTGAAGGTGCTTCGCTACCGCGAGGGCATTGGTGCTGTGGCGCTCGACCCGCAGCGACAGCGTCTCGACGCCGAGGAGGATCTGCTGCGCGTTGAACGGCGACAGGGTCGGACCGAAGTCGCGAAGCAACTGCGTGCGCAGGCGGATGCCGAATGCGACGTTGCCGAGGCCCGGGAAGTCACCGAAGACCTCCCAGAACTTGAGGCCATGGTACGAGGCGTCCGGCTCCGTGAACTGCGGGAAGCGACCGTTGCCCCAGTCGAAGTTGCCACCGTCGACGATGAGGCCACCGAGCGACGTCCCGTGGCCGCCGATCCACTTGGTCAGCGACTCGATGACGATCGCGGCGCCGTGCTCGATCGGACGCGTGAGGTAGGGGGTGGCGAACGTGTTGTCGACGACGAGCGGCACGCCGAGAGCGCGGCCGGCGTCGGCCAGTCCCTTGATGTCCGGGACGTCGAGGCGCGGATTGCCGATCGTCTCGATGAACCACGCCTTCGTGGTGTCGTCCGTCGCGTTCACGAAACCCTGGATGTCGGTGGGCTCGACGAAGCGCACAGTGATGCCGAGCTTCTTGAACGTGTGCAGGAAGATGTTCCACGTCCCGCCGTAGAGCGAAGTCGAGGCGATGATGGAATCGCCGGAGCCCGCGAGGTTGAGCAGCGCCAGGTTCTCGGCGGCGTGGCCGGACGCGACAGCCACGGCGGCGGTACCGCCGTGCAGAGCGGCCAGGCGCTGCTCGAGCACGTCGGTCGTCGGGTTCATGATGCGCGAGTAGATGTTGCCGAACTCCCGCAGGCCGAAGAGGTTGGCCGCGTGGTCGGTCGACTTGAAGTTGTACGCGACCGTCTGGTAGATGGGGACGGCGCGCGAACCGGTGGTGGGGTCTGCCGAGGCGCCTGCGTGCACGGCGCGGGTGTCGAAGCCGGGGCGAGTCGAGTCGCTCATGGTGTCACTCCTGATCGTGTCATTGGTGATGGGGACATTCTGGACCTCATGCCCGCACCCTCACTAGAGGGATGCGCGGCGGCTGGGCCGCCCGGTTCCAGCGCAGCAGCGCTCGGACCCGGGCCCGGTCATCAGCATGTCCATCGCCATCATCGACACGTTCAGGCGAACCATGGGGATCTCGTCTCACCTCCATCTCTTCGATCGGAGCGGTCCGAAGGACTGCGATACGTACGACCGCGCGGCGTCCGCCGCTCGGTGACGGCGACTCTAGCACAGCTCGCGGCTGCGCGCACGCACCGATGCGGTGCGGAAGCGCGGTGAACCACGCGACCATACGTTCCTGAGTCCGGGCTATGCGATAGGGTGTGAAGGCTCACGCTCCGGGGAGGGCGCGGCCGCGCCGCGGGCAATGGCCGAAGGGAGGTCAGGCGTGCTGGTCCGTTCGAAACGCGCGATGCGCGCGATGGTCTCCGAGTATGCGGATGCGATCCGGGCCTTCAGCCGGAGCGCCCGCCTGTTCCTCGCCGCGCTCGGGATACAGTCGTTCGGCATCGGCATTCTGGTGACCGTCTTCTCGATCTACGTGAAGACCGCGGGCCTTTCGGAGGCGGTCGTCGGCGACGTCGAGGGGTCCCTCGCACTGGCCGCGGCGGCAGTCTGCCTGCTCGCGCCGCCGCTCATAGCCGTGTTCGGCTACCGCCGGCTGATGGTGGGCGCGGCGGTCCTGTACGGCGTGGCACGGCTCGGCCAGGCCGGGGCACCGGAGGTCGGGCTGCTCCTGGCGTTCGGCGCGATGTACGGATCCGGCGACGGGATCATGCAGGCCGCGCCGGTCTCGTTCCTCGCCGAGATCAGCACCCCGTTCGAGCGTAGCCATCTATACACCGCCGACCTCTTCGTCCGGGTGGCGTGTTCGATGGTGGGTGGTCTCGCGGGAGGTCTGCTCCCGTATCTCTTCTCGGGAGCGCTGACAGATGTCGACGCCTACCGCGCGACGGTCGCGATCGCCGGGCTGCTGCTGATGTCCTCGTCGGTCCCGCTCCTCCTGATCCGTGAGAAGCTCGCGCATCCCAGGCACGCGTTCGCGCGCTATCTGGAAACGGCGCGCACGTTCCGTTCGTGGGGCCACGTCGGGCGACTCCTCGTGCCCCAGGTGCTCATCTCCCTGGGGGCCGGGCTCATCATCCCGTTCCTCTCGCTGTATCTGAAGCAGCAGCTGGGCGCCACGATCGGGGAGGTCGGGTTCATACAGGGGATGTCGGCGCTCGCGATGGGGATCGCCGCGCTCGCGGCGCCGATGCTCGGCCGGAGGTTCGGCTTCGTGAAGGCGACCGTCTTTGCAGAGGCCGCCAGCCTTCCCTTCCTGGCCGCCATCCCGTTCGTCACGAACCTGCCGCTCGCGGCGGTGGTGTTCTGGTTCCGCTCGGCGTTCATGAACATGTCGTGGCCGACGTGGAGCCAGTACACGATGGAGCACGTGCCCGGGCGGGAGCGCCCGATCGTGGCCGGTACAGTGTCGTTCGGCTACAGCGTCTCGTTCCTCATCGGGTGCGCGGTGGGGGGCCGACTTATGGAGCACTCGTACACGTTGCCGTACGCGATAGCCACCGGCCTGTACGCGGCGGGCGCGCTCGCGACGTGGCTGATGCTGCGCCGGCACCAGAAGCCACCGGCCTGGGTCGAGGCAACGTGAACACGGCCGGAGTCCCGCGAGCCCGTGCTACCATCGGCCCCGTGAGAATCGACCCTGCCAAGACGCCCGCCGATCGTGAGCCGCCCGCGACACCCGCGGAGCGGCTCGCGTGTCTTCGCGCGGTTCTGTTCGACCTGGACGGCACCCTCATCGACACGATCGATCTCATCCGGGTGTCGTTCCGATATGCGACGCAGAAGGTGCTCGGGGAGTCGCTGCCGGACGAGCTGACGATGGCGAACGTGGGTCAGCCGCTTCGCACCCAGTTCGAGGACCTCGCTCCGGGCCGCGCCGATGAACTGACGCGGGCCTACCGCGAGTTCAACCAAGCGCACCACGATGAGCTGGCGAAGTCGTACCCGGGCACCGTCGAGGTGTTGCAGGCGATCGCCGACCGTGGCGTCCCGATGGGCGTCGTGACGAGCAAGGGGACAGAGGGCGCGCGCCGCGGCCTCGACCTGTTCGGCCTGACCGGGTTCTTCGAGGTCGTCGTGAGCGCGGACGACGTCCCGAAACACAAGCCGGACCCGTTCCCGTTACGCTTCGCGGCCTCCGCCATGAAAGTGCCGTTGGAGTATTGTGTCTACATCGGTGACAGCCCGCATGACATGCAGGCAGCGGTCTCCGGCGGAGCGATCGCCGCGGCCGCCCTGTGGGGCGCGTTCAGCGCCGACGATGTACTCAAACCAGGCCCGCCGTTCGCCTTGCGGGATATCGGGGAACTGCCCGCACTACTCTTCGGCGATGCGGGTAGCTATGGCACGGGAGATCGGAGCAGGGGGCCGCGCTGACGCGGGGCCGCCTCGGGCGAGGAGGACGTAGTGAGCAGGGGCAAGATCATCGGTGGGGTCGTGGTTCTCGTCGTCATCGCCGCAGTCGTCGGCGGGGTGTTCTACTCGAGCGCGGCCAGTGCGCCAGCGATCACCACTGCGACAGCCACGAACACGGCGCTCTCGGTCACCGTCACGGCGTCGGGGAAGATCGAGGCCGCGAAGCGCGCCGACGTCTTCGCTCCGACCGCGGGCAAGCTCGCCAGCGTGGCGGTCAAGGACGGGGACGCGGTCACGGCGGGTCAGACGCTTGCCGTGATGGACAGCGCCCCTCTGAAGCTGCAGGTCAAGCAGGCGTCCGCGGGACTCAAGGGCGCCAAGGCGCAACTCGATGCGATCAACAAGGGTGTTCCGTCCGCCATCGACGAGGCCGCCGCACAGGCAGGCGTCGATGCGGCGCACGCGGGGTACGACTCGGCTCACTCGGCGTACGAGGCGTTCGCCGCGGTGTTCGGCTCTGACCCATCGCAGGAAGCCACCCTCGCGCAGCTCGCCGCCGCCGACAAGGCCGCGTACGCTGCGCTCCAGAGCGCCAAGTCCGGCAAGTCGAAGCTCAGCCTCGCTGCGAAGGTGTCGCTGGCCAAGGCCGCCGCGCAGGCGTCGGTCGATTCGGCCACCGCCGCGCTCGCGCTCGCGGAGAGCACGCTGGACGACGCGAAACTGCTCGCGCCGATCGACGGCGCTGTCATCTTCAACGCCGCCGGGGCACCGGGCGGCGACGGCATGACGCCGAGAGCGGCGATCGGCACCGCTGTCACCCCGGCATCGGCGATCTTCACCGTGGTCGACCTGGGCAGCCTCAACTTCAACGCTCAGGTCGACGAAGCCGACATCGATACCGTCAAGGCCGGCATGAAGGCCAACGTGAACCTCGATGCGTTCTCGTCGATGACGTTCACGGGCACGGTCGGGTCGATCCGCAAGGCCGCCATCCAGACGACGACCGGTGGTATCGCGTTCCCGGTCCTGATCTCGGTCAACGGCGCTGGCAAGAACATACTCGTCGGCATGAGCGGCTCCGCCGACATCGAAGTCGAATCGGTGGCGGGTGCGCTGACCGTGCCGATCGAAGCCGTGCTGTCCGACGGCGGCAGCAAGTACGTGTTCGTGGTCAGCGGCAACAAGGTCGCCAAGGTCAAGGTCACGACCGGCGCGCTCACCGACGTTTCCGCTGAGATCCTCACGGGGCTGAAGGCCGGCGACGTGGTCGCGACGAGCCAGCTCACGACGCTGACCGACGGCATGACCGTCCGCGCGCAGTAGGGCGGGTATGGCGACGGGATCGAGCAGGTTCGCCGACGCGCTCGGCGCAGATGTGAGAACGGCCGCGGGTCCGGTAAGCACCGGACCCGCGTCACCGCGCGCAGTACTCGAACTCCGTGATGTGACGAAGACGTACGTGCTGGAGGGGGTCGAGGTCCACGCTCTCTGCGGGGTGACCCTCGACGTGTTCCAGGGCGAGATGCTGTCGATCATGGGGCCGTCCGGCTCGGGCAAGTCGACCCTCATGCACATCATCGGCCTGCTGGACCATCCCACCTCGGGCACGGTCAGTGTCGAGGGCCAGGACGTCGTCGGCATGACTGCGAACCAGCTCGCAGCGGTCCGGAACAAGCGGATCGGGTTCGTCTTCCAGTCGTTCAACCTGCTGGCGCGCACCGGGGCATTGGCGAACGTCGAGCTCCCTCTCGTATACGCAGGTGTGAGCGCGTCCGAGCGCACGCGGCGCGCGCGCGAGGCGCTCGAAGGAGTCGAGCTCGGAGACCGGCTGCGGCACACGCCGAGCCAGCTGTCCGGAGGCCAGCAGCAGCGCGTGGCGATCGCTCGCGCGCTGGTCACCTCGCCATCGATCGTGCTGGCGGACGAGCCGACCGGTAACCTGGACTCGCGCAGTGGAATCGAGGTCATGGCACTCCTGCAGCGGCTCAACGCGGCGGGGATCACGGTGGTGGTCGTCACACACGACGCGAACGTGGCCAGGCACGGACAGCGCATCATCGAGCTGCGTGACGGCGAGGTCGTTCGCGACGCAGCGGTCACGGACAGACTCGACGCCTCGAAGGAACTCGTCCAGCTCGGGATGAACACCGCGGCAGGCACGGACGCCGTCGGCGCCAAGGCGGCTGATGCCGGATGAGCCTTGTCGAGTCCTTCCGCATCGCCATGCGCGCGCTGTTCGCGAACAAGGTCCGCAGCCTTCTCACGATGTTGGGCGTCATCATCGGAGTCTCGGCGGTCATCCTTCTGGTCGCGATCGGGACCGGCGTTCAGGGCCAGGTCACCGGAGCGGTCCAAGGTCTCGGCAGCAATGTCCTGTTCGTGTTCCCGGGCAAGATCAACACGGGCGGAGGGAGCGGCGGCGCCGGCTTCGCCGGTGCGTCGGGCAAGCCCTTCTCGTCCTCGGACGCGCAGTACCTCCAGATGCGGCTGACCGGCGTGGACGCTGTCGTTCCGATGGCGCAGGGGTCGGCGACCGCGAAGTACCAGAGCAAGTCGGTTCAACCGACGCTCATGGGCACCACGGATGAGGGACGACTGGTCAACAGCGCGACCCTCGGAGGCGGCCGCTACTTCAACCGTTCCGAGAACGACGCAGCGGCGCGGGTCGCGGTGATCGGGTATACCGTCAAGACGCAGCTCTTCCCGAACGTGGCCGACCCTGTCGGTCTGGTGATGACGGTCAGCGGCCAGCGCTTCACCGTCATCGGGTGGTTCGAGAAGCAGGGCGGCGGCATGGGCGGTGACCAGGACAACCAGATCAGCATGCCGATCGGCGCGCTGCAAAGGATAACGGCGACCGACCGCGTCGCCATCATCCTCGTGAAGGTCTCGAACGCCTCGCAGGTCGACTTCGTCCGATCGCAGATCACGCGCTTCCTCGAACCGAGGTTCGGAGACCAGGTGACGGTCTTCTCGCAGGATCAGACCCTCGGGATCTTCAACGCGTTGCTCGGGACGCTCACGATCATGCTCGCGGGCATCGCGGGGATATCGCTGCTGGTCGGTGGCATCGGGATCATGAACATCATGCTCGTCAGCGTCAGCGAGCGGACGCGCGAGATCGGCATCCGCAAGGCGGTCGGCGCCCGCACCTACGACATCCTGAGCCAGTTCGTGATCGAGGCGATGATGCTCTCTGTCACCGGGGGCGTTGTCGGAATCCTCGTGGGGGCCGGCGGCGCGCTCGCGCTGAGCCCGATCGTGCCGACGACGATCACGCCATGGGCGATCGCGGTGGCGTTCTTCTTCTCGGCCGGCGTGGGCGTCTTCTTCGGCGTCTATCCGGCATGGAAGGCGAGCAAGCTCGACCCGATCGAGGCGCTCAGGTACGAGTAGCGCCTCGGCGCGTCGGTGCGGCTGCGACATCGTTCACGCGACGGCGCTCGCGCTCGCCGCCTGCTATCAATCCTTCAACCGCTCCAGCGCCCAGGCCATGTTCTCGCCGAGCCGGGCCATGGTGCGCAGCCCCTCGGCGTCTTCCTCGACCTCGCCGGGCGCGCGGCCGATCCCGATGTTCCAGTAGCTCGAGCCGACGACCACCATCTCCGAGATGAGGAAGAGGTGGTTGATCGTGTCGAACGCGTGGATCGCGCCGGCCCGGCGGACCGCTATGACGCCCGCGCCCACCTTGCGCGCGAGACGGTTGCCGCCCTGGCGTGACGCGTAGCCGAGCCGGTCGATGAGCGCCTTGGTCTCGCTCGACACGTCCGCGAAGTACACGGGCGAGGCGATGATGATCCCGTCGGCCTCGAGGGCCTTTGGGATGCACGTCTCGCTGATGAAGTCGCGCACACCGGCGCAGTTCCCATCCTTCGTGTCGGCGCACTTCATGCACGCGGTGCAGCCATGCGCCCGCTTGCCGGCAAGCTCGACGAGCTCGCACTCCACTCCGGCGGCTTCGAGGGGCGCGAACACGTGGCGGACCAGGGCGACGGTGTTGCCGTCCTTGCGGGCGGAACCGACGAACGCGACGACCTTCACGGGGTGGTCCTTTCCAGGGGGGATGAGCGCGGAGAGCGGTTGCGAGGCCCGGCCTCAGGAGTGCATGAAGTCCTCG
>Ga0209638_1000870_pt1 | contig 19809 bp, 16 predicted proteins | sample BarGraNGADG00211_FD_184490 | JGI IMG/M metagenome (GOLD analysis project Ga0209638, IMG submission 184490) | Arctic peat soil microbial communities from Barrow, Alaska - Barrow Graham LP Ref core NGADG0002-211 (SPAdes) (version 2) | ecosystem: Environmental > Terrestrial > Soil > Wetlands > Peat...
CATTTCAGCTGCGCCGTTTGCAGTATACGTGTTGCCGCTTCGCACAAATCCAGTGATATAGGCCTTCAATTCATCACAGAAAGCAAACTGGAGGTTGTAGCAGTTGTTCCCAAGCTTTTTGGGATTGTATCCTTTGGCCGTTCCTTCCTGGTGACCTTCTACGTTAACTACACTGTTGTCGATATCGATAGTAATTGATTTGAGTTTGCTCTTTCTCAGCAGCTTTCTGAATACTTTGAAATTGATTTCCCTAAGCATTTGGGTTGTTCTGTAACTGAAATTTCCCAAAAATCGTGATACTGTTTCCGGTTCTTTGACCGATATGGCAAATTCATTGATCAGAGGATCGCTTTGTAGCAGTTTCAGCCGTTCCAGTTTATCAATCCCAATGAAGTTGCCGCAAAGCATGGTTTTGATGTGGTTCATTTTGATTTTGTTGGTGGAGGAGTTCTCAAAAACCAGATCTTGATCAATCAGGTCAAAAATCCCATTTTTACTGGCATGCTCCAGCAATAGAAACAATCCGGCATTTGATGTGAGATTTTTGGCTGAAAATTCGATTTTATTAATCACGGCAATATCCTTACTGTATATTTCCCATCCACAAGATTTTAACATGGTATCCCAATCAGAAGTTTTCCGATTCACCCATTTTGTGAAATCATAAGTCTGACGAGAAATCCCAAAATTCATCCAAAGTGGGTGAAAAGTAGCAATTTTGGCTGGAAATTGATGAAATATTGGCTCAAACAACCCTTTTTTACACAGAAAGTGGGGCTTTTATTAAACACGCCCTTCTTTGACTGATCCGGCGACGTGGAATCCGGGTACTAGTAAATTAGTGATTTTCGGAATGGCCATGTTCTGTCCGCTTGCACATATTATCATGATGAAATTCATGGGACATGATCATGTGGAAACCCATCTGGCCGGGACACATGTCCACAGCGAAATTGAATAAGCTGGGTATGGCCGCCGCAAAGGCGTGTAATAGTAAGACCGGAAGATTTCAAATTGATCTTCTGTTATGCCCGCTTATCGTGACCTTCGAATCCGATGATATCCCAATGCAAACGTCTCGAGGAACGAAAACGGAGGTGCTAGAAATATGAACCAAGGAATACCACCCCCACCTCATGATAAGTATAACTGGCAAGGAACAATCGGCGCTATTCTGGCGCTGGCACTAATAATTGGCCTGCTCGCACTTTTGGGTTTCGGGATGGTAAAAGCCAAGAGTGTCCAGCGTGACTCTGGGCAGGCACCCGATTTCACGCTGATAGGCTACGATGGGCGGAAGGTCACTTTGAACGAGCTACGAGGAAAGGTGGTGGTCATCAATTTTTGGGCATCCTGGTGCATCCCCTGCCGGCAGGAAGCGGCCTATCTTGAAAAGACCTGGCGAAAATACCAGAACCAGGGGGTTGTCTTTATCGGGGTAGATTACGTAGATACCCCAGCGGAGGCTCTCGCTTATATCAAGGAATTTGATATCACCTATATCAATGGTCCCGATCTTGAAACACGTATTTCTGATGCTTATAACATCAAGGGGGTACCAGAAACGTACTTTATTGATAGGGATTGTTTTTGTCAATTGCATGGTGTATACATAGGACCATTGGAAGAGCCATATCTGGATAATAAAATTGAGGAATTATTGTCTCAACAAAATCAGAACCAGTCTCCATAAGCAATCTCATATCAAAAAAGGGAATATAACAAACTCCTGAGGAAACTCAACTAGAGGCTTTACACCGATTCCTTTGACGAAATGGACTTCCCCTTTTTATAATGCAACCCCAACATGATCTTCTACAGCAACCTTACAGCAACCAGAATGGAAGGCGTGGAAAAACTGGAAATAATGGAGAAAAAAGCATGGCTAACCCCAAATATATAGGACTCATTGTAAACAACACCGCCATATATATGGGTTGGACATAATGGAAATGGTCTTCCCGCAACTGTGGATCAGGTTGTTGTGGGTTCGACCCCCATCAGGCACCCCTAAATGAAGCAGGACTCCACTACATAACCCACTTAGCTGGGGGTATCTTTTTTGGAGTCCCATTTATCGGTAAGAATTTGGAATTTGATGCATACAAAATCTTCCGGAAAGGATTTAATTTCCTTTCGTTATATTCATCTGTGCGAAATTCATTATTGTCATTATGTTGGCTGAAGAGCGGCCGAGGAAATATGCAACCTTTAATCTCGCACTGGCTCCAATTTAAAGAATTTCCAAGAGCTCTTAAGATGATAGAGAGTCACGATCCACCTGTGAAAAAGGTCATCATACTTCCGAATGAATAAATGGAACGTGATCGAGAGTTTGTAATTGATTAGCTTTTATATAAACTGAACCCACGATCATTCAGCATATATATGTTTTATTTAACTGGTTTTTTATTCATGATATTAACAGAGATCCCCCCTCATTGGATTATGCAGCTGCTTGATCTTTCCCCACTTGCTTGTGGTACTCATAATCCATTAATTGTTTCGTTTGTCTTCCGGGAGATCAATGTGAGCAGGATGCCGAGGGCAATCAAACTGGCTGAAAGCAGAATTGGCATGGTAACGCGCGGGGAGATGCTTTCAAACAGCTGGCCAATCAACCAAGGGAAGATCATTCCCCCGATGCCACCACCGACCAGGATCCAACCTACCAAGTCACCAGTTAGAGTCAACCGCTGCTCAGCGAAAGACATTGCAGTGGCAAAGACGGAGGCGATCGAAAGCCCCATCAGGATCGTGCCTCCCCAGAGAGCTAGGGATGAAACTGGCCAGACGAGCAAGATGGCAAAGGCAGTCAGGCAACCCGCCAAGTCAATAAACAAGATGGTATGCGATCGAAGACGGGAGGAAATGCCTATACCAAGCAACCTTCCAACAGTAAAAGCGCCCCAGAAAGCCGAAGTTAAGTATGCTGCGTTTGTCTCACTCACAAGGTGCAGACGGGCCGAATAAGTATAGATCCAGTTTCCAAAACCAAGCTCCAGCCCGACGGTGAAAACGAAGAAAAAGACGATCAGTAGGAACGGTCCTAAATTGAATCTCCTATTGGATTGTTCAACCATTCTCCTTCGAACATTTAAGCTTGGCAGGAACCAGAACCATAGCACCACCGGTACCGTCAGGAGTGAAAATATCCAATACGCCCAGCTAATATCTTTTGCGACCAGGATGACCCTGGCAAAAATGAGGGGAGCCACGAAGGAACCAATACCATAGAAAAAATGTAAGCCGTTCATATACGGGCCAACTTTAACCCCATGAATCCAGGTCAGAAGGGTATTGCATCCAGCGTCAAGTGCGCCCTGGAACGTCCCCAGAAAGAAAATGACTGCCACCAGGAACCAAAGCGAATGCAACACGGGTACGAGTGCAGAGCTTATTGAAATCCCCAGCAAAGCCAGGGCCTGGATCCGGTGACCGGGGAAGCGGTCATACGCGCGGCCACCGAGTTGGGAGCCTGTCATGTATCCCAACGAACTGGCAACAAAAATAATACTTATCTGGTCGAGACGACTGGATGTTTGCTGTGCAAGCCACGGTAGGGCTGGACCAGTAAGGGACATGGTTGCCCCCAGAGTAATAAAGGCAACATAGTAGGCAAAAGTAGCGGTCAACGGTTTAACCCGGCTGAGTGTTAATTCATTCAATGGGATCTCCGATGAATTCCTTGAAACGTGAGTAGGGTTTCACAAACGACGATTAGAATATAGGCCAGAATTTTCAGAGACGGATAGGTTGAGGGTTGGATTCCCAGGTAGTTTTTAGAACATCCGGGTAATACGACCTTTATCCCTGCCTACCAGAGGCACAAATATTACATCTCCAAAACCAACGGACGAGCAATGCCATCGATGATTATTTTCGGCCAATCGGGTATTTCCGTCAGGACCTCATTGTGTGTTTCCCCCACGAGAATCGTATCTTCTGATTTGCAGCCTGTGATGGAAGGATTCCAGGCATATACCTGGCCTGCAATTACAAGTTCCGGAGAACCTGGAACAGCCAAATATTCACGGGGTTCATATCCGGCTGCCCCGCCTTGATGATGCTTCTGCCACTCGTCAGGGAAACCATTGGCTGCATAGGCTGAGACTGCACGTTCAATGATATTTCCCAGGCTCTGGCCAGGGCGTGTGGACCCAATGAAAACCGCATCAACCCGGGCACATGCACTCACCTTGCGTTGTAGGGCCGAAGAAATAGGTCCAAAATGCACCATTCGTGTCAACGAACACACCAGCCCATTTTTTCTTCCGCACAGGATAAGCATGGCAACCTTCTCGAGTTTTTTTGAGGTGGGCAATGGATGTCGAAATGCGGGTATCCGCCCGTCGGTTGCAATCAGATTTACTATAGCTTGTACCCCCTGCTGTTCCGCTTCCATCGCCAACCTGGCGGCAATTTCGAATTCAGTCTGGCCTGGTCTGACCGCACGGGCAGCAATTCCCATCGCATGACTACAAAGCTTCCCCAAATCCTGGTAACGAAGTCCTTCTTCTGGTGTCAGATTTGTTCGAAGGCGTGACAGGTCAGTAGAAAGATCGATAGCGTTTGGAAAGGGACCATCCGCAGCGAGCTTCAATTCGCGGCCAAGTTCTGACACGGTTGCCTGGTTGACATGCCATGGGTTTAAATGAAATTCCCAACCCTGCTCAACCAATTTCTCTTCCTTCTCCAGGCGAGGTGCTTCAATGTTATTGGTGATGAGGTACTGGTGATCCTGCGTTATCAGTAATGTAGCAACTCCTTCGGAGGAAGCAATATTTATGTAGGAGGCTGCCCCGCAGGTCGCCCAAGCAAAGCTGCCAACCTTCTGAAGGACCAGACCGTCGATATTCCTCCCTGCCATCCAAGTACGAATGGACCTGAGTTTCCGTTCACTTTCGCTCATAAAATCGCCTCCATCGAAACCCGGGAAAAATTAAGCCCAGAACATTTCTCCGGGACTTTCCACCGCAACTACTTCACGCAAAGCAGCCATTCCCTTTCTGACACCTTCGTCAAAGGACATCATTCCGTCTTCGTGTTCAAGGGAAATGGCGTGGTCATACCCAATCATTCTCAACGTTGAGACAATATTCTTCCAAACATTGAGATCGTGCCCATATCCAATGGTCCGGAAGGTCCAGGATCGATGAGGAATATCCGTGTAACTTTTATGATCATTACACCCATTTATTGCGAGATTGTAAGGATCAACAAAACAATCCTTGGCATGAACATGAACAATCGCATCACCCAGTTTACGGATGGCTGCGACGGGGTCCACCCCATTCCAAAACAAGTGGCTGGGATCGAAATTACAACCGAGCGCGGGACCACAGGCTTCCCGCATGCGCAGCAGGGTCTCGACATTGTACATGAGCATGCCGGGGTGCATCTCCACGCCAATCTTCACGTTATGCTTTTCGGCAAATTTGGCTGCACCACGCCAGTATGGGATGGCGACTTTATTCCACTGATAATCAAGAATCTCGAGAAAATGGGGTGGCCAAGGGCAGGTGACCCAATTGGGTGTCGTGTCTGTAGGTGAGCCTGCTGGAAGACCAGCCAACACATTTACGGCAGGAACGCCGCACATTTCAGCCAACCGAACAGTTTTACGGAAAAGCTCATCAGAAGCTGCAGCAATTTTCTTGTCGGGACCGATTGGGTCCCAGTGGCAACTGAAAGCGCTGATGATCATGCCTCGCTTTTCCAGAACTTCAAGGTAAGCCTTGCGTTTTTCACCACTTACCAGAAGTTCATCAATCGGACAGTGATGAGCCCCAGGCAGACCACCGGTGCCAATTTCAACCGCAGAGGCACCGTAAGAGAGAATCTTGTCAACTGCCTGCTCAAAGGGAAGGTTTTGAAAAATTACTGAAAAGACTCCGATTCTCATATGAGCTCCTAGTCCAAAGGTGGATAAATATCCAAAGTCATTTGGAGTTCCCTCAGGAAATTCCAAATTTCCATCCAAACAAAATAATCAACCAGCATCTAATAATGGCAACCATTGGGAAAATCCATTTGCTGACATTCCCAATGGGGAACTCTAGATCAACTTGCTCAAATGCTCAAAGCTGCGAATAGCATCAGGAACATTTCCGCTTTCAACGCTGAAAACAATGTCAACCGGGCAGGTTTTTACGATCGCGATCACCTTTTTCCAATCGACGACACCATCGCCACACGCGCAACCAACCGGAGTCCCGGTCACCTTACCCTTTTCCGCGCCGCTTTGAGAAAAACTGATATCTTTGGCGTGGAGGTGAACCAGTCTATCCTTCACATGAGTCAGCCAGTCGTAGGTATCGGTAGTACCAGCCAGATAACTATTACCCGTATCATAGTTAATGCCTATGGCTGGAGATTTTACCAACTCATAGATGCTGTCGAGGCCTTCCTGCGATTTGCTGTACTGCTGGTGAGGCTCCAGCCCGATCTTGATCCCATACCGTTCTGCCACCATGGATGCTTCTTTAAGAGTATAGGTCATCAATTGGTAATCCATCGCTTTTGTGGTCCAATCCGGTTTTGGACCTTCATCGGTATTCACCACGGGAGCACCAGCATCAGATGCCCAGCGGATTGCCAGTTTTAAGTATTCCACGCTAATTTCTGGTTTGCACAAGGGGGTGTGAGATGAAAGCCCGGACATCTTGATCTTGTGCTTGTCGCAAAGGTCGCGAGCCCAACGAGGGTCATCGTACATCGATACGCTATGGAAATACCTGGCCTCACTTAATAATTCCCGACCCCAATGGACCATGGGTTCAACATATTGGTACCCAATTTCAGCCGCTTTGGCGACACCCCAGTCAAAGGGTTTGTCATGAGTCCTGACAAATTCCATATTCACGCCGAGAAATACTTTTCCCATATTGCCTCCAAGAATACCTAATTAGCAAAGAATGCTATTTGACACTCATGCGTTTGTTAGCAGCATTCACCAAATCGCGAACAAAAACCAGGGACTTCTCAATCATGGGTCCTCCCTGTCCTTCACATTCCAAGCTGACCACACCGTTATATCCAATCTCCACAAGAACATCGAAACACTTCTTGATGTTTTCTTTGTTTACGCCTTCACCGATAGCACATTGGCTGACGGCAATCCCCGTCAATTCACCCCTCAATGAAGCAGCCAGGGTTTCACTAACGTCCTTAACATGAACGTGGCTGACTTTATTTTTAAATTTGGTTAAAAAAGCAACCGGATCCTGCCCGGCAATATAGGTGTTGCCAGTGTCCATATTCATGCGCAGGTACGGGCTGTCAACAAATGCAAGCATTTTTTCCATGAACTCGGGCTTGGTCGTGTAGTAGCCATGGGGTTCGATATCTATGATCATTTTATAGCGGTCCGCAACTTCAAGGATTTGCCCATAGCTTCGTTTCATCATGTCCATCGCCTGGGAATCGGTCATTCCCTTGGGGGCAAAGCGGTCATCCGTCGTGTCGATGTGGTCACAGCCGGCCAGGTATGCCCAGCGGATGGTCCGAATGACGTATTCTACGCCAAGGGTTGCACCTTCGGGCAGGGACATGGGAAAAGCAGCATCAATTTGTGAGAAACGTACGCCGTATTTAGCTGCCTTTTCGCGCCAGAGCATGGGGTCTTCCCACATGGCAACATGAGGTTGATATCCAAGCCCATGGATCCAGCTTACTCCATCCACCATGCCACATTCAATCCAGTGCACATCATTTTTTTGCGCCCACTGCAGGCTTTGTTCAAAGTTCCAGTAGCTGCTATTAAACGCGTCGGTATGAAAACCAATTTCGATCATGGGTATCGAACTCCTTTCATGGATAATCAAAATTACGAATGAGCCCGCCCGAAGATCGAGCGGGCTCAAATCCTTCATTGTGGAAATCCCGGAACTACGGAAGAACGTCCACGTAACCGTTGATATTAGGAGTCTGCCATGCCTTTGGATAATTGGTCATATCCGCACAGCCACAGAGGGCATAGTGCAGAGGAGGCATTGTTGTGTTGATATAGGAATCCAAATTGGCAGCTGTAATTTCGGGCTGCGGCATAATCCAATGGTGCTGTACAGTCTTGCCCTGCAGGAACATGACAGCAGAAAGTACTGCGGTCCGCCATTGGAAGGTCGAGAAGGTGGGGGCGATGGCAGTCAGATTATTATTCTTCCAATACTGGAGATAATCTTCCTGGTCTTCACCAACCATGGCCTTTGGATAAGGTGCTCCGGCATCTTTGAAGGCTTCAAGAATGGTGACGGCAGTACCGCCAGCGTCCATCCAGACCGCGTCGATATGGCCATACTTGGCAAGGTAGTCACTGACCACTGTGCTGGCCTTGAAACTATCATAACCAACGAATTCCACACCGACAACGTTGAGTTGCGGGTTGGCTTCAAATATCTTGCGAGCCGCTCCCCAACGCTGTTCCAGCACGTCCACACCCGGTAGGATGCGGAAGGCCAGCACATTGCCGCCCTGGGGTAGATTGTCGACAATGAACTGGGCGCCTGTAATACCAAAGGCATAGCCACCGATGGTGCGCTCGGAGACAACCGGGCAATCAGTTTGAGCATAGCGGTCAAATTGAACCACTGGCATGACCTGGCAGGCCTTTTCAACGATGGGGGTCAGGGCATCACTGGTGTTCGATGCAACGATCAAGATATCGCATTTTCCAGGTGTATTGATGATATCCTGGATGTCAGCGATCTGCTTGGCATCGTTGCCCTGGGCATCCAAATGATAGAAGTTCTTGACCAGGCCCTGGGTGCGCAACTGCTCGACCTGCTCGCGCATGTCGATATAGCCGACCACACGCCACGGGTTATTGACGCCCGCATTGGAGAAGCAGATGTTGTAAGGGGCTTTTTTCGACGCAAATGCGGCGTACTGGGGGAACTTGGTGATATCAGTTGGATTGTCGAGCAGGTACTGCAGATAGATGGGATCTGAGGGATTCAACGGTGCCATTTTCATCTGGGCAAGGGACGCAGCGTAGTCGGCATCATTAAAGTATTGCGCGGCTACCTTGGCTGAATCCATCTGAAGACCCGGATTTGCGGCTGCAGCCGGTGTTGGTGGAACTGCCGTGGCTCCCGCAGGGGGAACTGCAGTAGGTGCAGCAGGAGCGACAGGAGTTGCCGTCGCGGCAGGCGTGCAGGATGTCAGAATCATGGAAATTACCACAATTGCTGACACGATCAAGAGCATATTCTTTTTCATTAATTTACTCCTCCAAGAAAGTTAGGAATTTTACAGGGTAAGTGAAATACATTCTTTTCCTTATATTTTGTGTATGATTTGTTTGAACCACCTCCTTTGAAATGACTCTCGCCGGTATATGTGAAAGCGCAAATGAAATAGCGAGTCTCTACGTAGTGTTTACCTTTTCCGCATTGATGTCAGACCGACGTAAGCAACAGCGCCAATAATGATCAAGCCTTGCACCGCATCGGTGTAAGGCTTGGGTAAACCAAGCAAATTTAACAGGTTCACGATTGCCTGCAGGGTAAATGCCCCAAAAATTGCATTCAAGATCGACCCTTTGCCTCCGCCTAAAAGTACCCCTCCCACCACGCAAGCAGCGATGGCTTGCATCTCAAACCCTTCACCAATCGTGACATTTACGCCACCATATCCGCCGATCATTACTCCTGCAATGACCGCAAGGACAGAACACATCACAAAGGTAAGCACCCGAACCAGTTTGACTCTGACACCCGAGAGTTGACTGGCGCGAACATTGTCGCCAATTGCCAGGATCTGCTTCCCAAGATTGGTTCGATGGAAAATATAATATGTGAGTAATGCAAGCCCAATTAAAATAAGAAGCGCATAAGGGACTCTGCCAAAAATGGGGACGTTTTCAAAATAATTTCGTCCAAAGGCGCGCCAGTTATCCGTAAGGTACCCTTGCGGGGCACCACCAACCCAGTAAAGCGCTCCGCCACGAACGAACAGCATCATTCCCAGGGTTGCAATGAAAGATGGAACCTTCAGGTAACTGACAACCAGGCCATTCACCAATCCTATGGCAACGCCAAATCCGAGCATGATCATGATTGCCGGAAATGCATTCGCTGGATTATTAGCCAGCAGTTTTGAGCTCACCAATACTACAAAGGTGACAATGGCTCCAACAGAAAGGTCAAAACCTCCAAGAGCCAGTACCATCATTTCCCCAAATGCAAGAATCGCCAGTGGAGAAGCAGTGCGAAGGAAGGTCATGACGCCATTAATTGACTGGTACTTGACGGGATTGAGTATTCCCAGAACGATAAATATGAGAAAGAAGATAGGGTAAACCGGCGGGATTCTTTTAATTCCCCCCCAAATCGTTACCAGTAGTTTGGTAAACCCGCCAGGTGATGTAACTGAAGTTGTTGTCATTCGATCCACTCCTTAAGCCACTTCTTTTTTCGAGCGTATCGTGTAGCTGGCTACGGCTAAAACAATAATTGCTCCCTGCAGAACCGTTTTAAGATATGGATTGACACCCAACTGGTTAAATGTTGTGTCCAGGACCCCAAAGATCAGAACCCCAGCCAGGGTTCCCCATACTCCGCCTTTTCCGCCGGCCAGGGCCGTACCGCCGATCACGGTGGTCGCGATTGAATTTAGATCATATATACCATTTGGACCCACCCAGGGAGCCCCGGACTGCATAAGGCTCACTAAAAACAATCCTGCAAGAACTGCTGTCATACTGCACATTACATGTGCACCAATTAAAACCCGGTCTGTTCTGACGCCTGAAAGTCGTGCCACTTCAGTGTTGCCCCCCACCCCATACAAGTGTGATCCAAATTTTGTCCTGGCCAATATGAACCAGCCGGCCAAAACAGTTAAGAAGAGAATGATTATGGATACCGGAATGGGACCTATCGTCCCATACCCAAAGAATTGGAAACTTTCAGGGACACTACCCGTGTAATTGGAGAAGGTGGCATTAATAATTCCCTTAATAATCAGGCTGGTTCCCAACGTGGCAATAAAGGGATTGACATGCAGTTTTGTGATCGTCAGCCCATTTGCTACCCCTATCAGCGCGCCGATTCCAAATACTCCCAGGATGGCCAATGGCACATTTTCAGTTTTTCCCTGCATGAGATATGAAGACATAACAGCGGTAATACTGATCGTGTAAGCAACCGAAAGATCAATTGATGCACCAATGATCACCAGGCTTTGCCCCACAGCCACAATTCCCAGTGCCACAGATCGCACCACGATGTTGAGCATAATTGCCGGATTCTTAAAAATCTGCCCGTCCGCCAAAATCTGGTCAAGTGTTCCACCGATAAGAAATACCAGGATCAAGAAAAAATACACTGGTGGAATGTGAATGGATCGCAGAATTCTTCGAAACCCATTTTCTGAAGCAGTAACAGTGGTCATATTATTCCTTTCCTGCCAATTCGGAATTCTTTTGTGCATTCTTGGAATGACCCGTGGCGAACAGCATGATCGCCTGCTCGCTCGATTTTGCGGGCAATTCCCCAGCAATCTGCCACTCAGCCATCACCAGGATGCGGTCACTCATCCCAATGATTTCCGGTAATTCAGAGGAAATCATCAAGACAGCAATCCCGCGCCTGGTGAGATCCCGGATCATGTCATGGATACTCGCCTTTGATTCCACATCGATCCCGCGGGTTGGTTCGTCAAAGATGAATACATCCGCATCCGACGCCAACCACTTGGCAAGCACGACCTTCTGCTGATTTCCACCGCTCAGGAATTGGGCTTCGCGATCGAACGAGTCTGTGCGAATATCGACCTGCTTGCCCAGCATCGGGACTAGTTTGCGAGACTTCCTGATTCCATCTTTGAGGATGCTGCTTAAAAGGAATTGAGTAGACCGGACCGTCAACAGCATATTATCCCGAATGGGCTGCCGGGGGGTAATCCCCTCAGATTTCCGATCTTCGGTGACAAACCCCATTTTATTCTTTATCGCCTTTGCCGGACTTTTAATGGCAATCCCTTTTCCATGCAACTCCATCTTTCCTGATTTGAAAGGAACCACCCCAAATAATGCCTGCGCCAACTCTGTCCGTCCCGACCCCTGCAACCCGGCAACTCCCAGTACTTCTCCTTTGCGGAGCTCAAAATTAATATCCTTTAAACATTCGTTTGAGGCGTCATTTATTTTTAATACGACCTCGCCAAAGTCTTCAGGCTTGCCCAAGGGAGGAAAATAATGATCGAGAGTGCGGCCGACCATCAAGTACACAATATCTGCAGGGGTGACATCTTTTTTGTCCACCGTCTTAATAAATTTCCCATCTTTCAATACCGTGATCTTTTCGGCAATATCAAAAACTTCAACCAATCGGTGGGATATAAATATGATCGACATACCCTTTTGTTTCAATCGACTGACGAGATCGTGTAGTAATTTCACTTCGGTAAAAGAAAGTGCCGCAGTGGGCTCATCCATGATAAGAACCTTTGCATTGAAAGAAATAGCTTTCGCAATTTCAACCAACTGCTGCTCAGCAACCGAGAGGCCACTGGCGAGGGCCGTGGGAGAAACCATTTTTTCCACGCCAATCTCCATCAATACTTCCCTGGCTTGCTTGTTCATCTGTCTGACATCAAGGGCTCCAAACTTTGAAGGTTCCCTGCCCAGGAATATGTTATGCGCTACGGTCCGTTCAGGGAGCAGGTTGAACTCCTGATAGATGATGCTTATCCCTTTCTTCTGGGCTTCCCTAGGATGTGCAAAAGAAACTTTTCCGCCATCCAAATAGATTTTTCCAGAATCTGGAATATAAGCCCCAGACATTATCTTCATCAGTGTGGATTTCCCGGCGCCGTTCTCCCCCACGATGGCATGAATCTCTCCAGGAAAGAATTGGAGGGAGACATCGTCCAAAGCAACAACACCCGGGAACCGTTTGGAAATATTCTGAACTTCCATGGTTGGCTGAATATTCCCCGAATTTTGAGAACTGGTTTGATTAATTTCGTTTGCCATATAAGTACCTCGTCATTAATGATCGCTGATCAGGCGAGTAAATTTTGCAGGAATTGCAGCCCCTGCGATGCAATCGCATCCTGGCTGGGAGCGATCTCCCTCCAGATGCAAACTGCCTGGGCGATCTCTTTCACTTGTGAGGTAAAAGACTCAATAACAATCGCACCGTGATATTCCACATCCTTTAGTGCCTGAGCAATCTCCTGCCAGCGGACCTGTCCGGTACCGGGAACCCCGCGGTCGTTTTCGCAGGCATGGAAATGGAAAAGCCTGTCCCCTGCCTGTCGAATCGCTTCCGCGCTGTTTTTCTCTTCAAGATGCATATGAAACGTGTCCAAGTGGAAGCCGACATTTTTTCGGCCGACATCGCTAATAAACATTTTCCCTTGTGAAACAACGTTGATCATATCGGTTTCAAAGCGATTAAGAGGTTCAAAAGCCAATTTAATTCCCCTGTCTTCGCCGTAATCCGCCATTTCTCGGATTCCAGAGACTGCCAAATCCCATTCCTTCATTCGGGACTCGCTATCCTCAAGGTGGTCTTTCCCAACAGAAGAATACATAGGACCGCAAATCACATCGGATCCGAGTTGAGCAGCAGCATCGATTAACCAGAGGATATACCTGCGCGCGCTTTCCCGGATCCGCGGATCGGAACTGCTTATATTCCGGTTCGGACCAAATGCACCACATACGATCGCTGACAAGTCATTCCTGGTCAACCCGGTTTTAACTTCGGCAATGTCGATCAAGTCCGGGTTTTCACAGGAGATCTCAAGGATGTCAAATCCCATCGATTTCACTTTCGGCGCCAGTTCCTTCACATCTGCCGTGGTGAAGGGTGAGACCCAAACAAAGGTATTAACTCCAAACTTCATCAAATGATCCTCATCCTCAGTCTGCATCCACCCGACCAGATGCAACGGAAAATATGTTATCCATAGCAAGATTAATTGCTCCGATCACGCCGGCGTTCGCACCGATTTCCGAAAAAACAATGTATAAATCGCGTGTAGACAGAGGGAGGGAACGGTTTAAAACTGTTTGTCGAATCGAAGAGAGCAGGAGGTTGCCGAGGTTGCTCACTCCTCCTCCAATCACGATCATTCCTGGATTATAAAAATTAACCAATCCAGCCAGCACATCACCGACAAATTGTCCGCTCTCGCGAATAATTTCCATCGAGAGGGAATCACCTTCCCTGGCAGCATCTCCAACGTCTTCAGAGCGTAGATTCTTTCCATTCGATTCATAATGCTTAAGTAAAATTGGGCTTTTACCCGCCTGAGCGGCAACCAATGCGCGTTCAGCTATTGCCGGACCGGCTGCAACCGCCTCCAAACAACCTTTATTGCCACAATGGCACAACGGACCATTTTTGTTTACACCAATATGGCCAATATCTCCCGCACAGCCACTAGATCCACGGTAGATTCTACCCTCACAGATAATTCCAGCCCCAATGCCAGTTCCGATTTTAACAAAAATCAGGTTGTCAACGCCTTTGCCGGCGCCCTGATAAATTTCTCCCAGGGCCATCATGTTGACATCGTTATCAACCACAACATTTGAGGCTGGGAACCATTGCTGCATGGTTTCAATGATCGGATAGCGGTCCCAGCCAGGCATTATCGGTGGTGACACCAAAGTGCCCACTGAGAAATCCACCGGCCCGGGGACGCCTATCCCGATGCCATTTATATACTCGGGGCTACCGCCGCTATCCTGGATCATTTTTTCAAGGAGTTTACAAACACGCGCCAATATCTTGATCGGCCCATCCTTGACAGAGGCAGGTTCAGAATATCGAACAATGAGGTTTCCGGAAAAATCGGCAATGCCCAGATCGATACTGGTTGCACCAATATCAACCCCAGCCACAAAGCCTAATTTCCCATTTAGGCTATACGTCTTCGAGCGCCTCCCGCCCGAATATTCGGTTGCATGATTCGCAATGATGATCTTTTTTTCGAGAAGGGAGTCGATAGAACTAGTGATCTTGGTACGGGAGTATTCAGTGAAATTAACCAGATCCGCTTTTGAAAATTCACCATACCTACGAATCAGGTCTATCAGTTCTTTTTCAGAGCTGGTAACGGAATTCCGGTTTGGATAAGATTCCACTCGGAATCGCCTCATTGGCTTATCCGTCATTGAATATGCCCCCATCTTTTTATGTATCACATCGCGTGCGGTTGTTCCCATTTCCGTTGTTGGCTCTCTTTTCGAGGGACTGGAGATATTCTGCGCTGATGCGGAACGGACCACCAAATAAAATAATGTTACAAAATTGCCAATGTTTGAAAATTTAACCTATTTAAATATAGAAAAATATATATGTTCTCAAGAGATACAGGGGGAGGGCTGTTAATTACAGGATTACATATCATTATAGTCATTCGTGTCTTTTTGTCAATATGTTTTGAGAAAATAAGCCTTACTTATGACTAATATTGTTATTTGTTTACCATTATTATGCTATTTGCGCTTTCCATGTATTTATTTATCAAAGGTGAGGTCACCCACAACTAGCCTGTGATGCATTCAATATCAAATACTTTTGAAACCATTTCAAGGTCGTTTAAATTATGTCCCGTAGTGATAATATAGTGGTGCGAAACCAGGTCATCCATAAGACGTTTGCCATTAGGAACCCGGATCACTGCACCGTTTAAGCAATGCGAGTCTTTGAATTGCGCATATTTCGGTAAGTCACCTTCCACAATTGACCATCGATCAAAGGGTGGCATCAGTTTTACCAGGGTGATATCTCCTTCTTTTAGACGCCCGTCAATGGCTGTGGCGTTATCATCGACGATTGCCAGCACTTTCCCTTTTAATTTCCATTCGGTTGAAAAAGATTGAGGTACCACGCCCAGGTAGCCACAGTGCGCGGCGAGGATATAATTTTCTGGGGGACCATCCACTTCGGGGAAATTCGGAATGTGTTCATGTTTCAAAGCTGCATTCCCCATCTGGAAAGGATACAGGTTGGTCATCATGAAAGGTACTTCGATGGTTTTCCCAATCAGGACCTTCGTGATCATAGAAACCAGGTCGGCTTCACAACCCCAAACCATGCGTTGATCTTCATAGAGAAAATTCCAAGCTAGGCAGGGAGTTGTATCAGAATACATCGATTCATTCAGGCAATTTATGCCAACTGCAATAATGTCCGGGTCCTGGTCCAATTCTTTCTTTACAGCCATATAGATTTTCACCGCGCTCAAGATAGCCCGCCTGGTGATGTCACCAACTGGAGTATGGGCTTTCCGCTCTTCCCAGACTTGTTGTGCGGATTCATCAGAAATGCCTTTTGCTTCCTCACCTAATTTCTTAAAACTTTTTTTTACTACGGTGACGCCATATTTCTTTTCGATCGCACTGATACATTCCGGCTCCCACCAGTAAAACCGTTTGAAAATTTCATCCTGGTTCCCCCCTCCGCTGGCGGGATGATCCTGATAAACCAATAACTTAGATTGTCTCAACTGACGTTTTAATGCTAGTGCTCTGCAGGCTTTCCGGGTTTTTTCCAGGTTGGTGGGACCAATCACTTTTATTCCCTTGGTAGTTAGGTAACTATTGATCTCCCAATCCCACATGGAAACGGTGCCGAATTCAGAGGTGACGATCAAAAGCGGTTGTGGCAGGTTTTTGATCTTATCCACTTGTCTGTAAGCTTCACCCAGCATTTGTGGGAAGATCACACCATCAGTATCAGGCAGTTTTGCTCCCAACAACACCGGATCCAAAATGTCTGCTTCCTCTGCCAGAAGTTCATGTAGTTTTTGAAGTTGGGCTGAAAAATCAGGGTCTTCAGCGGTTTTAAAATAAATTGGGACAAGTTTCGTTTTCATGGTTTTCTCCAGAGATTTCCAGTCATATTAGTTGCCGGAGGAAGGTCAAATAGTGGAGGGACAGGCTGTAAATTAATCCCGTCCCTCCCCTTCCATGTGCATAAATGCCACAACCAGGAAAATTACATTTTACTTGATATCGGAAACGTTTACCTTGCGACCAGTGGTCGATGATTGGATCGCAGCATCCAAAACCTGCATTGCTTTCATACCATCGTAAAAGTTCGGTGTTACTTTTGTACCTTTTTCAATTGCATTCAGGAAGTCCACCACGGCATGTACAAAGGCGTGTTCATAGCCGATGCCATGTCCGGGCGGCCACCAGGCGCCAATATACGGGTGGGTAGAATTTGTCACCAATATCGTTTTAAATCCCTGCTCATCCGCCGGGTCAGCCAGGTTCAAAAATTGAAGCTCATTCATCCGTTCAAAATTAAAGGCCAGACTGCCTTTGCTGCCGTAAATTTCAAAGTAGTTATAATTCTTGCGTCCACTGGCAAACCGGCTCGCTTCAAATGAGCCCAATGCGCCATTTTCAAATTCGGCCAGCATGAATGCAGCATCATCGACCGTCACTTTCCCTTTTTCCGAGGCGGCTGAACCAGCTTTAAAAGTACCGGCATTCTTACCTGGTAATGGTCGCTCTGTCACGAAAGTTTTCATCATGGCGGTTACCGCTTCCACATCGCCTACCAGGAAGCGCGCCAGATCTACACTATGCGAATTGAGATCAAAATGCGGACCGGCTCCAGCGAATTTCTTCTGCAAATGCCATGTGAGAGGGAAATTCGGGTCTGTGATCCAATCCTGCAGATAGGTGCCGCGCCAATGGAAGATTTCCCCAATCTTTCCTTGATCGATCAATTGCCTGGCAAAAGCAATTGCGGGAGTCCGACGATAGTTGTGGTTAAGATAATTCACCACGCCAGCTTTTTCAGCAGCTTCGTACATTTCCCTGGCGGAAGTATATGACAAGGAAATTGGTTTTTCACAAAAAATATGCTTCCCTTTTTTGGCAGCTGCAACCGCGATCTCCTGGTGAAGAAAGGTCGGCGTAACAATATCGATCACGTCGATATCCGGCCTCTCAACAACCTTACGCCAATCCGTTTCGCATTCCTGCCAACCCCAATTGTCTGCGAACTCATGAGCACAGTTGTTATCCGGATCGCATGCCACCTTCATGACTGGTTCCAACCCCAGGTGAAAAAACCTGGGTGCCTGACGCCAGGCATTACTATGGGCTTTGCCCATGAACCCCACTCCAATAATTGCGACATTAACTTTTTTCAAGGAATTCTCTCCTTTGCATATATTTACAGCCGACAACAGGGTTTGCACCCGCTATTGGCCTAGACGGAATTTAATTCAATGCTTTAGAAATTCTTTTTAATTCTTTTATGCTGAGTGCAATCGCTTCCTCTTCCCGCCCGGTCCAATCCGAATGCGGATGATCAATCTCTACTGCTAGGAAACCTTTGAAATGGGCTTCATGAAGCAATTGGGCCAAGACCTGGTTATTGATCAATCCTTTTCCCACCGGAACACCTGCAAAAAAATACCAGTCGGTCGGCCTGGCGCTCTTATCAGGCATCAGGTCTTTCACATGGGTGGCTAATACATAGGGGGCAAGTTTTTCCATCCCTTTTATAGGATCGTCAAGCAAGCGCAGGAAGTTGCCCGTATCAAAATTTAATCCAAAGTATTCTGAATCAACCAACTCCAGCATTTGCAGAATCTCGTCAGAGGTGAAATCAATATGGTTCTCCACGGCCAATTTCACGCCATTGTCCTTGGCGACTTTCACCGCTTTTTTAAACATTTTTACGAGGGCTTTGACCTGGGGACCATGCGGTTCATGTCGGAACATCAAACTGCTCCCCACCACCCGCATCACATCGGCTCCAATCGCCTTCGCGTTTGGAATTCCAGCAACCATCTCCTCATAGGCAGTCCAGTTTTGACCGCGTTCCAAGCCATCAGGGTGGCCCCAGGCGTAAACCCGGTCAAATTTATAATCGTCAAGCTGAGCTTTAAGGTCTCTATACCATGCCTGATCCACCTTCCTTGGGAAGAAGCAAGATTCTAGCGACACCCCGTCCACTTTCAGTTCCTTTGCACGCTTCAGGAAATCGTGCATGGTCATTTTCTTTTCGGGTGGTTTCTGATCCGGATACACTTCCCCAAAGAAGCGATGGTAGCAATAACTATCAATTCCGACTTTCATTGTGAGCCTCCTGATATGAGATGGGTGAATCAATTATTTCTTATGGTTCCATTGTGATCAATGATTCTAGGCATTCCCGCAACCCTATATATCGCCAATTTGGTTGATACTGTGGAAACCGCAACTTACTTGTCATTACAGGATAACATTATTATAACGATAATAAGCTCAGATTTCAAGAGATTTATTGGAATGTCTGGAATTGATAATTAAGCTATTGACAAGACAGTTAAATTTTCCTATAATGAGTTGTAATGACAGGATTACAAGAAATCAGCTTAAGTATCAGGATGGAAAAATATGAAGGAATTAATCGATTTTGAAAGTCATATCCCTTATTACATTCAATTAATGGACATCATTAAAGAAAAGGTGCAGCAGAAAGATTGGGCTCCGGGCAACCAAATACCAGGTGAGCAGGATCTATGTGAAATCTACAAAATTAGCCGGACGGTCGTCAGGCAAGCTTTAAGGGAATTGGAATTTGAAGGAGTGATCAGTCGTCGAAAAGGTAAAGGCACCTTTATTTCCCTGCCCAAGATCAGCGAAGGACTTGTTCAAAAACTTACCGGGTTTTACCAAGACATGGTAGAACGTGGTCTAAAGCCGGGTACCAAGGTGCTCCACCAGAATGTGAACCCATCAAGTGATAAGGTGGCTCATTTTCTTAATATTCAACCGGGTGAAAAAGTGATCGATATTCAACGATTGAGGTTCATCAATGATGAACCTATCCAATTGGT
>Ga0209638_1000871_pt1 | contig 19809 bp, 15 predicted proteins | sample BarGraNGADG00211_FD_184490 | JGI IMG/M metagenome (GOLD analysis project Ga0209638, IMG submission 184490) | Arctic peat soil microbial communities from Barrow, Alaska - Barrow Graham LP Ref core NGADG0002-211 (SPAdes) (version 2) | ecosystem: Environmental > Terrestrial > Soil > Wetlands > Peat...
CACCGTCCGCAGGTCGTACCGGGCCCTGGTCGTGAACCCGCACAGGGGACAGGCCAGCCTGCGGCTGCGCAGCCGGACGGTGACCACCACCTGGGCCGGCCCGAAACCTACTTCGGTCACGGACACCCCACGCAGGTCGATGAGGCGCTTGAATGCTGTTGTGGCACGCACGGGGCTCTGGTCCTCTCGGTTTCGGTTTGTCTCGATAGCTTCCGAACCTAAAGAGGCCACCCGTGCGTGTCACCTGCCCTGACGGCCGGGGCGTTGTTGTGCCTTCCTCGATCGTTGCCGCATCTGTCACCGCGCCGCAGGAGTCAACGTGCAGCGCGCGCAGCGCAGCGAGCACGAACGACGTTGACGCCGACAAGCGGTGGCCCAAGATCGGCAACGAGGAAGGCACCGGCGACTCATCCACGCTCAACCCGACCCCGCTCAGCCCCCACCGAAAGCCGTCGCGAAACGGGTACAAACCCCCAACCCGCCGCTCCAACCCCAAACCCATACCCCAGAACGAGAAGCCGAGCTCTATCCCCTCCGGTCACCCACATTCATGCCTCAAGACCCAAAAAGTGGACCCGCCAGCCATCGATCCGCATCGTGCTGGCTTGTGAGCCGCACCACGCACAGATCCGCTCGCGAGGTCACCGCAGCGGCCACCCTCTCAGCGTTCTCGTGATGAGTGCGCCAGGCCCATCTGACGATGTGGTCTCGGTCCGTGAAGAACCTCGACAGCGGTGGTTCGAGGTTTCCGTTCCATAGGACCGTCTTGTGGAGTCGGCGTTGCGCGGTGCGTTGGATCACACGCCGCATGACAACAGCGCGGGGCAGGTCGAGCCACACGAGCAGGTCCGCACGCTGCAGGAGCAGCGGCCTAGCCCTGCCGTACTGCCACTCGGTCACCCATGTGGATTGAGCAGCGAAGAAAGCCACATCCATCATGAAGCTGTCGCGCGGCGTCCAGTTGGGTCCGTGGTACAGCGCGTCAATCTCTGTATGTGGTGCCCCCACTCTGGCGGCGATGCGTTCGGCGAGGGTTGCCTTACCCGAGCCGGACGTGCCCGCGACCAGGATTCGCCGAGGTGCGAAGGCCAAGGGGTCGTGGGCGCTCAGCACCAGCGTCACTCGCAGTCGAGAAAAGTGCCGGCGGCCTCAGGTGCGTGGCGCAGGTGTCCCCATGCCAAGAGGCGGACGCCCTGGCACGTGGCAAGATCGGCCTCCGAGACCTCCACGAACTGAGCGAACCGCGTGTCGCCGGTCTGCGTTAGCCCTGTGTGCGCTCGGCGTGGGCAACTTGGGCAGGTCATGCTCGATCGAGTTCTGACTGACGGACCCGGTGGACGTGAGTCGATCATCATCTCAGTGTGCCCGCCATCCCTTCATGCCTCACCCGAGGGCGGCCGTTTGACATCATCGGTGGGCCTAGCTGACTTAGCATCATTGCCATGGTGTTCACCGAGACCGAGATCGTCTATCTCGCCAGTCAGCGTCTGGGTCGTCTAGCCACGGTCCAACCCAACGGAACTCTTCAGGTCAGCCCGGTGGGATTCTCCTATAACCCGGCTACGTCAACCATTGACATCAACGGATACAACTTGGCAAAGAGCCAGAAGTTCCGCAACATCGGTGCCAACGGGCGCGCTGCATTCGTCGTCGATGACCTCGTCTCAATTCAACCGTGGCGCGTGAGATGTCTGGAGATCCGCGGCGTGGCCGAGGCACTCACCACCGAACGCGGCCCGCTGATCAGGGTCCATCCGAGGAGGATCATCTCGTTCGGAATCGACGAGCCGGACACCGAGGCGCACAGCCTGACAGCCAACAACCGAAACGTCGAGTAGACCGGGCGACTCACTGCCGCGCCCCAGACGGAAAGGAGCTCGCGGCGCATGACTACTCGGGTCGGCGGGTGGCCTGCGACCTCGGTGAAGCACCCACGCTCGTACAGAGGTCGCGACCCGAAGAATTATCCACGTGGTGGCTTATGGTCCGGATAGGCCTCAAGATCTGGACCTGCTGCTCCCTCGCGTAGTGGACTGCCGCGGCGAGCGATGCCGTTACATCCCCTGACCGGTGACGCCTGGCAACGTACGCGCCATACGACAGGCCACACTTCGCCTGTCGTCAACGGGCCTCATGATCCGCGAGCGTGCTAGCTTCACGCAGTCCTCGCACGGTCCGGGGCTGATCCATCCGGCTGGGGTCCTGTTCGCATATCCAGTCAGGCCAGGAACGACACCGCTGTCGACCGGCTCGCACAGCCGCTGCAAGTTGTCCTCGGCGCCTTGACCGCCGACCGTTTACCCTTGTGCTCTTGCGGAAGTAAATGCACCAGCAGCCGACCATCGAACCACCCGGGAGGTCGAACAGTACCGCGAGATCCGCCCAAGTCTGCGGTGTGAACAGCCGGGGCCCAAAGGAGCGTCCGACAAAGGCGACGGTAGTACCGGCCCGGCCTACTTGAACCGGGCCGGGTCCCCCATCCCGACCCGCACGACCTCGGGGTACCCCTGGGACCAGTCCACGACCGTGGTGAGCTCTTTGGTGCACTCGCCGGCGTCCACCACAGCGTCGATCACAGAGTCGAGCTCCTCCTTGATCTGCCAGCCATCGGTCATGGGCTCCTCTGCATCGGGCAGCAGCAGGGTGCTGGACACCAGCGGCTCACCCAGCTGCCGCAACAGGGCCCGTACGACGGGGTGGTTGGGGATGCGCACGCCAACGGTCCGCTTCTTCGGGTGCGCCAGCCGCCGCGGCACATCACCGGTCGCGGGCAGGATGAACGTGTAGGGGCCAGGGGTCGCCACCTTGATGGAGCGGAACGCGGCATTGTCGAGGTGGACCAGCTGGCCAAGCTGGGCGAAGTCAGCGCACACGAGAGTGAAATGGTGCCGGTCGTCCAGGCCCCGGAGCTGGCGGATGCGCTGTGCGCCGGTCGGGTTGCCCATTTGGCAGCCAAGGGCGTAGCAGGCGTCGGTGGGATAGGCGATGAGACCGTCGTCCTGCAGCAGGGCCACAACCTGCGCGATGCTGTGCGGTTGAGGGTCCCGCGGGTGGACGTCGAAGTACCGGGCCATGGGTCGAGGGTACGACTGATCGGGCACCAAAGGGGCCGCAGTGCTACTCGAGCAACGGTTGTTCCACAGAGCAACAGTTGTTCGACAGCTGGTGCAGCGCTGACGCTGCCGGCGGTCCGGCTAAGCGGCCTGCGCCACTGGCACGTCGCGCAGCTCATCTTCTGCAGCAGGCTCTCGAGGAGTCATTGGTCTGCCACCCGGCTGGCGCGCGCTCGAGCCCGACAGGAGGGCGCGCAAGCGGAAGGCAGCGAAGACAGCAATGAGGCTGATACCCACGTGTACGACAACGAACAACGAGCCGTGCCCGGTGCTGAGTGCCACGCCTGCAAGGAACGGACCCGCCGCGGAGACGCCAGTCTGGAGTGCAGCGAAGATGCCCAGCGTGGTGCCGACCATGCCGGATGGAGCAAGGCTGGCGGTCAGCGGGTTGAGCACGGGGGCATACATCGTCTCGCCAATGGCAAAGACCCCGAAGACCCCCACGAACATCACCCCGGCCTGGGCGGGCATGAAGGAGGCGGCGCCCAGCATCAGCCACGAGAACACCCAGATTGAGCCGACAACCACCAGCAGCGACGGTGCCGATCGCTGGGCGGTCCACTTCATCACGGCCATCTGCAGGACGACGATCACCAGGCAGTTGACCGCCGCAGCCGTGCCGATCGTGCGCTCGGAGACCCCCAGCACTGTGATGGCATAAGCCGGCAAACCGGACTCGAACTGTGCATAGAAGCCGAGCGCGAGCGTGACGGTGATGACGGCGGCCCATCGCAGAGCTGGGGTGGCCAGGATAATCCGGATCGCGGCTCCGCCTGAGCCACTCGGCACGTCTCGTGGCGCGTCGACTTCGTCGGCAGGTGCGCCACGACCGGCGATGCCTATCACGGTGGCTGAGATGAGGAAGCCCATGGCCGCGGTCGCGAATGCCGGCCACATGCCATCGAGGGCCTTGAGGTTGACGAGGAATCCAGCGGTGAACGCTCCGATGGCCATACCAATGGCAGAGCCAGTGAACACCAGAGCAAAGACCCGGCGACGATCAGCGGAGTCGACCCAGCGGAGCACCAAGATCGTCTGGACCGGGATTGCTGCGGTGATACCGGCACCGAAAACGAACATGCCCAGCAGGAAGAGCAGCGGTGTCCCGGCAACGATGAGGAAGGCACTGGCGACGGCGGCGACGATCTGTGCGACAACGACGACCCGGGCAGGGTTGAAGCGATCGGCCAAACGGCCACCGATAGGGGCCGCCACGAGGGCACCGATGGAGAACAAGCTCGAAGCGGCGGCCGCGACGAGCCCGCCCCAGTGGCGGGTGTTCGCCGCGTAGGCGTACTGGTAGGGCAGGATGGCGCCCCATCCGAGCATGCTCACCGTCGACGCCAGCACCAGCGACCGCGCGCGCTTCATCGGATTCTCCATCTTCTTGCATTTCGTAGTTTTAGATATCGAATAGTTTGATATCGAAATTGTAACATGACAGAATGATCCCCATGACGACACCCAGGTCGCCGGCGAAGCGCACCTCCCGCAGCGCCGTACAGACCCCCGAGCGCGCCGCGCAGAGCGCTGAGCAGGAGTATCGAGCAGACGTTGCTGCGTACGTCGCGGCCGGTGGAGACGAGTCAGTGCAGCGCGTGATCACCGCCGTTCACGGGCTGGCCCGCAAGCTCGATCAGTGGTACACCCGGCAGCTGGCCGACCTTGACCTCTCCGCGGGCGAGTGGGCCGTCCTGTCGCAGCTGGCACGCAGCAACGAGGACCAAGCCCTCACGCCGAGCCAGCTCGCCGAGGCGAGCTCTGTGGCGCCTTCCTCCATGACCCACCGTCTTGACCGGATGGCCCAACGAAACCTGATCGCCCGTGCCGCTGACCCGGGCAACCGCACGCGGGTGCTCATCACGCTCACCGATGAGGGGTGGCAGACCTTCAAGGCGGCCGTACGCGAGTCCGACATGGTGGAGTCCGACGTGTTGGGGCCGCTGTCCCGCCGCCAGCGCGAGGACCTCGGTGCACTGCTCGAGCTCCTGATCAAGGGCCTAGACCAACCCGCTGCCGGCTGACGAGTCCCAGCCAGGCCTAACGCGGCTTCCGCGGCCCAGGTGTCAGACGAGTTCGGGGAACCAGATGCCGATCTCGCACGCAGCGGACTCACGGGAGTCCGATCCGTGAACAATGTTCTGCTGGACCTCTTGGCCCCAGTCGCGGCCGAAGTCGCCGCGAATCGTACCGGGCGGCGCCACGGTCGGGTCGGTAGCCCCGGCCAGGGCGCGGAAGCCCTCGATGCAGCGCTCGCCCTCGATCACCACGGCCGTCACCTGGCCGCTGGACATAAACTCCAGCAGCGACTCGTAGAACGGCTTGGCCTCGTGCTCGGCGTAATGCCTGGCCAGTCGCTCACGGTCGGGAGTGAAGATCGACAGGGTTACAAGGGTGTAGCCCTTTGCCTCGATCCGGCGCAGGACCTCACCGGAGAGACCCCGCAAGAACCCGTCGGGCTTAACCAGGACCAGCGAACGTTCTGTCTGTGTCGTCACAGTGAGCAACCCTATCCGGCCTGGGAGGACGTCTATCGCTCCGACCTCTATGGCGCAGACTCCTCCTGCTCGGCTTGCCACTGCGCGTCAACAGCCCTGGTGTGCTCATCCATGTTGCGTCCCTGAACCAGGGCAGTCAGCCATAGTGATCCGAACAACAGCCCGACCACAAGCATCACCGGGACGATGAACGCGCTGGCAAGGGTCGCGATCTGCAGGGCCCAGCCCACCGTGATCCCCCACGGCCGACGCAGCAGGCCGGCGTCCAGGATGCACAGAACCGCCAGCAGAGAACCGATGAGCAGGAACGAGCTGGAAGTGTGCAAGCTCTCGGCAGCAGCAAGAGCCCGAGCGACCAGGGCACCGAAGAACACGACCAGGCCCTGCGTGCCGATCACGACACCTGCCAGACGTCGGGTCATCTTGCCCGGCACGCCGTAGAAGCTCAGGCTGCTCATCCGTCCGTGGCGCCCAGAAGCATGCGGATCTCGGCCGCGGTGGTGATCGAGCCGGTCGCCAGCACTCCCCCGCCGAAACCGCCCTCGTCGGCCTTCTCCGCGGCCTGGTCCAGCGCGTCAGGCAGGTTGTCGACGACGGTCACCCGGCCCTCACCGTAGATCTCCACGGCAAGCTCACCCAATCTATCGGGGTTGATGGCCCGCGGGGATGTCGTGCGAGACACGATGACTTCGTTCAGCACCGGCTCAAGGATCTCCAGCATCAACGACGCGTTCTTGTCCTGCATGATCGCAATGACACCAACTATCTTGGCGAAGTTGAAAGAGTCCTCCATCGCCGCCCGCAGGGCCAGCGCGCCTGCTGGGTTGTGAGCTCCGTCCACCAGGACCGTAGGCGAGCGGCGGACAACCTCCAGCCGGCCCGGTGACGTCGCCCCGGCCAGCCCGGCGCGGATCAGGTCGATGTCCAGTCGATGCTCTCCACCTCCGACGAACGCTTCGACGGCCGCCAGCGCAAGCGCCGCATTGCGCCCCTGGTGGGGCCCATGCAGCGGAAGGAACAGCTCGTCATAGTCACCGCCCAGTCCGCGGATGGCGAGCTGCTGGCCACCCACGGCGACCTCACGGTGCAGGATGCCGAACTCGTTGCTCTCGAAGGCCGGCGTTGTGCCGACCTCTTGGGCGAGCCGGACGAGGATCTCGGCGACCTCCGGCTCCTGTACGGCACTGACCACCAGGCAGCCGGCCTTGAAGATGCCGGCCTTCTCGATGGCGATACCCTCCAGCGAGGAGCCCAGGAAGTGCTCGTGGTCGAGCGAGATCGGGGTCACGACGGCAACCTGGGCATTGACGACGTTGGTCGCATCCCAGGATCCGCCCATGCCCACCTCCACGACGGCCACATCGACGGGGGCGTCGGCGAATGCGGCATACGCGACGGCCACCAAGACCTCGAAGTAGGTCATCCTCGGACCAGCCTCGGCGGCCGACCTGGCGTCCACCATCTCGATGAAGGGAAGCACGTCCTCATAGGAGGCGATGAACTTCTCGATGTCGATCGGGCTGCCGTTCAACGCTATCCGTTCACGGATGTTGTGCAGGTGGGGCGAGGTGAACCGTCCCGTGGACAAGCCCATCTCGCGCAGCATGCGCTCGATCATCCGCGTCGTGGACGTCTTGCCGTTGGTTCCGGTCACGTGGATCACCGGGAATGCATGCTGGGGGTCGCCCAACAGCTCCATCACCGCGGCAATGCGATCCAACGAGGGCTCGAGATCGTGCTCCGGTGCGCGACTCAGGATCGACTGCTCAATCTCGCGCATCCGTTTGCGCGTCTGCAGCTTGTGCTCAGCCTCGCGCTGGGCCGCGTCCGGACGTCCACTCATCACTGCTCCTTGAGGTCGAGCTCGAGCTGCATCCAGACGCTCTCAGGGATGCCGTCTCCGCCGGACTCTCGGCTGATCTCGACGAAGCCCTTACCACGGTAGAAAGCCTCGGCCAAGGTGTTGCCGTTGAGGTAGGAAAGCCTGATCTGGTCGTGCTCCCCCTTGGCCGCAGCCACGACCGACTCCATCAAGGCCGAGCCGATCGCCTTTCCCTGGTACTCGGGAAGCACATACAGCTTCCACAGGACCAAATGGTTCTCGTGTGGACCCACGACCGCGATACCGACCACCGAGCCATCAACTTCAGCGACCGTGACGCGGCCGGCCCGGATCGCGGGAATGGTCGCGTCCTCGGTCCACCACTTAGCAAGGCCCATCGCCACATAGTCCTCACCCGCGATGGGCCCGTAGGTCACCGGCCAGGTACGACGGCCCACGTTGAGAACGGCCGCAAGGTCGTTCCCGTCGGCGACCCGGATGATGAACGCCATCAGATCTTCTTCACGAGGATGCGGATCGACTTGTTGTCCCCGACGACGGCTTCCACGCCCTGGTCTTCAGGCAGAGCGTGCGCCGAGCCGGCTGAACCGAACTGAACCGACAGCGTTTCGACCATGATGAGCTTCTCGTGGGCCACCGTGGCCGTCCAGACCTCGTCGTCACCGCTGACCGTCAGGCTGATCCGGTCGCTGACGTCCAGGCCCGCATCACGACGGGCCTGCTGGACCGCACGTATCACATCCCGGGCCAGTCCTTCTGCGGCCAGCTCCGGTGTGACAGTCGTGTCCAGAACGACGAACCCGTTGTGCGGCAGCATGCCGGTGACCCGCGACGACCTCACATTGCCATCATCACCAGCGCCATAGCCTTCGGCGACATCTGCCACGACGGTCTCAAGGGAGTACTCCCCCTCGATGAGGGATAGCCCACCGGCTGTGACCGCGCCGCCTTCGGACACCGCCCAGTCGCCGTCCTTGCTGCCCTTGATGGCGCGCTGAACGTCCTTTCCCAGGCGCGGACCAGCCGCTCGCGCGTTCACGCTGAGCTTCGTCGAGATCCCAAAGTCGGACTCGCGCGCCGAGCCCAGCTCAACCCACGTGACGGCCCGGACATTGACCTCCTCGGCCACGATCGAACCGAACGCCTCAAGTGCGCCGGCGTCGGTGGTGACGACGGTGAGGTCCGCCAGGGGCAGGCGGTTGCGCAGACCGGCCGCCTTGCGTAGGCCTGAGGCCACGGAACAGATCTCGCGAGCGCGGTCCATAGCCGCCACCAGGTCGTCGTCCGCCGGCAGGTCGGAGGCGTCTGGCCAGTCGGTCAGGTGCACCGAACGGGCTCCGGTCAGGCCGCGCCAGATCTCCTCGGTCGTGAACGGCAGCATTGGAGCGCTGACCCGGGTGACGACTTCGAGGGTCGTGTACAACGTGTCGAAGGCACTGTCGCGGGACTCGCTTGCCGTGTTGGCGGTGTCCCAGAACCGGTTGCGTGAGCGGCGGATGTACCAGTTGGAGAGCACCTCGAGGAAACCGCGGACCGACTCGCATGCGGAGGCCACGTCATACGTGTCGAGGTCGCCCTGGACCGTCTCAACGAAGCGGCGCAGCTTCGCCAGGAGGTAGCGGTCGAGAACGTCCTGCGACGAGGTGGACCACTTGGCCTCATAACCGGCGCCACTTTGTGCGGCGTTGGCATACAACGAGAAGAAATACCAGGAGCTCCACAGCGGGAGCAGCACCTGGCGCACGCCGTCGCGGATCCCCCGCTCGGTGACGATGAGGTTGCCACCCCTTAGGATCGGGCTGGACATGAGGAACCAGCGCATGGCGTCGGCGCCGTCACGGTCGAAGACCTCAGAGACGTCCGGGTAGTTGTTCAGCGACTTGCTCATCTTCCGGCCGTCGTTACCCAAGACGATGCCGTGGCTGACGCAGGAAGAGAACGCCGGCCGGTCGAAAAGGGCTGTTGCCAGCACGTGCATGAGGTAGAACCAGCCACGGGTCTGGCCGATGTACTCCACGATGAAGTCGCCCGGGAAGTGGTTCTCGAACCACTTCCCGTTCTCGAATGGGTAGTGCACCTGGGCAAACGACATCGAGCCCGAGTCGAACCACACGTCTAGCACTTCCGGTACGCGGCGCATCGTCGAGCGACCAGTCGGGTCGTCAGGGTTGGGCCGGGTCAGCCGGTCGATGAACGGCCGGTGCAGGTCGGTGACCGGGACCCCGAAGTCCGCTTCGAGTTCCGCGAACGAGCCGTACACATCGATGCGCGGGTACGTCGAGTCGTCAGACAGCCACACCGGGATCGGACTGCCCCAGAATCGGTTTCTGCTGATCGACCAGTCGCGCGCGTTGGAAAGCCACTTGCCGAACTGCCCGTGCTTGACGTGCTCGGGCACCCAGGTGATCTGCTCGTTGAGCTCGACCATGCGGTCCCGGAACTTGGTCACCTCGACGAACCAGCTCGACACCGCCATGTAGATCAGCGGTTTGCGGCAGCGCCAGCAGTGTGGGTAGGAGTGGTCATAGGTCTCGCGCCTGAGCAGGACAGTGCCGGCAGTTGTGGAACCGACGTCAGTGCCGGTCTTGCCCTCAGTGCGCGCCTTGAGGTGCTCGATGATCGCGGTGTTGGCGTCGAAGACCAGCATGCCCTCGTAGTCCACGACCGGGGCAATGAACCTACCGTCCGGACCGACGGGGACTACCGGGTCGATATCGGCCGCAGCAGTGACGACCATGTCCTCCTCACCAAAGGCAGGCGCGATGTGCACGATGCCTGTGCCGTCCTCGGTCGTGACATAGTCCGCCGACAGGATCCGGTGCGCTTTCGGGCGTCCGATGTAGTAGCTGAACGGCGGCGTGTAGGTGCGCTCGAGCAGCTCGGATCCCTTGAGCCGCTGCACGATACGTTCGCCGGCATCCTCGCCGAGCTCACGGCTGTATGCGGCCACCCGCGCCTCGGCCAGCAGATACCGAACTGTGCCGCCGGCGGCGTCACCCTCAACCACGACGTAGTCAACGTCGGGGTGCACAGCCACGGCCAGGTTGCTGACCAGCGTCCACGGGGTCGTGGTCCAGATCAGCGCCACTTCGCCACTGTCAAGCCGGTAGCCGACGGTGACGGCCGGGTCCTGGCGCATCTGGTAGACCTCGGGGTCCATCCGCAGCTCGTGGTTGGACAGAGGCGTCTCGTCGTTCCAGCAGTAGGGCAGAACGCGTTTGCCCTCGTAGACAAGGCCCTTGTCGTAGAGCGTCTTGAACGCCCAGATCACCGACTCCATGTAGTCCGGGTTGAGCGTCTTGTAGTCATGCTCGAAGTCGACCCAGCGGCCCTGGCGGCGGACGTAAGCCTGCCAGTCGCCGGTGTACTTCAGGACAGACTCGCGGCAGACGGCGTTGAACTCCTCGATGCCCAGGTCAAGGATCTCGCCCTTGGTTTTCAGCCCCAATATCCGCTGTGCCTCGAGCTCGGCCGGCAGACCGTGGGTGTCCCACCCGAATCGGCGCTCGACCCGGTGTCCACGCATGGTCTGGTAGCGCGGGATGAGGTCCTTGACGTAACCGGTGAGCAGGTGGCCGTAGTGCGGCAGGCCGTTGGCAAAGGGCGGCCCGTCGTAGAAGACGAACTCGTTCTCTCCGTTCTCGCCGCTGTCGCGCGCCTCAACCGACGCGACGAAAGTGCCGTCCTGGTCCCAGTACTTGAGGATCCGCTCCTCGATTGCGGGGAACTTCGGGCTGGCGACGACGCCATCGTGCCTGTGCGAGGCATCGTCGACAGCTGCGTCGTTGTGCAGGAAGTCGACCTTCGGGTAGGTCATCAGCGCATCTCCGTCATCAACTCGTCGAAACAGCCCACATGGTCCGTGCGCTGTCACTACGAGGACGACGCCTGAACGGGCGCCGCGGTACCACCTCGCTTGCCGCACGAGCCCTCTGCGATCAGAGGGCAGCATGCGACCGCTCTTGCCTGAGGCGATCACGGGCCCACCCGTCCGGTTCTAGTAAGGCTTACGAGCAGCGCCAGATGCCGCGTGCCCGAATGCCCTTTCTTCCGGAGGCTCACCGGTGATTGCCGGGTCAACGCCTATGGCCAGAAGTCTACCGGCCCGGGCTGGAAAACCGATTCGCCCGTCGCCGTCGCAGTCTGGGAGAATCTGGCCATGACCAACCCCGCTCCACTGCAACGCGCCGTTACCATGCCCGACAAGCCATCCATCGACGGTCTCGAGGACAAGTGGATGCGGGTATGGGCCGAGCAGGGAACGTACACCTTCGATCGCAGCAAGACTCGCGCGCAGATCTGGTCCATCGACACCCCGCCGCCCACGGCGAGCGGGGCGCTGCACATCGGGCACGTCTTCGGCTACTCGCAGGCAGACTGCATGGCGCGCTACAAGCGAATGGCCGGCTTCGAGGTGTTCTACCCGATGGGCTGGGATGACAACGGCCTGCCCACCGAACGCCGGGTCCAGAACTTCTACGGAGTGCGCGGTGACGCCGCACTGCCCTACATCGAGGACTTCGAGCCGCCGCAGCAGGGCGATACACGCGGGGGCAGGAGCCTCAGGATGTCAGACCAGGTTCCGATCAGCCGCGCCAACTTCATCAAGCTTTGCGACGCCCTGACCGTCGAGGACGAAAAGACGTTCGAGGAGGTCTTCCGCCGGCTCGGCCTCTCTGTGGACTGGAACATCAACTACCGCACCATCGATGATCGCTCCCGGGCCACGGCGCAGCAGGCCTTTCTGCGCAATCTCGATCGAGGTGAGGCCTACCAGGCTGAGGCCCCGGGCCTGTGGGACGTGACATTCCAGACCGCCGTTGCCCAGGCCGAGCTCGAGGCGCGCGACTACCCGGGTCACTTCCACCGGGTCGCCTTCCATGCCCCCAGCGGCGCCACGGTCCACATCGAGACCACCCGGCCGGAGCTGTTGCCGTCGGTGGTCGCGCTGATTGCACACCCCGATGACAAGCGCTATGCCGCCCTGTTCGGGACGACCGTCACCTCACCCCTGTTCGGGGTTGAGATCCCGGTGGTCGCGCACTACCTCGCGGAGCCGGACAAGGGCTCGGGCATTGCCATGTGCTGCACCTTCGGCGATCTCACCGACGTGCAGTGGTGGCGCGAGCTGCAGCTGCCGACCCGATCGATCATCCAGCGCAACGGTCGGATCCAGGAAGAGACCCCCGAGTGGATCGCGACCGAGGCCGGACGCAGCGTCTTCGCCGAGTTCGCCGGGAAGACGACCTTCGGCGCCCGCGCCACGATCGTAGAGGCCCTGCGCGTCTCAGGCGATCTGGAGGGAGAGCCGACGCCGACCCAGCGCAAGGCCAACTACTTCGAGAAGGGTGACAAGCCGCTCGAGATCGTCACCTCGCGCCAGTGGTACATCCGCAACGGCGGCAGGGATGCCGAGCTGCGGACTGCGCTCATCAAGCGCGGCAAGCAGATCAACTTCCATCCCGAGTTCATGCGCACTCGCTACGAGAACTGGGTCAATGGCCTCAACGGTGACTGGTTGATCAGCCGTCAGAGGTTCTTCGGTGTCGCCATCCCGCTCTGGTACCGCCTGGACGGCGACGGGGAGATCGACTACGACAGGCCGATCGTGCCCAACGAGGCGTCCCTGCCCGTTGACCCCTACTCCGACGTACCGACCGGCTACACGCCCGAGCAGCGCGACCAGCCGGGCGGGTTCACCGGCGACCCCGATGTCATGGACACCTGGGCGACGTCTTCCCTGAGCCCGCAGATCGCGGCCGGCTGGCGCGGCGACGAGGTGCTGTTCGCCAAGATCTTCCCGATGGACGTCCGCCCCCAAGGCCACGACATCATCCGAACGTGGCTGTTTGCCACCGTGGTGCGCGCCCACCTCGAGCACGACTGCCTGCCATGGAAGCACGCGACCATCAACGGGTGGATCCTCGACCCGGACCGCAAGAAGATGAGCAAGTCCAAGGGCAATGCAACGACGCCGATGGGCATGGTCATCGACTATGGCGCAGACGCCATCCGCTACTGGGCATCGGCAGCACGGATGGGCACCGACGCAGCCCTGGACACCGCACAGATGAAGGTCGGTCGCCGACTGGCGATCAAGGTTCTCAACGCCAGCAAGTTCGCCCTGTCGTTCGGTGAGGTGGCCGGTGAACTCGCAGACGCGGTCACCATGCCGATCGACAAGTCGATGCTGGGTGGCCTCGCCGACGTGGTCGACAAGGCCACCGGGGGTTTCGAGGCCTTCGACTACACCCGTGCCCTGGAGGTCACCGAGGCGTTCTTCTGGACCTTCTGCGACGACTACCTCGAGCTGGTCAAGGAACGCGCGTACGGCGGCCAGGGCGAACAGGGCGCTGCATCGGCCCGCGCGTCGCTTCGAATCGCCCTAGATGTGCTGCTACGACTGCTCGCGCCCGTCCTGCCCTTCGCCACCGAAGAGGTGTGGTCCTGGTGGCACGACGGATCAATCCACCGCACTGCGTGGCCGATCCCTGATGAGCTGAAGAACATTGGCGCGCAGGCTGATCCGGCCATGCTCGCGGCGGTCGGGGCCGCGCTCGCGGGCATCCGCAGGGCCAAGTCCGAGGCCAAGGTCGGGATGCGCGCCGATGTGCGCTCCGCAGTGGTGACCGGGCGGCCGGCCACCCTCGCGCGGATACGGCTCGCCGTAGGCGACCTCAGCGCCGCCGGCCATATCGCTGCCCTGGACTACGAACCCGGGGACACGTTCAGCGTTCACGACGTCGTGCTAGCGCCGCTCGTGACCAAAGCCTGACCCCGCCGACACCGCATCCGGGGCGACAGGGTGCTGAGTTCATCCGTTGCGGACCGGACCGTGGCCCATCGGACCTTCCAGACCGCGATACCTTGCCTCACGACCAGCGAACCGATCCGGAACAGCCTCGGCCGCTGGACGGTGCCCGGTCACCGTCATCAAGGCGGGCGTCACCTTCCCGGTCAGCACCGGCCTGACCTGACGAGGGGCTCGGTGCCGATGTACCGCAACACAGCAGACCGACGCCCATCACCAGATCCAGGCGCACGTCGCGCAGTTCGTCTGTTCAGCACAGCCGTAGCAGATCCATCGTGCATGCCTCCCCTGAATGTGGCGCGCCGTCCGCCAGCTCCTCTCCGCCGCCCAGGACGGCGTGCCCAGCGCCGTGGCCATGGCGTCTCCAGCTTCCGGCCGGCTCAGTGAATCCAGTTGGTCGGTTCACCACCGCGCTCGGGCGTCGTTTCGACTGCGAACGGGAGTCGGGGTCGCCCGAGGGATTGAGGCCCGTTGACGATCAACGCCGTGAACTCGGCACTGACCAGCATCCTGGAAAGTTCATAGAGGCCGACCTCCAGGTGAGACAGCTCCGCTGGGACGGACCTGGGTCTCCTGCACCGAGATGGAACGCGACGTCGGTGGCCACGTCCGAACGCTATGCAGATTCCTTGCGAGGCGCACGCTTCGCCCGCGGCGCAGCGACCGCCCGGCGAACAATCGTCGGGTTGACGTTGTCTAGGACAACCTCGCGGGTGATCACCACGCGGGCGATGTCCTCCTCGCTGGGGACGTCGAACATCACCGGCAGGAGCACCTCCTCCATGATCGCCCGGAGCCCCCTGGCACCGGTGCCACGCAGCAACGCCTGCTCGGCGACGGCTTCGACCGCTTCAGGGGTGAACTCGAGCTCTACACCGTCAATCTCGAACATCCGCATGTACTGCTTGATCAAGGCGTTGCGGGGCTCGGTCAGGATGCGCACCAAAGCCTCACGGTCCAGGGGTGACACCGTCGTAATGACCGGGAGCCGCCCGATGAACTCGGGAATCAGCCCGAACTTCATCAGGTCCTCCGGCATCACATCTCCGTAGCTCTCGCCCACATCCTTGGCGGTGTGCAGCTGCGAGCCGAAGCCAAGGCCCTTCTGACCGGAGCGCGACTCGATGAGCTTCTCAAGACCGGCGAACGCACCACCGACGATGAAGAGCACATTGGTCGTGTCGATCTGGATGAACTCCTGGTGGGGGTGCTTGCGCCCACCCTGAGGTGGCACCGAGGCGGTCGTGCCCTCCAGGATCTTCAGCAGCGCTTGCTGCACGCCCTCGCCGGACACGTCGCGTGTGATCGACGGGTTCTCGCTCTTGCGGGCGATCTTGTCGATCTCGTCGATATAGATGATGCCTGTCTCGGCCTTCTTCACATCGAAGTCCGCGGCCTGGATCAACTTGAGCAGGATGTTCTCGACATCCTCACCGACATAGCCGGCCTCGGTCAGCGCAGTGGCGTCTGCAATGGCGAACGGGACGTTCAGCATCCGGGCCAGGGTCTGCGCGAGGTAGGTCTTGCCGCAGCCGGTTGGCCCGATCAGCAGGATGTTGGACTTGGAGATGTCCACGACCTCAGCGTCTTTCTTGAGCGCGGACTCCCCTGCCTGGATGCGCTTGTAGTGGTTGTAGACCGCCACCGCGAGCGCCCGCTTGGCCGCATCCTGACCGATCACGAACTGCTCGAGGAAGTCGAAGATCTCACGGGGTTTGGGCAGGTCGTCCAGTCCCAGCTCGGAGGTCTCGGCGAGCTCCTCCTCGATGATCTCGTTGCACAGATCGATACACTCGTCGCAGATATAGACCCCGGGCCCCGCGATGAGCTTCTTGACCTGTTTTTGGCTCTTGCCACAGAACGAGCACTTCAACAGGTCGCCACCGTCTCCGATGCGTGCCACGAGGTGATCCTTCCAGTCGGTCCTGCCCCGCTGCCGGTGAGGAAGTCATCGGCACTGGTGTAGCGGCTAACTCTGCGACGACGCTACCTGCTTGCGCACGCCGACGCTCCTATTGAACGCTGGTGTCGGATGGTCGACACTGTTGTTCCGCGCAGAGCGGACAAACCCGTTGCAGAGACTGCCATCATGAGTCGCTGGAAGCCTTGCGGCTGATGAGCACCTCATCGATCAATCCGTATTCCTGAGCCTGTGCGGCCGAGAGGATCTTGTCGCGCTCGATATCCTTCTCGATCTGCTCTACGGTGCGGCCAGTGTGGCGTGCCAACGTCTCCTCGAGCCAGGTGCGCATGCGCAGCACCTCGTTGGCCTGGATCTCCAGGTCGCTGGCCATCCCTCCGAGACCCTCCATCGCCGGCTGATGGATCAGAATCCGAGCGTTCGGCAGGGCGAAACGCTTGCCGGGCGCCCCAGCGCCGAGCAGCACGGCAGCCGCCGAGGCAGCCTGACCGATGACAAACGTCTGGATGTCGGGGCGCAGATACTGCATGGTGTCGTAGATCGCCGTCATCGCGGTGAACGTACCACCCGGCGAGTTGATGTACATCAAGATGTCACGATCAGGGTCCTGGCTCTCGAGCACCAGTAACTGGGCGATGACGTCGTCCGCGGACGCGTCGTCGATCTGCACGCCGAGGAAGATGATGCGGTCCTCGAAAAGCTTGGTGTAGGGGTCGGTGCGCTTCATCCCGTAGGACGTGCGCTCCTCGAACTGAGGGAGGATGTAACGGCTGGAAGGCACTGGAACCTGCAGGCCGCCATACGGGCTGTTGATCATAGATGCTCCAAACACGAGATGTATGGCGGGTGGTCAGGCGCTGGTGCCGGGGCCACCAGTGGCCTGGCCGGCATGGGTGTAAACGTGGTCAACGAAGCCGTAAGCCATGGCCTCCTCAGCCGTGAACCACCGGTCGCGGTCGGAGTCCGTCTCGATCTGCTCAAGAGGCTGCCCGGTGTGCAGCGCGATGAGCTCAGCCATCTGCTTCTTGATGTGCAACATCTGCTGCGCCTGGATCTTGATGTCCGAGGCCGTGCCTCCGATGCCGCCAGACGGCTGGTGCATCATCACGCGGGCGTGGGGCGTGGCATAGCGCTTGCCGGCAGCGCCCGCACTGAGCAGGAACTGGCCCATGCTCGCAGCCAGCCCCATCGCGACCGTGGCCACGTCGTTGGGCACCCACTGCATCGTGTCGAAGATGGCCATGCCTGCGGTCACCGAACCGCCGGGTGAGTTGATGTAGAGCCAGATGTCCTTGTGCGGGTCCTCCGCAGCCAGGAGCAGCAGCTGGGCGCAGATGGCATTGGCGTTGTCGTCGCGCACCTCGGAACCGAGGAAGATGATGCGTTCCTTGAGTAAGCGGTTGTAGATGTGGTCGTCCAGGCCCGCCATCTGTCCGTTGGCTGCTGCGATGACCTCGCTGCTGTGGCTCACCTTGTCTCCATCTGTGTCGCCGGATCTCGGACCTTCCGGCCCTGTCGTTGACCCTAACGCCAACCCCCAGCGGGTAAGTCCACGGAACGGCCGGTGTTCGCCCTGAGCGTCACGAGCACCGTGCGAGGTGGTCCGCCGCTGTCGGCCGACACTGCCACCAAGCAATCGTGTGACGCGCCTGGGAGGACCAGCCGCGCCACACGGGTGTCAGGGCCCGCTATTTGCCTTCCGCGTCCTCGGCACTCTCGGTGTCAGCATTCTCGTGGTCATGGCCCTCGTGGTCATGGCCCTCATGGTCATGGCCCTCATGGTCATGGCCCTCATGGTCATGGCCCTCATGGTCATGGCCCTCCTCGCCGGCACCCTCGTCGTAGCCGAGCGCGTCGGCGCCAATGTTCAGATCGTTGAGGTCGATCGTCGTGCCAGCCGTGTCGACGATGTTGGCCTTCTCCAACACTGCTGCCAACGCCTTGCGACGGGCCACCTCGGCCACCATCGCGGGGATCTGGCCACCCTCGTCGACCGCCTTGGCGAACTCATTGGGGTCCATGCCGTACTGCTGTGCGGACATCACGAGATACTCGATCAGCTCCGGCTGTCCAACGCTGACCTGCTCCTTCTCGGCGATCGCGTCGAGCAGGAACTGGGAACGCATGGCCTTGCGGGTGTTCTCGTCGACCTCAGCGCGATGTTCGTCATCCTCGAGCCGGCTCTCACCCTCGAGGTGCTGTTTCACCTCTGCCTCGACGAGCGCGTCAGGGATGGGAATGTCGGTGTTGTCCAACAGGTGCTCAAGGACCTTGTCCCGAGCCTGAACGCCCTGTTCCATCTTCTTGGCACGTTCGGCCTGCGCCTGGATGTCTGCCTGGAGCTCCTCCAGAGTGTCGAACTCCGAGGCTAGCTGGGCAAAGTCATCGTCGAGGTCAGGCAAGACACGTTCCTTGACCGACTGAACGGTCACGTTGATCTCGGCGTCCTTGCCCTCGTGCTCGCCACCGGACAGCGGGGCGGTGAAGGTCTTGCTCTCCTCGGCGGCCATGCCTACGAGCGCGTCGTCCAAGCCGTCGATCATGTTGCCGGACCCGATCTCGTAGGAGATCCCCTTGGCCGTATCGATCTCTTCGTCGCCGATCGCCGCGGCGAGGTCCATTGACACGAAGTCACCCGTGGCAGCCACACGCTCAACCCCGGCCAAGGTGCCGAAACGCTGACGCAGGGCAGTCATTCGCGTCTCAACATCAGCGGCGGCAGCCTCAGCGTCCACCACGTCGACCTCGATCGCGATGCCCTCGTAGTCGGGCAGGACAAGCTCGGGCCGCACGTCGACCTCGATGGTGAACTTCAGGTCCTGGCCCGGCTCGGCTGGAACCTCGGTAACGTCAACCTCTGGCTGGCCGAGAGGACGTATCTTGTTTTCCTCGACGGCTTGGCCGTAGAAGCGCGGGAGAGCGTCGTTGACGGCCTCCTGGAGCACGGCACCGCGGCCCACGCGCTGGTCAATGATCCGGGCAGGAACCTTGCCGGCACGAAAACCGGGAACGTTGATCTGCGATCCGATCGTCTTGTACGCCGCGTCTAGGCTCGGCTTGAGCTCGTCGAACGGGACCTCGACGGTCAGCTTGACCCGGGTGGGGTTGAGGGTCTCGACGGCACTCTTCACTACGGGGCACTCCAAAATCGTGGGGGCGGATTGACATCGCAAGGACTCGACAACCAAACGGAGACCTCGGTCCATGCTAAGGGCTGCGTGGCGATGCGCCGAACGGCAACGATCCAAGGGGCCCGCCAGCCACGAGCGGACCTGATGCATCAACGTCAGAAGGCCCGGCTTCAGCCGGGCCCTGACGATTGCTCTGTCGGGCTGACAGGATTTGAACCTGCGACATCTTCGTCCCAAACGAAGCGCGCTACCAAGCTGCGCCACAGCCCGCCGATCCCTTGCGTCATACGCATCAGGCCCCGCTGTGCGCAGGGCCGGATTCGAAACGAAGGACAGCGGGCATTAGGCTAACGCCTCGCAGCGCCTTCCGTTTACAGGTCCATCGTTGACGAAGGGCGCAGCACGCGGGCGTAGCTCAATGGTAGAGCCCCAGTTTTCCAAACTGACAACGCGAGTTCGATTCTCGTCGCCCGCTCCACTCAAAACCATTGC
>Ga0209638_1000872_pt1 | contig 19789 bp, 22 predicted proteins | sample BarGraNGADG00211_FD_184490 | JGI IMG/M metagenome (GOLD analysis project Ga0209638, IMG submission 184490) | Arctic peat soil microbial communities from Barrow, Alaska - Barrow Graham LP Ref core NGADG0002-211 (SPAdes) (version 2) | ecosystem: Environmental > Terrestrial > Soil > Wetlands > Peat...
CACGGGCCAGCAAGGTGCTGCCGCCACTGTCGAGTGCCACCATCACCTGACCCGGGCTGTCTGTTGTGAGCGCAGTAACATTGACGCTCAGAATATTGAGGATGCTGGTGCCGGTTTGCTTTTCCAAGGTCAGGCTGACGTCGCGCGCTTGCACCCGGATGCGCAGGCGCTGATTGATGGCGGCAGGCTGCTTTGGGATAATCAGGGTGCCGCCACTAAAATTGACTGTGGTGAGGTGGTCGTCCGAGTCGTGGCTGAGCACAGTGACGGTCAGCACGGCACCGGCACCGTCGCCATGCGCCAGGGGCAAATCCAGACGCGTCAGCAGTTCCGCAGTAGGGCCGCTGGCGCTGACTTTTCCGGCATCAAGCAGCACCAGATGGTCGGCCAGGCGAGCGACTTCATCGATAGCGTGGCTGACATAGATAACCGGGATGTTTAATTCCGCTTGCATGCGCTCCAGGTAGAACAGTATTTCAGTCTTGCGCGGCGCATCGAGCGCAGCCAGCGGTTCATCGAGCAGCAGCAGACGCGGGCTGTTGGCCAGGGCGCGGGCAATCGCCACGCGTTGGCGTTCGCCGCCGGAGAGCTCGTGCGGCCAGCGTTGTAGCAGGTGGCCAATGCCAAGCAATTCGAGTGCATGGTTCCAGGCGTGTCGGCGCTCTGCCAGCGGTGTGCGCCTGAAGCCAAACTTCAAATTGCCTTCAACATTCAGGTGGTCAAACAGGCTGGCTTCCTGAAAAACATAACCCAGCGCACGTTGATGCACTGGGCGGAAAATCCCCTGGGCGCTGTCTTGCCAGACTTCGCCCAGCACAACGATCCGGCCGCAGACCTGTGTCTCCAGCCCCGCCAGCAGGCGCAAAACTGTGGTTTTACCTGAACCCGAGGGGCCGAACAGTGCGGTGACGCCGTGGCCTGGAATCTGCAAATTCACATCCAATCTGAAGTCTTTACGAGTCAGCCCCGCCTGGAGTTGCAAGCTGGTGTTGTCCACCTCGGGTGGTTGGGCGGCAACCGTCATGTTGCTTTATCCCTGCGCTGTGTGCCGGTATAAAAGTGCAACGCCAGCAACACCACAAATGAAAAGCCCAGCATCACAGCGGCCAGCCGGTGCGCGTCGGAATATTCCATGGCTTCGACATGGTCGTAAATTTGCACCGAGACCACGCGCGTGACGCCGGGAATGTTGCCGCCCACCATCAACACCACGCCAAACTCGCCCACAGTGTGGGCAAAACACATGATGGCTCCGGCAATGAATCCGGGCTTGCACAGTGGCACGACGACGCTGAAAAATGTATCCAGCTTTGATGCGCGCAAGCTGGCCGCGACTTCCAGCGGACGCGTTCCGATCGCCTCCATCGCGTTCTGGATCGGTTGCACCATGAAGGGCAGCGAATACAGTGCCGAGGCCAAGACCAGTCCCCAGAAAGTAAACGGCAGCAGACCCAGGCCAAGCGATTGCGTCCACTGGCCCAACGGCCCGTGGGGCCCCATCAGCACCAGCAGATAAAAGCCCAGCACCGAAGGTGGCAATACCAGCGGCATGGCCACCAGTGCGGTCAGTGGTTTCTTCAACATTGAGCGTGTGCGCGCCAGCCACCAGGCCAGCGGCGTGCCGATGAACAGCAGCACCAGCGTGGTGAGCGTTGCAACCTGGACGGTCAGGCCAATGGCTTGCAGGTCGGACGGGGTCAGGAAGGCCATGAATGAAAGTGCATTAAATGCCGTAGCCGTACGAGCGGATCAGGTCTTTGATGTTGGGACTATGCAGCAAGGTTATCAGAGCCAGCGCTGCCGGATTGTCTGCACCGTGTTGCAGCACCACAGCATCTTGCAGGATCGGACTGTAAAGACTTTGCGGAATGACCCAGAGGGAGCCACCTTTGAGTTTGCCGCCCTCAAGCACTTGAGACATCGCCACAAAGCCCAGCTCCGCATTGCCGGTAAACACGAAACTAAAAGCCTGGCCAATGCTTTCGCCTTGCACCAGCTTCGGTGTCAGGGCGGGGGTCAAGCCCAGTTTGCTCATCACCTGCAGCGCCGCTGCGCCATAGGGCGCAGTCTTCGGGTTGGCGTAAGCCAGCTTGCGAAAGTTGTCGCCCTTGAGAACGTCGCCGTTGGCATCGATACGCGCCGCGTCAGCCGACCACAGCAACAGTTTTCCGGTGGCGTAGGTGAAGCGGCTGCCAGGTAGCGTCAGCTTTTCTTTCTCCAGCGCAGCAGGGGCAATGGTGTTGGCTGCCAGCAGCACGTCAAAGGGCGCTCCGTTCTTGATTTGGGCATAGAGTTTGCCAGTGGCACCCAGCGTGATTTTGAGCTTGTGCCCCGTGGTTTTTTCCAGCGTGGCTGCAATGGCCTTGATCGGCTCGGCAAAGTTGGCCGCTACCGCTACCTGGGCTTCTTCAGCCAGACCGGTGACCGACACCGTCAATACCATCACAGCTTGCGTAATTTTTTTTAAAACTGGCTGCATGGTTTTAGCGCCCCAGCGCAAACACGGCGGGTGTGGCATTGTCGAGCGGCGAGGTTTTCTGGCGCCAATTTTTAACGCTGTCGCTGCGGCAAACGCTGCGGCTCAGGGTCAGCCCACTGCACACTGCCAGCCGGGTGTTGTGCTGGAGCGTTTGCAGCAGAGTTTGCAGCATCGCCGCGTTGCGGTAGGGCGTTTCAATAAACAGTTGGGTCTGGCCGGTTTTCAGCGCCAGAGATTCGAGTTCGCGCACGCGCTGGGCGCGCTCGGCCGGGTCTTGCGGCAGGTAGCCGACAAAGGCAAAATTCTGGCCATTAAGGCCGCTGGCGGCCAGAGCCAACAGCAGCGATACGGGGCCGGTGAGCGGCACAACTTCAATTCCCAAATCATGAGCGGCCCGCACCACCGAGGAGCCGGGGTCGGCTACGGCGGGCATGCCGGCTTCACTGACCAGGCCAAGGTCATGACCGGCGAGTGCCGGTGCCAGCAAGTGGCGAGCATCAAAGTTGCCAGCGTGATCGCCTTTTTTATGCACTTCGCGCGGCAGTTCTTCAATCTGCAGAGTCTGGATTGCTCCGCTTAACGGGATGATGTCGTTGACACGCTTCAGGTAGGCGCGGGCTGACTTGGCGTTTTCGCAAACCCAATAGTGCAGTTTGGCTGCCACGCTCAGGGTCTCCCACGGCATGGTGTTTTGCAGATTGACGGGCTCGTCGCAGCCGAAATCGAGTGGCGCTGGCACCAGGTAGAGTTTGCCGTGCTGGTTCTGCACAGCGCCGGGGAGTGGCAGTGTCATGGTCACAACACCTTGACACCGGCGGCTCGGATCATTCGGCAGGTGCGGATCAGCGGCAGACCGACCAGTGCGCTCGGGTCGTCGTTGTCAATGCTTTCCAGCAAGGCGATGCCCAGGCCTTCGCTTTTGGCGCTGCCGGTGCAGTCGTATGGGGTTTCCGCTTGCAGGTAGGCTTCGATTTCCAAATCGGTAAGGTCGCGAAATTTGACCTTGACTTGCGCCAAATCCAGTTGTTCAAAGTGGCTGTCCTGGCAGACCACCGCCACGGCGGTCTGAAAAATCACGGTTCTGCCGCGCATTCTCTGCAACTGGGCGGTAGCGCGCGCGTGATTGCCGGGCTTGCCCAGGGCCTGGCCATTCAGCTCGGCGACCTGATCTGAGCCAATGACCACGCAAGCCGGGAATTGGGCGGCGACGGCGCGTGCCTTGCTCATGGCCAGCCGGGACGCCAGTTGTTGTGGTGTTTCATTGGCCAGCGGCGCTTCATCGACCTCTGGCGCAACCACCTCAAAGGCAAGATGCAGGCGCTCAAGCAGTTGGCGGCGGTAGGGCGAGGTTGAGCCCAGGATGAGTTTGCGGTAGCTAGGTTGAAACATGGCGTGATTCTCTTACACTCCGCGCATGAACCAAGATTTTCCTCCACTCCATTTCGACATTAAAGCGTTTGCACAGGCGGCCAATGCGATTGGCGGACAAAATTCGCTGGCGAAATATAAGCGTTTGATGCAGGAAACGCAGGGGCTTGGGTCTGAAAACAAGCTCAATTGGCTTGCACAGGGGGAATTGCGCGGTGAGGTGGTCGGTAGTGAACAAGTCTGGCTGCATTTGACTGTTGATACCTGCTTGCCCTTGACCTGCCAGCGCTGCCTCGGTCAGGTGGACATTGCGGTGGTGGTGAAGCAGTCTTTTCGTTTTGTTGAGAGTGAACAAGCGGCACAAGCGCAGGATGATGAATCAGACGAAGATGTGCTGGTTCTGAGCCAGGACTTCAACCTGGTGGAGCTGATTGAGGACGAGGTGCTGATGGCCTTGCCGCTGATTGCCCGCCATGAAACCTGTCCGGTTGAGGTCAAGCTGGCCGTCGCTGACCCGGGTTTTGAGACTGAATCGACCGAGAAACGCCATCCTTTTGCTGTGTTGGCGACGCTTCACTCTGACAAATCTGGCTGAGTCGTCGTCAGCACGCTATAATTCACCGCTTCGCGCGGCAGCTTGCCTCGTATTTTTACCCACCCAAGGTGTTGCAACTATGGCAGCACCATGCCCAAGGAGCGGATCATGGCCGTCCAACAAAACAAAAAATCACCTTCCAAGCGCGGCATGCACCGGGCGCACAATGCCCTGGTGGTACCGGGTCTGGCAATTGAATCGACGACCGGTGAAACTCACCTGCGTCACCATATCAGCCCTACCGGCTTTTACCGTGGCCGCAAAGTGCTCAAAACCAAGTCTGAAGCCTGATCGTTCTCTTCAAACCAAGGCCCGAGGCTGCCATTTTTGTGGCCTCGGGCCTTTGCATTGATGCAACAGACAGTCACTTGCCATTTGTTTTGGTGTCATAGCTCCACATGATCACTATCGCTGTTGATTGCATGGGAGGTGACCATGGCCCGAGCGTGACGCTGCCGGCTTGCCGAAAGTTTCTCGATAGTCACCTCGATGCACAGTTGCTGCTGGTAGGTTTGCCGCAGAGTTTGAGCGAATTCTCGCATCAGCGCTCTACAGCAGTGGCCGCCAGCGAGGTCGTTGGCATGAATGATTCGCTCGAGGTGGCACTGCGGCGCAAAAAAAACTCTTCCATGCGGGTGGCCATTGAGCAAGTCAAGACGGGTGCGGCGCAAGCGGCGGTGTCGGCTGGCAATACCGCAGCGTTGATGGCAATCTCACGTTACCTGCTAAAAACGCTCGACGGCATTGATCGCCCTGCTATTGCCGGGCAAATCCCCAACGCCAAGGGCGAGGCTACGACAGTACTCGATATGGGTGCCAACGTGGATTGCTCGGCTGAGCACCTGCTCCAGTTCGCGATGATGGGCTCGGCCCTGGTCTCAGTTCTGAGCGGCAACGACAATCCCACGGTGGGTTTGCTCAACATTGGTGAAGAAGCCATCAAAGGCAACGAAGTCATCAAAAAAGCTGGTGAATTGCTGCGCGCCGCCGCCAACGCAGGGGATTTGAATTTTTACGGCAACATTGAAGGCAATGATATTTTTAAAGGAACTGCCGACATCGTTGTGTGTGACGGTTTTGTTGGCAATGTGGCCTTGAAAGTCAGTGAAGGCCTGGTGACCATGATTATTGATTTTTTGAGGGTTGAGTTTTCCAGAAATTTGTTGACAAAATTGGCCGCGCTGGCAGCCTACCCCGTCATAGCCGCCTTGAAGAAACGCATGGATCACCGTCGCTACAACGGCGGTGCCTTATTGGGTTTGCGCGGCCTGGTTTTTAAAAGCCATGGTTCAGCCGACGAAGTGGCGTTTGAGTTCGCCTTGCGGCGCGCGTATGATGCCGCTAAACACAATTTGCTTGACCGTGTTCAAGTCCGGATTGCCCTCGCTGCGCCACTGATCGCTAGTGCTGAGCCTTCTTAATAAACCCATTACAGCACCCATTGACACGGTTGCAATCGCATGATTCCGATGAAAATTTATTCACGTATTTCTGGAACCGGTAGTTTTCTGCCGCCCCGTCGTCTGAACAACGCTGATTTAGTGCAGGAGCTTGCGGCTCAAGGCGTTGAAACCAATGAAAAATGGATCGTTGAGCGCACTGGCATCCAGGCCCGCCATTTTGCCGCAGCGGGCGTTTGCAGCAGCGATCTGGCGCTGGAGGCTGCGCGCCGGGCTTTGCAGGCCGCCGCAGTCGATGCCAAGGATATTGACCTGATCATTGTCGGCACCTCGACGCCGGACATGGTGTTTCCCTCGACTGCCTGCATTTTGCAAAGCAAGCTCGGCAACAAGGGGGGTGCCGCTTTTGACGTGCAGGCGGTTTGCTCTGGCTTCATTTATGCCTTGACGCTGGCGGATGCCATGATCAAGACGGGAGCTGCCACCAAAGCGCTGGTGGTGGGCGCTGAGGTGTTTTCCCACATTCTTGATTTCAAGGACCGCAGTACCTGTGTCTTGTTTGGCGATGGTGCCGGCGCGGTGGTGTTGGAAGCCTCCAGGACGCCGGGTATTCTGGCCAGCGACCTGCATGCCGATGGCAGTTTCAGCGATATTTTGTGCGTGCCCGGCCACGTCTCGGGCGGCCAGGTGCTGGGCGAACCCTTGCTCCAGATGGACGGTCCGGCTGTGTTCAAGCTGGCCGTCGGTGTGCTCGATGAAACCGCCCGCGCGGTTTTGGCAAAAGCCGGTAAAACGGCCTCTGATATCGACTGGATGATTCCGCACCAGGCCAATATTCGCATCATGCAGAGCGCCGCCAGGAAGCTCAAGATGTCGATGGATAAAGTTGTGGTTACCGTCGATCAGCACGGCAACACCTCGGCTGCGTCGATTCCGTTGGCGCTCGATACGGCGGTACGCAGTGGCCAGGTCAAGCCCGGCGAATTGCTTTTGCTTGAAGCGGTAGGCGGCGGCTTCACCTGGGGTGCGGTGCTGCTAAAGCTTTAACTCTATGAAACCTTTTGCTTTTGTTTTTCCTGGCCAAGGCTCCCAGTCGGTGGGTATGTTGGAGGCCTGGGGTGATCATCCAAAGGTTGTCGAAACGCTCAGGGAAGCCTCGGATGCCCTGGATGAAGACCTTGGCAAGCTGATCAAGGAAGGCCCCAGGGAGGCGCTCGCGTTGACCACCAACACCCAGCCGGTGATGCTGGTGGCAGGAGTGGCAGCGTATCGCGTCTGGCTCGCTGAAACCGGTATTGCACCGGCAGCGGTGGCGGGGCATTCACTGGGCGAGTATTCGGCCTTGGTGGCCGCTGGTGTTTTGACGCTGACTCAAGCGGCTCCGCTGGTGCGCTTTCGGGCCCAGGCGATGCAGGAAGCGGTGCCAGTGGGCGCGGGCGCCATGGCCGCCATTCTGGGGTTGGAGGCGGCAAGCGTCAGCGCTGGCTGTGCCGAGGTAACAGCTTGCTTTGGCGAAAACTCGGCTGAAGTGGTGGAGGCCGTCAACTTTAACGATCCCTTGCAAACGGTCATTGCGGGCAGCAAAGCAGCGGTTGAGCAGGCCTGTATTGTTTTGAAGACCATGGGGGCCAAGCGTGCCTTGCCACTGCCGGTATCAGCACCTTTTCATTCGAGTTTGATGAAGCCAGCGGCGCAACGGCTCAAGGAAAAGCTTGCGTCGGTCGAGTTTTCCAGACCCCAAATTGCATTGATCAACAATGTTGACGTTGCCGTTGAGAACGATGTTGACCGCATCCGTGATGCGCTCTACCGGCAGGCTTTCGGCGCGGTGCGCTGGGTCGAGTGTGTGCGCTCGCTCAAGACGCGCGGTCTGACTTTGATCGTGGAATGTGGCCCTGGCAAGGTGCTGGCGGGTCTGGTCAGGCGCATCGATCCTGAGTTGAACGGCCTGGCGCTGTTCGATCCGGCCAGTCTGGCTGATGTAAAAAGTGTACTTGGAGACTCTTAACGTGAGCGATATTGCATTTGCAGGTCAAGTTGCCTTGGTTACCGGCGCTTCGCGCGGCATTGGTGCGGCCATTGCGCTGGCATTGGCACAACATGGGCTCAAGGTCATCGGTACTGCTACCAGCGACGACGGAGCGATCAAAATCGGACAAATGCTGTCGGCTTTTCCTGGTTGCAGCGGCAAGACTTTGAACGTCAACGATGCGGCGGCGGCTCAAATTCTGATTGACGCCACGATCAAGGAGCACGGCGGCCTGCAGGTTTTGGTCAACAACGCTGGCATCACGCGCGACAATCTGACGATGCGCATGAAAGATGAAGAGTGGGACGCCGTGATGGAGACCGACCTCAAAGCGGTGTTTCGCATGAGTCGTGCGGTGATGCGACCCATGATGCGCCAGCGCTATGGCCGCATCATCAGCATCACGTCGGTGGTGGGGGCCTCGGGCAACCCGGGGCAGGCCAACTATGCCGCCGCCAAGGCGGGGGTGGCGGGCATGACCCGAGCTCTGGCGCGCGAGCTGGGCTCGCGCAACATCACGGTCAATTGTGTGGCACCTGGTTTTATCGAAACCGACATGACGGCGAACCTGCCGCAAGAGCAGAAACAAACCTTGGCGGGACAAATTCCGCTAGGCCGTTTAGGACGACCCTCGGACATCGCGCATGCGGTTGTCTATCTGGCTTCGCCGCAGGCGGCCTATGTCACCGGACAAGAGTTGCACGTCAACGGTGGCATGTACATGTAGGAATCAGCCGATTGATCTGCTCGGCTAGAATTGCAGATTGTTTTACAACCCTCTGAGGGAACCCATGAGCGATATTGAAGCACGCGTTAAAAAAATCATTGCCGAGCAACTCGGTGTGGAAGAGTCACAAGTGACTTCTGAAAAAGCCTTTGTGGCCGATCTGGGTGCTGACTCCCTGGACACAGTGGAATTGGTCATGGCACTGGAGGATGAGTTTGGAATTGAAATTCCGGACGAAGATGCCGAAAAAATCACGACTGTGCAAAACGCAATCGACTATGCCAATACGCACAAGAAGGCGTAACTAAATTCTTATGTCCCGTCGTCGTGTTGTTGTAACCGGTTTGGGTTGTGTCAGTCCCGTAGGCAATACGGTGGCCGAAAACTGGGTCAACCTGCTGGCCGGGAAATCCGGCATTGATCTGATCACCAAGTTTGACGCTTCAAGCTTTGCCTGCAAAATCGCGGGCGAGGTTAAAGGCTTTGAAGTTGGCTCATACATCAGCGTCAAAGAAGCGCGCACGATGGACAGCTTCATTCATTTCGGCATTGCCGCAGCCAGTCAGGCGGTGGCCGACGCTGGTCTGCCCGTGGGGGAAGCTTTAGGTGAAGAGTTGTCCACCCGTATTGGCTGTTTGATTGGCTCCGGTATCGGCGGCTTGCCGATGATCGAGGACGTGCACAGCGAGTTTCTCAACCGCGGTGCACGTCGTATCTCTCCTTTTTTTGTTCCCTCCACCATTATCAATATGATCGCCGGTCATGTTGCCATTCGCTTTGGTTTCAAGGGCCCCAACCTTGCGATTGTGTCGGCTTGCACCACCGGGTTGCATTGCATCGGTGAAGCCGGCCGCATGATTGAATATGGCGATGCCGATGTGATGGTGGCGGGCGGCTCCGAAGCGGCGGTGTCGCCTTTGGGTATTGGCGGTTTTGCCGCCATGCGAGCGCTGAGCACACGCAATGATGAACCGCAAGCGGCCTCGCGCCCTTGGGACCGGGACCGCGATGGATTTATTCTGGGTGAAGGTGCCGGTGTGATGGTGCTCGAAGAATACGAGCACGCCAAGGCACGGGGTGTCAAGATTTACGCCGAGCTTGCCGGTTTTGGCATGAGCGCCGATGCCGGTCACATGACGGCGCCCAATATGGATGGTCCGCGCCGCGCCATGGTAAACGCGATGCGCAATGCCGGTGTGAATGCCGATCAGGTTGATTATTTAAATGCCCACGGCACTTCCACCCCGCTCGGGGATTTGAATGAAACCCAGGCCATCAAGGCCGCGTTGGGCTTACACGCCAAAAAGGTTGTAGTTAATTCCACCAAGTCCATGACCGGTCATTTGCTGGGTGGCGCCGGCGGTGTTGAGTCGGTTTTTACCGTGTTGGCGCTGCACCATCAGAAGAGCCCGCCGACCATCAATATTTTCAACCAGGATCCAGAGTGCGACCTGGACTATTGCGCCAATACGGCGCGCGACATGAAAATTGACGTTGCCGTGAAAAACAATTTTGGCTTCGGTGGTACCAACGGTTCATTGGTGTTCAAGCGGGCACCTTGAGGTTACGCCAGCAACGAGTTCTACGTTGATTTCCTGATGGGTTCTGGCATGCATAACGCCCCAGCGGTTGATTTTCCGGTGGGGCGTTCGCGTTTTCAGGGCTGGTTACTTATTTTTACCGGCTTGATTGCGGTGTTGTCCGGTTGGCTCTGGTGCTTTCAGGCCGACTCGGTCGGCTGGCGTCAAGGGCTGTTTTTTTTGATCCTGCTGGCCACCCTGGTCGAGGCGGTCCGGCTTTGGCTCCGCTCCCCAACTGGCAGCTTGCGCTGGGACGGGCAAGTCTGGAACTGGAGCAGCGTTGACGCGTCCGTCAGCGGGGTACTGGCAGTCCATCTCGACTTGCAGTTTTGCCTGGTCTTGAGTTTGCGTCAAGCCAGCGGCGTGCGAATCTGGCTGTGGCCCGAACGTCGGGCCGATGTAACGCGCTGGGACGCTTTGCGTCGGGCGGTTTTTGCGCACGCCAATGGTCGAACTTCAATATCCTAGAAAGACGGTGGTGATTCCAACCTATTAAAATCCAGCGGGACAGTCCGAAGTCAAGCGCTGTCTTCCCAAGTGATTATTTAAGAAAGGTCGATGATGGTCTCTGTTGATTGGAAAAAGTTGAACTCTTATGTTTTGGCGGGCGCTATTGCCTTGAGCATATCGGTCGGACTGGTTCCGGCGTCATTGGCGCAAGCCCAGGTTCGGACTTTGCCTGACTTTACCGATCTGGTGGAGCAGGTGGGGCCGTCGGTAGTGAACATCCGCACGCTCGAAAAAGTGACGGACCCGCTGGGCGCGGGCAACGGCGTCGATGAGCAGATGCTGGAGTTCTTTCGTCGTTTTGGGCTGCCTGTTCCGAATATTCCCAACAGTCCGCATCAAGCACCGCGCAAAAACCAGCCGCAACTGCCTGAAGAGCAGCACCCACGCGGTGTTGGTTCGGGGTTTATTCTCTCGGCGGATGGTTTCATCATGACCAATGCGCACGTTGTCGATGGCGCAGATGAAGTGCTGGTCACTCTCACTGACAAACGTGAGTTCAAAGCCAAAATCGTAGGTGCCGACAAACGCAGCGATATTGCCGTCGTGAAGATTGCAGCCACCGGGTTGCCGGCCGTCAAGATTGGCGATGTAAGTCGGCTCAAAGTGGGCGAATGGGTGATGGCGATCGGATCCCCGTTTGGTTTGGACAACACGGTGACGGCTGGCATTGTGAGTGCCAAGCAACGCGATACTGGTGACTATTTGCCTTTCATTCAGACTGATGTTGCGATCAACCCGGGCAACTCCGGCGGCCCTTTGATCAATATGCGCGGCGAAGTGGTGGGCATCAACAGCCAGATATATTCCCGCTCGGGCGGCTCCATGGGTATTTCGTTTGCCATTCCGATGGACGAAGCTTTTCGCGTCAGTGAACAATTGAGGGCCTCTGGGCATGTCTCGCGCGGTCGCATTGGGGTGCAGATCGATCAGGTCACCAAGGAAGTGGCCGAGTCGATTGGGCTGGGTAAACCCCAAGGTGCGATGGTGCGCGCGGTTGAGGCCGGTTCACCCGCAGAAAAAGCCGGCGTTGAAGCGGGTGACATCATTACCAGGTTTGAAGGCAAGGCGGTCGAGAAGTCCAGCGACTTGCCGCGTATGGTGGGTTCTACCAAACCGGGCACGCACAGCGCGTTGACCGTCTTTCGTCGTGGCGGTCATAAAGAATTGAGTGTCGTGATTGCCGAGATTGAGGCTGACAAGCCGCTCAAAAAAGATGATGACAAAGCGGGTAAGCCCCAGGCCTCGTCAGCCGGACAGGCGCTGGGCCTGGTGGTCAGCGAGTTGACTGCCGCTCAAAAGAAAGAGCTCAAGATCAAGGGCGGCGTGAAAGTTGACGTGGCTTCCGATGCGGCCGCTCGTGCAGGCATCCGTGAAGGCGATGTAATCGTGACGGTTGCAAACAATGCAGTCAACAACGTCAAGGAGTTCGAGACGTCAGTTTCGAAACTGGATAAAAACAAGCCGGTCAATGTTCTGTTGCGACGGGGCGACTGGGTGCAATACGCCGTGATTCGACCGGTGCAATAAATTTTGGGTTTTTATTAAATTGGCGTCCAAAAGACAGGTTTAAAAAATATTTATTTTAACTTTTGAGGTGAATGAATGTAGGCATTCACTAACTTCTAATTTTGATGAATGTATATTTGGTTAGAATGGAGGTCAATTATTGACTGTTACGGACATATGAAAACGTTGAAGTCCACGATGTGGGATATATTTCGGAAGCTTACAAACCGTCCACAGTTGACGCACAAGTTGTCCAAAGGCGCTCTATCTGTGGTGTTGATAAGTTGTGAATAAAGTTTTTGTTGCAGTGCTGCAACGACTCCTGAAGGAGGATTTTTGGACTGTACCTTGCAGGCTTTTTGCCTACAATGAAGCTCCAACTATCGCAGTTGCCAATGATTGTTGGTTCAGGGCGCGTCAGAATTAGACGCGCCCTTTTTTCTTGTCTCACTGTTTTAATTCAATCACTTGAACGTCTTCCTTGATGAATCACATCAGAAATTTCTCCATCATTGCGCACATTGATCATGGCAAATCCACATTGGCGGACCGCTTGATTCAGCGCTGCGGTGGTTTGCAGGAACGCGAGATGCAAGCCCAGGTGCTGGACTCGATGGACATTGAGAAAGAGCGTGGGATAACCATCAAGGCGCAGACCGCTGCGCTTCAGTACAAAGCGCTTGATGGCCAAATTTACAACCTCAATCTGATCGACACACCCGGGCATGTCGATTTCTCATATGAAGTGAGTCGTTCACTGTCAGCGTGCGAAGGGGCTTTGTTGGTGGTCGATGCCAGCCAGGGTGTGGAAGCGCAAACGGTGGCCAATTGCTACACCGCGCTGGAGTTGGGCGTTGAGGTGGTGCCGGTCTTGAACAAGATGGATTTACCCAACGCCGATCCGGAAAACGCGAAGATTGAGATTGAAGATGTGATTGGCATTGATGCCACCGATGCGATCGCCTGCTCGGCCAAAACCGGCATGGGCGTTGACGAAATTCTTGAAGCGGTGGTGGCGCGGATTCCGCCGCCCAAAGGCAATCCTGCGGGGGCGCTACGCGCGATGATTGTTGACAGTTGGTTTGATACTTATGTTGGCGTGGTGATGTTGGTGCGTGTGGTCGATGGCAGGCTGGCCAAGGGCGAGCGTATCAAGATGATGGCCACCGGAACCACCTACAACGCCGACAGTCTGGGCGTCTTCACACCCGCCAATGAGCCGCGTGAGTCGCTCGAAGCCGGTCAGGTGGGCTACATCATTGCCGGCATTCGCGAACTACAGGCGGCCAAGGTGGGTGACACCATTACCTTGATCAAGCCGGGCACTGGCGGTGCGGCATTTACTGCAACGCAGGCGCTGCCGGGTTTCAAGGAAATACAGCCGCAAGTGTTTGCCGGTCTTTATCCGACCGAAGCCAGCGAGTACGAAAGCCTGCGCGACAGCCTGGAGAAACTCAAACTCAACGACTCCTCGTTGCACTATGAGCCTGAAGTGTCTGAGGCGCTCGGGTTTGGTTTTCGTTGCGGCTTTCTTGGGCTGTTGCACATGGAGATCGTGCAGGAACGGCTGGAGCGGGAATTTGACCAGAACCTGATCACCACTGCGCCAACCGTCGAGTACCAGGTGGTGCAAGTCGATGGCACGGTGAAGATGGTGGAAAACCCGGCCAAAATGCCCGAACAGGGGCGGCTCGATGAGGTGCGCGAGCCTATCGTCACGGTGCATTTGTACATGCCACAAGACTATGTCGGCGGCGTGATGACGCTGGCCAATCAAAAGCGTGGTGTGCAGATGAACATGGCCTACCATGGTCGCCAGGTGATGCTCACCTACGAGATGCCGCTGGCAGAAATTGTGCTGGACTTTTTTGACAAGCTCAAGTCGGTCTCGCGTGGTTACGCATCGATGGATTACGAGTTCAAGGAGTATCGTGCCGCTGATGTGGTCAAGGTTGATATTTTGCTCAACGGCGACAAGGTTGATGCCCTGTCGATCATTGTGCATCGGTCGCAGTCGCAATTTCGCGGCCGCGCCGTGGTCGCCAAAATGCGCGAAATCATCTCAAGACAGATGTACGACGTGGCGATCCAGGCCGCCATTGGTTCCAACATCATTGCACGTGAGACAATCCGCGCTATGCGCAAGAACGTCATTGCCAAGTGTTATGGCGGTGATATTTCGCGCAAACACAAGCTCCTGGACAAGCAAAAAGAAGGTAAAAAACGCATGAAGCAAATCGGTTCGGTGCAAGTGCCGCAAGAAGCATTTTTGGCCATTTTGCAGGTGGACGGCTAATGCAAGTTCTGACCTCAATCATTCTGGCCGCTTTTGTCGGCTACGCCGGTGCCTGGTACTTTGGCCTGCTCGAAGGCAACTTTGCGTTGTTGCTGTTGTTGGCGACAGTTGTGACGGGTGCCTATTGGTTGGCCGAACGTTTTTATTTTTTACCCGGGCGTAAAAAAGCGGCCGCACTGCTGCAAGCACAGACCCTCCAGCGCCGCGAAGAACTTGGCAAGATGGGCATCAGCCGGGTTGATGACGACATTGCCGAAGCCAGAGGTCGAATTCTTGCGCAGCCGTGGTGGCTGGACTGGACAGCCGGGCTTTTCCCCGTCATCGTTGCGGTGTTTTTTCTGCGCTCGTTCCTGTTTGAGCCTTTCAAGATTCCGTCGGGCTCCATGATTCCCACACTGCATGTCGGCGATCTGATTTTGGTCAACAAGTTTCGCTACGGTTTGCGTTTGCCGGTCATCAATACCAAAATCACCGCGGGCACGCCACCACGGCGTGGTGATGTGCTGGTGTTTCGCTATCCGCCCAAGCCGAGCCTGGATTACATCAAGCGCGTGGTCGGCGTGCCGGGTGACGAGGTGGCTTACCTTAACAAACGCTTGACCATCAATGGCGAGGTGATCCAGACGGTGGCAGTGCCGGAGTTCTTTGATGAAGACGTGATGCGTTATTTCAAGCAGTACGAGGAAACGCTGGGTTCGCACAAGCACCGCTTGCTTATCGACGATGATCGACCGGCGTTTGTGCCCGGTGCAGACGACTTTGTATTCAAGCAGAATTGCCGTTACAGTGTCGAAGGCGTGGCGTGCAAGGTGCCCCCTGGACACTACTTCATGATGGGCGACAACCGGGATAATTCGCTCGATTCGCGCTACTGGGGTTTTGTGCCGGACGCCAACATCGTCGGCCAGGCATTTTTTATCTGGATGAACTTTAGCAGCTTGAAGCGTATCGGTTCCTTCAATTGATCAGGAGAGCAAAGCATGACTCAGTCTAAATCGAGGCAACGCGGCCTGTCATTTTTGGGGCTCCTGGTGATTGGCGGCCTGCTCGTGGTGGTGGGCGTGCTCACTGCTCAAGTGGTGCCCACGGTGATTGAATACCAAGCGGTCGTCAGTGCGGCAAATAAAGCCAGTGGTGGCAATTCTGTGGCTGAAGTACGCAGTATTTTCAACAAGGCAGCCGCTGTTGACGATATCAAATCAATCACCGGTAAAGAAATTGAAATCAGCAAAGAGGGCGACAAAATCATTGTCAGTTTTGCCTACCAGCGTGAAATTCATCTGGTCGGCCCTGGCTACCTGACCCTAAAGTACAGCGGGCGTTCGCGCTGATGCGCCGATGTTGGGTGGCGTAGCGTGAACCAGGGTTTGCTGGCGCTGCAAGTTCGCTTGCAGCATCAATTTTCCAACACCGGGTTGTTGGCGCAGGCGCTGACGCATCGCAGTTTCTCTGCCGATCACAATGAACGCCTGGAGTTTCTGGGTGACTCGGTGCTGGGGTTGGCAGTGGCTGATTTGCTGTTCCAACGCCTGAATACGCTGCCAGAGGGCGATTTGTCACGCGTGCGTGCCAATCTGGTCAAGCAAGACACATTGCACCACCTGGCCATCGAATTGGGTCTGTCAGAAGTTATTCGGCTGGGTGAGGGGGAGGCCCGCTCGGGTGGACACAAGCGGCCGTCCATCCTGGCCGATGCGTTGGAAGCGGTGATTGGGGCAGTCTATCTGGATGCCGGTTTTACGGCAGCGCAAGGTCTGGTGCAACGCTTGTTCCAGGCGGTGGAAATCAACCCTGAAATGGAAGCCATTGGCAAGGACCCCAAGACCGAACTGCAAGAATGGTTACAAGGCCGCAAAATGAACCTGCCCCTGTACCGCGTGGTTGGCACGCTGGGCGCGGCGCACAAGCAGACTTTTGATGTTGAATGTGAAATCACTGAACTCAATTTCTCCGAGCGCGGCATTGGCGGTTCGCGTCGTTCCGGCGAACAGGCGGCGGCGGCAGCAATGTTGCAAACACTCAAAGTAAGGTTTAAAACATGACTGCTACAAAAATAACCGCAAAGACAGACTTGATTGAGTCTGAAGGCCAGGCCAACGTTGAAAGCATGCTCAAGAGCCTGCGCGTGGCAGCGCCGTCAGACGCGTCCATTGCCGGCCAACGCTGCGGCTTGATCGCCATCGTCGGCAAACCCAATGTTGGCAAATCAACCCTGCTCAATGCCCTCGTAGGCCAGAAAATCAGCATTACCTCACGCAAGGCACAGACCACGCGCCACCGCATCACCGGCATGCACACGCATGGGCTAACGCAGTTTGTATTTGTCGATACGCCAGGGTTCCAGACCCGCCACAACAACGCGCTGAACCGCTCGCTCAATAAAACCGTGTTGGGTGCGGTGGGCGACGTGGATCTGATTTTGTTTGTGGTTGAGGCGGGCATGTTCAACCAGGCCGATGCCAAGGTTCTGAGTGTTTTGGGCAAAGACATTCCCGCCTTGCTGGTGGCCAACAAGCTCGATCAGGTCACACGGCGCGCTGACATTGCGCCCTGGCTGCAGGAAATGCAGCAGCGCCACGCTTTTGCCGAGTTTGTGCCGATGTCAGCGAAGAACGCTAAAGACATCGAACGCCTGCTTGGCATTTGCGAAAAATACCTGCCTGAGCAGGCCTGGTGGTACGCCGAAGATGAGCTGACAGACCGCAGCGAGAAATTCCTGGCCAGCGAGACGGTACGGGAAAAACTGTTTCGCTTGACCGGCGACGAGTTGCCCTACACCTCCACCGTCGTCATCGACAAATTTGAGGAAGAAGCCGGGCGCGGCAAGCAAAAGCGGCTGCTCAAAATTGCCGCCACCATTGTGGTCGAGCGCGACACTCATAAGGCGATGGTGATCGGTGACAAAGGCGAGCGCATCAAGCGCATCGGCACCGAGACCCGAGTCGAGCTGGAGAAGGCGCTTGATGCCAAAGTCTTTATTGAACTGTGGGTCAAGGTGCGCTCCGGTTGGGCCGACGACGAAGCGCGGGTGCGCAGCTTTGGCTACCAGTAAACGCATCTCGGATGAGCCGGCCTATGTGCTGCACCGCTACGACTGGAGCGAGTCAAGCCTGATCCTTGAAGTGTTCACGCGTCACTATGGCCGCATTGCGCTGGTGGCCAAGGGTGTCAAACGGCCGAGTTCGAGTTTCCGGCCCATTTTGCTGCCGCTGCAGCCGCTGCATCTGGCCTTTGGCGGTGACGCTGAAATCCGCACACTCAAGGCCGCCGAGTGGCAGGGCGGGCACGTGATGCCCAGCGGCGACGCGCTGATGTCGGGTTACTACCTCAATGAACTCTTGCTCACCCTGCTGGCGCGTGACGACCCGCACCCGGGACTGTTTGACGTTTATGACAACGTCGTGCAGGTGATTGCCTCCGAGCACGGCGAAGCGTTGCAGTCGGCGCTGCGTGCGTTTGAGTTGCTGCTGTTGCGCGAGATCGGCCTGTTGCCCCTGCTCGACGCCCAAACCATGACGCTGCTGGCGTTAGAGCCCGAGAGCCACTACAGCCTGGTGCCTGAAGGTGGCCTGCGCCAGGCCAGCTCGGCAGATCGGGCCAGCCTCAGCGGTGCACAGTGGGTTTTATTGCAACAATCACTGGCTATTACGGTGCCCTTCACTGTGACCCTGCGCGCCTGTTCGACCGTCATGGCCGAGCTCAAACCGCAATTGCGTACGCTGCTCAATTATCATTGCGGGGTCGGTACCTTGCGCACGCGGCAAATGATGATTGATCTGCAAAATCTATGAAAATATATGGCCCCCACGCTTTTCACTTCGTGTAATACGCTGCCCCCCGAGAGGGCCTCCTCGCCTTTGGGCGGCCATGCGGCTCGGACCTCGCTCTCGGTCAACCTCAACAAAGTCGCCTTGGTGCGCAACACGCGTCACCTGGGCATTCCCAGCGTAACGTGCGCGGCGACGCTGTGTCTGCATGCCGGAGCCCATGGCATCACGGTGCATCCGCGGCCGGACGAGCGCCACATTCGCGCCGCTGATGTGCGCGATTTGGCCGAACTGCTGAAGGCATGGCCCGACCGAGAATTCAACATTGAAGGCAACCCGCTGCACAACCTGATGGCGGTCGCGGGTGATCTGGTGCAGCTTCAATTGCCGGTGCATCAGCTTACATTTGTGCCCGACAGCGAAGGCCAGTTCACCAGCGACCATGGCTGGAGTTTCCCGGCTGATGCGGATCAATTGCGGCCCCTGATTGCACAAGCGCATGCCTGGGGCTTGCGCGTGAGTCTGTTCATGGACGCCGACCCGAGCGTCATGGCGGCGGCCAAAGCCGTGGGGGCTGATCGCGTCGAACTCTACACCGAGCCTTACGCTGCTGCCTGGGGTCAACCAGAGCAGGCAGCGCAGCTCAAACGTTTTGCACTTGCGGCCCAGGCGGCACTGGATGCGGGCTTGGGCGTTAACGCTGGCCACGATTTGAACCGTGACAATCTCAGCGACTTCCTCAAGGGCGTGCCAGGTGTGGCCGAAGTCTCGATTGGCCACGCGCTGATTGCCGATGCGCTGGAGTTGGGCTACAGCGCGACTGTCAAAGACTACCTGCGCTGCATTGACGACGCGTTCGATTCTCCTGGCCGTTCGGGCTGAGCGGGTCGAAGCCCACAGCATGATCTACGGCATCGGAACCGACCTCTGTGATGTGCGCCGCATTCGTGCCAGTCTGGCGCGCCATGGCGAGCGCTTTGCCCAAAAAATCCTCAGCGACGATGAATTTGTTACCTGGCAGGAGCGCAGTGCGCGCAGTTCCGAGCGTGGTGTGCGCTATCTGGCGACTCGATTCAGCGCCAAAGAAGCCTTCAGCAAAGCCATTGGTTTGGGCATGACCGGCCCGATGAGCTGGCACTTGTGCGAGGTGAGCAAGCCATCGCAGGGCCAGTCCCAAGCCGGTAAACCCATGATCGTGCTGTATGGCGTTTTGAAAGACTGGTTTGAAACTCGTGGCCTGAGTGCGCATTTGAGCCTGACCGATGAAACCGATTACGCAGTCGCTTTTTGCGTGGTGGAGATGGCTGCTAAATAGTTTACGATTTTCCCCCACACCCTCAACCCCACTTTTGTATCCTCTTCCGCCGCGCGGCATTGAGGAGATTGATAGGTTTGTATTCCTTCTTTTTTGGCCCCACTCTCTCACCCCAGCCTCTGTTTTTGGGGTCAGAGCCCAAATTCGCCGAGCCTTCGGCTCGCCCAAAGGGTGCGGCGCAAAGCGCCGCAGCGAAATTGGTGTCTGACCCCAATAA
>Ga0209638_1000873_pt1 | contig 19775 bp, 21 predicted proteins | sample BarGraNGADG00211_FD_184490 | JGI IMG/M metagenome (GOLD analysis project Ga0209638, IMG submission 184490) | Arctic peat soil microbial communities from Barrow, Alaska - Barrow Graham LP Ref core NGADG0002-211 (SPAdes) (version 2) | ecosystem: Environmental > Terrestrial > Soil > Wetlands > Peat...
TCACACCGGTCATCCCGCCACCTCAGCCGCCCTCGACCTCATGGCCACCCACGACAACCTCTACGCCGACCTCACTCCCGTCTGGTCCAGCCCGGTCGCGCTCAACCGCGACGACATCCTCCGTTTCCCCGACCGCTTCCTCTTCGGCAGCGACGCACCGAACAGCCCGATACCGGCCAGTCAGCAGCGAGAACGGATCCAGCAAATGGGACTACCACCAGAGGTACTCGCGACGATCCTCGGCGGCACCGCCGAGACGCTCATCCCGCCTCGCTGAAGTCACCGAAGTCGATAACGCGAGAAGCAGCGACCATCGATGCGATCTTTGGCCCCGACTGCGAAGCGCGACAGGACGTGACGTAGCCGCCGCCTATATTCAGACCCAATGAACGACGCCTCATCCGTCCCGCTCCTCTCCAAGACCCGCTACGCAGCAGGCCTCCAGTGTGCCGGCCGCCTCTACCGGATGTGCTTCCAGCCCGAGCTCGCGACTCCCCCCGACGCCGCCCAGCAGGCGCGCTTCGACGCCGGTACGCGCGTTGGCGAACTCGCGCGGAACCTGCGACCCGGTGGCGTCCTCATTGACGAACCATTCTTCCGCCACGACGACGCCGTCGCCCGGACCCGCGCGCTCCTCGCGAACGGCGCTACGAGCGCGATCTGCGAAGCCGGTTTCACCGAGGCTGGCGTTCGCATCCGCGCCGACATCCTCTCTACCTCTCGTGATGGCCGGGAACTGATCGAGGTCAAATCCTCCACATCCGTGAAGGACGAACACCTCGACGATGCCGCCATCCAACTCGCCACCATCGAAGCCGCTGGCGTCAGCGTCGATCGCGTTTGCATAGGCCACATCAACAACGCCTGCGTCTACCAGGGCGATGAGTACGTCCCTGGCAAACTTCTCACAGTCGAAGACATCACCGCGAAAGCGCGAGACGTTGCCGCCGGAGTCCCCGCCAGGATCGCGACAATGCGCGAAATGCTGGCCGCGAACGACGCGCCTGAACCCGACCTCGGGAGCCACTGCCACAAGCCCTACGACTGCGAGTTCTACGACTACTGCCGCCAGGGCGAGCCCGAATGGTCCATCGAGGAGTTGCCGGGCCTCAACGATGAACGCAGGCGGGACCTCCGCGTCGGCGAAATCCGCTCGATTCGCGATATCCCCGTGACCTTCCGGCTATCCGCTGCACAGCAACGCGTCCGCGATACCGTTCAGTCGGGCCGCCCCTACGTCTCCTCCGCTCTCCTGCACGACCTCGCTCGAATCACCTCTCCCGCTCACTTCATCGACTTCGAGACCGTAGCCCCTGCCCTGCCCATCTTCGCCGGCACCCGCCCCTACCAGGCACAGCCGTTCCAGTGGTCCGATCACGTCCTCCACACCGACGGTAGCCTCGATCACTACGAATTCCTCGCTGACGGCACCGCGGACCCCCGTCGCGCATTCGCCGAGACACTCCTTGATGGCCTCGCGGGCGCCGCGACGATCGCCGTGTACAGCTCCTTCGCGAGGGCCCGCCTGCACGAACTGCAGGTTGCGTTCCCTGACCTCGCGGCTCCCCTCCAGGCGGTGCTCGACCGATCGTGGGTGGACCTCTTGAAGGTCGTCCGCGACCACTACTACCACCCCGAGTTCCGCGGCTCGTACTCGAATCAAATCCGTCCTCCCCGCTCTCGTGGCGGGCTTCGGATACAAAGACCTCGCCATCCAGGGCGGGGAGGTCGCCTCAGCCGCGTTCATGGAGATCGCCAACCCAGCGACGGACCCGGCGCGTCGCGCCGAAATCCGCTCCAGTCTCCTCGCCTACTGCGGGCGAGACACCGAGGCCATGGTCCGGATCCGTGAGGCCCTGCTGCAGGCGTGAATCGCAGGCCCATCCGACTCCATCGGTCAGCCCACGCGCATCGCCGGGATGTTGGCCGTCCATCTCTCGGCGGACAACCGCGACAGCTCGGCGTTCGCCAGGTCGACCCCTCCCAGCCGGTAGAACCCCGCGTGGCCCACGAGGAGGATTGACTGCTCCGTGCGCCCGGCCAACCACGCGCGAAACTCGACAATCCGGTCCTTCGCCTGTTCGTGAGATTCAATGGGCACGCCCCGGGCGTCCAGTTCGCCCGTGTGCCACCAGGTCTCAGGCAGATGACGAAAGTCGAGCATCGGAAACTCGCGCGCCAGCGCCGAGGGTGGCCGGCCAATGTCGCAGGCGTCCCCGAGCCGTTCTCGCATGAGGGCGGCGACAACGATCGGTGGCGCCGCCGGTCCATCGAACAGCCCGAGCGCCGTCTCAATCGCCCGCGTCAGCGGCGACGTGACAACCAGTTCGCAGCCGAGCCGCCGCACGGTCTCGCTCAGGGCCCTGACCTGCTCCCGCCCGCGTTCGGTGAGCCGCGCGTCGAGGATGCCCGGGTCAACCCCGGTAACGTCGTAAACGGCGTTGAAGGCGGACTCGCCATGCCGGAGCAGGTACACGCTCTGGGGAGGACTCATGCTCGGACGGTATTCGAGAGTGCTTCCAGGTGTCCAGCTTGGGGGGGCCTGGCTCAGTCGCGGCGCGCCAAACTCGCCACGGCCGCCAGCAGCGCCTCAGCCTCGACCGTCGTCTCCCTCACCACCTGGGCGGCCGGCACGACCGCGTGCACCAGCGCCGATGACTCCCCCGCCCAGTTCAACACCGTCTCCGGCGCCGCGCTGAGCTGCCGCCCGAACGCGCCGGGAGCCTCGGCGATAGCCTTCGCCAGTTCCTTCTCGCGCCCGAGCCACTCCGCCGTGTACTGGTTCCCCAGCACCCGCCCGATGACGCCCTCCGGCCAGGTCATCCCCAGCCCCATGTCGACAATCGGGTCGCGTACCGTATTGCTGCCATCGCTCGCAACGATCGCCGCCTTCTGGGCGTCGCCAAACCGCTGCGACGGACCGAACTCTGGGGTCGCCTTGAACCGCGTCCCCATCATCACGCCCGACGCGCCCATCGCCAGCGCCGCCGCCAGTCCGCGACCGTTCGCGATACCGCCCGCCAGCGCCACAGGTGTGCTGCCTGCCATATCCAGCACCTGCGCCGCAAAGCTCAGCGTGCCGCGACCGCCCGTATGGCCGCCAGCCTCGGCGCCCTGCACGATGATGCCGTCCGCGTGCCCGTCGAGCGCGGCCCGCGCCCCGGCGGCGTCCTGCACCTGCACCAGCGTCGTCAGCCCGGCGGCCCTGCAACGCCGCAACGCCGCCCCAAAATCGCCGAACGACAGCACGATGGCCGGTACGCGCTCCTCGATTGCCACGTCGACCAGCGCGTCGGCGTGCGGCGCCCAGGCAAACGTCACCACATTCACGTGGAACGGCCGATCCGTCGCCTCACGGCACAGCCGGATCTCCTCGCGAAACGCGTCCACCGACCGCCCGATGCTGCCAATTCCGCCGAGCGCCCCCGCGTTCGCTACTTCGGACGCGATCAGCCATCCGGCGTCCGCCATCCCCGACTGGATGATTGGGTGGTCGATCTTGAGGAGCCGTGTGAGCGATGTCGTGAGCATGGCCGTCATCCTACGGCAGGTCTGGCTTTAGCGGCGCGCCCCCATGGCCGGCCGTTCCTTCTTCGCGCCTTCGAGCATCTTCGCGCGGAACTCGTGGTGCTCCGGCACTTCCTCGCCTACGACGTAGAGGAAGTAGTACGCCCGAAGTCGCCGACGTGCTTGAACCGCCGCCGGAGGTCCGCCACCCGCACCCAGAAGTCCTCGTGCTCACGCAGGTAGTTCTTGAAGCCCCCGAACTCCCGGTCGAGGTCGATCATCGTCGCCGCGTTATGTACTGTCGCCTCGATCTTCCGCCGGTTCCGGATGATCCGCGTGTCGTTCGTCAGCGCATCGATCTCGTCCGGGTTCAGGCTCGCCACGGTCTCCGCGTCGAAGCCCTTGAAGGCCGCCTGGAACCCCGGCCACTTCGCCTCGACGATCTTCCAGCTCATCCCGGCCTCGAAGACCGCCTTCGTCATCACCTCGAGGTAGTCACCGAGCTTCGTCGGCACAATCTGCTGGGGAGCTTCCATCACACGTCCTTCGAATGGGCTTCGATCAGCGTAGCTGACCGGAAGGCGCCGCCGCGTGCTGTTCGAGCAATTCCTCGACCTTCGCGACCAGCTCCGGGTCCTCGGGCGTCAGCTTCGGGTGGAACTTCGCCACCACCCTGCCATCCCGGTCCACCAGGTACTTCTGGAAGTTCCAGCGCACCTCGCCGCCAATCGGCTCCGGCATCGAAGTCAGCTCCTGGTAGAGCGGGTGGATGTCATCGCCCTTCACGCTGATCTTCGAGAAGAGCGGGAAGGTCACGCCGTAGTTCATCTCGCAGAACTGCGCGATCTCCTCGTCGCTCCCCGGTTCCTGCGCCCCGAAATCGTTCGCGGGGAACCCGAGGATTTCGAAGCCCTTGCCCTGGTAGCGCGTGTACATCTCCTGTAGCCCGCGATACTGCGGCGTGTTGCCGCACTTGCTGGCCACGTTGACCAGCATCACAACCTTCCCCTGGTACTCCGTGAGCGACTGCTCACTCCCGTCCAGGCGCTTCATCGTGAAATCGAGCATGGCAAACCTCCACCTCGATCCAGCGTAGCCGGTCCGAATGGCGCTCCGTCACCTCACGCGTTAAGGCGAGTTTCCGGGTCGTAGCCGTGCGCCACCGGGCGCACCGGCGGCAATTTCGGTCGCCCGCGTCAGCGCACCACGTACTCATCTCCCCCGTTCAGAACACCGCGATCGGGTTCACCGGGGACCCCGTCCCACCCCGCACATGCAGCGGGTTCACCGTCAGCATGAACTCGTAACGCCCTTCCTCGGCGCACGCCGCCGCCAGCGGCTCCAGCCGCGCGTTGTCCAGCAACGGCATCCCCATGTACACGATCCCCAGCACGTGGATCGGCAACCCCCCGCCCGGCCCGAACACCGCGTACCCCGAGGGGCTCGCGTCCATCATGTCCCAGCAGAGCAGCGCCGCATCATGTCGCTTCAGGACCGGCAGACAGTCCACATGCAGACCCGGGTTCGGCGGTGCCCCCGGGATGGCCGCGGCGTTCGCGGCGTAATAGGCCGCCCGGCCGCTGTAGACCACCACCGCATCGCCGGGCCGAAGCTCAACCCCCTGCTTCTCCGCGGCCGCCTCGATCTCCCAGCCGCGCACCGGCGCATCGACCGGCACAAACGGCACCCCCCGAAAGCGGGGAATGTCGATGAGCACCCCGCGGGTCGTGATGCCGTTCGCCCACGCATCCACCGACCCCGACTTCGCTCCGTCCGAGGTGACCTGCTCGGTCGCGTCCTTCCCGTTCCACATCTTCCCCCGCCAGAAGATGTGGCAGAGCGCGTCGATGTGGGTGGTGGCATACCCGTGGTAGTACACGCCCACGTAATCCATCGAAAAGCCCGGGCCGAAGCGCATGAAGTGCTGCGCGGGACTCCAGTTGCCCGGCCCGCCGACCGTGTTCAGGGGGAACGCCAGCGAAACGTTTCGACCGCTCCGGACGAGCGCCGCCGCCTCGCGCCGCTTCTCCGGCGTGACCAGGTTGATCGTCCCGGCGCTGTCGTCAGCGCCCCAGCGACCCCAATTGCTACAGCTCTCGAAATAGCCCTTGATCTCGTCTTCGCTCGGCACCGGGTGTGTATCGGCCATGGAATCCCTCATCGCGGGTAATGGCCCGATGCTAGCCGATCAGCAGGTTAGGTGGTCCTCGCCTACCTCTGCCGTGGGTTCATGATCGTCGCCTGCACCACCCGCCCGATCGGCCCCCCGAGGTCATGCACCACCGTCTCCGACATCCCCAGCCCATACGGCTGCGCGAAGCCCTTCGCTTCGAGGCAGATCCACTCCCCCACCGGCATCCGGTGCAGGTACAGCGTGATGTCCGCGTTGATGAACCCGATCCCCTCGGCCAGCCGCGGCGATCCCATCGGGCTGCCGAAGTCCGCCGTTGCCGCCGTCCGCATCAGCGGCGTGATCTCCTCGCCCGCCACAACCGGCACCGGCACCCGGAACCACGCCGCACCGCCGCCACCACCCATCGTCCCCTGCAGTCGCCGGATCTCAGCGGTCGTGTGGAAACCCTTGTTGCCCGGCATCGCCACTGGCCGCGCCGCTGAACCCGGTGCCGCGCCGCCCAGCCCGGTCACCGCGAGCCCCTCCGGCCCCTCGAGATACGAGACCGGCGGTTGCGCGCTCGGAAGTCCACCCTCGGTCCGCCGCAGCATCAGCGCCGATGCCCGTGTGACAGCCTCATCCCCGGAGTACAGCGTCGCGTCGACCACCTGGATGCGCTTTCCCTCGCGCACCACGTGCGTCTCGACCCGAAGCGGCACCTTCGGCACCGGCCGGAAGAGGTCGATCGTCAGCCGCGCGACTTGCATGTCAGGATCGTCGGTCGTCCGCTCGATGGCGCGCGCCAGCAGCGCCGCCGGCGGCCCGCCGTGAAGCAACGTCGAGCCCCACGGGCTCGCGGCAAGGTCGGTCGGTACGAACAGGTCGCCGTCGGGGAAAAAGAGCGCTTCGGTCATGGGCGGATCCTAACGGACCCGCCCTCTGCCGACGAACGCCACGCTAGCTCTCGGTCATGGTCACCGACTTGATGGTGACAGGCTCATTCGGACGGTCCTGCCGCCCCGTGGGAGCCGTCGCGATCGCGTCTAGGACGTCCTGTCCCGCGGTCAGCTTCCCGAAGATGGTGTAGTTGGGGGGCAGTCCGTAGTCGGCGTGCATCACGAAGAACTGGCTGCCATTCGTGTTCGGACCGGCATTCGCCATCGCCAGCGTGCCGCGGGTGTACTGCCGCTTCACCGGCTCGTCCGCGAACTTGTACCCCGGCCCGCCGGTCCCGGTTCCCGTCGGATCGCCACCCTGGATCATGAATCCCTTGATCACGCGGTGGAAGATCACGTCGGCGTAGTACCCGTCCTTCGCAAGGAAGACGAAGTTGTTCACCGTCAGTGGCGCGTCGCCCGGGAACAGGTCTGCCGTCATCGTGCCGGCGGTCGTTTCGATCGTCGCGACGTAGCTCTTCTTTGGGTCGATGCTCATCTGGGGCGGTGCGGAATAGCTCTTCACAGGGGCTCCCTATTCAAATTCGGTAGATCCCAGTGTACGGCACCACCTCTCCACCCGCCATCCGGTTGCCCCCAGCATCGCGCGCGACCGACAATGAATCTCTGCTCGCCTAGGCGTTAGCAGAAGCCGGAGGGGATGAATTGAGTCAGCTCCAGAAGAAGATCAACAGCATCGGTCGCCGCGAAGGCGGAGTCGGCTTCGGCCGCGCCATCCAGGAGAAGCCCCGCGCGATGCTCCTGGGCGCCATCGCCGCCGACGCGGGTGCGGCGAAAACGATCCTGGAGTCCGGCGCCGACGTCGTCATCATCACCGCGACAGATGCCGCTACCGGCGCAAAGGCGATTACCGCCGTGGCCGCCCCGAAGGCCTGCATCGGCGTCCGTGTCCCCGCGCTCGATGACGCCGGGGCCGAGGCCCTTCGCAAAGCGGGCTGCGACTTCGTCATAAGCCCCCTCGAATCCACATCCTCGACCGCCGTCGACTCCGAGCGCATGGGCCATGTCGTCGCCCTCCCCGAGGCTATCGACGACACCACCCTTCGCGCCCTTGGCCCCCTCGGTCTCGATGGCCTCTTCGTCGAGCACCTGGACGGCACCCTTACGCTGGCGAGCCAGCTCAACATGGTCCGGCTCGCCTCGTTCTCCTCGACCGCCCTGCTCGGCACCGTGACCGTGAAGGCGCCGGTCGCCGAACTTCGCGTCCTCCGCGACTCCGGCGTGGCCGTGGTCGTTGCCCCCGCTGGCACCTCAGCCGCCGACCTCGCCTCCCTGGCCGAATCGCTCAAGGCAGTGCCCCCGAAGAAGGGCCGGCGCGAGGGCGCGGACATCGCGCTCGTTCCCGCGGGCCGTGCTGCGGCTGAGGAAGACGACGACGACGATGATGACGACGACGACGAGTAGTCGCTGAGTCGCTCGCGCCGGTCGGTGGCACCTGCCAGCCTGACGGCTAACGGCTACGGCAGGATCAGCATCGCGTCGCCGAAGCTGTAGAAGCGGTAGCCGAGCGCAATCGCCTCCCGGTAGGCGTCCAGTACGAACTCGGTCCCCGCGAGCGCGCAGACCAGCATCAGCAACGTCGACTTCGGCAGATGGAAGTTCGTCAGCAACACGTCCACGACCTGGAACGCGTCCCCCGGCAGGATCCGGAGCGATGTCCAGCCGGCATACGGCACCACCTGCCCCTGCTCGCGCGCGACATGCTCCAGCGTCCGTACCACCGTCGTCCCTACTGCCACCAGCCGGCGTCCGTCCGCCTTCGCCTCCCGGATCGCCCGCGCGGCCTCCTCCGAGACCGTGACGTGCTCCGCGTGGAGCTGATGCTCCCGGGGATCGTCGACCGTGACCGGCTGGAAGGTCCCCGGCCCAACCTCCAGCGTCACCGCCGTCCGATCCACGCCTGCTGCCTGCAGCCGCTCCAGCAGTTCGCGGGTGAAGTGCAATCCCGCAGTCGGAGCAGCGGCACTGCGCGCATCGAGGCTGTAGACCGTCTGGTAGCGTTCCGGGTCTCCGGAATATCCCTTGATGTACGGAGGCAGCGGCACCTGGCCCGCCGTCGCCGGGTCGAAGTCACGCCCGAACTCAAGCTCGACGACGCGCTCTTCGCGCCGTGAGACCACCGCTGGCAGCGGACCGTCATTCGCGTCGAACACGAACGTCCGCCCCGGGATGGCCTGCCGCGCTGGCCGGAACAGGACCTCCCAGCGCCGATCGGTCATCGGGCGAACGAGAAGCGCTTCCGCCCCTCCACCGGTGTCGACGCGCTTCCCAAAGAGGCGCGCGGCCATGACGCGCGTGTCATTCACCACCAGGAGGTCGCCCGCGGCCAGCAGTCCCGGCAGGTCGCTGACCCGGCGGTGCTCGATTGTACGGGCGGCGCGCCTGAGCACCATCAGCCGCGCCGAATCCCGCGGTTCCGCGGGTTCCTGGGCGATAAGATCATGGGGAAGGTCGAAGTCGAAATCGGCCGTTCGCATCGTCCCACGAGCATTGCGTCTTTGGAGGGTGCGGTCTACGGTTGACGACCCACGGGGTGTTTTCATGGCAGGCAACAACGGCTCGTCGACATCCTACGTTTCAGGGCAGAAGGTCAACGACCTGACCGCGACAGAGGTCACGATAGACCGCAGTGCCGTGGGTTCCATCGAGGCCGACACTGTAACCCTCGAGCGAGCAGCCGTTAGGCGAATGCAGGCGCGACAGGCAACGATCGAAGGATCGAGCCTCGGTTACGCCCGCATCGAGCAGGCAACAATTCGCAAGGGGTTCACCGGTGCCGTCGTCGCCCGCTCCGTGGCATGCGACGAAGTCCACACCGGGATCCTCATCTCACCCGTGGTCCGGGGCGATGTACACACTCTGCTCGATATCCGCTCGGCCATCGCGGTCGGCCTTGGCATTGTCCTCGGCCGCACGATCCTCGCGGGAGCCAGGGGACTGGGGCGCCGACTAATCGGCTGAACTGACCGCCACGCTGCGGGCGCCCTCGGTGGTCCGCAGCTGCCCGCACGCCGCCGAGATCTCCGTCCCCTTCTCCACCCGGATCGTGCAGTTCACCCCCGCCTCACGCAGCACGCGCTCGAATTCGAGCGTCGCACGCCGTGCCGGGCGGCCGTGCCCTCTCGGGGTCGGGTTGACCGGGATCAGGTTGACGTGGATGCCGGTCCCGCGGAGGAGCCGCCCGAACTCGCTCGCCGTCTCCGGGGAGTCGTTCACCCCGGCCAGCATCGCGTACTCGAACGTCACCCGCCGGCCGGTCTTCTTGAAGTAGCGCCGCGCTGCCGAGAGGAGATCTCCCACGGAATGCTCATTTGCAGTCGGCACGAGCTTCCGCCGAAGCTCGTCGTTCGGCGCGTGCAACGAAATCGCGAGGCCGACCTGCAGATCCTCGTCCGCCAGCCGATCGATCCCGCTGATCACCCCAACCGTCGAAACCGTGATGTTTCGCTGCCCGAGCCCGAATGCTCGCGCGTCGGTCAGCAGCCGGATGGCCCGGATCGTCTCCTTGTAGTTCGCCAGCGGTTCGCCCATGCCCATGAAGACGACGTTGGTGATGTGCTCATTGCGAGCCCGTAACACTCGCGCGAGTCCGACTACCTGGGCGACGAGTTCTTCCGCCTTCAGGTTGCGTTCGAAACCCATCTGCCCGGTCGCGCAGAAGACGCAGCCCATGGCGCACCCGGCCTGCGTCGAAACACACACCGTGGAACGCGGGTGTCCGCCATCTGTGGCCGGGTACTGCATGAGCACGGTCTCGAGAAGCGTGCCTCCTTCCATCTCGAGGAGGAGCTTCGTGGTCAGGCCGTCCTTGCTCATTACCCGGCGGGCTTCGGTGGCCGACCCGATCGTGTAGCCCTCGGCTTCGAGCTGGGCCCGAAGCGCGGCCGGTATCTGCCGGATCTCGGCGATGCAGGTGGGAGCTTCATGGTAGAGGGAGTGGAGGACCTGGTCGGCACGGTACCGCGGCTGGTCAAGCTTCACCATCAGCTCGTCCATTTCGGTCGGCAGGAGGCGGAAGAGATCAGTCACGGAGGCCAACTTCGGGAGCGATCTGGCCACGTTCCCCGTTCAGGAAAACACTGCCGGGGAGCCGCTTCGACCCGACTCGCTGCACTTCATCCAACAAGAGCCACCCTTCCGCGAACGCGATTGCCGGCGTCTTCTCGATGATCGCCGTCGTGCCCGGCTTCTCCGACGGAGCACTGATTGCATGGGCCCGCCAGATCCCCAGGCGCTGCCCCCGATACTCAACGTAGGCACCCGGCCAGGGGTTGGTCGAGCGAACCGTTCGCTCCGCCTCAGTGGCAGTCATTCCGGCCCCCAGGTGCCCGTCTTCCTTGTTCAGCGTATGACAGACCGTCACGAGTGACTCGTCCTGCGGCACCGCCGCGATCCGTCGATCGTACCAGTCCGGCAGAACCGCTATGAGGAGATCCGCGCCCAGGTCCGCCAGCCTGACCTCAAGTTCACCTGCCGTTTCCGCGGGACCGATAGCCACCCCTCGCTGCGCGATCACGGCACCGGCATCCATGCGAACGGCCATCTCCATGATGCTCACGCCTGCCTCGGCGTCGCCGGCGTGAATCGCGGCCGCGATCGGCGAAGCGCCCCGCCACCGCGGGAGCAGCGAGGCATGGACGTTCACACAGCCACGCGTCGGCATCGCGAGCACCGCTCGCGCGAGGATCTTGCCGTAGGCCGCGACCACGAAGAGATCGGACCCGAACGCCCGAAGGCGCTCCCGGGCGTCTTCGTCGCGAAGCGTCTCCGGCTGGAATACCTCGATCCCGAGTTCCAGGGCCGCGACTTTCACCTCGGGCGGATGGATTGCCCCTCCCCGCCCGGACGGCCGGTCAGGCTGGGTCACGACGCCCACAACGTCATATCCCGCCGCCACAAGCGCCCGCAGGGAAGGCACGGCGAACGCCGGCGAACCCATGAACACAACCCGGACGTCTCGAGGCTTCACCCTTGGAGTTTCCAGTGCACGATGTCGGTGAACCGCGAAGCCGGGTCGAACAGGGGGCCGGACTGATACCCCTTGAGCTGGTCCGTGTGGATGTAGGTGTAGCGCGGGTAGGCGATGACAACGCTCGGCTCGAGCTCATTCCAGACCTCCTGGAACTGCCGATAGTCGTCCTTGCGCGTCTCGATGTCGTTCGAAGTGCGCCCTTGCGCGATGAGCGTGTCTGCGACGACATCGGCGAAGTTCGCCAGGTTCAGACCGGCCGTCCCCATCTGCGAGCTGTGCCAGCCAAAGTAGGGATCGGGGTCGGTCCCCTCATCCCAGACCGCGATCGCCGCGTCGTACTTGCGCTGCGACAGGAAGTCCCGGCGGAGCACCGAAAACGTCGTGCTCGCTACCGTCGCCTTGATCCCAATCTGGTCGAGTTGTTGCGACACGGCCCCGGCGATGGCCATCCGCACCGGGTCGTCGTCCGTGCGGATGGTGAAGCGGAACTCCGCCCCTTCCTTCACGAGGATCCCGGTCGTTGGCTGGAGCTTCCAGCCCGCGTCGTCCAGCAACTGCCGCGCCGTCGCCAGGTCCGGACTCGTAGAGTCGTATTCACTGGCATAGGACCACGTTCCCGGCGCTATCGGCGAACTCGACCCCGTCGCCAGTCCCTGCATGGTCTGGTCGACGATGGCCTGCCGGTCGAGCGCCAGCGATATCGCCCTCCTGACGCGCTCGTCCGCAAAGTACGCAGACTGGTCGTTGTTGAGGTAGAGCACGACCTCCGCCGTCAACTGCGGCTGATCGACCTTCACGCCCTTCAGCCGTCCGATGTCCGCGAGCTGCGCATCCGACAGGGGGTCCTCCACCATCAGCCCCTGCACCTCTCCGACGGTCAACGCCCGCAACGCCGACGGGTAGTCCGTGTAGAACTTCAGAACCACATTGTCGATCCCCGGCCGCCCCCGCGACGATGCCGCATTGGCGATCAGCTTCGCCTGGTGCGCATCAACCGAGGTAAGCCGGTATGGCCCCGACCCGACCGGTGCGCTGTTGAACGGGGCCTCGAACAGTGCCGCCGCGCTGAGCCCTTTGAGCAGGTGTTCGGGCAGAATCCCCAGCGTCGCGCTCCGTGCCAGGAAGGGCGCCGATGCCTGTTTCAGGTGCATCACGACCGTCTCCCCGTCCGGCGTTTCCACCGTCACGTCCTGCCACGCCTGGGCCATCGCCGGGTCGCCCTTGAAGTCAGGGTCCACAACCTTCGCGATCGTGAAGGAGACATCCTGCGACGTCAGCGCCACTCCGTCCTGCCAGGTGAGGCCGTGCTTGAGGTGGAACGTGTAGGTCTTGCCCGCGTCGCTCACGTCCGGCAGGTCTGCCAGATCGGGCTGGAGCGACCCGTCCGTCCCCAGCTTCACCAACCCCGAAAAGACGAGCGACGAGAGGTCGGAGTCGACTTCGTTCAGGTCTGCGTAGATCGGGTTGATCCGCTGCCACGTGCCCGCCACCGCTTCGGTGTAAGTCGCCCCGCCGCCTGTCTTGACCGATCCGTCGGTGATGAGCCGGGGGAGCAATACCGCCGCAGCGGCCAGCACCCCGATGACAAGCAGCCCCGCGATGACCAGGGAGCTACGGGACGAGCGGAGCCGGGAGAACAAGGGGACCGTTACTTCTGCGACTGGACGCTCAGAAATGATATGAATATGAAGACGATCGTCAGGAGGATCGTGGCCTGGAACAGCGTCTTTTCGAGACCACGCTTCGTTCGATAGACCGAACCACCGGACATCCCTCCCAGAGCGGAGCCAAAGCCTGACCCCTTCACCTGCAAGAGGATCACGATGATCAGGGTGACAGAGACAACCATTTGTAGAAGGTTCAATAACATGCGCTGCTACCGGGTGAGGATGACTGCCTGTTCGTTCTGGTGACGGGCCGTGGTCGCCACGGGCACATCTCGACCATCGTACAGCCGTAACAGTGTGGCGGCGAGTTTGTCCGGATCGTGCCTGTACCGGTTCTGTTCGGCGACCACGTCAGCCTCGAACAGCCGCACCCCGTCCAGCCCCTCGATCCCCTGCCGGCAGACCGGGACCGCGTCCGAATGCCACTCTTCGGGCAGCCGCTGAACGATGTTGTTGTTCGCCAGGACCGTGTCGACGATGCCCTTCCCCGTGTGGCGCTCGAGCGCTTCCAGGTGGTCCGCGGCGCTGAATCCGTCTGTCTCCCCGTGCTGCGTCGCGACGTTGCAGACGAACACCCGCCGCGCCGACGTCTGGAAGAGCGCCTTCTTGATGCCATCCACCAGCAGGTTCGGCATCACGCTCGTGTACAGGCTCCCCGGCCCGATGACGACCAGGTCCGCGTCGAGGATCGCCCGCACTGCATCCGGGTGCGCCTCCGCCGTCGAGGGGTTGAGGAACAGCTCGCGGATCTTGTCCCCGCGTTCGCTTATGTTGTGCTCACCGTGGACCATCTCGTTCCCGTTGGTCCGTGCGCTCAGCGTCACGTCTTCCAGGGTCGACGGCAGGATTGATCCCCGCACGTTGAGGACCCGCCCCGTCTCGTGGATCGCTGTCTCGAAGTTCCCGGTGATCTCCGACATCGCCACGATGAAGAGGTTCCCGAAAGAGTGCCCTTCGAGTCCGTTCCCTTCCTTGAAGCGGTACTGGAACAGCCGCGACATCAGCGGCTCCGCCTCAGCCAGCGCCGCGATGCACTGTCGGATGTCGCCCGGGGCGATGACGCCGAACTCCTGCCGCAGCCGCCCCGTGCTGCCACCGTCATCGGCGACCGTCACGATCGCGGTCAGGTTGCTCGTGTATACCTTCAGCCCGCGCAGAAGCATCGAGAGCCCGGTCCCGCCGCCGATGGCCACGATCTTCGGCCCCCGGCTCAGGATGCGCTTGTTATAGATGGTCTGCGCCATCCCCAGGCTGTTGTCGCTGTCCGGCCGGATGAACGCGTACAGCAGCGACTGGTTCAGCCGGTAGGTGGCGAACCCCACCGTCGACAGCGCCAGCGTCATGAAGAAGATCCCGCGACCAAGGCGCGGAATGAACTGCAGCGTAAGGTAGTAGAAGATCCCGGGGAACGTGTAGGTCAGGTACGCCTCTCGTAGGACGTACGAAATGCCCAGTCCCATCAGCGCGATGCCGAGCAGCAACAGCCCAAGCCACCGCTTGATATGCATTCCCGGGTAAAGCCACTTCAGCATGTTGTGGCTTCGAAGTTGCTGGAATGTCATCGCCCGGTAGTGTACCACCCTTCGAGCGAATTGCTATGGAGACTGAGCAGTTTCACCGGAGCTGCGCTTCGATGAGTTGCTGCACGACCTGCGCATTCGCGCGGCCCCGCGTCTCTCGCATCACCTGCCCGATGAGGAACTTGACCGCCGTCTCTTTCCCCGCTCGATAGTCCGCCACCGCCTGGGGATTCGCCTCGATCGCCTTCGCCACGATGCCGTCCAGTTCGTCCGATCCGCTGATCTGCGAAAGCCCCGACGCCTCCACGATTCCCTTCGCGTCTTTTCCGCTCGACGCCATCTGCTCGAACACGTCCTTCGCGACCTGGCCCGTCACCTTGCCGCCCTCGACCATCTGGATGAGCCCCGCCAGCCGCTCCGGCGTCACCGGAAGATCCTTCAGATCACGTCCGCCCGTATTCAACCAGCGGCTCACCTCGCCCAATACCCAGTTCGCGCCGAGCTTCGCCGCACGCCCCGGATCGCCGCCGATCGCCTTCATCACCGCTTCGAAGTAGTCCGCCCGCTCGCGCGCTTCCGTCAGCGTCACCGCCTCGTGCGCGCTCAGCCCGAGCGACTCGAAACGCACCCGCCGCGCCTCCGGCATCTCTGGCAGGCTCGACCGGATCTCCTCGACGTACACCCGGCTCAGCTGCAGTGGCGGCAGGTCCGGCTCCGGGAAGTAGCGATAGTCGTTCGCCTCTTCCTTCGACCGCTGCGACACCGTTTCGCCGCGCTCGTCGACCCACCCCCGCGTCTCCTGCGGGATGGTCCCACCGGCGTTGAGCACCGCCGCCTGGCGCTTCTCTTCGAATAGCAGAGCGTCATGCACAGCCTTGAAGCTGTTCATGTTCTTCACTTCGACTTTCGTGCCGAACTTCTCCGTCCCGCGCACACGCAGGCTGATGTTCGCGTCGCAGCGGAAGTTGCCCTCTTCCATGTTCGCTTCGCTGACGCCGATGTAGCGCAGGATCTGCCGCAGCCGGACCAGGTACTCCCGGGCTTCCGCCGCCGTCCGCATGTCCGGCTCGCTCACGATCTCCATGAGCGGCGTCCCCGAGCGGTTGATGTCGACCAGGCTGTAGGTCTCGCCCGTCGCCGAATCCGTCCGGTGCAGCAGGCGCGCCGTGTCCTCTTCCATGTGGACGCGCGTGATCCCGAGCCGCCGCACCCGCCCCTCGACCTCAACGTCGAGCCACCCGCCGATGCAAATCGGCAGGTCGTACTGCGAAATCTGGTAGCCCTTCATCAGGTCCGGGTAGTGGTAATTCTTCCGGTCGAACTTGCTGAACTCCGCGATGCGGCAATTCAGCGCCAGGCCCGTCGTCACGATGTAGCGGATCGCCTGCTCATTGATGACCGGCAGCGTCCCCGGCATCCCCATGCAAACGGGGCACAAATGCGTGTTCGGCGCCGCGCCGGAATAGTCCGCGCTGCACCCGCAGAACATCTTGCTTTTCGTCAGGAGCTGGCAATGGACTTCGAGTCCGATGACGGTTTCGAAGTCGGTGGCGACGGCTGTCAATGGAGCTCTCCTCTACCACCCGAACGTTTTGAGTATAGGCAGCCCCCCCACCACGGACAACGAAGAGAAAAGGCCCACGACAGGTGGTTTTGGGTACCAACGCCACCCCAACACCGCGGCGCCCCAGAAGGCAACGAACTCACCCACGGGTCGTAGCCGTGCGCAACCCGGGCGCACCGGGGGCTAATTCGATCGCCCACGCCAGCGAAACGGGCATCCCCACCCGGTCGTAGCCGCGGCCCGCTGTGGCCGCTAGATGTACGCCGAACGCCCGCGCTACGCCGCAGCAGCGCCGGACGATGGCATGAGCCCCTCGACCGCCGACAGCAACGGCGCAGCCGACGCCACCATCGCCAGGTACCCGCACGCCCCGGCGCGCCGGTAGGCGAGCTCCGCGAGCTCGCCGGGAAGCGCTACGAGCACCAGGACGCGATGCCCGGCCGCACTGAGCTTCGACACCTCCGCCACGGAACAGGAGGCGTCGGTCGTAACCACGATGCCCCCGCGGTCCCGCGCCGACGGCTCACCGATGGCCACCATGATCCGCTCCCCGAAGGCGATCGCGAGCGTCCGCGCTATCGCGAACTCGAGCCCCCACTGGCTGGCTTTGATGAACACCTTCGTAGCCCGTCGTCCCCGCATACAACCATGATCGGACGAAGCCCCCGCGCCCATTACGGCCAATCGGCTCGGATCCACGAGTCCGATCGTCGGTCAGCCCCGATCTGCTCGATGCGTGGGCGCTGCGGGGTTCTTCGCGCCGGCTAGAGCAACTTCGATTACCGCGCGTCAGCAAGGAACCCCAAGTCGAAAACGCGAGCATTCCCGCGCCCTGAGCCTAACGTGCCAGCGACGATGACGCGGTATGCTGCGCCAAGCAGAGTAGAGCGAGCTCACATGGAAGCAACGGCATCACGACTCAAGGAACTACTCGAAACAATCGAGCGACACGAGTCCGTCTTCGGGCTGACCACAGATATCTGGTTCAGGGGCCAGGCCAACGCCGATTGGAGACTCACCCCCGGCGCGCTTCGAAGTGAATTTACGGCCAGAGCTGCTGAACGAATGCGACCGCTCGGCGGCAACTGGCAACTCGACGAAAGGTCCTCCGGCCGCGTCGTAGAGCTACAAATCAACAAACGATTTCAGCGCCACTCGGCCATGTTCCTTAAAGACACTTCGGACCTTGTCGACGTTTACTTCAACGCCCAACATTACGGGCTTCCAACAAGGCTGCTTGACTGGACAACCAACCCGCTCGCCGCACTATATTTCGCCTCCCAACCCCCAGATGATATCGACGGCGCCGTGTACTCACTGATACCACTAGATACCTACTATTACCAGTATTCTGACCCCGTCAGTGGAATTCACAATGTTCGGCTAACTCCGACGCCAGTACGTGATTCCCACGAAGCCTTCCTTGGACAACTCTTCTACCTCTTCGACGAGATCAAAGGCCCATACGTTCTTCCGGCTGCGGGCCCGGACGAGAAACTCAATCAACTGGCTGAACAGAATCCGCAATTCAAGCTATTTCCGCGAACTCTCGGCGGTGTGCTTCCGGTGGTACCAACCCTCCGGTTCGATCGCATGCTTGCGCAACGCAGCTGTTTCACATTTCACCCTCCGGACTGCGACGAACTTCCCACAGCGTCCAGGGCCGTGGAAGTCCCAGCCTCCGATAAGCCAACAATCCGCATAGCACTCCGGCGTCTCGGTATCACGCGATCGAACTTGTTCCCCGGTCTCGGCGGACTATCGGACGAGCTCCGTGAACTTCTCAACGAGGAGACGATAACCCCTCGGGCCGCGGCTACACCCCAGGGCGTGGCCGTGCTGAACACCCTCATCTCCGGCAAAGTCACCCCCGCCAAAGGCGGGAGAGTCGTCTCGGTGACCGTAAGGAGCCAGCCTTGCCTCACCGTCGCCAGCGGGCGCACCGCTTGACGATGGCACCTATCAGCTGGTAACCAACGCTCCCAGCGGCGAGGCAACCTTGGTCGTTGACGGTATTCCGTGCGGCCTCTTCCAGCTGATGCCCGGGATTCCGGCCAGCGTCGAGGTGACCGTTCCTGACGAAAGTGCGCTGCCTCGACCCGATATAGCGGTACGTGACTCACTGCTAGCGGTATTGGCTCTTGCCTCGGCGCCGGGCACTGCGGGCGGGCCCGACAGGCCACTATCGGGAGCCGCATTCTCCCCGGTCCAGCACGTGATTCGCACTTCGCCGTACGCGTTCGTGTACGCGGGGCCCGCCGCCAGTCGCGATGACTTCGGCACGCTATTCAAGGCGAGTGTGGCGAAGGTCCACAAGCTGGAATTGCCGGCCGGAAGGGTGGTCACATGGGATCGCGCCGATCCACGCAACAGTGACTTAGGCGGGCTCGATCATCTCGGTGGAGGGTCCTGTGGGCTCGAATGTCTTCTGAGTCGGTAAGCCCGGGCTAACCAGGTGTGCGTCGCGGGCTTCGAGCCTCGGCGAACGCCAAGTACATCTGATAATGCATTAGCGGGGAGCGCGCCAGAAGGGAGCGGACCAACGGCGCGACTTCCCCGCACAGCGACAATACCTGTCGCACGGTAAAGGCCCGAGAATCGCCCGAGTGGCAACCCTACCCGCCGAGAGGGAAGGTGAGCGTGGACTCCGGCTGAAACGAAGGAGGAGACGCTGTGAAAGGCTTTGTACAGGACATCGAAAGCCTCGCCGTCAAGAATGATGACTTCCGCCAGGTGCTCTACACCGCAAAGAATTGCCAGCTCGTGCTGATGGCATTGAAGCCCGGGGAAGAAATCGGGGCAGAAGTCCACAGGCTCGACCAGTTCTTCCGCGTCGAGGAGGGGATGGGTGAGGCCGTTCTCGATGGCGTTCGTACTGCCATCCGGGCGGGCTTTGCCGTGCTCATCCCGGCCGGGACGAATCACAACATCATCAACACCGGTAGCGGTCCGATGAAGCTCTATACGCTCTATGCGCCGCCAAATCACATCGACGGCGTCGTCCACCATACCCGCGCCGACGCGGAGGCAGACGACGAGCACTTCGACGGCAAGACGACGGAAGGCGAATGAGCGGCGCGGTCCATCTCTGATTCGCCCCTCGACGTGTTCACACCCCGCTCACCACTTGAACGCCTCCGCAAAGGCCGCGTAGAGCCCCCGGAACGCCTGCTCGTCCACGTCCACCGTCACCCGCCGGGTCGCCCCATCCGTCGTCGTCTTCAACGTAAACGGCGTCGCCGGGTTCCGCGTGCGGTACCGCGCCAGGATGTACAGCACGTGCAGGTCCTGGACAAAGTCGCCACGGCTGTCCGGCTCGATCAGCCATCGTTCAGGGGTCGTCATCGGACAATACTAGAACATTCGTTCTTATACGTGAAGCCAGTTTACGTAAGGGCGAATTGGTCGTAGCCGCCGGCCACCGGGCCGGCTGGAGACGGTTGCCAAGGACGAGGAAGGGATCCGGTCCGGCTGGT
>Ga0209638_1000874_pt1 | contig 19774 bp, 14 predicted proteins | sample BarGraNGADG00211_FD_184490 | JGI IMG/M metagenome (GOLD analysis project Ga0209638, IMG submission 184490) | Arctic peat soil microbial communities from Barrow, Alaska - Barrow Graham LP Ref core NGADG0002-211 (SPAdes) (version 2) | ecosystem: Environmental > Terrestrial > Soil > Wetlands > Peat...
AGGTCGGTCCAGTCGATCTTGCTGCCGATCGAGAGGACCCCGGCGACCGTGAGCACGGCTATCGCAAAACAGATGCAGGCCGCGATGATCAACAGCGACTTGGGGTTGCCGAACATGCTGTTGCTTGCCATCGGAGTCTCCTCGAATTGCGAAGTAGCCCGCTCGACCGGCTGGCGGCAGAGTCGGAATGACTTCGCTTTGACGCTAGCCCATCGTGGCTGCCGGCAATGAGGATGAAGACCCCCATGCTCGCCTGAAATCGAGACGCAGGGAGCCAGCCCTCGCTGCCACGGTGCCGCCACACGAGGGGGCGTTGCTCGGCGTTACTGCCGAGGCGTTCCGCTCTGGCCGGCAGCCCAAACGGCAGCCTTGCGCACCTCTTCCTCTTGATCCCCGAGGGCGACGCGGAGGGGCTCGACGGCCTCAGCGCCACCGATCCTGCCAAGGATTGCGATGGCGGCCTTGCGTACGGCCGATTCCTCGTCGTTGAGGGCCGCGATCAGCGGGCCCACGGCGCGCTCGTCGCCGATACTGCCGAGTGCCACCGCGGCAGCCTCACGCACGTTGGGGTTGGTGTCCTTGAGAGCGACGATCAGCGGTTCCACGGCGCGGGCGTCGCCGATACTGCCGAGCGCCTCCGCGGCAGCCCAGCGCACCAGGCCGTTCTGGTCTCCGAGGGCGGCGATGAAGGGTTCGACCGCACGCGGGTCGTCCATCTTGCCGAGGGCCCGGGCAGCCTCGTGGCGCACGCCCGAGTCTTTCTCATATCGCAGCGCTTTGATCAACCCAGGGACGTCGCCCTTCGCCTTGAGTTTGTCGACGTTGGGCGGCCCGAACAGCGGCATCGCGATTCCTCCTGGAACGAGTTCGGCCCGGCGTCAGTCGCTGGGCTGGTCGGTTTTGTCCACCGTCTCGGCCTTTCCGGCCTCGCGCTGCACGGTGGCGATCGCGTCAAGGCACGACTGCTTCCGCTCCATCATCTGGGAGGCAGCCATGATCTCGTTGTTGTTGCCCACGGCCCTCCACCAATACTTCCCTGCCTGGTTGCGAAGGATCACGAACTTCATTGGGGTGGCTCCTCTTCTGCGATCGCGGATCGGGCGTTGGGTTCGAGACTGGCGCCGCCTCGGTGGTAGCGCTGGCGCCGATCCCGGAGAGCGCCGCCCGAATCCCGGCAGACGCTCCAGCCACTGCTGCTCGCCAATCTAGGCTGGATCAGGCCTCAGTCGGGAGGATGAAAACCCCGGGCAGGCTGAAGCCGAACCGAAGTGCCAACCGGGAGCCACCTGCGCGGCTCGGAGACCGGGCGATGCCGTCGTTCTCAGACCCGCTTGCGACGTGCGGCTTTAGCCGGCCGGCGCTCCCTATCGCGAGCCAACTTCTCGGCGGTCTTGGCCGCACGCAGGCGCTGCCGGTGGACGCGCTGGCGCTCGAGCTGATCGAGCACGGGGATCAGCATGCTCAGCCAGCCGGCCGCGCCCTGGCGGGAGAGCTCGTGTATGGCCATGACGTCGCCGACGACGCCGCGCTTGAGTCGGCGCCAGACGATGCGAAGCTCGCCCGAATCACCGATCTCCATCCTTGCCTGGGCGGCCGAGCCGCGCGCCGCCTCGCCGAGCGTCATGAAGCGAGGCCACCTCGAGACGATGTCGGGTAACTCGAGAGCGTCGACGAGCAGGGTGACGATCCACCACATGCCTTCGGACCCGAGCGGCACGCGGTCATTCGACAGCGCCCAGACGTGACCGTCACCTTCCTCGTCCATCTGCAGGATCAGGTCCGCCGGCGAGCTGGGGAGCGAGAACGAGACCGGTTGCACTGGGCGAACGGAGATCCGAGGATCGTCCGGAAAGGCCAGCGCGGCTCCGGGCGAGACGCCGATGACTTCCGGTCTTTGACCGCGTTCGGTCGCGCCATCGATCAGGCCGCGAACCACAGAGGCGACGTCATCGTCCGAGAGAGGCCGACTCCTTGCCTCCGCCGGGCTGAGATCGAGCTCGAAGAGCCGACTCTAGCGATCGTCGTGGGCCGGTCGCGAGACAACCCTCACGACCTTCCCGTCGACGTTTACCTCGAGCAGGTCTTCCCCCGCCGCCGTCATCGTCTCCACGATGTCTCGCGCGCCCTCCGGCTTCGCGTCCCCGGCTCTAGCCCTGCGGGCGACCGAGTCGCTCCGGGCAGATGAAGTCCTCCGCTCCGATGAAGCCCATCGGGGACTGCCCCGGAATGCCCCGGGCTTCACCCGCCCGCGCTCAGCCTACGACTCATGACGCAAGCGGGGTAGTACTCAATACCTCACGGGAACCCCACAAAAGCCAACGCCACTGAGCGGTTCCGGTGCGTCCCGGCCACGCTCGAGCAGTGGGTTCGTGGCGCGCCCGAACTCCTGCGGACGCGCACTTGACTTCGCGACTGGTCAGGCCGCTTCTCCCTGGGTGGTTTTGCAGAGTTGGTCGATCGCGTGTTCGGGCGGCAGGTCCGGCCAGACCAGATCGACGATCTGTTCGCGGTGGAGCCTGTGCCCGGGCTCGATCCCCAGGAGCTTGAGGATCGCCTTCGCCCTTCCTCGGTCGCGTGGTCGATCCCTCCGCGTGGCGGATTCGCTCGTCAGGCTCGGGCTCGGGCCCTGGGCAAGAGCGAGGCGTCTTGCACCGCGCCCGTGCGACCAGAAGCGAGATCTACCTGATCGGTCCCACCCGGGCGCCGGCGATAGGCGGATGCGGGGTTTCCATCCTCGACTGCCGCTTTTCAGGTGCCTACGCTGCAAAGGCAGACGCCTATGTCCGCCCGCCATCCAGCCCGAGGTCTTCTGCCGTGGACGCGAGCCAACGTCTCAACACAGCCTCCGGCACCAGGTCGATTGCGGGCGCCGCCGGGATAGGGTTCGCACGCGCGGCTTTGCGACCTCTTTTGGCGAACACAAGTTAGCCGTGAACGCGGTCGCAGTGCCCGTGTTCGACTCGCGCGGCTCCGTCGTTGCCGCCCTGGAAATCCGGGCATCCGGCAACCGAATCCCGCCCAGCCGCGTCCTCGATCTGATAGCGGGGATTCGCGAGGCCGCGGCGGTCATCACCGAAAGCATCGGCGGGGTCGCGGGCGCCTTGGCGAACTAGCCAGAACGGCCGGCGAGTCGGCGCGCGGGCTTCTCCGAGTCGACCGATGGACCTGGCCGTCCTGCAGGCCGAAGCAGCCGCTACCAAGAAGGTGGCCGGCGTCGCCTGAGGCGCTAGTGTCCGACGCATGGCCGACGACCTCCCGACTCATGTGGACGAGTACCTGAGCGAGTGCTCGTGCCATCCGACGCGATCCTGGATGCCGCAGTTCAGGCCGGCCTGGATGCCCGCATGCCCCAGATCCAGGTCTCGCCGACGCAGGGCAAGTTCCTCTACCTCGTCGCGTAGATCCAGGGCGCGAAGCGGATCCTCGAGATCGGGACGCTGGCCGGCTACAGCACGATCTGGCTCGGCCGGGCACTTCCGCCCGATGGTCGGCTCATCAGCCTGGAGCTGAACCCTCGCCACGCCGAGGTTGCCAGGGCGAATCTGCGGCGGGCTGGGCTCGACTCGATCGCAGAAGTGCGCGTCGGCTCGGCCGTCGATTCGCTGGCGACACTAGTCGAGGAGCGCGGCGAGCCTTTCGATCTCGTCTTCGTCGACGCGGACAAGGAGCACAGCGCTGCGGAACTCGCCTGGCGACCAGAAGGATTAGGAGACGCTTGGAGCCAGGTCGGCCGGGGCCGTCCACGACTGGAGTGTCTTCATGTAGTTGGCCCGCTCGAAGGCCGACGGATCTTCGGCTGTCGCCTGGCTCGCGCTGCCTCGAAGCTGGGCCACCGACTCGTACTCGTGGTCGGTCATCCAGGCCGCCAACTCGGCTTCGACGGACCGGACGCGACCCGGCCCATGGCGCAGCAGCGCCGAAGTCATCATCGCCACGTCGGCGCCGACGATGAGCTGCTTGACGACGTCCGTGCCCGAATGCACGCCAGAGCTGGCTGCCAGCGAAACGTTCGGGCCGAGTTGCGGCCGCAGGATCGCTATCCAGCGAAGTGGAAGTCGCAGTTCCGCGGGCCGGCTCAGCTCCACGCGAGCGACGACGTCGAGGGTCTCGAGGTCGAGGTCGGGCTGGTAGAAGCGGTTGAACAGGACCAGTCCATCCGCGCCGCGGCCGACGGCCTCGCCGGCGAAGTTCGCGAGCGCCGAGTAGTACGGGCTGAGCTTGACGGCCAGCGGGATGGTTATCGAGCCCCGAACCTCGGCGATCAGGTCGAGATCCGCGGCGTCCATGTCCGCTGCGGTCCGACGCGGGTCGGCGGCTACGCGATAGAGGTTGAGCTCGAGCGCATCGGCGCCGGCGTCCTGCATGAGATGCGCGTAGCGGACCCAACCGCCGCTGGTCGTGGCGTTGAGACTGGCGATAACCGGCACCGTCGACTGCGCCTTGATCTGCCCGAGACGGGCGAGATAGCGCTCCCCGACGCTGGCGAACGAATCGATCGTCGGGAAGTACTCGAGAGCCTCCGCGAACTGGCCGGAGCCGGCTTCGAGAGAGCGGTTGAGCTGGATCTCGTCGTTGAGGATTTCTTCCTCGAACAGCGACGGCAACACGATCGCCCCGACGCCGGCCTCGTCGAGCAGCCGGGCCGTGTCGGGCTCGCCGGTCGCGGGGGATGCCGAAGCCACGATCGGAGAGCGCAGGTCGAGACCGAGATAACTGGTGCGAAGATCGATGCTCACGCCTGATCCTCCACGGTCACCGCGTCCAGCCGAGGCTCATCGATGTGCGGGATGCTGCGGTGGATACCCGCCAGCTGTTCGTAGTAGCGCCAGCGTTCGTTCGCGTCCGCCTGAGCCAGTGCTGCCAGCTCCGTCGCCCGCTCGGGGTTCGTGCGCTGGAGGATCGCGAAGCGCGTCTCCGTCGCCACGAAGTCCTTGACCGGGATCGACGGCGCGTTCGAGTCGAGCTTGAACGGCTGTCCGCCTTCGATCTCGCTGGGCTGGAACCGGTACAGCGGCCAGTAGCCGCTCTTCACGGCGTCCTTCTGGTGGGACATCGACTTGCTCATGTCGATGCCGTGGGCGATGCACGTGCTGTAGGCGATCACGAGCGAAGTCCCCGGCCAGGCGTCCGCTTCGAGGAGCGCCTTGGTGGTGTGCAGGTCGTTGGCTCCCATCGCGATCTGGGCGACGTAGACGTTGCCGTAGGCGCGGGCGATGGCGCCGAGGTCCTTCTTTCCAGTGGCCTTCCCGGCGGCCGCGAACTTCGCCACGGCGCCGCGCGGGGTGGACTTGGAAGCCTGGCCGCCGGTGTTCGAGTAGACCTCGGTGTCGAGGACGAGGATGTTGACGTTTCGGCCGGAGCTCAGGACGTGGTCGAGGCCGCCGAAGCCGATGTCGTAGGCCCAGCCGTCGCCGCCGATGATCCAGATTCCCTGGCGGACGAGATCGCCGGCGAGCGCGAGCAGGCGCCGGGCGTCGTCGCCCTGCGCGCCGTCCATGCCTGCGAGCTTCTCGCGGAGCTGCGCGACGCGGCCACGCTGGAACTCGATCTCCGCTTCGGTGCCTTGGGCGCTGTCGAGGAGCCCGCGCACGAGCTCCTCACCGAGCACCGGGGCGAGGCGAGTCACGAGCTGGCGGGCATGGTCGGACTGCGCGTCGAGGGCGAGGCGCATGCCCAGTCCGAACTCGGCGTTGTCCTCGAACAGGGAGTTGTTCCAGGCCGGCCCGCGGCCCGCAGCATTCACGGTCCACGGTGTGGTCGGCAGGTTGGCGCCGTAGATCGACGAGCAGCCGGTGGCGTTGGCCACGATCATCCGGTCGCCGAAGAGCTGGCTGATGAGGCGCAGGTACGGCGTCTCGCCGCAGCCGGCACATGCGCCGGAAAACTCGAACAGCGGCTCCAGAACCTGGGATCCCTTGACGGTGTCGTGTGGCAGCAGGTTTCGGTCGAGAGGCGGGATCGACTGGAAGAAGTCCCAACGCCGTCGTTCCACGTCGGCATGGTCCGCCACGGGCTCCATGTTGATCGACTTGTGGCGCGCCTCGGTCTTGCTCTTGGCCGGGCAGACGTCGACGCAGATGCCGCAGCCGGTGCAGTCGTCGGGGGCGACCTGGATGGTCAGCAGATGGTCGGGCAGCTCCCGCGAGCGGAACTCCTTGGTCACGAAGCCGGCCGGGGCGCCTTCGACCGCCGAAGTCGGGAAGACCTTCATCCGGATGGTGGCGTGCGGGCAAACCATCGCGCATTTGCCGCAATCGATGCAGATCGAGGGATCCCAGATCGGGATCGTCTGGGCGATGGCCCGCTTCTCGTATTTCGTCGTGCCCGTGGGGAACGTCCCGTCGACCGGGAATGCGCTCACCGGCAGCTGGTCGCCGTCGCCGGCCATCAGCACTGCGGTGACCTGCTTGACGAAGTCGGGCGCGTCGTCGGGCACCGCGAACATGAGCGAGCGGTTGCTGGTGGCCTTGCCGAGCGTTACATGACCGAGCCGGCCGATCGACAGGTCGATGGCCGCGAAGTTTCGGTCGACGACCGCCTGGCCACGCTTGGCGTACGTCTTCTCCACGAAACCCTTGATGCGGGCGATGGCGTCGGCCGGGGGCAGCACTCCGGCGAGGTGGAAGAAGCAGGGCTGCATGACCGTGTTGATCCGGTTGCCCATTCCGACTTCTTCGGCGACCGCGAACGCGTCGATGACCCACAGGTCGATGGCCTTGTCGACGAGCTGCTGCTGGACGTTTCGGGGCAGCTGATCCCAGACCTCGTCCGGCCCGTACGGCGAGTTGAGCAGGAGCGTGGCTCCGTGCTTGGCGTACTCAACGATCTTGGTCCGCTCGAGCAGGCCGAATTGATGGCAGGCGACGAAGTCCGCGCCCTCGACGAGATAGGCCGAGCGGATAGGCTCGGGACCGAACCGCAGGTGGGACACGGTGACCGACCCCGACTTCTTGGAGTCGTACACGAAGTAGCCCTGGGCGAACAGATCGGTGCCCTCACCGATGATCTTGACCGAAGACTTGTTCGCGCCGACGGTGCCGTCCGAGCCGAGCCCGAAGAACATCGCCTGGACCTCGCCGGCCGGGCGGGCGTGGTGGAATTCGGTGTCGATCGGCAGGCTCAGGTGCGTGACATCGTCGTAGATGCCGATCGTGAAGTGCTTCTTGGGCCGCTCGGCGGCGAGCTCATCGAAGATCGGCTTAATCATCGACGGCGTTACTTCCTTGGACGAGAGGCCGTAGCGGCCGCCGATGATCCGCGGCACCGTTGCGAACGGCGGCTCGTCGCTGTCCATCTTCTCCGAGATGGCGGCTACCACTTCGAGGTATAGCGGCTCACCGACGGCGCCCGGCTCCTTGGTCCGATCGAGAACTGCGATCGCGCGGACCGTCGAGGGCAGCGCGGCGGTGAGCTCTTCGGTCGGGAACGGCTGGAACAGCCGCACCTTCAGCACGCCGACCTTCTCGCCGGCCGCGACGAGCGCGTCGACGGTCTCTTCCACCGCGCCGGCGGCCGAACCCATCACCATGACGACGCGCTCCGCGTCGGGGGCGCCATGGTAGTCGACCAGCCCGTAGCGGCGACCGGTCCGCTCCGCCAGCTCGTTCATGACGTCCTGAACGATCCCCGGCACGGCGAGGTAGTAGGGGTTCGCCGCCTCGCGGGCCTGGAAGAACACGTCGGGGTTCTGCGCGGTACCCCGCACGACCGGAGAGTCGGGCGTGAGGCCGCGGTCGCGGAAGGCGAGGATGTCGTCTTCGCGAATGAGGGCGCGAATGTCGTCGTCCTCGAGGACGACGATCTTGTTTACCTCGTGCGAGGTCCGGAAGCCGTCGAAGAAGTGGACGAACGGGACGCGCGCGCGGAGCGTGGCCGCGTGCGACACCAGCGCGAAGTCGTGCGCCTCCTGGACGGAGCCGGCCGCCAGCATCGCCCAACCCGTGGCGCGGGCGTGCATCACGTCGCTGTGGTCGCCGAAGATCGAGAGCGCATGGGTGGCGAGCGTTCGGGCCGCGACATGGATGACCGCCGGTGTCAGCTCGCCGGCGATCTTGAACATGTTCGGGATCATGAGCAGGAGTCCCTGGGACGCCGTGAACGTCGTCGCCAGCGCTCCCATCTGGAGGGCGCCGTGCATCGCACCCGCCGCACCACCCTCGGACTGCATCTCGACCACGTCGGGAACCTTGCCCCACAGGTTCGGCCGACCCGCTGCCGCCCAGTCGTCGGCGTGCTCCGCCATGGGCGAGGCCGGGGTGATCGGGAAGATCGAAACGACTTCACTCACCGCGTACGCGACGCGGGCCGCCGCCTCGTTACCGTCGAGGCATTCCCACTGCTGATCCATCGGTCGAGCCTCCTGGGGTCGCGTCGTTGCCAGGGCAGGGTTTCAGCCCGACCGTACGCGAGTTCGAGTTCGTCATGCTCCCCAAACCCGACTTGAGGAGAACGGAATGTTGGTGCGCTGGTGGCGCGGTCAAAGGCGGATGATATCCGGCCCGGCCCTTGGACGTGGCCTCCATCCGGGGCCCGCGAGCGCCGCACCTGCCCGACCAGCCGCGATCTCGGCTACCGCGCGGGGGCCGCCAGGGCGATCCCCGCGGCTCGGCAGTCCTCCGCGAGCGCGGACTGGGCTTCGAGCGTGGGCGACCAGCGTGTCGGGAAGCAGACCACGCGGCTCAGCCCGGTTTCGGCGAGCCGGCCCGTCCGACTAGCTTCGCATCGTCAGGACGGCGTTGGCGCTGCGTCGAAGTCGGCCTGGAGCGTCGCCTTGAACCTGGCGATCTCGGTGTCGAGGTTGAGACCGCCCTTGCTCTGCAGCTCCGTGTAGAACGCCTGGTCATCGGTGCTGCCCTTGACGTAGTTGGGGAACGGGTCCTGGTGGGTTGGCGAGGCGGCGTATTTGGCCATCTCGGTCAGCACGGACCACGTGACCGGGTTGTCCACGAATTGGGCGTCGACGGCGGCTTGGGCGGCCTCGAAATAGACGGCTTGCAGAGACGGGTCGACCGGCAGGCCGCCGTATACGGCCATCAGGCTCGGGTCTGCCATGATCGCGAGCATGGCCTTGTAGGCCGCGTCGGGATTCTTGGAGTAATTGCCGATGAAGAAGGAGTCCGTGTCGATCGGGTCGGTCGTCACCCCGTCGTTGGACGGCAGGATGCCCATGTCCCAGTGCGCGTATTTCGAGGCGGGCCGGCCGCTGTCGGTGCTGGCGCCGAATGAGCTGATCGCCCAGGCCCACGTCAGCTCCATGGCCACTCGTCCAGTGGCGACGGTCGTGCCGTTGCCCATGTCGGCGGCCGAACGCTGGGCGTCGGTCGGCGCAAAGTGGGATGTCCACATGGCGTCGTAGTACCACTTCCACGCCTGCTCCCAGACCGGCGGGATCTGGGCGGTCTTGCCGTCCGCGGCGACGTAGGAACCCGCACCCCATGGTGTCGCAAACCGTCGGAGGTCGTTGACCCACTGCGCGTCGAAGCCGTAGGTTCGAATCTGCGAAGGGCTGAAGCCGGCGTCGGTCGACTTCCGGTAATTCACGTCGACTGTCAGCTGCTTGGCGATCGTCGCCAGCTCGTCCCACGTCCAGTCCTGGCCCATGTACTTCTGGCCAACCTGGGTCGGTAGATCCGGCAGCCCCGCAGCCTTGAAGAGGTCCTTGTTGTAGAAGATGAATGCCGGGTATTCGTCGTACGGCAGCCCTTCGTACTGGCCCGCGGCGTTCTTGAACGTGGCGAGCAGCGCCGGAGGATAGGCGCTGAGGTCGGTGTGATTCTCGGCGATCAGGTCGTTCAAGCCGAGCACGTACTGCTCGAGCCCGGCGCGGCCCTGAATGCCCACCGGCCCGAAGAGATCGGGGCCTTTGCCCGAGTCGATCTGCTCCTTCAGGGTTCCCGACCCGTTCGAGATGATCTGCATCTGAAGGTCGATACCGTCGTGGTTGGTGGCGTTGTAGCGGTTGACAAAGTCCGTTTCGACCTTGAGCTGGTTGGGCTGGCTGCCCGCGCCGAGACCGATGAACCAGACCACCGTCGTCTTGGCTACCGAAGCCGACGGCGTGGGTGCCGGCGTTCCCGTCGGTGTCGCGCTTGCGGAACCGAACGGGAGCCCAGCGGGCGGACTCTTCTTGGCCTGCATCAGGAGGCTGCCACCGAGCGCGATCACAAGCACCGCGGCAATTGCGCCCGCGGCCGTGATCAGTCGGTGGCGAGGGCGCCACAAGCTCGGCCGGAAGCGGGAAGTTGACATCGGGTATTCCTTCGGAAGTTCGCGAACGTAGCCGTAGAGGGAGCCCGGCACCGGCGGCGGAGGCGTCGCCATGGCGCCCAGGCGCCGTTCGATCTCGTCGTGGCTGAGCGGCGGTTCTCTCATCGTTCCCGACCATTCGCCTGGGACTCGTGCTCTTCGCGAAGAGCTTCGATTGCGTTGTGCAGTCGCGACTTGACCGTGCCCAGCGGCACCTCGAGCCGGTCCGCGATCTCCTGGAGCGAGTAGTCGCCCCAGAACCGGAGCGCGATGACGAGCTGCTGCTCACGGCTCAGGCGCGTCACGAGCCGGCCCAGCTCGTCCCGGGCGATGGCGGCTCGGAACGGATCGGCGGAAGCGGGACCACCGGGCGCCGCCTCATCGAGCGGCACCCACCGCACGCCGTGTCGATCGCGGAGCCTGTTCCGGCAGGTGTTGACGACGATCCGGCCGAACCAGGCGCCGAAACGCTCGCGTTCGCGCAACCGCGGCCAGGCCCGCCAGGCTTTCAGTAGCGCTTCCTCGGTTGCATCCTCGGCCTCGGACGCGTCGCGCAGGAGGAAGCCGGCGACTCGGTAGGCGGCCGCAACCTCCGCCGAGGCGAGCCGAACGAAGGCTTCGGGCGAGCTCGAAGCATCGAGCCCGGGCCCGGCCTCCGGAGCGCCTGTGCTGCCCGACATCCACCGTCCCCCGTGCGCCCATGATTCGGCCTCTACTACTTGCCGATCCTACTGACACGGAACACGCGCGGAAGGTTCATCTCGCGCGAGCCGGCAACGGGCGTAGTGCGGGGCGGGACGGCCCTTGCGCCGAACAGACCCGCTCCACCGTCCGCCTACGCTGCCGGCAGGCGCTCCTTCGCGCCCCCGCCAGAGGATGCCCTGCCATGCATACGGCCGACGTCACGCCGGGTTCCGGCGCGGAGAGTCCACGCGACGAGTGGTACAAACCATCGCCAGGCGTCCTCGAGCACGCGTACATCAAAGACTGGGACGCGCTGGCCCGCGCCGCCGACCAGGACCTTGTCGGGTTCTGGGAGGATCGCGCGAAGGAGCTGATCGACTGGTACGCGCCCTGGACGAAGGTGCTCGACGACTCGAACAAGCCGTTCTACAAGTGGTTCGTCGGGGCGAAGACGAACATCGTCCACAACGCCATCGATCGCCACCTCAAGACTCATCGGCGCAACAAGCTCGCGATCATATGGGAAGGCGAGAACGGCGAGCAGCGGTCGTTCTCGTACCACGCTCTCAACCGCGAAGTCAGCAAATTCGCCAGCGTGCTCAAGGCGCTCGGCGTGAAGAAGGGCGATCGGGTCACGATCTACATGGGCCGCGTCCCCGAGCTGCCGATCGCGATGCTGGCCTGCGCCAAGATCGGCGCCGTCCATTCGGTCGTGTACGGCGGCTTTTCGACTGAGGCGCTGCACGGCCGGATCGAGGATTCGCAGTCGCGGGTCGTCGTGACGTGCGACGGGGCGTTCCTCAACGGCAAGACCGTGGAGCTCAAGCGCATCGCGGACGAGGCGATCAAGCGCGCCCCGATCGTCGAGCACGTGGTCGTGGTCAAGCGCACGGGCCACGAAGTGCCGATGGAACAGGGCCGCGACATGTGGTGGCACGACCTGATGGCGCTGCCGATCGCCGACTGGCGCTGCCAGACCGAGATCCTCGACGCTGAGGACCCGCTCTACATGCTCTACACGTCGGGCACGACGGGCAAGCCGAAGGCGATCGTCCATACCCACGGCGGCTACCAGGTCGGCGTCGCCACGACGCTCAAGTACGTCTTCGACCTCAAGGACGACGATCGCTGGTGGTGCGCCGCCGACCCGGGTTGGGTGACCGGCCATTCGTACATCGTCTACGGCCCACTGATCCTGGGCGCGACCGGCTTCATGTACGAAGGCGCGCCGACCTATCCGTACCCCGACCGTTGGTGGGCGATGGTCGAGCGGTATGGGATCAACGTCCTCTACACGGCGCCGACGGCGATTCGCGGCCTCATGCGTTTCGGCGAGGCGTGGCCGAACCGGCGCGACCTATCGACGCTGCGCCTGCTCGGGTCCGTCGGCGAGCCGATCAATCCGGAGGCGTGGCGCTGGTACTTCAAGAACATCGGCAAGGAACGCTGCCCGATCATGGACACCTGGTGGCAGACCGAAACCGGCATGTTCATGATCACGCCGCTGCCGTGCGTGGACCTGAAACCCGGCTCCGGCACGCGCCCGTTCTTCGGCGTCGAGGCGGACATCTACGACGAGGCGGGGCACCCGGTCAAGGACGGAGAGGAGGGCTTCCTCGTCCTGAAGCGTCCCTGGCCCGCAATGCTGCGCACGATCTACGGCGATCCCGACCGCTACGTGCAGCAATACTGGAGCAAGTTCCCCGGCGTGTACCTGACGGGCGACTCGGCCAAGCGCGACAAGGACGGCTACTACTGGATCATCGGCCGCGTCGACGACGTGATCAAGGTGTCCGGCTATCGACTGGGCACGGCCGAGGTCGAGTCGGCGCTCGTCAGCCACCCGGCCGTCGCGGAGGCCGCGGTGATCGGGCTGCCGCACGAGCTGAAGGGCCAGGCGATCCACGCCTTCGTGCTGCTGCGCCAGGATTACGTGGCGTCGCCCGAGCTCGCGGCCGAGCTGCGCAACCACGTCGGCAGCGAGATGGGCCCGATCGCCAAGCCGGAGGACGTGAAGTTCGTCGACCAGCTGCCCAAGACGCGCTCCGGCAAGATCATGCGCCGCGTCCTGAAGGCCCGCGCGCAGGGCCTGCCGGAAGGCGACATCTCGACGCTCGAGGAATAGGCGAGGCTGTGGGCGTCGGCCCCTGGGCCGGTCACCTAAGGGCGGGGAGCTGCCGGTTCTTGCTTCTAGTCGAAACTTGCCTGGGGTGGGAGTTGGGCAGCCTGGTACGGCGCTTCAGCCCACAGCGAAGCCGCATTCCGGCGCCGGCGAGTAGTGGCCACGCTCGGGGGAGGCTCGGCGGGGCGCTCGAGAGTGGTTCGGGCCCCCTCACGGCAGAGCTGTGCGCGCTAACTTTCCCGTGGAGCAAGTTCGACTAGATAGCGGGGCTCCGCCAGCCAGCCGAGCCGAATTCAGCCCCGGAAGGCCGCGACGGCGTCCGCCAGTCCCCCCTCATAGGCGACGATCAATCGGTCCCACAGCTCGTCCATCTCGGCGTCGACCTGCTGGCGCGCCGGGTCCGCGTCGAACCAGGCGATCGTCCGCCGGATTCCCTCGGAATACGGCGTGGTGGCCCGAAAGTCGGGCACGAAGCGCTTGATCTTCGACGTGTCGAAGACGGCGCTGACGGCTTTGTCGCCCAGCAGCGTGCCGGTCATTTCGGGCATGCAGGCGGCTATGAAGTCGGACGCGATGTGGACGATCCGCAGGTCGGCCACGCCTGCCGCGTCGGCGGTCTGGCGGTAAATCTGGTCCCAGGTCAGGACCTCGTCCGACATTATGTTGAAGGCCTGGCCGACCGCCGTGCGCCGGCCGAGCAGCCCCACGAAACCCTTGGCGAAATCGCTGTTGTGGGTGATCGTCCAGAGCGAAGTCCCGTCGCCGGGCACGATGAGCGGCTTGCCGGCTCGCATCCGCGCGACGGCGGTGTAGGGCAGCTGCCAGCTGTTCACGACCAGCGGCACCTGCGTGTCGCCGTAGGTCAGCGACGGGCGGACGATCGTGACCGGGAAGCCGTCCTCGCGGTGGGCGCGCATCAGCCGCTCCTCGCACGCGATCTTGTTCCGCGAGTAGTCCCAGAACGGGTTGGCGAGCGGTGTGTCTTCGCGGATGAGCCAGTCGCCGAGTGGCTTGAGGTAGGCGCTAGCGGAACTGATGAAGACAAACTGGTCGGTCCGGCCGCCGAAGATCCGCAGGTCGCGCTCGACATCCGCCGGCGTGAAGGCGATCCAGTCGACCACGACGTCGAACCGGTGGTCGGCGAGCGCTCGCTCGGTCGCGGCCTCGTCGTGCAGGTCGGTGAGAAGCATCGTGGTGCCGCGTGCCCGATCCGGATCGCTGCCGCGATTCAGCAGGAAGAGGTCAACGCCGCGCTCCACGGCCAGGGCGGTGCAGGCGCCGCTGATTAAGCCCGTACCTCCGACGAACAGGACCTTCATGGCCGGTCGCCCGGGTGCCGGCCGCCGCAATCTGGCAGCGCGTTTGCCGGAGTCGGCCGCGCCGGCGGCCACGGCAATCGCATCATGGCTGGCACAGCTCCGCCGAGGTGGATGCCATCAAGCCCTCTCCGCCGGCGATCAGGACGCGGCCGTCGAGCAGCAGCGTGGCAGTGGAGCCGTAACGCACGTTTGCCATCGATTCGGTCGTCTTGAACGTGCCTCCGTTGGGGTCATACAGGTCGGCCGAGTTGAGCGCCGTACCCGCGTCGCGGGCGCCTCCTGCGATGAGCACCCGGCCGTCGGAGAGAAGGGCTGCCATCTGGCCGTAGCGGGCGTCGGGCAAGGATCCGGTCGGACTGAACTTGCCGGTCTTCGGATCGTACAACTCGGCCGAGGCGATGGCCGCGGCGCCTCCCCAGCCTCCCGCGATGAGGATGCGGCCGTCGGCCCGCGAGATCGCCGTCTGACTGTCGCGAGCCTGGTTCATCGAACCTGTCGCGCTGAAAGTGCCACTCGCGGGATCGTACAGTTCGGCAGACGGGACATCCGCGGAGCCATCCCAGCCTCCCGCTATGAGGACCTTGCCGTCGGACAGCAGAGTCGCGGTGTGCCTTGCTCGCCCGACCCTCAACGATCCTGTCGGTTTGAACTCGCCGGTCGCCGGGTCGAACAACTCGGCCGAGGTGATAGAAGCGGAGCCGTCCCAGCCTCCGACGATGAGGACGCGGCCATCGGAGAGCAGGGTGGCGGTGTGGTCGTAGCGTGCGAATGCCAGCGCTCCGGTCGGACTGAACTTGCCGGTCTTCGGGTCGTACAGCTCGGTCGCGCCGACGGCCTCGGAGCCATCCCAGCCTCCAGTCAGGAGGATGCGGCCGTCGGGCAGCCGGGTCGCGGCATGCCTGTCGCGAGCCTGGGTCATCGACCCCGTACGGCTGAAACTGCCGCTGTCTGGCTCGTAAAGCTCGGCCGTGGCCGTATCTGCCGACCCGTTCGAGCCTCCCGCGATGAGGACACGGCCATCGGAGAGCAAGGTTGCGGTGTGGCTGACGCGGGCGGCCGACATCGATCCGGTTGTCCTAAAGCTGGCCTCTCCGGAAGTCGACTGCGAAGGCGCTGTGGTCCGCGAGTTGAAGGGAAGCCCGCCCTCGACAAAGGCGACCGTGAGAAGGGAGGCGAGCACGATCCCGACGAGACCGAGCCCGACGAGAGAGCGGCGCGACAGAGAGCCGGCCCTGCGCCGGGGCTTTGCCTCGGGCTCGGGCCTGGGCTCGGGCTTTGCCTCTGGCTGGGCCTCGGCCTTGAGCCTGGGCTCTGGCTTGGTCTCGGGCTTGGCCTCGGGCCTGGCCTCGGGCTTGGCCTCGGGCTTGGCTTCGGGCCTGGGCTTGGCTTCGGGCCTGGGCTTGGCTTCGGGCCTGGCGGTTCTGTCCAGGTACTCAGACTCGGACAGGCCGCGGATCTCCGAAGCGAGTACGCGGACGTGCTTCTTCAGCGGCGGAGTCCAGGCGTCGATCCACTGGCTCTGTGAGATGAAGAGCTCGAGTTCCGGCGACGGCAGGACGTTTTCAATGCGCAGCACGAAAACGGCCTTGCCCTTCGAGACCGCTCTTTCGACCTCCCTCGGGACGAAGATGGAGGCGTTCGCGTTCGCCGAGAGGATGAGGACCAGAGCCGGCGCCGACCCGATCGCCCCGATGATCTGCTCGCCGTAGTGGCGACCGCGCCGGATGTTGCGAGGCGCTACCCAGCAGTCGACGCCGTCGCCTTCCAAGAGCCGCCAGACTTTCTCGGCGACGGCGAGATCCCCGCTGGCGTAGCTGACGAAGACCGGCCGGTCACTGGGCGCCGGCACGGTCGCGTCTGGGCCTGGCTCCGAAGTCATTCGCAACATCTCCTGCGCGAATCCCCAGCTCCGAACCAACGCCGCTCACGAAAACTGGGCGCGCCCGAAGGCTAGCGCAACCGAGCAGGCCCCACCGGCCGATTTCGCCGGCGACTTATGGCGCTCTAGGCGAGGCAGCGCTCGATCTCGGCCAGTTCGGCCGGTTCGAGCGGCGCGGCCTGAAGTGCCTTGATGTTGGCCTCGAGCTGTTCGACGGAACTGGCCCCGATCACCGCCGACGTAATTCGCTGATCCCTCAACACCCATGCGAGCGCCAGCTGGGAGAGCGTCTGCCCGCGCCGCGCCGCAATCGCGTTGAGGGCGCGGATGCGTGGCATGTTCTCGGCGACGGCGGCCTTGGTCAGGAATTGCGAGTGGGTGACGCGCGACCCGGCCGGGATGCCATTGAGGTAGCGGTCCGTGAGTTGGCCCTGCGACAGCGGCGAAAAGACGATGCAGCCGACGTGCTGCTCACCCAGCACGTCCAGCAGTCCGTGTTCGATCGTGCGGTCGAGCATCGAGTATCGGGGCTGGTGGATGAGAAGGGGAGTGCCCAGCCGGCGCAGGATCTCGATCGCCTTCTTCGTCTCGGCGGGGCCGTAGTTGGAGATGCCCGCGTAGAGCGCCTTGCCCCGGCGAACCGCGCTATCGAGCGCGCCCATCGTCTCTTCCAGGGGAGTGGCCGGGTCGGGCCGGTGCGAGTAGAAGATGTCCACGTACTCGAGCCCCAGGCGGCCGAGACTCTGGTCCAGGCTTGCCAGCATGTACTTGCGCGAGCCCCACTCGCCGTACGGGCCCGGCCACATGTCGTAGCCGGCCTTGGTCGATATGACGAGCTCGTCGCGATACGGTCGCAGATCCGACGCGAGGATCTTCCCCAGATTCTCCTCGGCGGAGCCGGCCGGTGGGCCGTAGTTGTTCGCCAGGTCGAAATGAGTGATGCCCAGGTCGAACGCCCGGCAGACGATCGATCGCTGCCGTTCCAGCGGCGCGTCGGGCCCGAAGTTGTGCCAGAAGCCGAGCGACAGCGCCGGCAGCAGCAGGCCGCTATCGCCTGTGCGCCGGTACGACATCCCCTCGTAGCGCCCCGGCGCGGGGACGTAGGCCTGTCCGGATGACGAGTTCGAGTCTGGCACTGACGGGCTCCTCTCTCTGGCGGCCAGCATACGACAGACAAGCTCCGCGATGGCTCGCGAACGGGCCGACCGTGGACGGGCGAGCTGGCCGGTGGGCACCGGTAGGGCGACCAGCCGGTACCGACTCTTCGACGATTCGCCGGCCCGACATACGCCAGGTCCCGAGGACGCTACCATCGGCCGGCAAGGAGGTGTTCGGATGCGAAGGGTCGAGATTGCGGCGTTGGGCGAGGTCAGGCTCATCGAAGCGGAGACGCCGACTCCGGGCGCGGGCGAGGTGCTCGTCCGCACCCGCCGTGTTGGCCTGTGCGGCTCCGATCTGCATGCTCTGGCCGGAACCCATCCGTTCATCGACCTGCCGTACTCCCCAGGCCACGAGGTTGTGGGCACCGTGGAGGGCTTGGGGCCCGACGCCTCCGGGTTCAATGTCGGCGATCGTGTCCTCGTCGAGCCCAACCTGGTTTGCGGCCAATGCGGACCCTGCCGGTCGGGCAGATACAACCTCTGCCTCAAGCTCAAGGTGTTCGGCTGCCAGACCCCGGGCGCCATGGCGGATTTCTTCACGATCCCGACGGGCCGGCCCCACGCCGTGCCGGAAACGTTGAGCGACGAAGAGGCGGCGCTCGTCGAGCCTCTATCGACTGCGATGCACGCTACCAGGCTGGCAGGCGAGATCCGGGGCCGCAAGGTGGTCATCCTGGGCGCAGGTCCGATTGGCCTGCTCACGCTCGCCGTCGTGCTGCGCTCAGGAGCCACCGACGTGACAGTCACGGATCTCGTCGAGAGCAAACGACGGCGAGCGGAGCGAATCGGTGCGACTCGGACCTACGACGGCGCCGATCCTAACGTGCCGGCACTCCTCCGCGGGCGCTTCGACGGGCCGGCCGACCTCGTCTTCGACTGCGTCTCGAGTCAGGCGTCAGTGGAGCAGGCCGTGGAGATAGCTCTCAACGGTGGCAAAGTCGTCGTCATCGGTGTGGCCCGCGGCTCCGCGCTACTTCCCCTCCATCTGCTACAGGACCGCGAGGTCGCCCTGCAGGGCAGCGCCATGTACGTCGGCACGGACGTCCGTGCAGCGATCGCCCTGATGGAATCGCACGCGCTGCCGACGGCGGAGATCGTTACCTCCACCTTCGAGCTGGCCGACGCCCAGCGCGCATTCGCGGTGGCCACTGACCCGGATCAGGCGAAGGTCCACCTCTTCGTGGCACCTACCAGCGCTGGTGGACCAGCGGCTTGACGCGTTCCTCGTAGATTCGGGCGATCCGATCCATCGTCTCGCGGGGCAGCGGCGCCAGGTCGGCAGCGGCCGCGTTCGCGCGGGCCTGCTCGGGCGTCTTGGCGCCGGGAATCGTCGCCGTAACGGCCTCGGACATGAGAATCCAACGCAGCGCAACCTGTGCCATGGTCACGCCCGCCGGAACGAGAGAGCGCAACTCGTCGACGACCGCGAGCCCGGTTTCGTAGTCGAGTCCGGCGAATGTCTCGCCGACGTCGAACGCCTCGCCGTGACGGTTGTAGAAGCGGTGGTCCGACTCGTCGAAGACCGTTGCCTTCGTCATCTTGCCGGTGAGCAAGCCGGAAGCGAGAGGAACGCGCGCCAGAACGCCGACGTCGCGATGTGCGGCTTCAGCCAGGAACCGGTCGGCCGGGCGCTGACGAACGATGTTGTAGATGATCTGCACGACCGCGACGCCGGGGAATTCGATGGCCTTGAGCGCCTCTTCGACCTTCTCGACACTCACGCCATAGGCCGCGATCGCCCCTGCGGCCACCAGGTCGTCGAGCGCCGCGAAGATCTCCGGGCTGTAGTAAACCCCAGTCGGGAGGCAGTGGAGCTGGGCTAGGTCCAGGCGGTCGACGCCCAGGTTGTCGCGACTCCGGTCGACCCAACTCCGGAAGGCCTCGGGCGTGTACTCGGCCACGTCCAGAGGCGCCCGGCGCCCGATCTTGGTCGCGACGAAGAGCGACTCGCCGCTCCGCTCTCGGATGAACTGCCCGAGCACTCGCTCGCTTCGACCGTCGCCGTAGACGTCGGCGGTGTCGAAGAGCGTCACGCCCGCGTCCGCGGCGGCATGGAGCGCCCGCAGGCTGGTGGCATCGTCGACCTCGCCGAAGCCGCCGCCGATCGCCCACGCGCCGAAACCGATCGCGCTCACCGTGCGCTGGGTCTTGCCGAGCCTTCGGTACTCCACGCTCGTTCTCCTCCTCGCTGGTTTTCGAGCCAAGGGTACGGTGAAAAGAGGGGACCGGCCGAATTGGCCGGTCCCCTCTTGGCGACTAGAACGGTTGGTCGGCTCAGGTGGCCGAGCAGGCCAGCGTCGGAACGGTGTTCGTCCCGCTGAAGCTCGCCTGGAAGCCGAAGGTGGTGTTACCACCCGCGGCGATG
>Ga0209638_1000875_pt1 | contig 19766 bp, 19 predicted proteins | sample BarGraNGADG00211_FD_184490 | JGI IMG/M metagenome (GOLD analysis project Ga0209638, IMG submission 184490) | Arctic peat soil microbial communities from Barrow, Alaska - Barrow Graham LP Ref core NGADG0002-211 (SPAdes) (version 2) | ecosystem: Environmental > Terrestrial > Soil > Wetlands > Peat...
CCCGCCGCGGCGGCGAGTGCAAGGGAGAGGGCGGTTGCGGCAAGGACCGCGGCGACGATGCGGGCGCGGGCGGGCACGACGAAGCCAGTGTTCCCGTGGATGCCTCGTGCGTCAAGCTCCCGGCCTCGGCCTGGACCCCCTCACTGGGTCCCGCGGGCGGGAAGATGGGCCGCCCGGCCCATACCGTTCCGACAACACGGGCTCGATACTTCGAAGCCCGTGAATGCGGGCCTTGACGCCATGTTGCAGCAAATCGAAGAGCTCATCAGCGCACCGACGAGCGGCGATTCCGCGCCGACGCTTGCGCGGATGGAGGACACGCTCACCGAGGGTTACGCGCAGGCGCTCGCTCTCGAAGCGGAGCGCTGGCGCCTCGAGCAGCGGCTCGGTGAAGTGGCGCGCACAGTGGGCGGCCCCGACCCGGATTTCTCGAGTTTCGCCGAGGAGCTGACCCTGCTCGCGAAGCGCCTCAAGAGCATCGACGGCGAGCTGAGGAATCTGCGCGCCCGCCTCGGCTCCCTGCATGACCGGGCGCGGAGCATGCGCCGCGAGGCAAGCGCGGCCTAACAGGAGCGTTGCCGGGTCCTAGGCCCAGGGCGCGGGGTCTGACTCTCGAACTACACGATGCCGCTGCGGACGGCGTAGACGGCCGCCTGAATGCGGTTGTCGATCTGCAGCTTCATCAGGATGTTCGAGATGTGGTTCTTCACGGTCTTCGGGCTGATGTGCAGCTCGCCCGCGATCACACCGTTGTCCTTGCCGTTGGCGATCAGCTTCAGCACCTCGATCTCGCGGTCCGAAAGCTCCGCGCGGATCTGATCGGCGATCTCCGGCGATGTGCTCGTCGCACGTACGCGCTGCAGCACCTTCGCGGCGATGTTCGGCGAGATGAGCGACTCCCCGAGCGCGGCGGCGCGAATGCCGGTCATCAGGTCGTGAATCGACGAATCCTTCAGCAGATAGCCGCACGCGCCCGCGAGGATTGCGTCCATCACGTCGTTGTCCTGATCGGAGATGGTCAGCATCACGACGCGTGTGAGTGGAGCGATCGACGAGATGTGGCGCGTCGCTTCGACGCCGCCCATGCCCGGCATGTTGAGATCCATCACGACGACATCGGGCGCGAGCTCGCGTACGAAGCGCACCGCGTCGGTCCCGCCTGAGGCTTCGCCGACGATCTGCACCCCCTGCTCCTCGAGCAGGTTGCGGAGGCCCGTGCGGAACAGGTCGTGGTCGTCGACGATCAGCACACGGAGCGACTCTGCTTGCCGTCCCTCCGTCGTTTGTAGCACTTCGGTCAGCTGCGCCACCCCCTTCTGGGCTCCGGAATCCTAGTTGGTTCTAGTGGAGCGTGACCGTGACGGATCGGCGGCCCCAGGCGCGGGCCTGGGCGAGGGTCGGAAACCACAGGTCGATCGTCGCTCCATGGACCGCGCTCCCGGTGTCCGCAGCGACGCCTTCGCCGTAGCCCGGGATCGTCATCCGGGTGCCGAGGGGGATCACCGAGGGGTCGACGGCGACGACGCCCCAGCCGACCGGCATGCCCGTGGCCGTGTGGCCCGGGAGGGCGTAACCCGTCGAGCTCACGGTGATTGAGCGGCCGCTCGGCAGTGCCGCCGGCTGCGCGGGCGCCGCCGGCAGTGCCGGCAGTGCCGGCAGTGGCGGCGACGTCGGGTCCGTCGACGTCGGGTCGGTCGGGACCGTCGCCGCGTCGGCAGCGGCCTGCAGCTTCTGCGACTTCGCCTCGACATGCAGCGCCGCCAACTGGAGGGCACTGATCTGCCGCGCCTTCAGTCGCTGCTTGCTCTGCAGTTGCGCGATGAAGGCAAGCCGCTGGCCGCGGGCTGCGACGAGGTCGTTCGTCGTTTGACGCGCCGCTGCAAGCGCGGCGCCGAGCTGCGCGCTGCGTGCGGCGAGCGACGAGCGCACGCGTGCGAGGCGAATCTGCGCGGCACTCGTCACCTGGACGACCTGCTTGCTCTGGTCCGCGACGCGCGTCAAGTCGTCGAGTCGCGACACCGCATCGTCGAGCGACTGTGCGCCGAGCACGACCGCGATCGGATCGGTGTCGCCTTGCTCGTACAGCATGCGCAGGTTGTCGCCGAGACGGTGCTGCGATGTCGCGAGTGTGAGGCGCGTCGCCGACAGCTGCTGCGTGAGCAGTGCACGCTGCCCTCGCAATGTGCCGGCTTGTGCTTCAAGCGATGCGAGCCGTGCTCGCGCACTCTGAAGCCGCGTGTCAAGGGCATAGAGGTCGAGCAACGCGTGGTGCGCTCGTGCGGTGAGAACGCTCGCCTGCCCCTGGAGGGACGCGGCCTTCTTGCCCGGCCCGGCCGCTGCAGCGGCTGAAACGGTGACGAAGACGAGCACCGCAGACAGACCTGCAAGCGTCGCCGCCGACTGTGCTCTCCGGCCGCTCACGGTCGCGGACCGTAGCAGGAAACCGCAGGAATTGGCATACTTTGTGCGGTCCCCATGACCCCAGTTTCCAACAGCTTCAGCGCCTAATTGCGGCAGTTTTGTGCCTTTTGTCGAGTTGCAGGTGTCCGATACCCCTGCTAGCCTGCCCCACTTGTGACGTACCGGACCCCTCCGGTGCGCCTGTCGCACGTGATTCTCGGGAGTCCGTCATCAGGATTCTGAAGCGACAGGCGCCGGTGCTCCTCCTTGTCGTCGCTGCGGCATTCACCGCGGCCGGCACAGCAACCGGCGACCCCTCCGTCAACGCAAAGCGGGCTCAGGCGCAGCAGATCCTGGGACAGATCCAGCAGCTCGACGCGAGCATGCAGCGCGCGAGAAACGCCTACGACTCGGCGTCCGCGGGGCTCGGCGCGATCGAACACGACCTCACGATCAACAAGATCGGACTGCGCGCCGCGCGCGCGAATCTCGGCAGGTCGCAGGTAACGCTCGCGCGCCGTCTCGTCGCGATCTATACGACGCGCGACGATCAGTCGACGCTCTCGGTGCTGCTCGGTGCGCAAAGCATCGACGATTTGGTGAACCGCATCGAGACCGTGCAGTCGGTCTCGTCGCAAGACGTCGCGGTGATGAATCAGGTGATCGGCTTCAAGCGCGAAGTGACGATGCACCAGCACGCGCTCGTGCGCGCACGTCACGACCAGAAGCGGCTTGTCGCGCAACGGGCGGCTGCGAAGTCCCGTATCGGCACGCAGCTCCAGCGGACGAATGCGCTTTACGCCTCGGTCAAGGGTGAGATCGCGCACCTGATTGCGATGCAGAACGCCCGCCAGCTCGCGCTGGCCCGCGCGGCGCAGGCGCGTTATGGGTCGCTGCAGGAGGCGCAGAACCTCGCACTCCAGGACACGGTGGTGGGCGCGTCCGCCTCGACGGCGGACGGGTCGGTGGCTCCGCCCTCTCAGTACACCGGAGTCGTCGCGATCGCGATGCGCTATCTCGGCACGCCCTACGTCTGGGGCGGCGCGAGCCCCGGCGGCTTCGACTGCTCAGGCCTCGTGGCGTATGTCTACGCGCAGGTGGGCGTGAGCCTCCCGCACTACACGGGTGCGCAATGGACCATGGGCGTTCCGGTCTCGCGCGGCGATCTCCAGCCGGGCGATCTCGTCTTCTTCGACGGCCTCGGCCACGTCGGGCTCTACATCGGCGGCGGCCAGTTCATCCACGCGCCCCACACCGGCGACGTGGTGAGGATCTCGTCGCTCGACGAGTCCGGCTACTCGTCGTCGTACGTCGGCGCAAGACGCATAACGGGCTGACGCATCGCTTCGCTTGCTTCACGGGGGAAACCAGTTTCCCCCGTGGGCCCCCTTCTGTCTCTGTGCTCGCGGCCGGGCGCGTCACTGCTCTCGCCGAGCAAGCTCGGCTCCGCGACGGAAGGCGGCGGGCGAGTGCAGTTATGCGCGCGCCGCGCGCTGCAAGGAGAGCCACAGCACGGCGGCGATGGCGGCGGGCATCAGCCACCACGCGTCGACACCGGTCTTCACGAGCAAGGCTGTGAGGCCGATTGCGAGCACGGCGCCTGCGGCGGCGCGCGGGTCGTCGCCGACGACGAAGTCCCACCAGAAGCGGCCGAACGCCCGGATGTGTCTCATGCGAGGGCGACCCGACTGCGCCGCAAGGTGACGACGGCTGCGAACGAGAGCACCAGCACGAATGCGAGAACGCCCGGAAGCGAGGCGTCGTTGCCGGGCCAGTGCGCGCCGGCTCCCTCGGTCGACCAGAAGATTCCGAAGGTCGTCAACATCGCGCCCACGGCGAACTTCAGCGTGTTCTCCGGCACGCGGGCGAGCGGCGCGCGGACGAGTATGCCGACCGTGGCGACGAGCACGAGCGCCGCGCCCGCGCCGAGTGCGGCGAGCCCGATCCGTCCCTGCGCGCTGCCGAACGTGACGACGATGAACGCGACCTCGAGACCTTCGAGCAAGACGCCTTTGAACGCGAGGGTGAAGCCGAACCAGTCGATCCCGGCGGCGCCTTGCTCGCCTCGCGCCGCGCGGGCCTCTTCGAGCTCGCGCGCGAAGATCGCGTCTTCGTCGTGCAGCGCCTTGAAGCCGCTGGCGCGCAGAATCGCCTTCCGCAGCCACTGCAGGCCGAACGTGAGCAGCAGCGCGCCGACGACGAGCCGCAGCGCCGAGATGGGGACGCGCGTCAACGCCGGGCCGAGCACGGCGACGATCACCGCGAGCACGAGCGTTGCAGCGCCGAGCCCGGCGAGTGCCGAGCGCCAGCCCCGTGAGACTCCGGCGGCCAGGACGATCGTCAGCGCTTCGACGAACTCGACGGCGCTCGCGAGAAACGCCGACGCGATCAAGAAGCCGGCGGTCACGCGAGCGAAGCTCCCGAATCAGGCACGGCGGGGGTCATGTCCGGCATCATCGCTTCCACCGGATCTGACCTCCGCGTAGAGCTCGTCGATCGCGTCTGAGAAATGCTCGTGGATGACCTTGCGGCGTAGCTTCAGCGTCGGTGTGACCTCTCCGTCCTCCTGCGTGAAGTCGCGGGGGAGGATCACGAAGCGCTTGATCTGCTCGACGCGCACGCGGTCACGGTTCACGTCTTCGACGATCTCCTGCACGAGCTCGCGTGGATCTCGTCCGCTCGCATCGGTCTCCGCGTGGTCGATCGTGATGAGCGCCGTGATGTACGGGCGCCGATCGCCGACGATGAGTGCCTGCGAGACGAAGCGCGACGTCTTCAACGCGTTCTCGAGGTTCTGCGGCGCGATGTTCTTGCCGCCGGCCGTGATGATCAGGTCCTTCTTGCGGTCGGTGATCTTGAGGAAGCCGTCGGCGTCGATCTCGCCGACATCGCCGGTGCGGAACCAGCCGTCGTCGGTGAACGCCGCCGCGCTCGCCTCGGGATCCTTGAAGTAGCCCGCGAACACCGTGTCGCTGCGCACGAGGATCTCGCCGTCCTCGTCGAGTGAGATCTCACACCCCTCGACGGCGCGACCGACCGTGCCGAAGCGGAAGTCGTCGGGGTCGTTGACGGTCAGGGAGCTCGCCGTCTCGGTGAGCCCGTAGCCCTCGACCACGAGCATCCCGAGCGAGTGGAAGAACTCGAGCACGTTGGTGCCGAGCGGCGCCGCGCCCGAGACGCCGACGCGCAGGCGGCCGCCGAGCTTCTTCTTGACCTTCTCGAAGACGAGCATGGCGGCCACACGCTCCTGGAGTGCGAGCAGCGCAGGCACGGGACGCCCGGCACGTCGCAGGCGGCTGGTCCGTTCGCCGACGCCGAGAGCCCACATGCCGATCGATCGCTTGGCGGCCCCACCGCTCTCGATCTGTTCGAGGACGCCGGCGTGGATCTTCTCGTAGATGCGCGGGACGGCCGGCAGGACAGTGGGGCGCACCGCGCCGAGCGCATCTGCCACCCGCGTCGCTTCCGCCACGAACGCGAGGGTGGACCCGGAGTATGCGGCGGAGTGGTGCGCGAGCCTGCCGAACGTGTGCGCGAGCGGAAGGAAGAGCAGGATCACGTCGCCGCCGCCCTCGAGATGGGTGTTCACGCGGAGTGCGGCGGTGACCAGGTTCTTGTGCGTGAGCATGCACGCCTTCGGCGGGCCGGTCGTCCCCGACGTGTAGATGAGCGTACCGAGGTCATCTTCCTCGATCTCGCGAGCCGCGTCGTCGAGCGCGCCCGGGTGCGCGGCAGCGTGTGCCCGGCCCTCGGCTTCGAGCTGCGGCAAGTCGTCGAAGCGGAAGAGCTCGCGGAGCGCCGGCGTCTCCGCCTCCACCGAGGCGAGCTTCTCGCGCTGCGCGTCGTCTTCGACGAACGCGATCACCGACTCGGAGTGGGCGAGAATGTACGCGCACTCCGGTCCGGTGTTCGTCGGATAGATCCCGACGACGACCGCGCCGATGGTCATCACCGCCCAGTCGAGCAGCACCCACTCGAGCCGGGTGCGCGCGAGGACCGCAACCGCGTCGCCGCGGCCGACCCCGTGTGCGAGCAGCCCGTGCGCAAGCGCTTCGACGCGCTTGCCCGCCTCCTCCCAGGAGACCTCACGCCAGCCGTCCTCGTGCTCCTCGAGATACGCGGGGGTCGTGGAGGCCTGGTCGAGGACGTAGCGCCACAGAGCCGGAGCCGTGCGGGCCGGCAGCGGCGTCTCGGTCGGCGCCGGAGCCGAGGTGGAAGTCGTCGTCACATGGCTCATCGTAATCGGGGAAGGGAACCCACGGGGGGAGGCGAACCTCCCTGGTCCCTCTACAATTCCCGGTGCACATGAGAACAATCTGGAACGGTTCGATCAGCTTCGGCCTCGTCAACATCCCGATCGGGCTCGCCGTCGCGACCCAGCGTTCGGATGTGGCCTTCCGCACCCTGCACCGCGAGTGCGGCACGCCGATCAAGCAGAAGCGCTGGTGCCCGTTCCACGAGCGCGACGTCGAGGCGGACGAGCTCGTCAAGGGCTGGGAGGTCGCGAAGGGCGAGTTCGTGTTCGTCGAGGAGTCGGACCTCGAGTCGGTCGCGCTCCAGCGCTCGCAGTCGATCGACATCCTCCGCTTCGTCGCGCTGGCCGACGTCGACCCGGTGTTCTTCGACAAGACGTACTACCTCGCCCCGTCGAGCGCGGAAGCGGCGCGCCGGCCGTATGTGCTGCTGCTGCGCGCGATGCAGGAGTCGGGGATGGCGGCCGTCGGGAAGTTCGTGCTCTGGGGCAAGGAGAACCTCTGCCTGATCCGTGCGCAGGGCGACGCGCTCGCGATGGAGACGCTCTTCTTCGCGGATGACGTTCGCTCGAAGGCGGAGATCGAGGAGGCCGTCGAGAGCGTCGTGCTGAAGAAGCCCGAGCTCGAGCTCGCCGGCCAGGTGATCCAGAGCCTCGTCGGCGAGTGGAAGCCCGAGGACTTCGAGAACGAGTACCGGCGCGACCTCAAGGCGATGCTCGACGCGAAGCTCGCGGGCGAGACGCCGAAGCGGCCCGAGCCGGTCGCCGAGACGCCGGTGATCGACCTGATGGAGGCGCTGCGCCGAAGCGTCGCCGAGGTGCAGGACCGCAAGCGCGGCGCCGGAAACGGAACGGCCCCGAAGAAGACGAAAGCCACCCCCTCGGATGGCTCTCGTGCACGTCGCGCACCGTCGCGCAAGAGCGCGTAGGCGCTCGAGTTAGTGGGGCTGCGGTAGCGCGCCGAGCGCCTCGAGCTGCACCTGGAAGAGGTACTTGTCGATCTTGCCCTGGTAGATCGGCACTCCTTCCTGCATGCACACCCGGATCACGTCCTGCTGTTCGATCCCCAGCTCCTTGGACAGCTCTTCGGGTGTGAGGTGATTCGCCATGGGTCTCCTTCCCTCGAGATTGAAACAATGCCGCGAGGCATGAAAAAACCCGCCGGCGCCGAGCGCTCAGACGGGTTGATCCCTACCTTCGATTGTCGATCCGACGGGCATCAGCCGGCCCGTCCTGCCGAAGTCTTCATCACCGTAAGAATATGCCCACGAGATGACGGAGTCCAAACAGAGCTCGCCGGTCGAGCTGTCGCCGCTGCGGCGGAGTGAGCACGAGCCCGAGGGCTTCGAGGCGCGGGAGCTTCGCCACCGCGGGACGCCCGTCCGCTACCTCGTCGGGGGTGCCGGCCCGCCGCTCGTTCTCGTCCACGGCCTCGGTGGCGCCGCCTCGAACTGGCTGCGCATCGCGCCCGCTCTGGCCGCGACGCGGCGGGTGATCGTGCCCGAGCTGCCGGGCCACGGCGGCTCGGGGGCGCTCCCCGCAGCGCCGACGCTCGACGCCTTCGCCGAGGCCGTGCTGGCCGTGCTCGAGCACGAGGACGCCCTGCCCGCGCCCTGGGTCGGCCATTCGCTCGGCGGCATCATCGGCCTCCGAGCCGCCGTGCACCGCCCTGATGCCGTCACCGGGCTCGTGCTCGCGGCGGCGGCGGGGATCTCCTCGGCGACCCGCACCGGGGAGCTGACGGTGACCTGGATCGGACGCCTCCGGCCGGAGCGGCTCGTGACACCGCATCGGCGCCGCGTGGCGCGGACCCGCTGGGGGAGGACGCTGGCCTTCGGCTGGTGGGGCGTCGCCGACCCGATGGGCTTCGACCCGGTCATGGCCGGGGCGTTCCTGGCCGGCGCGGCCCAGCACACCGACACGCGCTCCGCCGGGACGGCGCTTGTCCGGCTCGACCCGCGGCCCGATCTCGAGCGCGTCGGGTGCCCGTGCCTGTGCCTCTGGGGCGCCTCCGACAACTGGGTGCCGCTGACCGACGGGATGGAGTATGCGCGGCGCCTCCGGGCGCCCCTGCGCGTGATCGCCGACTGTGGCCACCTGTTGATCGGCGAGCGCCCCGACGCGGTACTCGCGGCGGTCTGGGAATTCCTCGCGTCGCTCGACGGACGCGATTGTGACGGGGTGGGTTAGAGCGCGACCCTCGGCGGGCATGACCACCCTGTCGAACTCGTCTGAGAGGGGTCGCGTGGAACAGATGGAGCTCGTGCAAGATCCGGCCACCGCCGATTCGAAGGTGCTCGAATACCTGCGCGATCTCGGTTGCGATCCGCGGCGGGCGCGGGGGATCCGTCATTTCGTCTTCTTGCCGACGAGCACCGCCGCTGCTGCGGTGGCGCAGGTGCTCGAACGCGAGGGCTGGGACACAGCCGTGCACGAGGCCGAGGACGCCTGGCTCGTCGTCGCAGGCTGTCTGCGGGTGCTGAGCGAGCCGCTCGTACGCGAGATCCGGGGACGTCTCGCTTCGCTCGCTGCCGCCCACGGCGGCACCTACGACGGCTGGGAAGCCGAGCGCTCGTAGGGGGGCCAGGCCCCCGGGCGTCGTCCGGGAATCCGGCCCCCTCCCAGACTCGGGTGCGCACAACCGGGTGGTGTTCAGCCGGACAGTTCAGCCGGTCACCGCCGCCTCGAACGGGATCACCTCCGCTCCGCTCTCGTCGTCGCGGCTGGGGCCTGAGAGGAACTCGACGTGGCGACTCACCACTTCGACGGCCGTTCGCCGCTTGCCCTCGTCCTCCCAGGAGTGGCTGTGGAGCCGGCCCGCGACCCCGACCCGCTGTCCCTTGCTCAGGTATTCCGCGCAGAGCTCCGCCTGGCGATCCCAGGCCTGGACCCAGACGAAGTCCGCCCCGGCATCGGGGTTACCGCGGTTCACCGCGAGCAGGAAGCCCGCCACCTTCTTGTCCTCGCCCACGTCCCGCATCTCGACCTCGGTGGCGAGGTTGCCGATGAGATTCACGTTGTTCATGCGGCGAAGGTAGATCGGGAAGCGTCACGAAACAGTCGAAGCTTTCTGGAATCTTCGGCCTTTGGACGTACACTCGGGACGACGCATGGGCATCTTCTCTTCGTTGACAGGGTTCGGCGGCCGGGATATGGCCGTCGATCTCGGCACCGCCAACACGCTCGTGTACGTCCGCGGGCGCGGCATCGTCCTCTCGGAGCCGTCGGTCGTGGCGATCGACCAGCGCACCGGTGAGGTGCACGCGGTCGGCGTCGAGGCGAAGCGGATGCTGGGCCGCACGCCGGGCACGATCCAGGCGATCAGGCCGCTCAAGGACGGCGTCATCGCCGACTTCGACGTCACCGAGCAGATGCTCCGCCACTTCATCCAGAAGGTCCATCAGCACCGGTTCGCGCACCCGCGCGTCGTCGTCTGCGTCCCCTCGGGCGTCACGGGCGTCGAGAAGCGCGCAGTGGAGGAGGCGACCCTTTCCGCCGGCGCACGCCAGGCGTATCTGATCGAGGAGCCGATGGCCGCCGCGATCGGCGCCGGGCTTCCTGTCGCAGAGCCGACCGGGAACATGATCGTCGACATCGGCGGCGGCACGACCGAGGTCGCGGTGATCAGCCTCGGCGGCATCGTCGTCTCGCAGTCGCTGCGCGTCGGCGGCGATGAGATGGACGAGGCGATCATCAACCACATCAAGCGCGACTACAAGCTGCTCATCGGCCAGCAGACCTCCGAGGAGATCAAGCTCGAGATCGGCTCCGCGTGGGACATGAAGGAGGAGCTGCAGGCCGAGGTGCGCGGACGCGACATGCTCACCGGACTGCCGAAGACGGTCATCCTCACGTCGGAGGAGATCCGCCGGGCGCTCGACGAGCCGGTCACGCAGATCATCGAGGCGATCAAGTCGACGCTGGACAAGACCCCGCCGGAGCTCGCGGCCGACATCATGGATCGGGGCATCGTGCTCGCCGGCGGCGGCGCGCTCCTGAACGGCCTCGACGAGCGGCTGCGCCACGAGACGCAGATGCCCGTCCACCTGGCGGAGAGCCCGCTCACGTGCGTCGCGGTCGGCTCAGGTCGCAGCCTCGAGGAGTTCGAGGCGATTCACCGCTCGAACAAGGCCCGCCACCGCCGCAACGGCAGCCGCAACGGCCGCCGCTACTAGGCCGCGAGGGCAACACCAGAAGGGGGCCCATGGGGGAAACTGGTTTCCCCCATGAAGCGAGCGAAGCAAAGCGGCTTCGGCCCGCCGAGCGGCCGGGTAACCTAAGCCCGTGGCACCCCCGAACCGCACCGCGCGGGTGGCGGTGCTGGGCTCGTCGGTCCAGCGCTCCAGGTCGAGTAAGCACGCCGCCGGCAGGGCGCGGAGCGCCGTCGTCCGGCGCCTCGTGCTCGCGCTGCTCGTGCTCGGCGCGCTCGCGCTGCTGACCATCTCCTTCCGCTCGCCGACCTCGGGCGCACTCCACAACGTCCAGGGCACCGGCGCGAGCATCCTGCGCCCGTTCCAGGTCGCCGCCGAACGCGTCGCACGCCCGTTCCGCGACGCATACGGCTACGTCGCCGGTCTCGCCGACGCGAAGTCGGAGAACGCAAAGCTGAGGCGCGAGCTTCGCAAGGCTCGCGCGCAGGCCACGCAAAACCTCGCCGCCGCAAAACTCGCGACAAGTCTCCAGAAGCTCATGAACTACGAGACGGGCCCGACGTATCCGAAGGACTACCGGCCGGTCAACACGTCCGTCATCTCGTTCCCATCCGGCCCGTTCGCGCAGCAGGTCGCGATCGCCGCCGGCTCCAACTCCGGCATCGGCATCAACACGCCCGTCGTCAGCGCGGACGGGCTCGTCGGCCGCGTCACGAACGTCAGCCCGACGACCGCGGTAGTGACGCTCATCACCGATCCCGACAGCGCGGTCGCAGCGCAGGACCTCACGACCGGCGTCAGCGGCCTCATCGCGCACGGGCCCGGAAGCACGCTCATCCTCGACCAGGTGTCGAAGGAGAAGCGGGTGCAGAAGGGCGACGTGATCGTGACGAAGGGGACCCGCGACCGCCGCTACCCGGACCTCTACCCGTACGGCATCCCGATCGGCGTCGTGCTCTCCGCCGGCCCAAGCGACATCGCGAGCTTCCTGACGGTGCAGGTGGCGCCCTACGCGTCGCTCGACTCGCTCGATTCCGTCGCCGCGCTGGTCGCGACGAAGCGCGCCACGAAGCTGCCGTGAACGTCGTCGACGGCGTCAAGGCCGCCGCGCTCCTCTTCCTCGCGGCGATCATGCAGGTGTCGATCTTCGCGCAGGTGCACATCTTCGGCGGCGTGCCCGACGTGTTGCTCGTGCTGCTCGTCGCCGTCGCGCTGCTGCGCGGAGCGATCGTCGGAGCGGCCGGAGGCTTCTTCGCCGGGCTGCTCGTCGACACCGCGTCGCTCGGCAGGCTCGGTCTCACGTCGCTCGTGCTGACGATCGCGGGCTACTGGATCGGGCGCTACGGCGAGACGACCGGACGCGACCGTGCACACGCGCCGTTTCTGTCGGTCGCGGTCGTGACGATCCTCTATTCGTTCGGGTTGCTCCTCGTGCACTTCGTGCTCGGCGATCGCGCGCCGGCCGGGGCGATGCTCCGCGGCCTGCTGCCGGCGATCGCACTGAACCTCATTCTCACCGCGCCGGTCTACGCGCTCGTGCGGAGGCTCCTCCGGCCGTTCGACCGGTCCGATCTTTCGACCGAGGTTCAGCTTCTTGGCTAGTACCACGACCGAGCGGCCGGCGCCGAAGCGGCTCCCGCCCGAGAGCCCGCCGCCGGTCGAGCCGTGGCGTATCACGCAGCGCCTCACACTGCGGGTCGGCATGCTGGGCGTGCTCGTGCTCGTCGTTTTCGCGGCGCTTTTCCTCCGCCTGTGGGCGCTGCAGGTCCTCGCCGGGACGAAGTACGTCAACCAGGCAGGCGCGAACTCGTACCGCACGGTGCGCGTGCAGGCGCCGCGCGGCGCGATCGTCGATCGCAACGGGCGGTCGCTGGTGATGAACGTCCCGGCGACCCAGGTGCAGCTGTGGCCCGCCGATCTGCCGAAGGTCTACACGCGGCGCTACAGGGAGCTCGAGCGGCTCGCCGGCCTCACGCGCGTGCCGCTGTACGAGATCGCCCGTGGGATCAAGGCGCGGCGCGGCGATCCGCTCACGCCGGTGATCGTCCGCGATGCGGCGAGCGGGCCGCTCGTCGTCTACCTCTCGGAGCACGCAACCGAGTTCCCGGGCGTGACCCTCGAGAAGGCGTACCTGCGTCACTACCCGTACCACGCGCTCGCGGCGCAACTGCTCGGCTACGTCGGCGAGATCTCGGCCGGGCAGCTGAAGAGTCTCGCGAAGTCGGGCTACCAGGCAGGCGACGAGATCGGCCAAAGCGGTGTGGAGTCGTCGTACGACCGCTACCTGCGCGGCATCGCGGGGACCAAGCGGCTGCAGGTCGACTCACTCGTCCATCCGCACGGGTCGGTGATCACGACGGCGTTCCCGAAGCAGGGCCACACCCTTCGACTCACGCTCGACCTGAAGCTGCAGCAGGCCGCCGAGAAGGCCCTCCAGTACGGCATCTCGCTCGCGCACGCGGGCGGCCAGTGGGCTTCGAACGGCGGGGCAATCGTCGCGCTCGACCCGAAGGACGGATCGATCCTCGCGCTCGCGTCGTCACCGACGTACGAGCCGTCCGTCTTCGCCGGCCGCGTGTCGACCAAAGCGCTTGCGAAGCAGGGCCTCACGCAGAAGACCGCGGCGCTGAAGAACACCCCGTCGCTGAACCGCGCACTGGCGGGCCTGTATCCGCCGGGGTCGGTCTTCAAGCCGGTGACGGCGCTCGCGGCGATGGAAGAACACCTCGTCTCGCCGTACGCGTACCTCCCCTGCACCGGGGCGTACGCCTCGAAGTACGACAAGGCCGCGACCCCGCACCAGTTCCACAACTGGGACCCCAACGTCAACCAGCAGATGGACATGCCGACCGCGCTCGCGTACTCGTGCGACACGTACTTCTACCAACTCGGCGATCTGTTCTACGGGCTCCCGAAGGACCGCAAGCAGCCGCTGCAGAAGTGGGCGAAGGCGTTCGGATTTGGTTCGATCACCGGCGCCGACGTCGGCCCGGAGGCGGCGGGCCTCGTTCCCACGATCGGCTGGCGCAAGAGCGCGTACACGCGGAAGACGGATCCCACCGGCTGGCAGGTCGACAGCCTCTGGAAGCCGGGCGACTCGATCCTGCTTGCGATCGGCCAGAAGGACATGCTCGTGACGCCGCTGCAGATGGCCCGCTTCTACGCGCTGATCGCGAACGGCGGATACCTCGTCACGCCGCACGTCCTGATGGAGGTCGAAAACCCGAACGACACGCCCGTGCCGGTGGCCGCGTTGCCGGCGCCGCGGAAGGTCGGAGTCGACCCCGCGGCGCTGCAGGTCGTGCGTCAGGGCCTCTGGGAGGGCACCCATCTCAACTTCGGGACGTCGTACGGCGTCTTCGGGAAGTTCCCCGTCTCGATCGCGGGCAAGACCGGCACGGCCGAGAAGACCGTCACGCTCCCCGGCTATAGGGGGGTCCAGAACCAGTCGTGGTGGTGCGGCTACGGTCCGACCAACGACGCGAAGATCGTCGTCTGCGCCGTGATCGAGAACGGCGGTCACGGCGGCACCGCGGCGGCGCCGGCCGCGATGCAGGTATTCGCGAAGTTCTTCGGCGTCAAGGCGACCTTCGCCGCACCCATCCATTCCGACTGACGCAGATGAAGGGCAGACTGACCATCTAGATGCTGGAGTACGCCGGATCGCAACGCTCGGGACTGCAGGCCCACCGGGGGGAGGGCCTCGCACTGGTCTCCGTCCTGCGCTCGCTCGACTGGATCCTGCTCGCGGGGGTCGCTGCGCTCGTCGGCGTCGGGCTCTGGGCTGTGCAAGGCGTGACCCGCTTCGACAACCCGGGCCATCCGAGCTACTACCTCGACCGGCAGATCGTCTACGCCGCCGTGGGCGGCTTCGCGCTGATCGTCGCGATGGTGATCGACCCCGACCTCTACCGCCGCTACTGGCGCGCCATCTTCGTCGGCACCGTCGGCCTGATCGCGGTGGTCTTCGTGGTGGGCAGCGCGGCACGCGGCTCGACGCGCTGGATCAACGTCGGCTTCTTCACGTTCCAGCCCTCCGAGTTCGGCAAGCTCCTCTGCGTCCTCGCGCTCGCCGGCTTCCTCGCCGAGCGCGCGCGGAGCGCCGGCGAAGCGGCCACGACGCTGCGAACGCTGGGGCTCGGCGCGATCCCCGTCGTGCTCGTGTTCGCGCAGCCGGACCTCGGGACGGCACTCGTCTACATCGCCGCGCTCGGAGCGATGCTCTTTATCTGCGGGACGCCGTGGAAGCACCTGACGCTGATCGGCCTCGTCGGCGCGCTTGTCGCCGTCGGGGTGCTCTGGGCCGGCCCGGCGGTGGGCGTCGACTTTCTCAAGGGCTACCAGAAGCAGCGTCTCACCTGCTTCACGCATCCGGCCACGTGCCCGGTCGACGCCCGCTACAACGTCGACCAGTCGATCGCCGCCGTCGGCTCGGGCGAGGTGCGGGGCCGCGGCGTCGACAACGCGACGCAGACGCGCCTCGACTTCCTGCCCGAGCATCACACCGACTTCGTGTTCGCGTCGTTCAGTGAGCAGCGCGGGTTCATCGGTGCGTCGGTCCTGCTCGCGCTCTATCTCCTCGTGCTCTGGCGGGGGCTACGCGTCGTCACCGTTGCGGCTGATCTCTACTCGGCCATCGTCGCCGGGGGAATCGTCGTCGCGCTGCTCTTCCAGATCTTCGTCAACGTCGGCATGACGATGGGGATCGCGCCGATCACCGGCATTCCGCTCCCGTTCGTCAGCGTCGGCGGCTCGTCGATGATCGCGAACCTCGCGGCCATGGGTGTGCTGCTCGCCGTGCATGCGCGCGGTCGTGTCGCGCGATCACGCCGCCGCTGATGGCTTTGCCCATCTCGCTCGGCGCGCTGCGCGGGCTCGCGAAGGAGGTCCAGGCGTCGGCGCGCGACGCGAAGCCGCTCGCCGTCGGCGGCGCCCGCGAGCTCGCCGCCGTGCTCCGCCGTGAGCTCGGGAAGGACGCGAAGCCGGGCGGGATCCGCCAGGGCGACGACCCGCGTGGCGCCGCCGTCTTCGTCTACGTGCTCGGGCGCGAACCGACGAAGGACGACGAGCAGGCGTTGAAGCGTGCTCGCCGCGCGCGCGTCCCGATCGTCGCGGTCGCGGGAGGCCGCCTGCCGGACGACGTCTCGATCCCGTTCGTGCTCGCCACCGACATCGTGCGGGTCGGGGCGGGGAAGGGCTTTCCGATCGAGGCGATCGCGCGCGTCATCGCCTCGCGGCTCGGCGAGGACGGTGCGCCTCTCGCCGCGCGCCTGCCGGTGCTACGCGGCCCGGTCTGCGACGCGCTCGTTGCGAGCTTCGCCCGCCGCTCGGGCGTGCTCGGCGCCGCCGTGTTCGTGCCCGGCGCCGATCTGCCGGTGCTCGCGCTCAACCAGATCCGGATGATCCTGCGGCTGGAGCAGGCCTACGGGCTCGATGCCGATCCCCGCGAACGGGCGCCCGAGCTGCTCGCCACCGTCGCCGCCGGCTTCGGGCTCCGCGCCGTCGCGCGGCAGCTGCTCGCGGTCGTGCCGGTAGCGGGGTGGGCTGTAAAGGGCGCCGTTGCGTATGCGGGCACTCGCGCGCTCGGCGAGGCCGCCGTCAAGAGGCTCGAAATCCCAATCCCAGGAAGCGCTGCGCCAGGCGACGATGAGGCGAGCCCCTCTACGCGGCCGCCGGCCGGAGCTTCGTCCGGCGCGCCCTGATGGCGCGCAGCCGCTGGGTGAGGCGGGCCCAGGCCCAGGGCTCGACTTCGCGGTAGCGGACGGCCGTCTGCCCACGCGTCGCCTCGAGGTACTCGAACCAGGCGTCGGCCTCCTCGATCAGCAGGAGTTCTTGCGCCTCAAGCGTTCCGGTCACGGCTGCACCTCCCACGTCGTGAATGGGCGGATCGTAGGTCCCCGGTCGGACGGCACAGGTCCGGGAAGCCCGGGGCGGCGCGGGCCGCTGCTACCCTGCCCGATAAGGCTCATGCCGATGCTTTTCATCACAAACAACGAGCGCGCGCGCCGCCCGACGCAGCACCACGCTGCCGGCGTCGCTGTCGCGCGCTCCCACGAAGGAGTTCTCGCTTGCCCTGGTTCCGTCGACGGAAGAACGAATCCGACGTCGCAGCGGCTTCACAGCCTGCTGCTCAACGAGTCCCCGAGACTCGTCCCGAATCACCCGTAGTCCGCCCGGCCGCCGCCGCCGGCGCGGCCACGGACACAACAACCGATCCGAATCGCCCCAAGCGCCGCCGCGGTAGCCGCGGAGGGCGCGGGCGCAAGAAGCCCGGCGCTACCGCCGGCGCATCCACCGCCGCCACGACCGGCACCGCCGAGAAGCCTGACCGGCCGCCGCAGAAGCCGCGGTCGACGGGCAGCGGACGCAACGCCGGCGACGCGGCGAAGCCCGAGCGCAAGCAGCCTGCGGGCAAGACGATGTCCCAGCGGCAGGAGCGCCGCCGCTCCGAAGGCGCCAACAGCCGTCGCCGCCAGCCGCCGCGCCGTGCGCCGCTGCCGGCCGCGAAGCGAGAGCTGCTCGTCTCGGTCGACGTCGGCGAGCAGCGTGTCGCCGTTCTCGAGGACGACAAGGTCGCGGAGGTCTATCTCGAGCGGCCTGACAAGCGCTCGATCGCCGGGAATATCTATCTCGGCCAGGTCGACAACGTGCTGCCCGGCATGGAGGCGGCATTCGTCGAGATCGGCCTCGAGAAGAACGGCTTCCTGTACGTCGACGAGATCGTCGGTCCGGAGATCGAGCGCGGCCACGGCCGCAAGATCCAAGACCTGATCAGCAAGGGCCAGACGATCCTCGTCCAGTCGGTGAAGGACCCGATGAAGACGAAGGGCGCGCGTCTCACGACGCAGATCTCGCTGCCCGGCCGCTTCGTCGTGTTCGTCCCGCAGGGCGAAGGCCTCGGTGTCTCGCGCCGGCTCGACGACGACGAGCGCACGCGCCTGAAGGACATCCTCAAGAAGCTGCAGATGAAGGAAGGCGGGATCATCGTCCGCACCGCCGCCGAGGGCGCCTCCGAAGAAGACATCGAGCGCGACCTCGTGTTCCTCCAGCGGCTCTGGAAGTCGATCGAAGCGAAGGCGAAGATGGGGAAGGCGCCCGAGCTGATCTACCAGGAGGCCGAGCTGCCGCTCCGGGTCACGCGCGACCTCTTCACCGGCGACTTCGAGAAGGCCTACGTCGACAACGACCAGGCGTTCAAGCGCATCACCGGCTATCTGAAGAAGACCTCGCCGCACATGGTCGAGCGGGTGATCCGCTACAAGGAGACGCCGACGCTCATGGAGGCGTTCGGGGTCGACGCAGAGATCCGCTCGACGCTGTCGCGCCGCGTCGATCTTCCATCCGGCGGCTATCTGATCTTCGACTACGCGGAGGCGTTCACCGTCATCGACGTGAACACCGGCCGCTTCGTCGGCGGCCGCGGCAAGAACTCGGGCGGCCGGCTCGAGGACACGATCACGAAGAACAACCTCGAAGCGGTGAAGGAGGTCGTGCGCCAGCTGCGGCTGCGCGACATCGGCGGCATCATCGTCATCGACTTCATCGACATGGCGAACCCGAAGAACCGGGCCGCTGTCGAGGACGCGCTCCGCACGGAGCTCGAGCGCGATCGGACGAAGACATACGTCGTCGAGATCTCACCGCTCGGGCTCGTCGAGATGACGCGGCAGAACGTGACCGACGGCCCGCGCGAGATCATGACGCGGAAGTGCCCGACCTGTGGGGGCGACGGCATCGTCTACTCCGAGGCGTCGGCCGCGATCGACGTCGAGCGCCGGATCCGCGCGCTCGCCACGGGCTCCAAGTCGCAGGCGTTCCGCATCGAAGTCGCCGCGCCGATCGCGAGCGCGCTCGTCGGCTCCGGCGCGCGCAGGCTCATCGAGCTCGAGGCGCTCACGAAGCGGCGCTTCTTCTTCGAGGGCAGGCCGGGTGTGCACTCGGACCATTTCGTGCTCCTGGCCGAAGGCAAGCTCGCCGATCTCGCGCCGCAGGCGCCGGTCGTCGAGGGCACGGAGCTGACGATCGAGCTCGTCGAGGTCGACCGCCACGACGCGGCCGCCGCCGTCGGCAAGCTCGACGGTCTCGACATCTGCGTCGGCGAGGCGGCGGAGCTCGTCGGCAAGAAGGTCAAGGCTCGAGTGGAGCGTGTGCTCGACGGCATCGCCTACGCGACGCTCGTGCGCCAGACGAAGAAGGCGCCCGAGCCGCTGACCGCAGAGGCGGAAGCCGAGAAGCCGACCCGCAAGCCGCCGGCGCGCAAGCTCACGGGTGCCGGCGCGTCGGAGGCAGCCGAGGACGGCGACGAGTTCGAGCCCGGCGGCGAGGCCGAGGAGGCCGCCGACGAGCCGGCCGCCGTGCGCGCCCCGGCCACGAGAGCCCCGGCCGCGAAGGAATCCGTTGCAAAGCCGGCTCCCGCAAGGACGCCCTCGGCCGAGACCGAGGTCGAGGACGACGCGGAGACCGACGCTGCGGAGGCGACCGGCGAGGAGCAGGCTGCGACGGCCGGCACGCCCGCGAAGAAGAAGACCCGCCGCGGCTCACGGGGCGGACGCAACCGCAAGAAGCCGGCCGGCGCGGCCGCTGCCGGCGCCGCCGCAGCTGCAGACAGTGCCGAGGCAGAAGCAGACAAGGCCGGCGGCGAGGCAGCCGACGACGCCACCGAGGATGGGGACGCCGGGGTCGCCGACGCCGCTGCCGAGCCGAAGCCGTCCACCGTGCGAACGTCGACGCCGCGCACCGGCGGCCGCAGCGTCACGATCCACGTCCCGTCCGCTGAGTTCGGCCGCGATCCCGAGCACGAGGACGAGACCGAGCCGAGCCCGCCTGCTGCGGATGGCGCGGAGCCGGCGGAGAACGGCGTCGCGCCGGCGAAGAAGAAGACGCGCCGCGGCTCGCGCGGCGGCCGCAACCGCAAGCGGCCCGCAGGCGCGGGCGCTGCAGCAGCAGCGACGAACGGATCCGAC
>Ga0209638_1000877_pt1 | contig 19723 bp, 16 predicted proteins | sample BarGraNGADG00211_FD_184490 | JGI IMG/M metagenome (GOLD analysis project Ga0209638, IMG submission 184490) | Arctic peat soil microbial communities from Barrow, Alaska - Barrow Graham LP Ref core NGADG0002-211 (SPAdes) (version 2) | ecosystem: Environmental > Terrestrial > Soil > Wetlands > Peat...
CCTCGCAGCCAGTCGAGCCGGCGCCGGAGCCCGATGCTGTTCCCCACACTGCACCTGCACCTGCACCTGCACCTGCACCTGAGCCGGAGCCCGAGCCAGGTGCCGCTGCGCCGCAGCCCGATGCCGTTCCGGACAGTGTGTCTGAGCCGCAGTCCCCTGCCGTCGCGGATGCTGCGCCGGAGTCTGTTGTCATCGCGCCGGAGCCCGCGGATGCTGTGCCAGACGCGACGCCGGAGCCCGCGGATGCTGTGCCAGACGCGACGCCGGAGCCCGCGGATGCTGTGCCAGACGCGACGCCGGAGCCCGCTCCCGTCGCGGATGCGGTGACCGAGGCCGTTGCTGTGCCGGATGAGGCGCCTGAGCAGCCCAAGCCGGAAGTCCCCACCCCAGCGACGATTCACGTCCCCAGTCCTGCAGCCCTGGCCGCACGGTTGCACGGCAATGCGGCGCCGAAGCCCTCGCAGCACGGTCGGGTGGACGAGTCGGGCACTGTGTTCGTGCGCACAACCAGCGGTGAGCGAGAGGTTGGGTCCTACCCCGGCGCGAGCCCCGCCGAGGCGCTGGGCTACTTCACCCGCAAGTATGACGAGCTCCTCGCCGCTGCTGATCTGCTGCTTCAGCGCGTGACACACACGGACCTGTCGGCACGGGAGGGCTCTGAGGGGCTTGCCAAGCTGCGCGAGCAGAGCGCCGACGCGCATGTCGTCGGTGACCTTGAGGCCCTCGACGCCCGGGTCGCCCAGATCGCCGCAGCGGTCGAGGCCAAGAAGGCTTCCGAGGGCGCAGAGCGGAACGCAGCCCGTGAGGCTGGCAAGGTCAAGCGCGAGGAGCTCGTGTCCGAGGCTGAGAAGATCGCCGGTCAGCCGGAGACCAAGATCCAGTGGAAGACCAGCGGCACGCGTATGCGGGAGCTGTTGGACGAGTGGAAGTCCCTGCAACGGACCGGCCCCAAGCTCGACCGGGCGTCCGAAACGGCCCTGTGGCAGCGTTTCAGTGCGGCTCGCAACTCCTTTGACAAGGCCCGGCGCGTTCACTTTGCCCAGCTCGAGGACACCCAGTCCGAGGCCAGGTCGGCCAAGGAGAAGCTGGTCAAGGAGGCCGAGGCGCTCGCATCGAGCAAGGACTGGGCAGCGACAGCGACGGCGTTCAAGCGGCTCATGGACCGGTGGCGCGAAGCCGGTCGCGCGTCCCGCACGGACGACGACGCGCTGTGGGCTCGCTTCAAGACCGCGCAGGACGGTTTCTTCAATGCCAAAGATGCGCTCGTCGCGGCTGAGAACGAGGAGTTCAAGGCCAATCTGGTGATCAAGGAGGCGCTCCTTGCCAAGGCCGAGACGCTCTTGCCAGTGACCGATGTCGAGGCCGCAAAGGCCACCCTGCGCATCATCGCGGAGAAGTGGGAGCACGCCGGCAAGGTTCCCCGTACGGACATGGAGCGTATCGAAAAGGGGATCCGTCGCGTCGAGCAGGCGGTGCGAGAACACGACGAAAAGCGTTGGGCAAGCATCAATCCCGAGGCTGCAGCCCGCGCACAGAGCCTGGTGGATCAGCTCGAGCTGGCTGTCGCGGGACTGCGCAAGGACCTCGTGGAAGCAGAGGCGACCGGCGATGCCGCCAAGGTTGCCGAGGCACGGTCAGCCCTCGAGGCCCGTGAGCAGTGGTTGGCGCAGGCCCGTGCCGGTGTCCAGGAGTTCAGCGGCTGAGCACCCGGGGGAGCTCAGCGGTCAAGGAGTCTGCGTCGTATCGCTGGCCGGTTTGCCACCAGTGATCCGATAGACGTCAAAGACGCCGTCGATCTTGCGGACGGCACTGATCACGTGGTCGAGATGTCCAGGGTCACCCATCTCAAAGGTGAACCGGGACACGGCGACCCGGTCACGTGAGGTATGCACGCTCGCAGACAAGATGTTGACGTGCTGGTCGGACAGGATGCGCGTGACATCCGAGAGCAGGCGGCTGCGGTCCAGTGCCTCGACCTGCAGCTGCACCAGGAACAGGCTGCCCGCCGAGGGGGCCCATTCGACATCCACAAGCCGCTCGGGCTGGGAGAGCAGAGACTCGGCATTGGTGCAGTCGGAGCGGTGCACCGAGACCCCGCTCCCCCGCGTGACGAAACCAATGATGGGGTCACCCGGAACCGGTGTGCAGCACCTGGCCAGCTTGATCCAGACGTCAGCCGTCCCGACGACCACGACGCCGGAGTCACTGCTGCGCGGGCGCCGCATGGCGGCTGACGGCGTTGTGGCTTCGGCGAGGTCCTCGCTGGCGCCCTGCTCCCCACCCAGCGACGTCACCAACCGGCCCACAACGTGTTGTGCGGACACGTGCCCATCGCCCACGGCGGCATACAGGCTGGAGATATCGGGGTAGCGCAGCTCGGTCGCGAGGCCGGTGAGCGTTTCGTGGGTCATGAGTCGTTGGAGCGGCAGACCCTGTTTGCGCATGGCCTTGGCGATGGCATCCTTGCCATCGTCGATGGCCTCGTCACGGCGCTCCTTGGAGAACCACTGACGGATCTTGTTCCGTGCTCGGGGGCTCTTGACGAACGTCAGCCAGTCGCGTGAAGGGCCCGCACCGTCCGCCTTCGAGGTCAGGATCTCGACGACGTCGCCGTTCTCGAGCGGGCTCTCCAGGGGAACAAGTCGCCCGTTGACCCTGCCACCGATGCAGTGGTGGCCGACCTCGGTGTGCACCGCATAGGCGAAGTCCACCGATGTCGAGCCGGACGGCAGGGCGATGACTGACCCTTTGGGCGTGAAGACATAAACCTCACCCGCGCCGATCTCGAAGCGCAGCGAGTCCAGGAACTCGCTGGGGTCCGAGGTCTCGCGCTGCCACTCGAGAAGCTGACGCAGCCACGCCATGTCGTTGACCTGGCCGGAGTCACGTTTGCGGCCGGTCTGCGCGCGAGAGCTGGCGTCGCCCGGGGAGTCTTCCTTGTACTTCCAGTGCGCCGCGACGCCGTACTCGGATCGGCGGTGCATGGCCTGGGTGCGGATCTGGATCTCGACCGGCCTGCCCTGAGGGCCGATCACCGTGGTGTGCAGCGACTGGTACATGTTGAACTTGGGCATGGCTATGTAGTCCTTGAAGCGCCCTGGCACAGGGTTCCAGCGCGCATGCAGGGCGCCCAGGACGGCATAACAGTCACGCACCGAGTCGACCAGCACGCGCACCGCGACGAGGTCGTATATCTCCTCGAAGTCGCGGCCGCGCACGATCATCTTCTGGTAGACGGAGTAATAGTGCTTGGGCCGCCCGGTAACGACTGCCTTGATCCGAGCGGTCGCAAGGTCGGCCTGGACGACTTCGCGAACGGTGGCGAGATACTCGTCCCTGGCAGGGGCGCGCTCAGCCACCAGTCGTACGATCTCGTCGTAGACCTTGGGGTACAGGATCGCGAAGGACAGGTCCTCGAGCTCCCACTTGATGGTGTTCATGCCCAGTCTGTGGGCCAGAGGCGCGTATATCTCGAGGGTTTCGCGGGCCTTGCGCCTGGCCGACGACTCCGAGACGTAGCGCCAGGTGCGGGCGTTGTGCAGACGGTCCGCAAGCTTGATCACCAGGACACGGATGTCACGGGCCATGGCCACGACCATCTTGCGGACGGTCTCGGCCTGGGCGGCCTCGCCGTAGGTGACCTTGTCGAGCTTGGTCACGCCGTCAACCAGCATCGCGATCTCGTCACCGAAGTCGCGGGTCAGTGCCTCGAGGCGGTATTCCGTGTCCTCCACCGTGTCGTGCAACAGCGCCGCGGCCAGCGTGGCCGGGTCCATACCGAGCTCTGCCAGAATCGTGGTCACGGCGAGTGGGTGGGTGATGTACGGATCGCCGCTCTTGCGCAGCTGGCCCTGGTGAGCAATCTCGGCGGTGGCGTAGGCCCGCTCGATGATCGCGAGGTCGGCCTTGGGATGCGTCGACCGAACGACACGTAGCAGCGGCTCCAGAACCGGGTTCGTGTCGGTGCGCGGTCCGCCGAAGCGTGCGAACCTGGCCCGCACCCGGGAGGCCGTGGGAATAGGGCTTGTCGGCAGGTCCGGGGCAGGAGCCGGGGCAGGAACCGGCGCAGGAGCGGGGGCAGGCGTCGTCCCACCCGGGACGCCTGTCACGGTCTCCTCCTTCATTGCCTCAGTCTATGGGCCCGCCACCGATAACATCGCGTGGACAATGTGGTCCCCCAGCTTGCTGCGGCCGTTGAGGAAACCCAGCTCCACAAGAACCTCAACCGCCGCGACGGTGGCTCCGGCGCGCTCGATCAGCTCACAGGTCGCTGCAGCCGTGCCGCCGGTGGCCAGGATGTCATCGATGATCAGGGTGCGTGTGCCACGGGCGAGGGCGTCGGTGTGGATCTCGATGACGGCACTGCCGTACTCGAGGTCGTACGTCTCACTGTGTGTCGAGCCGGGTAGCTTGCCCGCCTTGCGGACCGGGACGAAGCCGATGCCGAGCTCATAGGCGACCGCAGCACCGAAGATGAACCCGCGCGCCTCGATGCCGACCACCACGTCCACCCGACCGGCGTACCGCCTGGCGATGTCCTGCACGACTGCCCGCAGGGCAGGGCCGTCGCTCAGCAGCGGGGTGAAGTCCTTGAAGGTCACCCCCGGAACGGGAAAGTCCGGGATGTCGCGAAGGCGACTGGCGACGATCTCACCCATCGGAGAAGTCAAAGGGGCCACCTTGGTCGGCGCTGTGTCCATCAGCGCTTCGACTTCGGCGGGCGTTTGGGCTGGTTGCGCGGTCCGGTCTGCACGTAGGGGTGCAGGGGCCGTCCGGCCGCTGAGGTGCCACCCCCAGTGGTGACAGGAATCGTGTCCTGAATGCGTGCGTCCCCGTTCATAGGTTCGCCGATGGACACGGCCGCTGTTGCTTGACGGCCTTTGGTGCTCTGGTAACGCTCTGCCTGCTTCTTGAGCTTCTGCATCGCCGGCTCTCGCTCTCGCAGATCTGCGAGCACGGGCGTGGCAATGAAGATCGAGGAGTACGTGCCAACCGCGATCCCGATGAACAACGCGAGGCTCAGGTCCAGCAGCGTGCCGGGGCCGAGCAGGAAGAACCCGATGAACAGGATGGATCCGACCGGCAGCAGCGCCACCACTGAGGTGTTGATCGAGCGGACCAGCGTCTGGTTGACCGCCTGGTTAGCGGCCTGGGAGTAAGACATCCTGCCGCTGCCGATCGCAGCCGTGGTGTTCTCACGGACCTTGTCGAAGACCACCACGGTGTCGTAGAGCGAGTAGCCCAGGATCGTCAGGAACCCGATCACGGATGCCGGCGTCACCTCGAAGCCCGCCAAGGCATAGATGCCGACAGTGATCACCAGGTCGTGCGCGAGGGCGATCAACGCTGCCAGCGACATCTTCCACGTGCGGAAGTAGGCGGCCAGGACCAGCGAGACCAGAATGAGGAACCAGATGAGCGCGGTGAGAGCTTTCTGGCTGACCGAGGCGCCCCAGGAGGCTCCGACCGTGGAGAACGAGATCTTGTTCTCACCGACCTTGAACTCGTTGGCGAGAGCAGCCTCGGCGCTGTTGGCCTGCGTGTCATCGAACTTCTCGGTCTGAACCCGGACCGTGTCCGTGTTGATCTTGGTGATCACGACATCGGAACCGGTGTGAAGCGTGCCGATGGCGTTCTTGCCGCGCGTCTCGAAGTTGTCCAGGTTGGTGACCGACGAGACACGGAACTCGGAGCCTCCGCGGAACTCGAGCCCGAGGTTCAGGTGACGCCCGAACAGACCAATCGCAGCCAGGACCAGCATCAGTGCCGATACGGCATACCAGAGCTTCTGACGGCCCACGAAGTCAATGGAACGCTTACCGCTGTAGAGATCGTTGCCGAAATTCGAGAAGCTGATCATGACTGGCTCCCTTGGGCTGCGGCACGCTGCGCGGCGATAGTGACCCGACCACGACCGGCATAACTGGCCGTCCTGGCCCCCAGTCGCTCGGGGTCCAGCCCGGACCACTTGTGCCCTTCACCGAAGAACTTGGTGCCGGCCAGGATCGAGAGCATCGGGTGGGTGAACATCATCACGACGACGATGTCGACGATGGTGGTCAGCATGAGGGTGAAGGCGAACCCGCGGACATTGCTGGCCGCCAGTGCATAAAGGACCACCGCGGCCAGGAAGTTGACCCCGTCCGAGATCAGGATCGTGCGTCGGGCGCGAACCCAGCCGGTCTCGACGGCCGCGCGGAGCTGTCGCCCGTCGCGGACCTCGTCTCGTACTCGTTCGAAGTAGATGATGAACGAGTCGGCCGTGATTCCGATCGAGACGATCAGACCAGTCACACCCGCCATCGTCAGCCGGAATCCGTAGGACCAGCCGAGCAGCGTGACGAGCGCATACGATATTGCTGCAGCGATGACCAACGAGCTGACGGTCACCAGTCCCAGCGCGCGGTACTGGAGGAGGGAGTACAGGACAACGAGCAGCAGGCCGATCGCGCCTGCGATCAGACCAAGCCGGAGCTGGTCGCTACCGAGCTGGGGACTGATGGTGTCCTGGGTTTGACGCGTGAAGGACATGGGCAGGGCGCCGAACTTGATTTGGTCCGCCAATACCTTGGCGCTTGCACCGGTGAAGCTGCCCGTGATGCTGGCGTTGCCGGCGCACAGTGCGGTTTGCGGGACCGGATCGGTGATCACCCGGTTGTCCAGCACGACGGCGGACCGGTTGCGCGGGGCCGGGAGCGACACGATGCGCGAGGTCTGGTTGCAAAAAGCCGTGGACCCGGCGGAGTTGAAGCTCAGCAGCACTTCCCACTCGCCGGTCGAACCACTCTGGTTCTGCTTCTGACCCGACGTGGCGTTGGTGACCTGAGACCCGAATACTTCTGAAGGGCCGAGGATGTACTTCTGTTGACCATCCTGCGAGCAGGTGACCATCGCCTTGGCGGGGTCGTCGACAATGGCTTCGACTTCCTTGGGGTTGTTGCAGTTCAGCGCGGTGTAGGCCGCGGACACATCCGCGGTGATCCAGGCCGGGTCGCTCGGGTTCTGGGGCTTCGTCGCGGGAGCCGTGATCGTAGCCTGCGGCGTGGCTGTGGGATTCGTTCCGGGCTTGGCTGTGGCCTTCGCCGTTGGTGGTGGGGTCGTGGCCGCGGCCAGCGACTGCGGAAAGCCTGACTTGGCACCGGACGTGGCCGTGCCGGTCGCTTTGGCCGTTGGCGTGCTGCTTCCTGAGGCCTTTGCCTTGCTGGTTGCGGTGCCCGTCGGCGTTGTCGTAGCGGTGCCCGTGGGCGTGGCAACGGGGGTCGGGGCGCCAGGACCGACGGTCAGCACGGACCGGAAACTCAGCGCTGACGACTTCTGAAGTGAGGCGATCGTGGCCTTGTCGGGGGTGCCCGGGAGTGAGACCACGATGTTGCTGCCACCTTGCGTGGTGACCTCGGCCTCGGAGATACCGGAGCCGTCCACACGCTGACGGATGATGTCGACCGCCTTCGTGATCTGGCCCTCGTTGATCGTCTGGTTGCCGACGAGCTTGGGGGTAAGGATCAGCTGCGTGCCACCCTCGAGGTCGAGGCCGAGCTTGGGGGTGCGCTGGGCATCGCTCAAGCTGCTGGCGGCGGCCAGCAGACCATAGAGTCCGAAGATAATGACGATGAGCACTGCCAGGGTGCGCAAAGGCCCACGGTTGCGCGGATTGATTGCCACGGGGTGTCCTAGTCGGAGAGGCTGGTCGGGTCCGACGGAGTGTCGGCCTCCAGCTCGTTCGGTGCTGATGAGATGACGTGGGGGCCGGCGATCGCGCGGCGGTTGAAGCGAATGTTGACGCCGGGGCTGACCTCAAGGGTCGCGATCTCGTCGTCGAGGGCAGTGATCCGGCCGAGCAGGCCCGAGGTGGTCGTGACCTGGTCGCCGATGCCCAAGGAGGACTGAAGCCTCTGGGTCTCCCTCTGCCGGCGTCGCTGTGTGATGAACATGAACCCGATCAACAACACGGGTAACGCGAAGATCAGCAGGTTCGCGGATCCGCCGCTCGTTGATGCAGCCGCGACAAGCGAAGACATGAGTCAGATCCTTCATGAAGAGTTGGCGTGCGCATCCGCAGGAATGTTCTGGACACGCAAGAAAACCGGCGCGATCCTGAGCGTCCGGGTGAGTCTATGTGAGCCACCCCGGAGGTACCAATGCAGCGCGCACACCCGACGCAAACGTGACCAGGCCGGTATCCATGGGTCAGCCGCCGAACCGTCCGTCCATGTCGCCCAGTGGCAGGGCCACGGCCTGCGGGGTCCTTTCCGTCGGTGGCGGCGCGGTCAGACCCAGATGTTGCCAGGCCAACGGCGCCGCAGCCCGGCCGCGCGGAGTGCGGATAATGAACCCCTCGCGCACCAGGAAGGGCTCGGCGACGGTCTCAACGGTGTCGGCCTCCTCCCCGACGGCCACGGCAAGCGTGCTCAGACCTACGGGGCCACCACCGAAACGGCGGCACAAGGCCTCTAGCACGGCACGATCGAGGCGGTCCAGACCGCGGTCGTCGACATCGAACAGGGCCAGGGCCGCGTGGGCGGCGATCTCATCGGCCACGCCCTGACCGTGCACCTGGGCCCAGTCGCGGACCCGGCGCAGCAGTCTGTTGGCGATCCGCGGTGTCCCCCGCGATCGGCGGGCAATCTCGGTGATGGCGGCATCGGTCGCCTCAATCTTCAGGAGCCCGGACGAGCGGCGCAAGATGCGGACCAGATCTTCGACAGCGTAGAAGTCGAGATGACCGGTGAAACCGAATCGGTCCCGCAACGGAGCCGGCAGGAGGCCGGATCGCGTGGTCGCGCCGACCACCGTGAATGGCTCCAGCTTCAGCGGAATCGCGGTCGCACCGGGGCCCTTGCCGACGACCACGTCGACGCGAAAGTCCTCCATCGCCAGATAGAGCATCTCTTCGGCCGCACGGGCCATCCGGTGGATCTCGTCCACGAAGAGCACCTCCCCCTCCTCCAGTGAGGAGAGGATCGACGCGAGGTCGCCGGCATGCTGGATCGCCGGACCGCTGGTGATGCGGATGGGTTTCTCGAGCTCGGCGGCGACGATGAGGGCCAGTGTCGTCTTGCCCAGGCCGGGGGGCCCGGACAACAGGACGTGGTCCGGTGGGGTGGCCCGACGTTTGGCCGCCTCGAGCACCAGGGACAGCTGATCGCACACCCGGGTCTGGCCGGGAAACTCGCTGAGCCTGCGAGGACGCAGCGCCGCCTCGACCCGACGCTCGTCATCATCTCCACCCGCGTCGACGATTCGGGCGGTCGCGTCGATCGAGGAGTCGCCGTAACCCCCGTCGCCATAGCCATCGTCGTCGGAGTCCGAGAAGTACTCGGTCATCGGCCCAGCTCCTTCAAGGCAGCGCGCAACAGGGAGGAGACGTCCGACCCGTCACCGGCTTCGGGCCTGATGGCCTCGACCGTGTCCTCGGCCTGCCTGAGCGACCACCCGAGGCCCACCAGCGCGTCGCGCACCTGCGCTGCCCATACCGCCGCAGCCGGTGATGGCGCCGCGGACGTGGCGGTGCCGGACGGCATACCGATCTTGTCGCGAAGCTCCAGAACGATGCGTTCGGCCCCCTTCTTGCCAATGCCGGGCACCTTGGTCAGCGAGACCAGATCACCACTGCTGATGGCGCGTCGTAGCCCATCGGGGCTATGAATAGCCAACATCGCCAACGCAAGTCGTGGTCCGACCCCAGAGACCGTCTGGACCAGGTTGAAGATCGAGCGCTCGTCCTCATCGGCAAAACCATAGAGCGTGAGGGACTCCTCGCGCACGACTAGCGTCGTTGCAAGGACGGCCTCGACACCTCGACGCAGGGAGGCGGCCGTGGCAGCGGTCGTGTGCAACAACAGGCCGACTCCCCCGACATCGATCACTGCCGTGTCCAGACCGGCGGACAGCACCACACCGCGAACCGAGGAGATCATCGGGCACCCGCCTTCCCGGCTCGTGCAGGCGGTTGGGGCCGCTGTGCGAGCTGGGCGGCAACAGCTTGCTGCAGGCGGTTCTCGGCGGTGCCACGCCACAGGTGACAGATGGCCAGTGCCAGAGCGTCCGCCGCGTCCGCGGGCCTGGGCGGGGTGTCGAGTCGCAGGATACGGGTGACCATGGCGGTGACCTGGGCCTTGTCGGCGCGGCCGTTGCCGGTCACGGCCGCCTTGACCTCCGTCGGCGTGTGCAGGGCCAGCGGCAGCCCGAAGCGCGCAGCAGCCAGCATGGGGACGGCTGACGCCTGGGCCGTGCCCATGATGCCCTTGATATTGGCCTTGGCGAACACGCGCTCCACGGCCACGGCGTCGGGCTCGTAACGTGACATCCACTCGTCGATCTCGGTCTGGAGCGTCAAAAGCCGCTCGGCCGGGTCGTCAGACGGCGGAGTGCGGACGACACCGACGGCGATCATCCGCAACGGCTTGCCCAGACCGCCCTCGACCACGCCGAGACCGCAGCGGGTCAGGCCGGGGTCTACACCCAAGACACGCACGCTGACTGCTCCTGACCTCGCCCGAACACCTGTTCGGATAGAAACCTACATCGAGTGACCACTCATCGGGGAGGCGACGCGCCGAAGTCGCAAAGCGGTATCCCGGGTAGCCGGGCCGCGTCGGGGGGTCAGTCCTCGTCTTCGTCATCGAGCACGGCAAGGATCTCGTCGCTGACGTCGCCGTTGGTCCAGACGTTCTGAACGTCATCGCTGTCCTCGAGGGCCTCGATGACCCGGAACATCTTGCGAGCGCCATCGAGGTCGAGCTCGACCTCCAACGTGGGGATGAACGATGCCTCGGCCGAGTCGTAGTCGATGCCGGCGCCCTGGAGCGCGGTCCGAACCGCCACGAAGTCGGTGGGTTCGCTCACGATCTCGAAAGCCTCACCGATGTCGTTGATCTCTTCGGCGCCCGCGTCCAGGACAACCTCGAGCAGGTCGTCCTCGCTCAGGCCGCTCTTGGGGACGATCACGACACCCTTGCGCGTGAAGACGTAGGAGACGCTGCCCGGGTCCGCGAACTGGCCACCATTGCGGGCCAATGCTGTGCGCACCTCGGCGGCCGCACGGTTGCGGTTGTCGGTGAGGCACTCGATCAGGACCGCGACCCCGTTCGGGGCATAGCCCTCGTAGGTGATGGTCTGCCAGTCGGCACCGCCGGCCGTGGCGCCGCTCCCCCGCTTGACGGCGTTGTTGATGTTGTCGTTCGGGACGCTGAGCTTCTTGGCCCTCTGGATGGCATCGAACAGCGTGGGGTTGCCGGCGACGTCACCGCCTCCGGTACGCGCAGCCACCTCGATATTCTTGATCATCTTGGCGAAGAGCTTGCCCCGTTTGGCGTCGATAACGCCCTTCTTGTGCTTGGTCGTCGCCCATTTGGAGTGACCGCTCATCGCTGCTCCCTCGCCTCCCGAACCGTCGTCGAAATCTTGGGCGATCCTACTGATCGGCGCGCCGGTGCTCAGCGCTGGGCCGTGCGAACCATCTGGGTGAAGTACTCGTGGATCCTGTGGTCCCCGGTGACCTCGGGGTGGAACGAGGTGGCCAGGAGGTTGCCCTGCCGGATCGCGACGACCCTGCCCGCGGCCGGCCCCGTCTCCACCGTGGCGAGGACCTCGACGCTGCCGCCCATGTCCTCGACCCAGGGTGCCCTGATGAACACGGCCCGAAATGTCGCCGGTTGCCCGGCCGGAGCCGTCGTGGCCTCGGCGATCCGTGGGATGTGCAGATCCGCCTCGAACGAGTCCACCTGACGCCCGAAGGCATTGCGTCGCACGGTGATGTCCAGCCCACCCAGCGTCTCCTGGTCCGGCCGGGCGTCGGCGATGCGGTCGGCCAGCAGGATCATGCCTGCGCACGCGCCGAAGGCGGGCATTCCCTCGGCGATGCGCTTGCGCAACGGTTCCTGCAGGTCGAACGCCCGGACAAGCTTGTCGATGGTGGTCGACTCACCGCCCGGAAGCACCAGGGCGTCGACGTTGTCGAGCTCGCTCGGACGACGGACGCCGGTGGCCTCCACGTCGAGGGCCGCCAGCGCATGGATGTGCTCGCGCACGTCACCCTGAACGGCCAGAACGCCGATGCGGACAAGAGGATTGCTCACCCGGCAAGGCTATGCCGCTCGGTCACCCTCACGAGCCACGTCCTCCTGGCTACCACTTGGCCTCCCTAGCCTGGTTTGTTCCGTCAATGCCGCTCTGCAGGCTGGTAACCATGCAACAAAACCGGCTCCGGCCGGGTGGATCGCTCCTTCCTGTCCACATGGGGTGGGATCCTCGCCCCGCCATCCACCGGCTTCTCATGACGCGTCGACGGCAGGTCGTCTGAGGGCCGAGGCTGCGGGTATGAACGATCTGCTGGTCGCGCGCCTGTCCGCTCAGGGCGGCCTGGTCACGGCGCTCGAGGCACACTCCTGCGGCTACACCAATGTCAGCCTGCACAGACTGGTGGCGACCGGTGATCTGTTCAGGGCGCGGTCGGGCTGCTTCGTGGATGGCCGGCTGCTCAACGACGCCGGTCCGGAGAAGCGACACGCACTGACGGCACGAGCTGTCTCCCGCGGGTATCGACAACCTCACGCAATCAGCCACATCTCCGCCCTTGTGGTCCTTGGCCTCCCTCTCCTGAATATCACGGCAGGCGTGGTGCACCTCACGCTGACCGGGCCCGGTCGGCCGAGGACTCTGCCCGGACTTCGCGTTCACCCCGAGCTGCCCGACTCGGTGGCGCGGCAGCGTGACGGTGACCGCGTGGTACATCCCGCCATGGCCATCGTCCAGTCAGCGGCCCTCGCCGGCATCACGGCCGGGGTCGCTGCGGCCGACGCGGCGCTGCATACCGGTCAGGTCACCAAGAACGATCTCGAGATAGCTCTGCGCGTCGCCCGGCTGGGGCCCGGAAGAGCCGACGCCCGAGCTGCGGTCGACCTGGCTGATGGGCTGACCGAGTCCCCGGGAGAGTCGTGGACGCGGATGCTCTTTGTGTCACTCGGGCTGCCCAAGGTCGAGCCTCAGGTGGTGATCCGTGACAGGCGCGGGCGATTCGTGGGGCGGGTCGACTTCCTCTTCCGGGCCAAGCGAACCATCGTCGAGTTCGACGGCCTGGCCAAGTACGCCGGCGCGGATGGTCGACAGGCTCTTGTCGACGAAAGCGCCGCGAGGACGCATCGCGATCGCTGGGTTATCAGGTGGTGCGGCTGACCTGGCGGGATCTGCACGACCCGGCATCGGTCAACCGCCTCGTCAGGGAGGCGTTCTCCCGCAACTGATCCCCGCCGGTCCCAGGTAACAGATGTCCTGAACCACTCGTTGCCGGTTTGTTTCACCAATGCCGGTAGATCGACTGGCAATGGTGAAACAAATCGGCAACGGAGAGGAGCTGGGACCGAAACTGCGGCTGAGACCGGAAGCTGCCGGGTGGGTCAGTGACTACCAGCCGCGCTGGGACAGACGCTGAGGCTGGGCAAGGTCCGCGACGTTGATGCCGACCATCGCCTCACCCAGACCGCGCGAGACCTTGGCGATCACGGCCGGGTCGTCGAAGAAGGTGGTCGCCTTGACGATCGCCTCGGCGCGTTGGGCGGGGTTGTCGGACTTGAAGATCCCCGAGCCCACGAAGACACCCTCGGCACCGAGCTGCATCATCATGGCGGCGTCGGAAGGCGTCGCAATACCACCGGCAACGAACATCACCACGGGCAGCTTGCCGTTCTGGGCGACCTCCTTGACCAGGTCGTAGGGGGCCTGGAGCTCCTTCGCCGCGACGTACAGCTCGTCCTCGCTCATCGAGGACAACCGGCGGATCTCGGCCCCGATCGTGCGCATGTTCAGGGTGGCGTTGGAGACGTCGCCGGTGCCGGCCTCACCCTTGGAGCGGATCATCGCAGCGCCCTCGGAGATGCGGCGCAGAGCCTCACCAAGGTTGGTCGCCCCACAGACGAAGGGCACGGTGAACTTCCACTTGTCAATGTGGTTGGCGTAGTCGGCGGGGGTCAGCACCTCGGACTCGTCGACGTAGTCAACACCGAGGCTCTGCAGAACCTGGGCCTCGACGAAGTGACCGATGCGGGCCTTGGCCATGACCGGGATGGAGACGATCTCGATGATGCCCTGCACCATGTCCGGGTCGCTCATCCGCGAGACCCCACCCTGGGCCCGGATGTCTGCGGGCACACGTTCGAGGGCCATGACGGCAACGGCACCGGCGTCCTCAGCGATCTTGGCCTGCTCCGGGGTGACAACGTCCATGATGACGCCGCCCTTGAGCATCTCGGCCATACCGCGTTTGACGCGTGAGGTCCCGGTCGCAGGGACGTTGGCGGGGGTGGTCACTTGCGCTGACAAGACAGTGCCTCTTCCAGGTGTCACACACGGTGTTGGGGAACACTCCCATGTTAGGGCGTCAGGCCCCTCGCCCGAGCATCGGCAGCTCGTCATCGATCTCGAACGTCTGCGGGAGCTCGGCATGGCCGGCGAGCCGGAACAGGCGCACCCCCGGCTTGCGCCTCACCCGCCGTACGTCGGTCGCCGCGTCGTTGTGGAACCGGCGGGCAAGCTGCACCCGCTGGTTGGCCGCAGCCACGCGCTGGAGTATCGGCGCGCCGACGGCGTCCTCGCGTAGCTGGCGCAGCGCCTCGGCGCCCAGGGCCGCCTCCAGGGCCTGGGTGAGATCGCTCTCGATCGCTTCGCGGGACGTGTGGGGCTCGGCATCCGCCTCGAGCGAGTCTGAGGCCGCGCCGGCAAGAAGCAGCGCGCTGGCCGGGTCCAAGAGGCCGGAGTTCGCCAGCTCGAGGGTAGCCTCCGCCCGGCGCACGAGCTGGGCGTCGAGGGCACTGAGCGCACCTTCGACCCGAGAGTGCAGCCGGTCGAGTCGGGCGGCGCCATACGAGAGGTACCAGGAGATCATCGCTGCCAGCGCGATCCCACCGACCACCCAGCTGAGCGTGTCCATCACGTGCCTCCCGAGGCTCGTCCGGTGCGCAACAACCGTGCCCACCTTGAGTCGGGCCCGTTGGACGCGTGCACCGAGGACGCCCCGAGCGTGACCGTCTCATAGACCGCCATCACGTCCGCCGCGACCACCGACCAGTCAAAGGCGTTGGCGCGCTTGCGTCCGGCGGCGGCCAGCTGTTCACGCCGAACGGGATCGCGCAGGAGCGCCACGACGGCCCGGGCCAGGTCGACCGGGTCCTCGTTGCGGAACATCTCTCCCGCCCTGCCGCCGTCGAGAACCCTTGAAAAGGCGGGGAGGTCGCTGGCCAGCACCGTGGCGCGAGCACTCATGGCCTCGATCAGGATGATGCCGAAGCTCTCGCCGCCGGTGTTGGGGGCGAGGTAGAGATCGACCGATGCCAGCAGTCGGGCCTTGTCCACGTCACTGACCGGACCGAGGAACTCGCATGCGGCGGCTGCCTCAGTGGTCATCCGCTGGCGAACCGAATCGGGGTCGCCCGGACCGGCGATCAGGACCCGGACACCGGGGATCTCCCGCAGGATCTGCGGCAGAGCCTGCGACAGCAACGGCATACCCTTGCGCGGTTCTTCCATCCGTCCCAGGAAGGCGATCGTCGGCCGCTCCGGCGTCCCCTCCCATTCGGGACGGTGCTCGGCCGACGCGAACCGCTGGACGAACACGCCGTTGGGGATCACCACCGCGTCGCCGCCGAGATGGGTTGTCACGGTCCGTCGCGCGTCCTCGGAGACCGCGATACGGGCGCTGATCTTCTCGAGGCTGGGCCGCAACAGCGGGTATGCCGCCTGCATGGCTCGCGAGCGCAGGTTGGACGTGTGGAAGGTGGCCACGATGGGCCCGTCCACGGCCCACAGGGCGAGGACCGAGACGCTCGGGGCCACTGGTTCGTGAATATGGACGACATCAAAGCGACCAGCGTCCACCCATCGGCCAACGCGGGCCGCGGTCAGTGGTCCGAACGAGAGCCGGGCAACAGAACCGTTGTAGCGCACCGGAACTGCCCGGCCTGAGCTGACGACATAGTCCGGCAGGGGCGTATCGTCATCGGCCGGTGCCAGGACGCTGACGTGATGGCCCTGCGAGATGAGGTACTCGGCGAGGTCGCGCACATGCAGCTGCACCCCGCCCGGCACGTCGAACGAGTATGGGCTGACGATCCCGATCCTCACCGGCGCTCGCCCCCTCGATCGGACGCGCGCTCGCCCACCAGGTCCTTGCTGAACACGCGCTGCATCATGTGCCAGTCCTGGGTGTGCTCACGGACCGCCTGCGAGAGCACATCGGCGCAGGCCTGGGTCATCACCTGGATCTTCTCGCGCGAGCTCCCCTCCGGCGGCGGTTCCACGGCGTCGTGGAACGTCACGACGGTGCGCCATCCGTGTCCCTGCGGACGGGGCTCGTAATGGACCATGCACGGGTGCAGGGCGGCACCGGTATTGAGGGCAAGCGCGGCTGGCCCGACGGCCATGCGCGCCCTCTGGCCGCAGAAGTCGACCTCGATGCCGCCGTTGGTCAGGTCCCGGTCGGCCAGCAGCGCGACCAGCGCCCCGTCCCGACAGGCCTGCGTCAGCTCCCGGAAGACGTCAAGGCCACCGGTCAGCGGGATGATCCGCATGCCCAGCCCCTCGCGGAAGGCGACGAACTCGTCGAAGAGCTCCTCCGGCTTGAGCCGCTCGGCGACGGTGGTGACAGGGGCCAGCTGGGTCGTGGACCACGCGCCGCCGAAGTCCCAGTTGCCCATGTGCCCCAGGAACATGACCGCGGACCTGCCCGACTGCAGGTGGGCACGGACCGGGTCGATGCCGACCGTCCGGACCCCTGCGACCAGGTCGTCGAGGCTGCAGTCGGGAAGCCTGAAGGACTCGCACCAGTAGCGCAGGTAGGACCGCATCCCGGCGTGCACCAGCGCATCGAGCTCGGTCGGGGTCAGCTCGGGCCGGACTATCGCGTAGTTGCTGCGCATCCGTTCGACGCCCTTGCCCCCACGCCGCCAGGAGACATCGGCCATCAGATCGAAGCAGCCATATGCCAGGCGAGCCGGCATCCGCCGGACGAGGGACCATCCCGTGCGGTAGCCGACGAGCTTGGCACGCTCAGCCAGCCGGCTCACGCGACGCCGAACGCCTGGCGGCGTACCTCGAGCATCCGCTGGACCACCGTGATCAGGCTCGCCAGCGCCAACAAGGCCAGCACAACGGTCAACAGCACCTCGGGCACCCCCAGTCCGACCAGACCCGTAGCGGTCAGCACCACGACCAGCCTCTCGGCGCGCTCGGCGATGCCGACGTTCGCGGTCATGCCCAGACCCTCTGCCCGGGCCTTGGAGTAGCTGACGACACTGCCCAGAATCAGGCACGCCAACGCCAGGGCGGCCAGGTACAGCTTGCCCCCGTCCCCGGCGTACCAGAGCACGAGCCCACCGAAGATGGCACTGTCACCAACCCGGTCCAGGGTCGAGTCGAGGTAGGCGCCCCACTTGGTCGAGCGATCGGACAGGCGGGCCATGACACCGTCGAGCGTGTCCGAGAACGCGAAGACCACGACCACGATCGTCCCCCAGAAGAACTCATGGCGTGGGTACAGGACCAGCGCGCCGACGCAGACGCCGACGGTGCCCACGATCGTCACGACGTCGGGGCTGATGCCGAGCTTGAGGAACAACCGGGCCAGCGGGGTGAAGGCCCTGGTGAAGAATGCGCGCGCGAATCGGTTCAGCATGATCCGCCAAGAGTACTGATTCGGCGGGTCGGGTTGTGCCGACGCTCGTGAGGCGACATCGTGTCGACATGAGCGCCAAAGCTTCCGCCAGCACACCTGTCCCCCAGGCCAGCGCTCCGGACGACATCCGCAACGTGGTCCTCGTAGGGCACAGCGGAGCCGGGAAGACAACGCTGTTCGAGCACCTCATTGCCGCCACGACCCCGGACTATCGGGCCAAGCCGGTCGTTGATGAGCGCTCCGTCCAGCTCGCCGTCGCGTCCGTGTCCCATCAGGGCCTGGTCCTCAACCTCATTGACACCCCGGGCTATCCGGACTTCGTCGGTGAGCTGCGGGCGGGCCTGCGCGCGGCGGATGCGGCCCTGTTCGTGGTCTCCGCTGCCGATGGCGTCGACGGCGCGACCATGTTGTTGTGGGAGGAGTGTGCGGCGATCGGGATGCCGCGGGCAGTCGCGGTGACCAAGCTGGACGCCGTACGAGCCGACTTCGAGGACACGGTCGCGATCTGCCAGCGGGTCTTCGGCGAAGGCGTCATGGCGCTGTATCTGCCGCTGCACGGTGACGACGAGACGATCATCGGCAACCTCGGGCTCTTGTCGCAGCAGATCTACGACTACAGCTCGGGCGAGATGGTGGCCCACGCCTCCGAGGCCAAACACCGCGAGGTCATCGAAGGTCACCGCTCGGACCTGATCGAGGCGATCATCCAGGAGTCCGAAGACGATACGTTGCTCGACCGCTACCTCGGTGGCGAGGATGTCGACATCGACGTCGTCGAGGCGGACCTGCTCACCGCGGTCTCACGTGGCCGGTTCCACCCGGTGATCCCGGTGTCCACAGAGACCGGCGTCGGCACGGTCGAGCTGCTCCATCTGCTGACCGCAGCCTTTCCAGCGCCGACCCTCCACCCGCTGCCAGCGGCCACGACACCCAACGGACACCCCCTGCCGCCCTTGCAGTGCGACCCGGCCGGACCCCTGGTCGCCGAAGTGATTCGTACGACAAGCGATCCGTATGTCGGGCGCGTCAGCGTCGTCCGAGTCTTCAGCGGAACGCTGAGACCGGACCAGGTGCTGCACGTCTCAGGACACCTTGATCGCCTGAGCGAACGACTCGTAGGACACGCTGGTCACGACGATGACGAGCGTGTCGGGCTGCTGTCCTCGCCGCTGGGAGACGTGTTGCGCCCCAAGGGTGTGGCCATTGCCGGTGACCTGTGCGTCGTGGCCAAGCTGACCAGGGCTGAGACCACGGACACGTTGAGCGGCAAGGACGCTCCCGCGCTGGTCGAGCCGTGGCTGTTCCCGGACCCGTTGCTGCCAGTGGCCATCAGCGCGGCCACCAAGTCCGATGAGGACAGGCTCGCAGGCGCGTTGGCGCGGCTGGTGGCCGAGGACCCCACCATGCGCCTCGAGCACAACCCCGAGACCCATCAGGTGATCCTCTGGACGATGGGCCAGGCGCACGTGGACGTCCTGCTGATGCGCCTGCGGGAGCGATACGGGGTCAACGTCGAGACCGAGCCCCTGCGCGCTGCCCTTCGGGAGACCTTCGTCACGACCGCGAATGGTCACGGGCGCCACGTCAAACAGAGCGGAGGACATGGCCAGTACGCCGTATGCGACGTCACCGTCGAACCCCTCGAGCGCGGTGCCGGGTTCGAGTTCGTCGACAAGGTGGTGGGCGGGACCGTGCCACGTCAGTTCATCGGGAGCGTTGAGAAGGGTATTCGCACCCAGCTGGAGAAGGGCTGCATCGCAGGTTTCCCGATGATCGACCTGCGCGTCACCCTGACCGGCGGGAAGTCACATTCGGTGGACTCCAGCGACATGGCCTTCCAGACGGCCGGCGCACTGGCTCTGAAGGATGCAGCCTCGCCGCAGACCGCGACTTTGCTCGAGCCGGTCGACTCCGTGGTGGTGGTGGTGGCCGACGAGTATGTCGGGGCCGTGATGACCGATCTACAGACCCGCCGGGGCCGGGTCATCGGGACCGAGCCCGACACCTCGGGACGCAGCACGATCAAGGCCGAGGTGCCGCAGATCGAGATAACCCGCTATG
>Ga0209638_1000879_pt1 | contig 19713 bp, 23 predicted proteins | sample BarGraNGADG00211_FD_184490 | JGI IMG/M metagenome (GOLD analysis project Ga0209638, IMG submission 184490) | Arctic peat soil microbial communities from Barrow, Alaska - Barrow Graham LP Ref core NGADG0002-211 (SPAdes) (version 2) | ecosystem: Environmental > Terrestrial > Soil > Wetlands > Peat...
GTTGTGCCCGGTGCTGCCGTACAGCCAGGCGAGGCGCAGGATGAGATGGTCCGGGTTGGCCTCCCGGGTCGCCTGCTCACCCTGCAGTTTGGTCCTGCCGTAGATGGAGAGGGGGCCCGTGGGGGCCTCCTCGTCGTAGGGCGTGGACGCCATACCGTCGAAGACGTAGTCGGTGGAGAAGTAGACGACACGGGCACCGACACGCTGTGCCGCCTGGGCCACGTTGCGGGCGCCCAGGACGTTGACACGGTACGCCGCGTCCTGCTCCGTCTCAGCCCGGTCCACCGCGGTATAGGCTGCACAGTTGACCACGACCTCGGGGTGGGCAGATTCGACGGCCCGTTTGAGATTGGCCCGGTCCATGATGTCGAGGTCATGGAAGGTCGACGCTGTGACAGCGGCAAGAGGGACAAGGAGGCGCGCCATGTCGGTACCCAGTTGGCCGTCGGCGCCCACAATGAGCAGCTTCATCGCGCTCATCTCTTCTCCCATTGTGCCAGGGTGGGCCACTGCTGATCCTTGCCGGACAGGACGGGCACGGAGCCGACAGGAAGAGGCCATACGATACCCACGGTGGGGTCATTCCACAGCAAGCCGCCTTCATCCTCAGGATGGTAGTATTCATCGCACTGATACTCGACATCGACCTCCGGGGACAGGACCAGGAAACCATGAGCAAAGCCCTTGGGAATAAAGAACGACCAGTGATTGTCGCTGCTGAGTTCAACGCCTGCCCACCGTCCATACGTGAGGGAACCTGGCCGGAGATCGACGCCAACATCGAAGATACGGCCGCTCATACAGCGGACCAGCTTGGCCTGCAGGTGTGTCTTCTGGAAGTGGAGACCACGCAGGACACCCTGGGTCGAATGTGAATGATTATCCTGTACAAAGGTGTTTGTGATACCGGCTGCTGCGAACTCGTCCGCACGGTAGGTCTCGAGAAAGAACCCCCGTGCGTCACCATGCACGGTCGGCTTGATGACGATCAGGTCGGGGACAGCCAACGGTTCAAAGGTAAACTTACTCATGATGTCCCCCTCTTGCCTTGTCAAGACCAAGCTTAATGTTTTGCGCCAGATCATTGGCTGTGCGCAGCGAAGGGAAGGTGCCGGCATCCGTCCACCAGCCCTGCAGGACATCGTACGTCATGGTACCGGCGCGAATATACGCATTGTTGATATCCGTGATCTCCAATTCGCCACGATGAGACGGGACCAGGGTCGGAACGATATCAAAGACCTGAGGATCATACATATAGATGCCCGTGACCGCCAAGTTGCTCTTGGGGTTGACCGGCTTCTCCTCGATACTCAGGATATGCCCGTCCTTGGACAGTTCGGCCACACCAAAACGCCCGGGGTCTTGCACCTCTTTCAGGAGGACCCGCGCACCCCGCCCCTGGCGCTGGAAGGCTTCGGCGGAGGGTGTGAGGTCATCCTGAAAGATGTTGTCTCCCAAAATGACGCAGCAGCTGTCACCGGAGCAGAAGCCACGAGCCAGTCCCAGCGCTTCGGCGATACCACCTGCCTGGTCCTGCACCTTGTAGGTGAAGTCCAGACCAAAGTCGTGTCCACTGCCCAGTAATTCCATGACATCGCCCATGTGATCGCGACCGGTGACAACAAGGATGTCCTTGATGCCGGCCTGCTTGAGGCGTGCAATGGGATGAAACACCATGGGATAGTTGCCCACGGGCAAGAGATGCTTGTTGGTCACCACTGTCAATGGATACAAACGAGAGCCAGTACCGCCTGCCAGAACAATGCCTTTCATTGCACTTCCTCCTCCATCAGGATCTCGCCTCACTCACTCCAGAAGCTGCGTGGCACTCGATGAGCCGCATCACGTGCATCCGTCGCCGTATAAGTGACGAGGTCACGGTTCATCAGGTCGTGGCGAGGTCGTCGCCATTACGTGGTCCATCGGAACCCATGGTCATCGGCGTAGATGCTGGTCTGCAGACCAGCCACAGCACTTGACGTGGAGTTGCTGCACCGTCCAAGCTCGAGCCAACATACGGCAGGTATTGTGCAGCTGATGAACCCGAGATCCATGCACTCCAGTCCCGTAAGCGTTGTCCTTCCTCGTGAGGCAGCGGTCTACGTCTCAGGCGCTCGCGAAGATCCTGCACCGGCGCACGTCCAGCAGCCATACTCTGTTTGCACCGGTCAATGCCCATAGTTTCTCGCGCTCCTAATAATCGTCCGCTCAGGACATGGCGATCCAGAGACAAAGAAGAAAGTTGGTGACGCACTCGCTCCTCCTATACCTCCAAGTGCTCCGGTCGATTCCTGTGGCCTCATTGCGCTGTTTCTCTGGCAGGTTCGCCCTGCAGCAGAGCTCTATATGCGGCCAATACACCCCACGTCAAACCCGGTCCTGCGATAGACATCGAAATGAAATTGCCACTCATGAGAAACTCGATCAAGCTCATGATCATCCCGGCACCGCCGAGCAGTCCGAGTTGACGCGCCGTGCTATCGGTGCTAACCCATAAGAACGTAGCATTCTTTATGACAGCGACCGGCAACCACACGTAGAAAACCCCAAATCCCACCAACCCCAGCTGGGCCAGAGTGCTGATGTACCCAAGATGACCCCAAGCGTTCCCAATAGCAGAGTAGTCCGTGTTCCCAACAAGAGGCAGGTAGTACCATAACCCTTGACCAACAATGGGACTTTGACGCCAAGCTGCGAAATCTAAAGCGAAACTCGCTAGTCGATCGCCAAACTCCGAAGCCAAAGCACTACCTTGGAACAACTGCCCAACCGATGACAAACGTCCCATCAGTTCGGCAAGCACATTACCCGAGAATAGACGCAGAAAGACCATGGCCACGACCCCGAGCCCCAATATGAGCAACCCATGAGAATTGGTATGCATCTTCGCAGGCCCCGTTCGAGGTCGCCGAAAAACGATCCAAGTGAGCGGGATAGCCATCGCCACTGCAATCCACAGCGAACGAGTAAGACTGATGACAACGCTCACAAGACCCATCAACACACAAAGATAAGCCAAGAGTCTCTTGCGTCGCGTATCCATCCAGAGCGTGCCTCTTGCTATGATGGCTACTACCAACACTGGCACTAGTCCTCCAAGATACTGAATGTCACGTATGGAATACAGACTGTAACCCTCCAGAAGCAAAACGCTACTGCCGAGTACGTGAGTCCCCGCACCAACCAGCACGGCCAGGATCACTGTCCACAGCAACAGATTGAGCGTCTCGCGGTCTCCAAAAGCATTCCGACCAACAAAATAGTAGAGTGGAAGTGTCAATCCCCTTCGTAGCATACGCATAATATCGTATGTGCTACCGGGGATCTTGATGACCGATAATAAGAACCCGAACAACAATACTGAGAGTAGTCCAACAACAATCAACGGGACACGGGTCTGCTGCCGTTTCCGATAACTAGTGGCTAGAACTGCCACGAGTGCGAGTAGCAGCAGCACGTCATGTGCGTTGAACGGGTTGTTCCCCGGCGACAGCTGGGTGCTCGTAAGTCGATCCACGCTGAGCGCTGTTTCCAAACCAACTACGAGCAGGACAACCCACCTAGGCCTCCACACAAGGAGGAAGATACCTACCATCGTTATCACCCAGAGTAGCCATGTCCCATAACCCTGCGTCTCTAGCAATGCATCCTCCGACCAGTTCGGCTCGTGACCCAACTCTGCAACCAAGAGGTGGAATGTGTCAAAGACACCGTAGTGGGCACAGCTGCCGCCCAAGCTAACTGGTTACAGAGTTTCCGGTCCGCGATTCCATGCTTCGCATCATACCCTAGCGGGTCGGGAACGACCGGGACGCTCACGCCCAGGCGGCGCACAATGTGGCATGGCACTGGCATGAACCTACCAACATCAGACATCGAGTGGACTCTCATACCGTGCGCACTTCCCGAAGAATGAAACCCACACGGGGAAGAGGGGGGACAACGATCCGTACACCAAAGGAACCGATGAGCCCAGACCATCGCAGTATCCTATCGCGTTTGCTTCCATACGTCCTCTTCTCCGTGGTCGATATCCACGAACGACCACCGGGCGTGCCTTAAACGCCTTAAACCCACTAATTATGCCCCGCCGGCCGCGATGGTCAAGTACCAGGAGGACGACCATCAGTTGCTTCCCAACGCCCGCAGCTGTACAGCATGACCAAACACCTGAATGGCGTCCGTCGAAGGCACAACGGTCGACTTGCCAAGGGGTTTCAGAAAAAGAGCTTGCTGCAGCAGCTCGGCGTCTTGCACCTTCTTCTCTCTTCTTCGGGGATAAGTCCATGGCTATTCTGTCCTAAAGGAGGAAAGGAGTGGACAGGACCAGAGAGTACCCGGAGAAGGTAGCGAGGAGCCATATTTACTGTAATCAATTAACCAAGCCTCCAAGCAGTTTATCTCTTCTTTGCATACGATACCCGCCTTGTTAAGTCCAAGATAGGCAGCATAGAGATTATCCTCGATGCTTTGATCTCCCGAAATCGATGCAGATACTAATTCAACAATCCGTTCCGAATATAGATACATAGGGATTTCGGACTCAAAGTCCTTCATGTAGTCATGTGGATTTCGTTCTTGTGTAACTGTTGCATTTGTACATCCCAACCTATAGCCACATTGCCACATTATTGGCTGTGCCACAAGCCCGCGAAGTATATCAGTAAATCGAAAGGTAACTAATGAGGGCAAGTACAGCAAGACAAACAGTTCTTTGAGAAACGCCGTGTTTTGAGAGTTGATCGGAGTAACCGTACCCCTATCCAATACATACGGACCATTATCTTCAAATGTACACAACTGATCACTTGTAAGCCGGTAGACAGCATCAACATCTGGGTCTTCGTTTGCTAACCCTTGCCATATGCCCACTTTCACTTCCTGATTAGAAATCTTCTCATGTGGAATGCTCCTAGCCTTCTTGATATGTCTCAAAGGATAGCCTCGTGGCCATATCTTCTGACTAGTGTACAATTCATAGATATTTACGAATCCCAAGTTCTCAGGTATTTGAGGATAACTACCAGTGAATTCAGGGAATCCCCAACCCGGTCGAGGAATATTGTCGTCATCAGTATCAATGATGACGTCAGCTTTCTCGGAAATGGCATACAGATAACCTAACATTTTGCGACAATAGTGATTGTATGGTAAATCTCGAGTCAATTTGAAGCCAAGATCCTCTTGTTCATCGACAGACAAGTAGGTTACATTATTGCAGTGCCAACTGGATGGAGTCTTTTTGTCTCCGACAACTATCACTTGATAATCTTTCTGACGTGAAAACTCTATTACTGCTTCCGTAGGTTCAAAGATGCTTGTGATTACTATGAATCTACGCATGCCTTTCCTTGTTTTCAATAACCTCAACTATTTGATTCACTGTCTTTTCCCATGAGAACTGACTTAAGCAATAGGCCTGAGCTTGTTCTCCCATTTCTTCCAAAAGTTTCGGATTTCTAAAGGCATTAACAAGGGCATCAGCTAGAACAGTCGGATTAGCTTCTTCAATGCTAAAGCCATACTTTCCATAGCCAGATAATTCCGGAAAACTGTTTCGTTTGAGACCCATAATTGGCATTCTGCACGCCATTGCTTCTAAGTAGACAAGACCCCACGGCTCGTTAAAAGCAGGCATCAAGAAAAGCGAATGGGTATTGAATAGCTCCTGCAGCTCCTGAAGAGGAATGAATCCGAGACCCGTGACATTCGGGTTCTCATAAAACTCTTCGGCTTCTTCGGTACCAACAATTGTCAATTGCAGTTGAGGGTCAAACTCTAGGGCTCTTCGGAATGCTTCAACTACCAGTTCTCCCCCCTTATCTCGGAATCTACCTTTGGCTACAAACAGAATCTTTCGATTAGAATAGTCTTTCACACCATTAAATGGCTCAATTACGCCTAAGCCTGTACCAACAACAGTCACCTTACCGGGTGGCACGCCATAATGCTCCATGAGATTCTCTTTTACATAGTGGCTAATAGAAAAGATATGATCCACCTGAGAATAGGCGCGTTTCTCAAGGTCGTCAAACATAGTTATCATTCGTTTTGAGTAAGTCTCCATGTTTGTCGAATAGCCTGACCATAAGTTCCATGTCGAGTCACACAATAGGTAATGATGTTGTTTTTGGGGTTGTATAAGGAATGGCAGTGACAGGGTGCCTGTATGCAGCGTATGGAAAGAAGTGGAGGATTCTGTTCTCTTGGCTGAGTTAAATGCGCAAGCATAACGCCTTAGTGGCGTTCTTCCGAGATCTCTCTTTCCATATAAAGGGATTGTTAGTAAGGATAGGATCTTTAGTATTCGCGGGGCATCTGCATCAAAAGCTTCGCCGAACTGGTGTCTCTTTCTTAGCTCTGCACAGACATGAGAGGGAGTTCCTGACCAACAACGTGGGTCAGTTGGATCACCAATAGAGCAGACATTCAGTTTGAGCTCATTCAAGGTCATCTCCCTGCGTTAACATATTGGCTGCTATTCCTTGATGGCATATCCCTTGTATCCAAAGCACATGACACAATCCTGAATGCCATAGGCCGCGTAGGACTTCATGATGTGCCACGGGACGGACTTTCGTCCCACTTCGACCATTGGCTTCGGGCGAAGAGTCGTCTCCTCACTCAGCCGAGAACCGATTCCTCCTGCAAGGATGACTGCCTTCATGTCTCCTCCCCTGCTATCACAGCTAGCAGACTGGTGCTCCACTCATTCGAGATGCCACATGGCACCCGCTGTGTTGCATTATGCGCATCTGTCGCCGTGCAAGCTATGAGCACACGGTCTATCAGGCCTTGCGCGACATAGGCGAGGACAGGAAGAGGCCATACGATACACAGTGCACTGCCCATTATCCCGCATCCTCATTGTCATGGTGACGCCACACTTTCCTCTTCAGACGGCGTAACCAAGAGTATCCAGCAGGCCCAAGCAAGCCGGTCAGTCCACTTCGGAGAGCGCAATAGCAGAAGGAGTTCAGCCAAGGCATCCCTGGGTACTTGGACCCATGAGCTCTAGATGCTCGTCGACCCTCAAGATGAGCCAAACGCCATGACGTATAGCTGACGCCCCCAGTCTGCATGTCTGCTACAATGATCCCAGGAACAAACAAGGCATCGTGTGCTGGGAGCTCACGCAGCAGGAACTCATAGTCGGCGGCAATGTGAAAGGACTCATCGAAGTAGCCCAATTCGTGGAAGAGTAGCCTGCGGTGGAAACATCCCGGATGAGGCAAGCTCATCACACTTGTGAAACTTCTTCGCGCCAATTCCCATGGCTCACCCCATTTTCCCTCATATCGCCCCTCAGCATCAAGCATTTGTATTTGGCCATAGACAACGCGGTACTCTGGTTTGGCCATGAGTAGAAATGGAGCCATACGAGCAAACACATGGTTGTCGTGCAATCGGTCGTCAGACCCAAGAAACAGAATCCAGTCTCCACGCGCCATGTCCAATGCTCGGTTCCATGCCTGAGCGATTCCCGTGTCTGGACTGGACTGCCACGCTACACGGTGACTTGCAGCATAGTCTTTCACCCGCTCGATTGTACCATCAGTGGAATTGCCGTCAGACACCACAATTTCCCAGTTTTCATAGTCCTGACCGACAATGCTGTCCATACACCTAGAAATCTTGTCTGCCCCATTGCGCGTGGCCACGACCACCGACATCAGCGGGTTATGGAGGGACAGATCACTGGCTCCACTAGCCCCGGTCATGGTAATGCTCTATTTCCTGAATTGCGCCAACACCAGGCAACCTCATGGGTACTGGTGTCCCCCAAGGATCTCCGAGAGCAAAGACTCTCTCGGAATAGCCTGCTCATGAGTTACTTGACCCCAATCATGGCTGCCAGTCTGTCAGATAGAAGACTGCTTGCCTTGAATCCAAACTCCTGTTCAGCTCTCGCAACGTCGAGCAGGCGGCGAGGTTGGCCATTGGGTTTGGTGGTATCCCAGACAATCGCCCCCTGGTAGCCTGTCAGTCGCTTAATGAGGTCAGCGAGGTCCTTAATGCTGATTTCTTCCCCTGAACCCAGGTTGACAGGTTCAGGTTTGTCATATCGCTCCGTAGCCAGAACGATGCCTTCGGCGGCGTCCTCGACATAGAGGAACTCCCGCGTTGGGGATCCGTCGCCCCAGAGGATAACGGTGGGGAGGTTCTGTTCTTTGGCCTCCTTGAACTTCCGGATCATGGCGGGAATCACGTGAGAGGTTACGAGGTCGTTGTTGTCCCCGGGTCCGTAGAGGTTCACGGGCAGAAGGTAGATGCCGTTGAAGCCATACTCCTGCCGGTAGGCCTGCAACTGGACAAGCAACATCTTCTTGGCCAGCCCATAGGGAGCATTGGTCTCCTCGGGGTAACCGTTCCAGAGATCCTCCTCCTTAAAGGGAACCGGGGTGAACTTGGGGTAGGCGCAGATGGTGCCCACCTGAACGAACTTCTTGGTAGCATGAAGCCTTGCTTCTTCGATGAGCTGAATGCCCATGATGGCGTTGTCGTAGAAGAAGGAACCGGGGTGCAACTGGTTAGCTCCAATGCCGCCCACGACGGCTGCAAGGTGGATGATGACCTCGGGATGCAGGTCATCAAACATGCGTCGTATCTGGGCACGATCACGGAGCTCATAATCGTGGTGGGCAAGTGGAACGACCTTTGTCGCGCCGTGTTCCTTCAGTTTCTTGACCAGGTGGGCGCCAAGGAAGCCCTGACCACCTGTGACAACAATCTGCTTGTTGCTGAGATCGAGCATAGCTATTTCGTCTCCTTCAGGATGCTATCTCCAGTGTAACAATCGTGATCATGGCCATCACCGAGCATGGACAGGTCAGCGTCCACCATAAGATCAACTAGTGCATGGAAGGTCGTCACAGGATGCCAACCAAGCTTGGCAGCGGCTTTGGATGCATCACCTTGCAGGACGTCGACCTCCGTGGGGCGATAGTAGTGGGGGTCGATGCGAACGATGACCTTCCCGGAGCCTGCGTCGAGCCCGCACTCCTTGGCACCCTGACCCTGCCATGCCACGGTGATTCCGGCCCGCTTGAATGCCACTTCCACGAGCTCACGCACCGTATGGGTCTCGCCAGTCGCAATCACGTAATCATCAGGAGTGTCCTGCTGCAGCACGAGCCACATTGCTTGCACGTATTCCTTGGCATATCCCCAGTCCCTCTTTGCGTCAAGGTTACCAAGATACACGCAGTCCTGCAATCCCTTAACGATACGAGCCACCGCCATGGTCACCTTGCGCGTGACAAACGTCTCGCCTCTCCTGGGAGACTCGTGGTTGAACAGGATACCGTTGCAAGTATACATGTGGTATGCTTCCCGGTAATTGGCGACAATCCAGTACGCGTACAGCTTGGCTACTGCATAAGGAGACCGGGGCGTGAAGGGTGTCGATTCGGACTGTGGTGCTGTTGCAGGCAGACCTCCAAAGAGTTCAGAGGTCGAAGCTTGATAGAAGCGGGTCGTAGTGGTAAGACCAGATGCGCGGATCGCCTCGAGAAGCCGCAATGTTCCAAGTCCATCCGAGTTGCCCGTATACTCGGGAGTCTCAAAGGACACAGCAACATGCGACTGCGCTGCTAGGTTGTACACCTCGTCAGGGCGCACCTCGGCCATGATGGCAAGCAGATTGCTTGCATCGGTCATGTCACCATAGTGCATGAAGAAATGGGTATCGGCATAGTGCGGATCCTGGTAGATATGATCGATACGAGAGGAATTGTACGAGCTGCTCCTCCTCTTGATGCCATGAACCTCATATCCCTTGCTGAGCAGGAACTCAGCGAGGTACGAACCATCCTGACCGGTGATACCAGTGACAAGTGCTTTCTTCATTGTGGTGTCTCTCCTTCCACACCTTTCGTGCGGCCATACACGTCTTCTACTCTCTCAATGTCGTCTTCACCGACGTACTCTCCGTTCTGGACCTCAATGATCTCCAGCGGGACTTTACCAGGGTTGCCCAGACGGTGCAGGGTCGTCTTGGGCACGAAGGTGCTTTCGCCCTCGTGGACAAAGAACGTCTTCTCGCCAATGGTCACCTGTGCGGTGCCATGAATGACGACCCAGTGTTCGGTCCGATGAATATGACGCTGGAGGCTGAGCACCGCTCCGACGTTCACGACGATGCTCTTGATCTTGAACCTGCTGCTCTCCTCCAGTATCCGGTAGGTGCCCCACGGACGAATGGTGGTCGTGTGCTCGTGGACCTCACGCCGGCCACTGGCTTTGAGTGTGTCGAGGAGTACCTTCACACGTTGGCTACTTCCCCTCTGGGCCACGAGAATGGCATCGTCTGTCTCGATGATGCTCAGGTCCTTGACGCCGATCGTCGTGACCAGCCGCTTGCGTGAAACAACCAGCGAGCCTGTGGTATCGAGGACAACGACGTCACCGCTGAGAGCATTGCCATCCGTGTCCTTGTTCGTGATGGCATAGACAGCATCCCAGCTGCCAACATCATTCCATGTCAGGTCCATGGGGACAACTGCGACACGAGATGACTTCTCCATGACTGCATAGTCGATGGAAATCGAAGGCATATCACAAAAGCGGCCGATGGTTGCGTCGAATTCACCCTCAAGTAGTTGTGCTATTGCTGGCTGGTATTCGACGAGGGCGGCCATCATGTCCCGTGCTGTGAAACAGAACATGCCAGAGTTCCAGTAATAGTCGCCTGAAGAAACATACCCTTCCGCCGTCACTGCATCCGGCTTCTCGACGAACCGCACAGCCTTCAGAACACCGTCACTCAAGCTATCACCCGCTTGGACGTAACCGTAGCCTGTCTCGGGACCTGTCGGATTGACACCGAAGGTCACCAGCCAACCTTCTCGTGCAGCCTGTTCAGCCTGTTTCGCATAGCTGGCAAACACACTCACTGGCTGAATGACATGGTCCGACGTCATGACCAGGAAGGACTCGTCAGGCGACACATGCAGCTCGTCCCTGGCGTACGCAAGAGCCAGGCCGATAGCAGGCGCGGTGTTGCGGCCGACAGGTTCACAGAGGACATGCAGGTGGGCCTGACCGGTGACCTCCCGGAAGGTATCCTTGACGAAGAACGCAAAATCCTGACTGGTCACCGTAATGATGTCTTCAGGCTGAACCAGCGCCTGCGCGCGGACATACGCGCTGGCCAGCAGGGATTCGTTACTACCCGGCAGGCGCAGGAATTGCTTCGAGTACAGCTCGCGCGACATCGGCCACAGCCGGGTACCGCGGCCACCGGCCAGAACAATCACTTTCACTGCAACCCCCCTGTCAACACACTCGCTCCTCGCGCATTCCTCATGTATTGTCGTCCACTTATGACTCCTGAGTCAATGTCTTGACGGCACTGTGGACTCGGCGTCCTGCTCCCGGCGTCTCCAGCCCACAGATACAGACTAGTAGCATCTTGAACCCTACAGCCGTAGACGCCGTGTACTCTCGAACTCTGGCAGCGGTCACTGATACCATGCCTCGCATGGACGACTAGAACCCTGCTCACGCTAGTACACTCTTCCTAGCAGTCGATTCTGCACGCGATGGACCATCTCGCGAGCTACCAACCGAACTCCAGATACTCGATAGGGACTATCACCTGTTCCTGAGTACCCAACGATAATCGGCCTGGCTGAAAGGGGCATCCATTTGTGTCCGTCGCTTACAGCTCGCAAGATCGCTCGTGCGAAAGCATGTTCAAAATAGAACCCCTTGGAATCATTCATTGAATCCCGAAATGGAGATAAGTAGTCCGCTATAAACGAGGGCTGGAAAACAAACACTTGACTATTCGCCCATGTCAAATTCAATCCCAAATCCGCCATAACATAGACACTGTCACTACATGATAAGGCAGACACAACCGCTTCAATGTTTCTAATGAAGTAGCGCCCACTGACATAGACCACATAGTCGGAATCCATAATAAGCTTTGAATGTTGAACTGCATACTCGATTGTCTGGAGTGTCCCAAAACCCTTCCCAAGTTCTCGTGGAAAGTCCTGACCCTCAAATTGAAGTGATTCGGTTTCCCTGTTTGCGCATTTCCTCATTACCTTCTCTATTCTCTCAATGGGGTAACCGGAATTTTCACAGAAGACAATTCGATAAGTGGTGCTATCTATCCATTTCTCCATGGACTGCACATAGTCATCTTCTCTGACCACAGGATTGTTTCTCTTCATGAATACAACACCTTTGCAGTCAATTGTTGCACTCAAGAGAACACACATCTGCCTCGAGTGACCATGCTCTCTCATGTCTGCCATTGAGGAAGTCACTGGCAGACTGGCCAAACCTTCAGGTTCAGGCTGGTGCAACATGGCCGACCGATTGTAGGTCGGGACTAGCACATCAATGGTTCCCATTGCACTCCTTCTGCGGCCCTGCGCCGAACCTCGGGCAACCACTCTGGAGACCGGTGCAAGACCACAGCTTGGATGTTCCAAAGAATGGAACGGTCACCGTGTTTCTCCTGCTGTCTCGCGATGCTGCAATAGCATCAGACAGAATGCGGCCAAGAACTCATCGATGTGCCTCTTGGGTAGTGAAATACTTGACATATCCAGACGCGAGCGAAACTGGAACTCCGTGGATGCCGGCTCGTCTGCACCGTACGTAATGTCTACTCGCGCTCCCGTCTGGGCGGTTATGCAGTCCTGGATCCTCACTGCCAGCTCCCGAATGGACAGGGTGTCTGGTCCAGCAACATGGACAAGAGGAACGGAATGAGCATCGTCGTCAGTCATGTCCTCCACTACTTCACAAAGGTCCTCGACAGCCACGAAATTGCGCAACTGCGAGCCGGACGTCCGCAACGTGATAGACCCCTGCATAACAGCTTCGCGGCAGAGACCGTATTGCACCAAAGACCATCTGCGAAATGCCTTGAGACTGACAGGCAAGCCGTAGACATTACTGGGTCGCACAATGAATGCATGCAACCATGAATGGCTACGCGTATATGCCCTCACAAACTCCTCTGCAGCGAGATGACTCAATCCATAATCATCGACCGGTGCTGGAGTAGCGTATTCATCGATCATACCGGACGGACTGCCGAACACATGGAACGTCGAAATGAAGCAGAATTGAGGTATGCGGTTGGCCACACAGAAATCCAGAGCCGCCTTAGTGCCAAGAATGTTACGAGCATCAGACCTATACGGTGACTCACGACATTCAGTATCATTCGACGCAGCAGCATGCACAAAGAGATCAGTTCCAGATGGCAGCAATGTGTGTGCAAAGGATTCGGGATTGTCAAGATCAAAGTGGAGATCAGCTCCTGCAACCCGTCCTGCCGTCAGAACACGCCATCCCCTATCAAAAAAGTGCTTGGCCATCTGCGATCCAACCAGTCCGGTCGCACCAGAAATAACAGTGGTCTTCGCGCGGTCACTCATGACGGCTTGCTCCTTTGAATGGACTGTGAAACTGGTCCAGCGACGGAAATCCTGCATCGCGATCGGAAATGATGGGCTGCATATTCGGCCAGACGACTCCAGCCGAGCTCCACAGTATGCCAGCATCATTGTCAGCCGAGTACACAGAGGTCACCCGATACGAGACAACTGCCCCCTCGGTCAGGGCCAGAAAACCATGTGCCATGCCAACCGGGATATACATGAGAACCGGGCTGGTCGCATCGAGTATGCGGCTATAGGCTAATCCATAGGTGGATGACCCGCGACGAATGTCTACAACCACGTCAAAAACGCTACCGAACCCACACAAGACGACCTTGGCGTGCTCCATGGGCGGAAGCTGGAAATGCAAACCTCGCAGGACATTCTTGTGTGACACTGAATAGTACTCCTCGATCCAATCGGTGCGCAGTTCGTTCGCCTGCCACGTTGGTTCGTGGTATGTCTTGACAAATGAGCCACGGTCATCCGGGTGAACATCTGGATAAACAATCATGAGGCCCGGTATGTGCGTTTGTTCAACGGTCATCGCACACACCCCGCGCCCCATTCGGTTAGGGACTCAACAACATATGTCAGCATTTCCAGTGTGACTGCAGGACACACTCCCAGCCAGAAGGTATCTTTCAGGACGGTGTCCGTGACCGGCAGAGATCCCGCGACGCGATACGTACGCCCCTCCATATAGGGCTGACGCACCAGGTTGCGGCCAAACAGGATGTTACTTTGCACGAGAGGCTCCACGTCATCGGTGGCGTGTTCAGCGACGACCAATGATGCAAGGTGAAAAACGACGTTTGGGTGCACATTGCGTAGAATGTCGATGAGCCCCACGGTGCTTCCGTCATGCACATGCACATTGCCGCTCCCCAGAACATCGCAGAGAATTGTTGCGCTCGAGGAGGGGCGCACCATGGCATGCGTCTCCCAACCGTCGACCATCAGGCGTCGCACAAGGTGCCCGCCCACGAATCCCGTAGCTCCAGTCACCAGAGCCACACGAGCTGCGTTCATGATGCCTCCTGGCGATAAAGGAAGGGGCTGTCAAACTGGCTCAGTGGAGGCAGAGTAGCATCGCGGGCGGAAACCATAGGAGATGCCGCAGGCCATGCGGCGTCAACAGAGCTCCACAGGATGCCGGCATCGCGCTCGGCATCATATACTGATGTGGTACGGCACACTATAATGGCTTCGAGACTCATGGTATAGAAACCGTGAGCCAGACCAGCCGGTATGTAGACCAGCGACGGCTGCCCTGCGTCCAGAACGAAGGAGAAGGCTTCGCCGTATCGTGGTGAGTCTTTCCGCAGCTCGACCACCACGTCGAAGACCCTGCCGGACAAACAGGACACAACCTTCGCATGGTCTGACGGAGGCAGCTGAAAGTGCAAGCCACGCAGGACGCCTTGGTGCGAAACGGAGCAGTATTCTTCTACCCAGTCTGTCCGCAAGCCGAGCGATTGCCAAGTCGGTTCATGGTACGTTTTGACAAATGTGCCACGGCTATCCGGGTGAACATCTGGATGCACTATCATAAGACCTGCTATGCGCGTTTCTTCGATAGTCACAAGCCGCCTCCTCCCCACCGCTTGACGAAATTCTCAACTACAAATGTCAGCATTCCCAGTGTGACTGCAGGATACACACCAAGCCAGAACATGTCCTCCAGAATAGTGTCCGTGGTCGCCAACGACCCTGCCACGCAGTAGCTGCACCCCTGCATGTAGAGCTGGTGAACCAAGTGGCCGCCAAACAGGAGACGACTGCCCAGGCGATGAAACTTCTCTATTCTCATAGCAATTCTTGAACATCTAGACCTCCATGCTCTTAAACTCGCCCATATTCTTCAGAATCTCTTCAGCCAGTTTTTTACCTTGAAGTATGACTTGATCACTCCAAAGATAGGCCCATGTACCATATCTTCCTAAAGAACGGATGCCCATCTTCTCAAATACTCCGAGTATCTGCTCAACCAGTTTTTCTCTGTTAGAGTCGTAGATCACATATCCATATTTTAGATCCTTATTGGAAATCCCAACAATGTTCGAACGGTTTATGTATCCGAGTTTTTCGATTGCTGCAATGGACTTATCAATGTATGATTCATCGAATTCTGATACATAGGGTATTTCTATCTGAAGTGTAGTATATCCATCCGGGGCCATATTGGGGCTAAAACTATTGAATGCGTACAATCTTGTTGCTGGAATATCTTCATCATAAAAGTACAGCCATGAAAAATCTCTGTTCCAGTTGCCCTTGAGAGCAATGTTTACGTAATGGAACGAAGTATACCTGAGTTGTGAGATCATCTCTTCGATGTCACTATCAAGATTCAAGATAATTTTGGACATTTCCGGGATTGGAATTGTGGAGACGAGAATCTCGTACTTCTTTACATCTCCATCATTGAATCCTATTAACTTGTTCTTGGTATCTATGAAGGCAACTTCCCTATTCAGGAGAACATTAATATCTTTTTGCCGGTCTTTCCAAAAATTGCTGAAGGCTCCAAAACCACCTTTCTGTGGATAAACATATCTCTGAAAAAAGTACCCAGATTCACTTTGCAAACCTATAGCTCCTCTTATTGCTTGTTCAATAGAAGGAACGGGGACTCTACTTTCTACCCAGTCGGTACCTAGATCTTCAGGTTCAGTACACCAAAACTTCCTTGTGTAAGCTCTGGTATAGTTGTGTGCGAAATATGCCCCTTGATTCTGTTCACACCAATCCTCATAGTTTTCGGCCTTGCGAGTGTCATCATGCTTCCTATAGGCTTCGACGAGATCAACCAAGACGCTGTAGCATTCTTCTTTCGGCAGTTTGTCAAGATGAAACAAAACTGGGTGAGGAAATTCAATCCCGCGGTAAGTATTCGACGGTCTAGCATCCCTCTCAAGAACCGAGGTGCGCTTCGATAGCAAGCCAATGACATAAGGATCATCAGTAAAAGACACATGAGGTCCATAGTCATAAAGGAAGCCGTTTGCTTCTTCAGTTCTTGCGGTTCCGCCTATTGTATCCAACTTCTCATAGACAATAGACTTTCCAGGGTAGTGATAGGCTAACGAAAGGCCACTCAATCCAGCACCAAGAATCGTGAGCTCTGGTAATAGGCTTTTATCCATTATTCATTCTCTCCATATACCACTCAAAGGTTTCAGGTCAGCTGCTGCTCGAAGGCGTCGTTGAAGCGCCCTGTCGTCAGCCAGTAGTCCCTGATCCATCGCCGCCCAGGACACACCCTTGGCACGAGCAGCTTGGACGTAATCACCAATGCCCCGCACCGTGAGAGGGACTGCCTGTCCAGCGTCTTCCATTGTCGAACGGTACCATGTCACCGTCTGCCGAACGGCTTCGTCCACATCGTACACCGGACGCCAGCCCAGCTGGGAGCGGGCCTTGGTGCAATCCAGCCGCAGAATGCCTGCTTCGCTCAAGGCTTGTGCAGAAGCGGCTGCCTCAAACCCAGCTGCACCTCCCCACGCCTGGCACACCTGGCTGACCAGCTGCTCGACGGACACGGCACTCTCGGGGTCTGGACCAAAGTTCCATGCTCCGCCGTACGTTGCGGGATCTCGCGCCAGCAGGGTACCCAGCCACAGATATCCGGACAGGGGTTCCAGAACATGTTGCCACGGGCGTACTGAACCAGGATTCCGCACGACAATCGGTTTGCCCTCGGCCAGCGCGCGCATACAATCAGGCACCAGACGGTCGGCTGCCCAGTCACCCCCACCAATAACGTTGCCAGACCGGACTGACGCTACGCCAGTCCTCTTCCCTGACGTCTCTCCTGCATCAAAGAACGACGACCGATACGAAGCAACCACCATTTCAGCTGCTGCCTTGCTGGCGCTGTACGGGTCATGGCCCCCCAGCGCATCCGCTTCGCGGTAGCCGTACGACCACTCGTTGTTGGCATAACACTTGTCGGTGGTCACAATCACGACCGACCGTACCGAAGGACAGTGCCTTGCCGCTTCGAGCACGTTGGCTGTACCCATGACATTGGTCTCGAACGTTGTCAGAGGATCCGCATATGATGGCAAGACCAAGGCCTGTGCAGCCATATGGATGATTACTTCCGGGGCTGCCTTGTCCATTGCCGTCTGTACGTCCTGGCTTCCTCGCACATCGCCCCGCACATCCTGAATCTGCCCCGACAGGCCAAGGGACTCATACAGCGATGGCTGTGTTGGCACGCCGATGCTGTATCCGGTCACCTCCGCCCCCAGCAGGAGCAACCATTGCGTCAGCCAGGAACCCTTGAAGCCGGTGTGCCCCGTGAGGAACACGCGCCTGCCGGAGTAGTAGCCATCGAACAGTTGTTTCACCTCGGGCTTCGTCATTTCCAGACCTTCCAGGGCGCGCGTTCCTCAGACCACAGCTTCTCCAGCAAGTTTCTGTCGCGCAGGGTATCCATGGGTTGCCAGAAACCATCGTGGACATACGCGGACAACTGATGATCGGCTGCCAGGTGTTCAAGCGGTGAGCGTTCCCAGACGGTTGCATCGTCCTGGATGTAGTCGAAGATACCGGGTTCGAGCACGAAGAAGCCGCCGTTGATGTAGCCACCATCACCGGGAGGCTTCTCGCTGAAACTCGTCACCGTGTTGTCGTCTCCGAGGTCCAGGGCGCCAAAACGTCCCTGGGGCCGCACAGCGGTGAGTGTCGCCAAGGTGCCGGCCCGCTTGTGAGAAGCAACCAGTGCCGCGATGTCGATGTCGGCGACGCCGTCACCATACGTCAACAGGAAGGGTTCACCACCTACGTAAGGTCGGATGCGCTTGATGCGCCCACCCGTCATCGTCTCCTCGCCCGTGTCGACAAGGGTCACATGCCAGTTCTCGGCGCGCGAGTCATGCCATTCCACGTTGTTGTGTTCGAGGTCAATGGTCACGTCAGACATATGCAGGACATAGTTGGCGAAGTATTCCTTGATGGCATACCCCTTGTACCCAAGACAGATGACAAAATCCTGAATGCCATAGGCCGCATATGTCTTCATGATGTGCCACAGGATAGGCTTGCCACCGACTTCGACCATCGGCTTCGGGCGAAGGGCCGTCTCCTCACTCAGCCGGGAACCAATTCCTCCTGCAAGGATAACTGCCTTCATGTCTCCTTCCCTACCGTCACAGCTGTTCCCTACCCGCCATACACGACCGTGACACCCCTGGTGGGCTGGTCCCAGCCGACAAGGCAGCCCAGGTTCTCGGCCACGAAGCGCAGGGGAATCATGGTACGACCACCAATGATGGCGGGTGCGATGCTCATCGTCTTGCTGCTGCTGTTCACCGTTGCCGTCATCTTGCCCACCCATGTGGTGACCGTGTGCGAACCCAGCCGGATGTCGAGACGACGAGCGGCTGCGTTCCAGCCGACACTCCCGCCGAGGGACTCGACGATGGCACGGATGGGGACCATGGTTGTCCCATTGGTGATGAGGGGCTTGGTCCCTTGTGCATCGATAGCCTTGACCATACCGTTGACGGTCATGCGAGGACTGCCGATCTGGAGACTGATGATGGTACGTGGCACAGGACCGACCGTGATGGTGAAGTTGGGCAATGTATAGCGCATGAGCAAGAGGTATCGAACATACGAGTGCAGTGTGTTGAGCCCGGTGCCCAGAGGGAGCGTCGTGCTGAACCGATAGTCGTTTCCCACTGCAAAAGAGATCGACCCGTGCGTCTCCGTGTCCGTCACATATCCTTTCACAGCGCCTGCGGGCTTGTGTATCAACTTGCCAGCTAGTCCGAGCATCCTGCTGGTCCCGTCGTAGCTGAAGGTCATGGCAGGGAGCACGTGCACGGCAACCGACGGGATAGCGGGGAGGTTCAACAGCATCGAGAACCCGGGCCGACTCTTGCCCACCACGGCGATCGTCGCCGTTCCGGCCAGGGGGAACGACGCAGAGAAGGCCCCTGTCGTGCCAGCCTTGAACTGGCGCCCGTTGACCACCACGAGAGCCCCTGCATCTGTCTTCCCTTGAATAGTGACCTTGCCTGACGCGACGTCGATGGTTCCTGTCAAGGACGAGGACAATGCAGCACACACGTGTCCGGGGGTTGCTAGTGTCAGGCACATCAAGAGCACCGACACCAGGAGCGTAGAGGTTCCTCTGTTCATCTTAGACATGTTCACGACTCCTTTGACCGGCGACCCACTGTCTCGGCTGCACGCGCGGTCTGAATATAATCAATGAGGAAGGCCAAGAGGATACCCAACAGGAGCGCAGCTACCAGAGTGACAGCGACCTTCGTCGACCGCCCTC
>Ga0209638_1000880_pt1 | contig 19698 bp, 17 predicted proteins | sample BarGraNGADG00211_FD_184490 | JGI IMG/M metagenome (GOLD analysis project Ga0209638, IMG submission 184490) | Arctic peat soil microbial communities from Barrow, Alaska - Barrow Graham LP Ref core NGADG0002-211 (SPAdes) (version 2) | ecosystem: Environmental > Terrestrial > Soil > Wetlands > Peat...
TAGGGGCGAGTGACGCCGAAAAGGATATGGCTTAAGCCGTAATATGTTTCAATCCCCCTTACATCAAGCATACGTCACTCCCGCCTAAATATGCATCCTGTACCGCCTCGTTGCACCGCACTTCCTCGCAGGACCCCTGGATAACCGTACCGCCTCTCACCATAACCATAATACGGTTGGCAATCCCGAAGACAATCTCCATATCATGTTCACAGAAAAGGATGGTAAGTCCCATGATTTGGGACAGCTTTTTTATGAGGTCAATGCACCGCGAGGTCTCTTCGGCGGCCATGCCGGCAGTGGGTTCATCGAGGATAAGGAACTCGGGGTTACCCCCCAAAGCCATCGCGATCTCCAGGACTTTGCGGTCACCGTGAGAGAGCAGCGCAGTAGTACGGTTTTTCTTTTTCAGGAGGCCGACACTTTCGAGGATCTCGTCCGTTTCTTTAATTGCCAGGCTTGCCGAAGGGGTAAAGAGGTTCCATGTCTTTTCCTCGCGTGACAATACGGATATCTGCACGTTCTCAAAAACGGTAAGCCTTTGAAACACATTGACTATCTGAAAGGAGCGAGAGATGCGCTTCCTGCAGACTTCATGGGGAGAAAGCCCTGTAATGTCTTCATTTTTAAAGAGCACCCTGCCTGAATCAGGTTTGAGAATCCCTGTAATGAGGTTGAAGAGGGTTGTCTTTCCTGCCCCGTTTGGCCCGATCACTGCAACGATTTCGCCTTTTCCCACTGCAAGGTTTGCATTGTTCACCGCTTTGAATCCGTCAAAGGTTTTTGATATGGATGTTACCTCTAACACTTATTGCTCCTCGATTTCCGGTTCTATAAATCCCCTTTTGAATTTTTCCTCAACATAGCCAAGGATGCCGTTGGGCAGGAAGAAGATGACGAGCATCATGATAATACCGAGAACAAGCGCCCAATAGTCTGTATAGGTACTCACAAAGGTTCTCAGGGCAACGATGACGGCAGCGCCGAGCATGGGCCCCAGGAATGTAAACCACCCCCCCAGCAGGCACATGATGAGGATTTCCAGGGAGAAGGTCCAGAAAAGCATGTCGGGAAAAACCGTATTATCAACAACAACGAAGAGAGAACCTGCAACTCCCGCAAAAAACCCAGCAAGGACAAGGGCAAGGAGTTGATGCATCCTGACGTTTATCCCGATCATCTCGCTTCTCACCGGATTATCCCTGATTCCCTGGAGGGCGCTCCCGAAGGGAGATTGGATAATCTTCCACATTACAAAAAGACATACGAGCGTAATGATCAACGTAAAATAGTAGGCGCTCTTCGGTGATGAAAGCATCTCCGGAATGGGTATGCCGTGTATCCCGTCGTCGCCTCCCGTAAAGGAATACCAGCGGTAGACGATGGCCCAGACCAGGGAACCGAGAGATATCTGCAGCATGCCGAAGTAAAGCTTGGTAAGGCGGATACAGATGATGCCGAGAACAAGGCCGAATGCTGCAGATGCAAGAGGCCCTGCAATGAATGCAAGCATGGCGGGCAGTCCTGTCTTCGTCAGCATAAGCGTTGTCCCATAGGCGCCAACCCCATAAAATACAGCATGGTGGAACTGGAAAATCCCTCCGTATCCGAGGACAAGGTTCAGGCTTGTGGCCAAAAGACCGTAGAGTAGAATGAGCGAAACGAGATAGACGTAAAATCGCGGCAGAAATAGAGGGAACAGCAGAAGAACGATGATGCCTGCACCCAACCCCAAAAGGGTCTTCCTGCTCATACGCACACCATTACCATGTGGACTTGAGGAGCCCGGTAGGCCTGAACAGCAATACGACAACCACTGCGAGATAGGGGAAAATAATACCAAATTGCGGCCATATGAGAATGCCCAGTGACTGTGTGAGGCCAAATATCAAGGCGCCGAGCAGTGCGCCCCAGATGTTCCCCAATCCTCCTATAATAACAATGAGGAATGCCTCTATAATGAGGTTATGGTCCATGCCGAGGGTAACGCTCACCGTAGGCGCCACAAGGACACCCCCAAGCCCGGCAAGGAAACAGCCGATGACAAAGACGATTGCAAAGACCCGGCTTACGTTGATGCCGACAGCGCCTACCATCTCCCTGTCCACTGCCGCCGCCCGTGCTATCTTCCCCATCTTTGTCTTATTCGTCAGAAGCCAGAGGAGTATTGCCACAACGGGACCTGCAATGAGGAGGAAGAGGTTATAAAGGGGGAAGGGAAGGTCTCCGAAGAGGGGCACAAAACCCTGAAAAATATGGGGCACCGGTACCGATTTGTACTCGCCGCCCCATACAAGTTTTACAAGATCGCCAAAAATGAGGGAAAACGCAAAGGTAAGGAGGAGCAGCATGAGGTGCTCCCGTTCGTAGAGGAACTGGAACATCCCCCTTTCCGCAATAAGGCCTATAAGGGCCACAACCAAAGGGGCAATGATGAGGGCCATCCAGAAACCGGCAGAGCCGCCGCCGAACAGCTTCGTCACCGTGAAAGCGGTAAATGCCCCGATCATATAGAGAGAGCCATGTGCCACATTGGGGATCCTGAGGACTCCCAATATGAGGGTCAGGCCCGAGGCCACAATGAAGAGGATGGTGGTGCGGCTCAGGCCCACAAAAACCTGCGACAGAACACCCGCCGGTATTATCGAATAGACGGCGTCCATATATAGAACTCCTGTGAGAAGGTGCTTAGTTGCGGCTCTTGATGACCTCATCACAGGTAGGCATGTAATCTTTTGCCTGGATTGCCTGAATATCGCCTGCCACGAGAAAGTTGTACTTGGGATCTTTCGTCGTTACCCCGAAATACATCGGAAGCTCAAGCTGGTGGTCACACCCCCTGATTGCCAGCGGGCCCACAGGGCTGTCGAGCGACATGCCTTCGAGGGCCTTGATCAGAGTTTCCGTATCAACCTTTCCGGCCTTTTTGTACCCTTCGGCTATGAACCGGGCTGTCATATAGCCGTAAAGGGCGCCGATTCTCGGTTCCCTGTTGTAGGCCTTCTTGAACTCATCGACAAATGCCCTGTTCGACGGGGTATCGGGATAGTAGAAGAAATAGTTGGCCGTTCCGAAGACACCTTCGGGCGCATTTTGTTCCTGGGGTTTCAGAGTGGAAAGCTCGATGGCCGTATGCTGATAGAATGGAATTTTCTGGCTTAAGCCGGTCGCCTTTGCGGCTTTCTGGAAATTGACCATGCCGGAGCCGCCGGTGGCTACGATGATGAAATCAGGCTTGGCCGCAAGAATCTGGGTAATATATGGGGTAAAATCGGCTTCTCCGACCTTCCACCACGATTCTCCAACCTTCTGTACCTGCGGTTTCAGCTTTTTCAGGTTATTCCATAGACTGTCCGCAATGGCGTGGCCGTATTCATAATCGTCGCCGGCGATCCAGAATTTTTCATATGGTTTTTTCGCCAGTGCAACGGCGGCAGCCTTTCCTGCCATAGCGGTATTTTCGTTCATATTGAATATGTACCGGTGTCCTTTTTCGCCTATGATCTTATCGCTTTTCGAAAAGGTCACAAAAAACGGTATCTTCTCTTTTTTCGCGAAATCGGAAACGGCGAGGGCTGTTGCGCTGTTGATCGTACCCATGAGAATGTCAACCTTTTCGTTCAGCACAAGCTCTTTTGCCATGGCGAGGCCGATATCCGGCTTGAACTTCTCGTCGCGGGTAGTGTATTCAATCCTTTTCCCGAGGACGCCGCCCTTAGCATTAATTTCATTGACGGCAAGCTTGAAACCGTCCAGGACATCCATGGTATATGCCGTTGCAGGCCCGGTGTAAGTGTCAACAATGCCAACCTTTATTGTGCTTTGGGCATACGTGAGTGGACATACCATGAACAAACCGACAAAAAACAACAAAGACATGGAAAGTAATACTGATTTTTTCATAAATATACCCCTCTTTTGTGTTGGATGCTGAACACCTTCACGCTTTCGCATTACAGCCTGCGGTCACCCTGTTTACGCTTCACCTATGCGATTACCCGCATGAAGGCAAAACCCGGTTCTGACGGTCGGCTAACTTTGTCAGGCTGGCTTCTCAACAAACTGGATTCGCCAAGCTTTTCCTGGCGCACTAAGACATTGCTTTCGAGGGATCGAAGTATAGGAGGGCTGTTTTTGCTTGTCAAGGGATATCTGATAAATAACCCCTTGACATTCGTTTTTACCCTGTGTTAGGGAGACTCAAAATTCGGAAAAGCAGGAACCGTGAAGATGGGCGCAAGAGTTAAAATGTTGTTCTGGTGGTGGCGGACGATAATCGTCTGCCCTTAGCTCTTCAAAAAGAGGGGTTGTGGGCAGGGTAAACCCCTCTTTCCATGCTCTGAATAATCATACTAGCAAGCCATGGGAAGTTCCCATGGCTTTTTTGTTTTGAGGGGCTTGAAGGATTATTGCGGTCATTGACTTTTGTCATGGTGAGCTTGTCGAACCATGACGCAAACGGTCATCCTTCGACAGGTTCAGGATGACAGGGATTTCCACTAAAAAAGGAGACGGATTATGGAGCAGACGAAGGTTGTTTTGGCGGATCACGAGATCCCGAAGCAGTGGTACAACATCCAGGCGGATTTGCCCAAACCGATGAGTCCCCCCCTCCATCCGGGGACGGGTAAGCCGGTAGGGCCGGAGGATCTGGCGCCGATCTTCCCGATGAACCTCATCGAGCAGGAGGTGAGCCAGCAGCGGTGGATCGACATCCCCGGCGAGGTCCTCGAGAAATACCTGATCTGGCGGCCGAGCCCTCTGTGCCGGGCGCGGAATTTCGAAAAGCTTCTGGATGCCCCCGTGAAGATCTACTACAAGAATGAGAGCCAGAGCCCTGCCGGCTCCCACAAACCGAACACCGCCATTCCGCAGGCCTATTACAACAAGGTCTTTGGCGTGAAACGGATCTCCACCGAAACCGGCGCCGGCCAGTGGGGGAGCGCGCTGGCGATGGCCTGCAAGATGTTCGACCTGGAGTGCAGGGTCTTCATGGTCCGGGTGAGCTACGAGCAGAAGCCCTACCGGCGGATGATGATGAACACCTGGGGCGCCGAGTGCATCCCGAGCCCCAGCGACCGGACCGAGGCGGGGCGCCAGGTCCTGGCCGCGCATCCCGACTCCCCGGGGAGCCTCGGGATCGCGATCAGCGAGGCGGTGGAGGACGCCGTTTCCCGGGAGAATTCCCGTTATGCCCTGGGGAGCGTCCTGAACCATGTTCTGCTGCACCAGACGATCATCGGCCTGGAGGCGCAGAAACAGTTCGAAAAGATCGGGGTCTATCCCGACGTGGTGATCGGCTGCGCCGGCGGTGGGAGCAACTTCGCCGGGATCTCGCTCCCCTTCGTCCGGGACAAGATTCACGGAAAGCAGTTGCGGATCGTCGGCGCCGAACCGGCATCCTGCCCGACGATGACGCGAGGGCCTTTCGCCTATGACTTCGGCGACCTGGCGATGAAGACTCCGCTCCTGCCGATGTACACGCTCGGCCACGACTATGTGCCGGCGCCGATCCACGCCGGGGGGCTCCGCTATCACGGGATGGCGCCGATCGTCAGCCATCTCCTCCGTGAGGGGCTGATCGAGGCGCAGGCCTACGACCAGATCAAGACCTTCGAGGCCGGCGTCCAGTGGGCGCGAACCGAGGGAATCATCCCGGCCCCGGAGACCAACCACGCGATCGCCGCGGTCATCGCGGAGGCCAGGCGCGCGAAGGAAGAGGGGAAGGAGCGGACAATCCTCTTCAATTTCAGCGGCCACGGAATGGTCGATATGGCGGCCTACGACGCCTACCTTTCCGGGAAACTGACACCCCATGAACTACCCGATGAAGAGATCCAGCGGGCGCTGAAAGCGATCGAGGGGTTCCCGAAACCATGATAACGCCGATTCTCAGGCCATTCGTTCCTTTCACAAGGAGATGAATGGCCGGGGATCGGCACGGGTTCTATCGGGCCGCCCCAACCGGGGCGGCCCCCAAACACACCTGTGTAAAACGGCTCTACGCCTTGTTTGGCTCGGCAGGCTTTGTCTCTTCATCCGCCGATTTGCGCCCCGTTTCATCCCGCCGTGTGGTTCCTTCTGAAGGTATGGATGTAGGCTTCTCCATAATTATTTTCTTGCAACCTCCCGACGCATCCATTAGAATTTTCCTCAGGCATCCGTATTGAGACCTTCATTTCGCCGCACAGGGTCTAAGATGTCATTCCGCTTTCCGTAGGTATTCATTCCTGAAATGAGGAAAACATTAACGGCGATCATTTTTGTGCTGCTCATATCCATGTCCCCGGCAGGCGCCGGCTTTGGGGAACTCCGCATGGAAAACAGCCGTTTCGTCATCCGTTACGCCGCGGGGGACGAGGGGCTCGCGGCGGAGCTGGAGCGCGAATCCCTCCGGATCCGGGAGAGGGTTAGCGCCGATATTGGGGTGGATTTTGCTGAAAAGACGGAGATCCGTCTCTGCCCGACGCTGGAAGCCTTCCGGGAGGCCCAGCCGGGTGGGACCAGGATTCCCATCTGGGCCATTGGGGTTGCCTATCCCGCGGAGAACGTCATCGTCCTGCGTTCGCCGCGGGCGGTCAAGGGGAGCCGGATCGATCTCGTCGACGTCTTTGCCCACGAGTTCAGCCACATCGCGCTGGGGCGGGCCCTCGCGGGGGTGACGGTTCCGGTATGGCTGAACGAGGGGCTTGCGATCTACGAGGCGCGAGAGTGGACATTTTCCCGGATATCCGTCCTGACGAGCGCCTCCCTCATGGACCGGCTGATCCCGTTGCGGGTCCTCACCCTGTCGTTTCCCGCGGAGGAGGGACCGGCCGAGCTGGCGTATGCGGAAAGCTTCATGTTCATCTCCTTTTTGATCAACAAGGTGGGGCGGGAGGCCTTCCAGCGGCTGATTCGGGACTACACCCGTTACGGGGATCTGGAGAGGGCGCTCCGGCGTGGGACAGGGATGAGCATCGCCGATCTGGAGGAGCGGTGGCTGGTCTATTTGAAGCTCCGCGTCTCCTGGATCCCGATCATCACGAGTGTTTCGACACTATGGTTCATTGCCGCACTCATCTTCGTTTACGGGTACGCACGGAAAAAGCGGCAGGCGGAACGGCGTATGAAAGAGATGGAGAAGGAAGAGGCGTCCGAAGAATGGTATCCAAACGGCTGACCACGACAGGTCTTATCCTGATCTTTCTCGGGAGACCCTGCTTTCTACGATCTGGACAATATCATTTTTCGTCTGCCGCACGGCCGACGTCGACGGCGACGATGGAATCGGTCTTGCGGAGGCGATCTACGGCCTCCAGCTTCTCTCCGGCCTCCGTGAGTGAGGAGGGTTGGGGTGGATGGATAAAGACGGGGGGTTATTCCACCGGCAAGTATAGTCATCGATAGAACGATCCTCGATTGACTTTCCGATTCAGGGCCGTTATCGTGTCGGAAAGCGGGTTTTCGGCGGGTGAAGAGCCCCTCGGACGAGATTCGTGATGGTCAAAGCGTTGCGGGAATGGAAAAAGGATCGGCAGGCGAAAAGATGAAATTGTACAGGGAGCGGATCATTCGTTGCCCGCGACTCGGCGGGGAAGTGCCGTTTTCCTACTGCGAACGGGAGGCCGGGGATCTGCCCTGCCGGCAGGTTGTTCGCTGCTGGAATGCCGGATTCCCGGTCGAGGAATGCCTGCGCGAGACTTTGACGCCGGAGGTCTGGGATCGCTTCTGCGGCGAGGTTCCGAAAGACCGGATGACGACCCTTCTCGACATCGTCGAGTTGGCCAAGCAGCGTCAGAAAAAACAACGTGAGGCCGGTGAAAAAAGGTTGAATACCGATAGCGATCATTCCGGGGATTGAAGCGTGGACCTTTTTGATCAACAGGATCGGAAGAACGACAACAGGCCGCTGGCGGACCGGATGCGGCCTCGGAGTCTCGACGAGTACGTCGGCCAGGGTCACCTGCTGGGCGCGGACAGCCTCCTGCGGCGGGCCGTTGCGGAAGACCGCCTTTTCTCGGTCATCTTCTGGGGGCCTCCCGGATCCGGGAAGACGACGCTCGCCCGGATTCTGGCCGGCGAGACCAAATCCCACTTCATCGGCTTCTCTGCGGTCCTCTCCGGCGTGAAGGAGATCCGCGCCGTCGTTGATGAGGCCGCCGAGCTGTGGCGGCTCCACCGGCGCCCGACGATCCTCTTCGTGGACGAGATTCACCGCTTCAACAAGTCGCAGCAGGACGCCTTCCTCCCGCATGTCGAGAGCGGCCTGATCACGCTGATCGGGGCCACGACGGAAAATCCCTCTTTCGAGGTTATTTCGCCGCTCCTCTCCCGGATGCGCGTCCTCACCCTCAAGCCTTTCACCGAGGAAGACCTTGCCCGGATCGTCCGGAACGCGCTGGCGGACAGTGAACGGGGGTTCGGCGCCCTCGGCCTCGATATCGAGCCGGAGGCGCTGACCCACATCGTCTGGTCGGCGGATGGGGACGCCCGCGCCGCCCTGAACAGTCTTGAAGCGGCGGTCTCGCTTGCGGACAAGGCAGGGGAGGGCGGCCGCCGGGTCACCCGCGCCTTTGTCGAAGAGGCGATCCAGAAGAAAGCCCTCCAATACGACAAGAGCGGGGAGGAGCATTACAACATCATCTCCGCCCTCCACAAGAGCCTCCGGGGGAGCGATCCCGACGCGGCCCTCTACTGGCTCGGCCGGATGCTGATGGCGGGAGAGGATCCCCTGTATATCGCCCGGCGGCTGATCCGCTTTGCCTCCGAGGATGTCGGGAATGCCGACCCGCGCGCCCTGACCGTGGCCATCGACGCCATGCAGGCCTATCACTTCCTCGGCTCCCCCGAGGGGGAGCTGGCCCTCGCGCAGGCGACGGTCTACCTCGCAACCGCCTCGAAAAGCAACGCCCTCTACGCCGGTTACGGCCAGGTCCGGGCGACGATCGAGAAGACGGGGACCCTCCCCGTTCCGCTCCACATCCGGAACGCCCCGACCCGATTGATGAAGGAGCTGGACTATGGCAAGGGGTACCTCTACGCCCACGATTTTACCGACGCCTATATCCCGCAGGAATACCTGCCGGATGAACTCCGGGGGAAGGGGGGCCGGTTCTACCGGCCGACCGATCGGGGGTATGAGAAGATCATTGGGGAGCGGATCGAACAGTGGCGGCAAATCCGGGAGGCCAATGCCGAAAAGCAGCGGAAATCATGAGGCGTGATTGCCGGAAACGTCATTTCTGCTGAACCACTTGCCCCGCGGTGGGTGAGGGGTGGTGGGCAAGGGGAGGGGAAACTTTCCCGGTGATGGAGATGCTGCGATGTCCGGCATGATTGATACAAAAAAACGGGGGAGGTTCCGAGAACCTCCCCGCATTCAGGAGTTGGAAAACCCGTCGGTTTTCCTTTGGTCGTTTTACTGTCGGCTGATCGTGCCCGCGTTCAGTCAACATCTGCTTTCGGTTGTAGGATAATGCATCTCCCGTGCCAGTAGTTCCGGAAATCTGCAATACATTGAAATAAGATAATATTTCTGTGAATTCTGTTTTGACGCCATCTTCGGGGGGATGGAACGTGCGGCAAGAAACGTCACTGTCTCCGGGCGAGATTCCGTATAAACCGATTGAAAATAAACATTTGCAAGTAGAAACCGGTTGTGATCAGAAATCGACAAAATTGTCGAAATATCCACGGCGGTTCTGTTTCGGGGCCTCTTCACGCCACCCTTCCCGGGAGTGTGATGCAAGAATTCGTTGACTTTTCGGGGGAATGGCCTATGATGGCACCCGTGGATTTCTGATGCGGACTTTAGGACGCCAGCCCGGCCGGTCGACCGATTCGCCGATCGCCTTAACAAACGAAGTCGCCCTGTTTCGATGATGGAAAGGCATTATGAGCCCTGAAGGAAAGATCGTCTGGCAGCAGCGCTCCCTCCGTTTCAATCGCCCCTTCCTCCAGCCGCTGGCCGTCGGTCTCGTCTGCGCGGTATTTATTGCCCTGATCCTGACGATGGGGATCATGGACCTCCAACGGAGCGAACGGACCCTCATCGGTTTCATGGAAGACCAGGGGAAACGGATCATCGGGGTGGTCGAGCGGCTCACCGAAGAGAACCTGAAAACCATGATCCTCGCTTCGCAAAGGACAGAAGGAGGCGTTTCCGCCCCGCTGAGCGAGTTGGTCTTCTCCCCCCAGAAGCTGCTCACCGAAGCCATCGTCGCGATGGGGCGCGAGATCGACAACCAGTGGAAGACGGAGCATTTGAGCGGGACCTATATTCGCCGGTATGCAGAGGAAAAGAACCTCTGGCTCGTGGCCGTCCTCAATGCATGGGGGGATGTGCTCTTCCAGAGCCGGACGCTTTCGGATGATCTCTTCGACGGGAAGGCGTCCGCGAAGGTGAAGGTCCATCCGAAGGGGACCACCGATCTGATCAGCCGCCTCAACCAGTTGAACCGTCTGAAGAAGATCGGTTTTATCGCCCTCAGCCGCAAAGACGAAAGCGGGACGATCATCATCGCATTGGACAAAGAGAGTTTGCGCTACTGGGGGATGCGGGTTTCGGTCGAAAAGGCGATGGAAAAGCTGGGAGAGGGGCAGGGCCTCGTCTATCTTACCGTCCGGGACAAGAAGGGGATGCCCCTCGGCAATGCCGGAAACCTGCCGGAGGAGTTGAAAACAGACAATCCGCTGGTTGCGAAGATCCTCTCCGGGACTATCTCGTTCGAGAGCCGTAAGGTGAACGTCGGCGGCAAAAGCGTTTTTGAAATTGTCGCCCCGCTCCGCCTGAGCGGCGAGATCGCCGGGACGATTCGCCTTGGCCTGGACCGGGGGAACACGGATCAGATTCTCGACGAGAACAAGCGAAACATGTTTATATTTCTCACGTTCATCATCCTGATCGCGTTGCTGTCCATGTGGCTCCTCTACCACGACCAGAACCGTCACCTCGCGGGAATTGTGGAGATGACCCGTCAACTGGAAAAGGCGGAACGGCTCTCCTCTCTCGGGCAGCTTGCCGCCGGCGTTGCCCACGAGATCCGCAATCCGCTGAATGCGATCAGCATGGCAAGCCAGCGACTGAAGCGGGAATATATGCCCGCAGACGAGGAAAAGAAGAAAGAATTCGGCACCCTGGCCGGGGTTATCCGCGACGAGATCCGGAGGCTCAACGGGATCATCGAGGAGTTCCTGACCTTTTCGAAGAGCCGACGCCTCGCGCTCCGCGACTGTCCGGTTCAGGAGGTCCTCCAGAAGATCGTGAATCTGATTTCCGAGGAGGCCGCCGCGAAGGGCATCAGCCTCCGGACGGACTGGGAGAGGGAGCCGGTCGTCATCCCGATGGACATGGACAAGCTCCAGCAGGCCCTGCTCAATTTCGTCAAGAACGCGATGGAGTCGATCAGCGGTGAGGGAGTTGTCACCCTTTCCATCCGGCATGCGGAGAAGGGGCGGGTGAGCATCCGGGTCGCCGACACGGGCTGCGGTATCACAACCGAAGAGGCGGACCGGATCTTCAACCCCGAATACACTACAAAGGAGAAGGGACTGGGGCTCGGTTTGCCGCTGGCTCACGAGATCATCCGCGGTCACGGGGGTGAGATCCGCGTCCTGAGCCGGAAGGGGGAAGGGACGACGTTCGAGATCCTGCTTCCCTCGGAGAGACACGAAGACAAGGGGGCAATAACCTCATGAAGAAGCTCAGCATCCTGGTGGTGGAAGACGGCCGGTCGCAGCGGGAGATGTTGCGGGACTTCCTCCGGAAGGAGGGGCACACCGTCGGCGAGGCCGAAAACGGCGAGCAGGCGGTGCGGTGTGTCCGGGAGGGCCACTACGACCTGCTTCTCCTCGATTACAAGATGCCCGGGATGGACGGGATGCAGGTCCTCCTGGCGGTGAAAGGGATCAATCCCGAGATCGACGTCGTTATCATCACGGCCTTCGGGACGATCGAAACGGCCGTGGATGCGATGAAGGCCGGCGCCCTGGATTACATCACCAAACCCATTGAGTTTGAAGAGCTCCTTCTTCTCGTGGACCGCGTCTCGGAACGACGAACGCTGCTTAAGGAGAACGAGATCCTCCGCGAGCAACTGGGGGAAAAAGGGGTGACGACGGACCGGATCATCTACCGGGGCGAGAAGATGAGCGCGCTGATCAACATGGCCGGTCGGGTGGCAGCGAGCCGCGCCACGGTCCTGCTGCAGGGGGAGAGCGGGACCGGGAAGGAACTCCTTGCCCGGCTGATCCACCAGCTCAGCCCGCGGGCGGCGAGGCGGATCATCGCGGTCAACTGTGGCGCCCTGCACGAAAATTTATTGGAGAGCGAACTGTTCGGCCACGAGAAGGGGGCCTTTACCGGGGCAACGGCGAGGCGAATCGGCCGGTTCGAGGAGGCGGACGGGGGGACGCTCTTCCTCGACGAGATCGGTGAGCTCTCGCCGCAGGTCCAGGTCAAACTCCTCCGTTTCCTTCAGGAGCACGAGTTCCAGCGCCTCGGCGGGAACCAGACGCTACGCACCGATGTCCGGGTGATCAGCGCGACCAACCGGGACCTGGAACAACGGGTGAAGGAGGGGGCCTTCCGGGAGGACCTTTTCTACCGTCTGAACGTCGTTCTGATGTCGATCCCGCCGCTTCGGGAAAGGAAGGAGGACATCCCGATTCTGATCGACCATTTCCTGAAGAAGTACGCGGAGGAGAACGGGAAGGAGATCGCAGGGCTCAGCAGCGAGGCGCAGGACGTCCTCCTCAAGTACGACTACCCCGGGAACGTCCGCGAGCTCGAGAACATCATCGAGCGGGCCGTCGTCATCGCCCGGGAGGCGGTGATCTCTGTCGAGGACCTCCCCTTCCGCGAAAGCATGGAGGAGACCACGGCAGGCCGAAAGGCGGAGGAGGGGCTTCTCCGCGGATCGATCGAGGAACTGGAGAGGAATCTGATCGTCGAGGCGATGGAGAAGGCCGGCGAACACCAGAGCCGCGCCGCCGAGTTCCTCGGGATCAGCGAGCGGATGCTCCGCTACAAGCTCAAGAAGTATGGCCTGAAAGCGGGGTAAGATCGCGTGGCATCGAGATGGCTTTGTGCTGCATGCGCTGCATTGATCCGGTGAGCTTTCATGGGCGGCCCTCCATCGGAGATCATGGCCATACCGTCTATATTTTTCCGCCCATCAGGAGTCCTTTTGTTAGAAGGCTCAGCATGCCCTGCCCTTTTCGATACGGCTCTCCTTTCAGCAGAAGATTTTCAACCTTCAGCTCCAGAAGTTCGTTCGGTTTCATCGTCAGCGGATTCAGGTTCAGGATCACCATGTCGGCCATTTTCCCCGTCTCGAGAGAGCCGCGCTCCTTTTCATCGAAGGTGGTCCAGGCCGCGTTATAGGTGAAAAGCCTCAGGGCTTCCGGAATCGTTAGGGACTGTTCGGGAACATAATGGCTGCAGGCGGCATGGATGCCGGCGATCGGATTCGGCAGCGTGCAGGGAGCGTCGGAGCCGCCGCTCAGAACGATTCCCATATCGGTCATCTTTCTGAACGGAGAGATTCTCTCCGCCCGATTCCCCAGGATGCTGTACAGAAACGCCGGGGGCTCCAGATCCCACATCAGAAAGGCGGGTTGCAGCGGGATCTGGATGCCGAGGTCGGCGCACTTTTGAAGCCCCTCTTCGGTGGGAAGGCAGGCGTGGATGATCCCGTGGCGGTGATCCTGCCGGGGGAAATCCTTCAGGGCGGCCTCGATCGCCATGACCGCCTGGTCGAAGGCCGCATCGCCGATCGCGTGCATCTCGATCTGCAACCCCTCGCGGTTGGCCCGCTTCGCGAATTGAATCACCTCTTCATCGCTGTGGAAGAGGATGCCGCGATTTTGGGGACGGTTGGCGTAAGGCTGTCTCAGCGCCGCATCCTCGCTGCCGAAGCAGCCGTCCAAGGCCGTCGCGAAGCACCCCCCCACCCGGGGAAGCTTTCTCTTTCGGATCTTGTCGAGATTCATGGTCTGGAAGAAGAGTCGGGTTTGAAAACCGCTGTCGAGTCCCTTTCCGAGGATCGTCTCCAGGGTCACATCCAGATCGAGCGGAAAACCGACGCCGGATACGGTGTGCATCATTCCGATCCCCTTGTCCGCCATGTCGTCGACGGCCCGAAGCATGTTCCGGAGGGTCCGTGGCAGGGAGACCTTTTTGGTGATGAAATCGGTGGTTGCAAAAAAGGCCTCCTGGTTCATCTCCCCCGTGTTTTCATGCCAGCCCCGCAATGATTTCACTTTATCCGGCAGCATCGCTATCATTTTGCTGTTCAGGATGCAGGCGTGGCCGTCATATTTGACGATGAAGATCGCCCTGTCCGGACAGGCCTGATCGAGCTCGTCCCTGGATACCAGCCTCTTTTCCTTGACGGAGTGGGTGGACGCCCCGAACCCCATGATGATCTTGTCGTTGTTTTCCGTTGTGAACTTTTGGATATGCCCGCACATCTCAGGCAGACTCCGCGCATGGCGTACATCAAGACCCGCGTTGAACAAGGCGTAGGATGCAAAGTGCAGGTGCGTGTCTCCGAAGCAGGGAAGAAGAGCCCTCTCACCCAGAACCTCCTGGGTGGCGCCTTGATACGCCGCGGGGAGCTCATTTCCCAGATGAAGAATCCGCCCTTTGTCTTCCACAAGATATCGGTAAGCATGATTTTCCCGATCACAGGAGATGATCGCGCCTTCATAGGTTTTCATCGTGGTTGTTCTCCGATCAGCACCCCAGGCGCTTCTTCATTGTCGAAAGCCTTATGAAATGTTCCTTCTCTTCGTCGATGATCCTTTCGATTGCGTCCCGCTGACCTGTCGGCAGCAGTTCCCGCATCTCCCGGTAATAGTGAATTGAATCCATCTCCCGCTGGATGGCGAAATCGAAGGCGGATGCCTCGTCCCGGAGCTTCGCCAGTTCGGCGGCAAACGCCTTCGCCGTAAAGACGAGGCGGTTGTCCACGTAGCTGTGGAGGTAGGCGGCATATTCCCCGTCGTATCCCTCCGGGGGGGTGTTCCGGTCCATCCCGGCCAGGATCTTTGCGAACGTCTCCTGATGTTTTACCTCCTGGGCGGCCAGCAGTTGGAAGAGGGTCTTGACCTCTTCCTTTGCGGTCAGTTGCACGGCGTAGCGGTAGAAATTCGCGCCATTTTCTTCGACCCGGACCGCCACTTCCACAATGTCGTTTGCATCAAAGACAGCCATGTTCTACCTCCTTAAGTTCATAGGATCCCGCCACGGAATACCCCATACTTCGTATGGAAATCGATTGTTTCACAGCCACTTCTTCCTTCTGAAGAAGATCATCATGAAAACGGCGACAACGATCATCACGCCCCAGAGGGCGAAGTATCCCCACCGCCATTCCAGTTCCGGCATATATTTGAAATTCATCCCATAAACACCGGCGAGGAAGGTCAGTGGCATGAAGACGGTCGCGATGATGGTGAGCACCTTCATGATCTCGTTCATCCGGTTGCTGATGGAGGAGAGGTAGATGTCCAGCATTCCGGAAAGCATGTCCCGGTAGGTCTCGATCGTGTCGATCACCTGGACGGCATGGTCGTAGACGTCGCGGAAGTAGATGGCCGACGGCTCGCGCATGAGCGGCGAGTCGGACCGGCCGAGGCCGCCGATCATCTCCCTGAGGGGCCAAACCGATTTACGAAGGAAGATGATCTCCCGCTTGAGGGCCTGGATGGCTCGGAGGGTCTCGGGCGACGGGCGGCCGATCAGAGCCTCTTCCACATTTTCGATCTTCTCTCCGAATTTGTCCAGGATGACGAAGTAGCTGTCGACGATCGTATCGAGCAGCGCATGGGCAAGGTAGTCGACCCCGGCCTTTCGCAGGCGGCCCTTTTCGTTGCGGATCCTCTCCCGGACGGGATCAAGGAGGCTTCCCTCCTTCTCCTGAAGGGAGATCAGCCAGTTGCGGCCGAAGACGATGCTGACCTGTTCGGGAATAAGGTCGCCGCCTTCCGCCTCATGAAAGAATTTGAGCACGATGTAAAGATAATCGCCGTGGTCCTCGCTCTTCGGCCGTTGTTCCGTGTTCAAAATATCTTCGAGGATGAGCGGGTGGAGGCCGAAAACGGTTCCCATCTGTTCGAGGAGGCCAATGTTCTGGAGGCCGTCGATGTGGATCCAGACGACGTCCGCCCCGTCCGGAGGGGGCAGGAGCCCTTCCAGCGTATCGATCTCCCGTTGATGAAAGTGGGATTCGCCGTATTCGCAGAGGGTGATCTTCGCCTTCTCCGCATGTCTCTCCCCGATGTGGACCAGCGCGCCGGGCGGGAGACCGGCCTTGGCGGATCTTTTCTTTGTGGTTCCGGGCATGTTCCTTTTCCTCCAAGATCGAACGGAAATTTCGGGATGGGGACAAATGGATGCAAAAGCGGCGCTGCAGGAATGAATGTAGCCCATCGCTTCCGGAAATTCAATGAAAAAGTCGGCCGTGAAGGAGCGCGCCGGACGCGATTTTCTCTTGACAAAAGTTTCGGAATTGCGGACGTAAACGGCAGATCTTAAGATTCCCTTTCCCCGGAGGCTACATGAGATACATTCTTGCGGCGACCGAAGACCAGGCTGCAACGGAGATCATCCGCGCTGCCTTCCGCCGGCCTTTCCATGTGGATGCGGCGGCCACCGTCCGGGACTGCCGGGAATTCCTGCGGAAGCGGAGGTACGAATTCAGCTTCATCGATCTCGACCTTCTCGGCGGACTCGGGGAGGTCCGGGGGGATTCCGGCGCGGCCTTCCGTGGGGTAAGGCAGCTCTTTCCCACGGTCGAGGTTGTCGTCATGACCCCGCCGGAGAGGGCGGGGGAGGCGGTCGAAGCGGTGAAGGCCGGTGCGGCCAACTACGTGACCTATCCGCTGAACGCCGAGGAGATCCGGTATGTGACGGAGAGCGTCCATGAGGGCATCCGGGCGCAGTCGGAGCTCGACTACCTGCGGGACCGCTTCTGGCAGTCCGACTCCCTGGATGTCGTTCAGACCCGGAACCAAGCCATGCGGGCCGTCTTCGACCAGGTCCGCCTCGTAGCGCCCACGAAGAGCACCGTTCTGCTGACCGGGGAGACGGGGACGGGGAAGGGGGTTCTGGCGAAACTCATCCACCGCCACAGCAATCGGCGGGTGGTGCAGTTCATCGGTATCCACTGCGGCGCCATCCCCGACACCCTTCTCGAAAGCGAGCTCTTCGGTCACGAGAAGGGGGCATTTACCGGCGCCATACGCCGGAAACTGGGCAAATTCGAACTGGCCAACCGGGGAACGATTTTTCTCGACGAAATCGGCACGATCACCCCTTCCGCGCAGATCAAGCTCCTCCAGGTCCTTCAGGACCGGACCTTTCAGCGGGTCGGCGGGGAGACCCTCATCGAGGCAGACGTACGGATCATCGCCGCCTCCAACAGGGATCTCGGGCAGATGGTGGAGCAGGGGCTCTTCCGGAACGACCTCTACTACCGGCTGAACGTATTTCCCATTGAGATCCCGCCTCTCCGGGAACGACGGGAGGACATCCCCCAGCTCACGGAGATCTTCCTCCGGCAGATGAACCGGTTCAACCACCGGGGGATTCACTACGTCCATCCGCTGGTGATGGAGGCGTTTCAGCGCTACCCCTGGCCAGGCAACATCCGCGAACTGGAGAACCTGGTGGAGCGGGCCTGCATTCTGGAAAGCTCTTCCATCCTGACCCCGACGAGCTTCCCGGCGGAGCTCTTCACCGGTGCTCCTTCTGCATTGCCGGCGCCCGCCGTGAGAACCGGCCTCACGCTGGCGGAGACGCGCGCGCTTGCCGTCACGGAGGCGGAGAAAAGCTATCTCCAGGAGCTCCTTGCCCGGACCGGGGGGAGGATCAACCGGACGGCGGAGTCGGCCGGCGTCACGGTCCGCCAGATCAGCAAACTCATGCGTAAATACAATATCCGAAAAGAGACGTTCCGCTGAAATTCAGCGCCGGGACGGCGTGGGTTCCTGCAGTGTCTTGACGACGACCCGGACGATCGGCACTTTCCCCCCGGCGAACTGGATATCCGGAGGATAACGCAGAGATGGCGCGAAGGCCTTCTGGACGTCCAGTTGCGCCAGATCGACCGGCTCGGTCAGGATCCGGATCCGCTTGCCGCGGAGCCGTCGGGGGATGAGGATTCGCACCTCCGCCGGGGTGGCGATGATCTTCTGAACCGCAAGACCTTGCGGCGGGTTGTTTTCCGTCAGAACCTCGATGGGGACGGTCATGGAGATGAGGCGCGAGGTGATGACCGTGATCCGTTCGGGGCTGATCCCGGCAACCGCAAGGTTGGAGGGGGTCTTCACCATGTTGCGCGTGAGCGTGACATCCTGCCTGCCGGGAGGGAGCTGCGCCAGGTCGAGAGAAATCTTGAGACTCTCCGGATGCAGGAGTTGAAAGGCCTGGGCGTGTCCCATGAGCATGACCTTTGCCTCCGTGGCCTTCGGTTCCTCCAGAACCCATTCCGCCGGGGCGTTCCGGTATTCAATGGGGACCATGAAATCCCGCTGGATCATTTCCCGCTGGTAGCCGAAAACGACCCAGAGAATGCAGGCCAGCACAATGGCAATCACCTTTTCCCGCTGGTTTTCCTTCAGCCAGCGGAGGATCGGTCCCGGTTTGGCGAGCGGCGCCCGTTTGGCGAAGAAGGCCTCCAATTCGATGTGGAGGGCCGAGGCGTTGGTGATCTCCTGGATCCTCTCTCCTTTGGCGAGCGAGATCGTTCCGCGTTCCTCGGAGACCACGATGCAGATCGCGTCGGAACGCTCCGAAAGGCCGAGGGCCGCCGTGTGGCGAAGGCCCAGATTGCCGTGCTGGGCGGCATTGGCCGACAGCGGAAGATGGCAGCCGAAACGCATGACCCGGTTTCCGTCCACGAGGACGGCGCCGTCGTGACCGATCGAATGGGGATCGAAGATGCTCTCCAGAAGGGGCTGGCTGAGGATGCCGTCGAGGTTGCTTCCCCCCGTCAGGTGGCGATCCAGTGGGTCGTGCCCCTGGAGGACAATCAGGGCGCCGACTTTTTTGCGCGCAAGGTCAGCGGCGGTCTGGGCGAGAACCTCCGCGCCTTCGTTGAACGCGGCAACGGCAAAAAACCGTTTCCGGAAACTCCCCAGCAGGGCCAGGCGTTCAAAGAAACGCCGGAGGTCCTCCTGAAAGATGACGACGAGGACAAACAGCAGAATCGCGAAGAATGCCTGGAGGACGACGGTGGTCAGGTAGAGCTGGAAGAAGCGGGCGAGCATATAGACGACGCCCAGCAAGGTGATGCCCAGGAATACGAAACGGGACGCCCGATCCTTAAACCAGATCAGCAGCGCCGAGATCATGATCGAGATGATGGCGATGTCCAGGATGTCCTGAATCCGGAAGGCGTTGAGCATCGTCAAGGTATTTTCGATCATGGGGGAAACCCATCTTTCCGCCCGCCGGGAAGGGGGCCGGTCTGTTTGCAGGAAGCGGTTGAGAAAGCCGGACGATCTTTTTTAACATATAAACAAAAGCTTTGCGGTGTGTCAAGAAGATATCTGATTTCAAGACATTTCAATAGGACCGGTCAACCTCTTTTCCATCCTCGTCGCGGGAAATAGGACGGCTTCGTAAAAAGGCCGTAGGCAAGGCGCGCGCGGTTCGACAGGCTCACCGTGGGCACTGAGCCTGCCCTGAGCTTGTCGAAGGGAGGGATG
>Ga0209638_1000881_pt1 | contig 19686 bp, 19 predicted proteins | sample BarGraNGADG00211_FD_184490 | JGI IMG/M metagenome (GOLD analysis project Ga0209638, IMG submission 184490) | Arctic peat soil microbial communities from Barrow, Alaska - Barrow Graham LP Ref core NGADG0002-211 (SPAdes) (version 2) | ecosystem: Environmental > Terrestrial > Soil > Wetlands > Peat...
ACCTGCCGCGAGCGCAGGGCCGCGTCGTGTTCGACCACGTGGACTTCAGCTACGGCAGCGGGGACGAAGTACTCACCGACATCTGCATCAACGCCGAGCCGGGCCAGATCGTGGCACTGGTCGGGCGCAGCGGCGCGGGCAAGACCAGCATCGTGAACCTCATACCACGCTTCTACGACCCCAGCGCGGGGCGCATTCTCATCGACGGGTTCGACGTCAAATACGTCAAGCAGCAGTCGCTGCGGAGCCAGATCGCTATGGTCCTGCAGGACACGTTCCTGTTCAACGGCACTGTGAAGGAGAACATCCGCTACGGCAGGCTTGAGGCGACCGATGAGGAGATAGTCGAGGCCGCCAACGCCGCCAACGCCGCGGAGTTCATCGACGAGATGACATCCGGCTACGATACCGAGATCGGCGAGCGCGGAGTAAAGCTCTCGGGCGGCCAGAAGCAGCGGCTCGCGATCGCCCGCGCGATACTGGCCGACCCGCGCATCCTCATCCTCGATGAGGCCACCAGTTCCGTCGATTCCGAGAGCGAGTATCTCATTCACCGCGCAATGGATACGCTCATGGAGGGCCGGACCACCTTCGTCATCGCGCACAGACTATCGACAGTCAAGGACGCCAACCAGATCATCACCCTCGACAAAGGCCGCGTGGCCGAGGTCGGCGACCACAAGACCCTGGTCGACAACGACGGCGTCTACGCGCAGATGTACGAGATGCAGTTCAGGCTGGACGAGGAGATAGGGTAGTTGCGAGTGAGGGAGAGAGTCGGTTTGCCTCGACGGAGTGGTATAATAGATGTAGGCGGAAGGGGTACTGATATGAAGACATTATCCGTTACCAAGCGAAGCATTCTGGGCAAGCTGGTCGATGAAGCTTCGCTTGAACACGAGCCCATCTACATACTAGGCAAGGCAAGATCAGGCGTCCTTCTGAGCGAAGACGATTGGCGTTCGATACAGGAGACCTTGTATCTGCTCTCAGTCCCAGGCATGCGTGAGTCAATCCTGGAAGGGATGCGGACACCTCTAGAGGAGTGCTCCGAGGACCCGGGTTGGTGAGCAGTTGGCGGCTTGTGTTTACCAAACAGGCCCAGAAAGACGCCCAGAAGATCGCTTCGTCCGGCCTGAAGCAGCAAGCAGAGAACCTCTTGTCGATCCTTGCGGTGGACCCCTTCCAGACACCCCCTGTCTTCGAGAAGCTCGCTGGGGACCTCAAAGGCGCATACTCGCGACGCATCAGCATTAAGCACCGCCTTGTGTATGAAGTGCATGAGGATGAGAGGGCCGTCAAGATACTGAGAATGTGGACGCACTACGAGTAGGCCGTTGGCCGTTGCGAGTTATGAGCCTCCAGGAGCAATACCCGGAGGCTCGATTACTGTGCCTCGTGAGTCAGGCAGACCCGCTAGTACACCAACTTTTTGACCAGCCACCTGCGGCCGATTTTCGTGAAGATCACCTGGATAGCGCCGGTGTGGCCGTCGGCGTAGGACATGGCTATGTTCACAGTGGCCTCGTTCGGAACCCCTAGTGTGTAGATGGGCTTACCCACGGTGCCCTGGCCTTGCTTTGTGTTCAACTCATCGTAGATGTAGTCCGATAGCGCTTGCGTATCGGTGATTCCAGTCTGCATGTTGGAGGTGAACTCGGGCGAGTGGAACTGATTTGCTCTGTTGTAGTCGCGCTGCGCCATCGCATCGAACCACTCCTGCGCGATGACATCGGGCGGAGTGACGCGCAGGCATTGAGCAACCAGAAGCACGATGATCATCAGCACAGCGGCCGCAGCGACATACTTCATGCTGCGCGTTATCTCAAACGGCTGCTTCTCTTCGACGTCGAAGTTCCCGCCCGCGATCGTGCGTGTCCCGCACTTGATGCAGACCTTTTGTTCACTGCGCAATTCGGCTCCGCACTTATGGCAGTTCACTCGCATCTCCTCTGATGGTCTATTCGCGCCTTCCGGCCTGATACCTGGAGTTGTTGTTGGAGACATAAGATCCCTCTAATCTCACACCTCCAAGCCCGCATTATTCACGAGGTGAATAATGCTCCCTGAGCCCCGGATTATGCGGTTCCTGCATAATCCGAGCGAGCAACCTTCCCGGAGGCATGATTTTATGTTCTCTCTATGACACTTGCGCCGTCTTCCGCTGTACAGACGTAGAGTGACGGGGCAAGTTTCGTCTTCCTCTCGTATTCTACGGACACCACCTGCAAGAAACGTTCCACTGACTCGTCGCGTACAAGGCTTACCGCGCATCCGCCGAATCCCGCGCCCGCCATACGGCCCGAAAGCGCTCCCGGCGCCGCCCGTGTGACCTCTACCATCGCTTCCAACTCTGGGCAGCTCACTTCGTAAAGGTCCCGCGCCGAGTCATGCGATGCGTTCATCAGCTTCCCGAACTCAACGAAGTCGCCCGCCTGCAGCACATCGCGGCTTTCGACGACGCGCTCGTCTTCTCTGACCACATGCTCCACCCGCTTGGCCACGACCTCGGGCAACTGCGCCTTGTGCTTTTCGTACATCTCCGAAGTCACGTCACGTAGCGCCCTGACCTCGGGATACCACTGCGCGAAGAGCCTTGCGCCCTCCTCGCACTGGCTGCGGCGCGTGTCATACTCGCTGCCGACAAGCCCCCGGCGCTTCATCGTGTCGCACACGACTATCTTGACCTTACTCGTATCAAGCGGCAGGAGTTCGTACTCCAGAGTCCTGCAGTCCAGGAACAGCGCCGCGTCCTTCTTGCCTAGACGCGAGATAAACTGGTCCATTATTCCCGTATTGACGCCGACGAACTTGTTCTCCGCCCTCTGGCCTACGAGCGCCAAATCCGGCCCGCTCATTTGAAAACCCACCAGCGTCTGGAGCAGGAAACCCACCGCCATCTCTATTGCAGCAGAGCTCGAAAGCCCGGAGCCGATCGGCACATTTCCGTGGAGCACGATATTCGCTCCCTTCAGTTTGACGTTCGCTTCCTGCAAAAAGTGTATAACTCCGCGAACATAGTTGCTCCACGTATTGACGTTGTCATACTCGATGGCGTCCAAGGCGAACTCCACGAGGGTCTCGAAGTTGCCGGAGTAGACCGCGATCTTGTTGTCATCGCGCAACCTTCCGCCCGCCAGCACATCCACGCTCACCGCCACAGGCAGCACGAAACCATCGTTATAGTCCGTGTGGCACCCCATCAGATCGACCCGCCCGGGTCCTTTGACAATCACTTCCGGCAAACAGCCGAACAACTCGTTGAAGTCTTCCTTAATTCGCTTTATCCGATCAGGCATTATCCTCTGCTTTCCCGAGACGACGACCTAAGCGACGCGCGAATCCCGCGAGTCAGTTCGGCCAGCGCCTTTGTCCTCTCTTTGTTAGCTGCTTCGAAACGGCGGATCAGGATATGCCCGTAGGCGCGATACAGCCACTGACGCCCTCTTGACTCCAACTCCCACTTCGCTCTGTGCCATCTGCCCAGGAGCAGGTTCCAGTTGAGCTTCCCGAGGAACTTCACGAAATCCAGCCCGACGAGCATTCTGATGCACTCGATCACGCTGTAGAACCGTTTCATTGCCCGGAATGTCTCGCGCTGCAGGTCGTAAGGACTCATCCTCTGGGGCTGATACACGACGTGGTGCCCATCATAGAGCTGCCAGTCCCGCGTGAGCAGCCTGTCCTGCCGTTCCAAGTCATGATAGTAGGTAGTACCGGGCAGTGGTGTCAAGACCATAAACTGAACCGTGTCGATTCTGTGCTTCAATGCGAAGCTTGCGGTCTCGCGGATTGAGCGCACATTGTCGCTTTCCGCGCCTGCGACGAACATGCCGTGGACGAGAATATCATGCTCATGGAAAACCCGAACCGCATCGGCCATTTCCTCAACCGTCTGGTGCTTGTTGAACTCCTTCAAGGTCTCCTGGCTGGCCGATTCAAAACCCACATACACGAGCCAGCAATGGGCTTTCTTGAACAGCTCCATGAGTTCGCGGTCGCGCGTCACTTCGGCCCTCACCTGCGCGGACCATGGCCGATTGATTCCCTTCGAGATCATCATCTCCAGCAGCGCCTTTGTTCGATTTCGGTTGCCCGCGAAGTTGTCGTCGTAGAAGAACACCGTTCCCTGGCCGGTCTGCTGCAACTCCTCGATCACGCTTTCCGGGCTGCGGTGCCTGCAGGCGCGGCCGAACATAGCCGTGACGCTGCAGAAGCTGCAATCGTAGGGGCATCCGCGCGAGGTGATGACGGGGTTGATACTGACTTTCTCGCGGCCTCGGATCAGCGAAAGGTCGGGGAACGGCAGCGCGTCCAGGTCGGTCACGAGGCCCCTGTCGGGGTTGTGGTGGACCTGCCCCCCACTCTTGTAGGACAGGCCGAGTATGGCCTCGAATCCTGAGCCGGATTCAATAGCATCGATCAGCTCCGGCAGTGTGTATTCCCCTTCACCGCGGACGCAGAAGTCAGCGTACTCCAGCGCCTCATCCGGCATGAACGTGACGTGAGGCCCGCCAAGAACTACGGGAATCCCCGCCTGGCTTGCTCGCTGAGCGATCCGATACGCCTCGGGAACGGTCGAGGTCGTTGTGGAGATCCCGACCAGATCAGCCGACAAGACCTCGGAGAAATCAATCGGCTGGAAGTCCTGGACGTGGATCGAGACCTCGATGCCTCTGCGCTTGAGAATCGCCCCGAGGATCGGCAGGCCGAGCCTTGGAAGTGCGCATCGGCTGTAGATGTGATAGCCCGGCGGCTGAGGTTCGATAAGCGCGACTTTGGTGATTCTTGGCAATGCAAGTATCCTTTCTCATTCGCCCTATCGCCCCAGTATGACGCCCAGTCACTCAGTAATTCGTAATTCGTAACTCGTAATTCGTAACTGCTCCGTGGTTCGCGGTGCGGCCTCGCGCAGTTCCGCGGCTTTTTCCTCAGCGACGGTGTCGTTGATGAATGAGCCCGCGCCGCTTTCGCATCCTGCAAGATACTTCAGCTTTACCTTCGTCCGATGGGGCGGATGAAACTCTATATGGTAGTGATAATACCCATAATCGCGCCCATCCATAGGCGCCTGGTGCATAATCATCATATATGGTTGAGATGTGTCCCAGAGGTTGTCGTATTTCAGCAGCACAGCCTTGAGGATTACCGCCAGGTCCTCGCGCTCGCTATCGTCGAAGCTGAGCATCGTCTGGTGGTGCTTTCGCGAGAATATGTAGACCTCGTAGGGGTATCGCGCGAAGAACGGGATCATTGCAACAAACGAATCATTCTCGGCGATGATCCTGCGGCCGTCCCGCTGTTCCTCGTCTATCACGTCGCAGAAGAGGCAGTTGCCGGTGCGATCCTTGTGCTTGAGCGCGGAGTCCAGTTCCCGCTGGATTTTGGGCGGAATGAACGGGAACGCGTAGATTTGCCCGTGAGGGTGAGTGAGGGTGACCCCAATATCCTTGCCCTTGTTCTCGAAGATCAGAACGTAATCGACGAAGTCCTTGGAGCCGAGCTCCCGGAACCGATCCGTCCATACGTCGATGAGGTTCTCCATCTCCTCCAGGCTTGCATCCGTCAGCGTTCCGCCGTGGCGCGAGCTATAGCAGACTACCTCGCAGATGCCATCAGCCGGGCGGACTTTGTAGAGGTCGCTTCCTTCAACAGCCGGCTGCGGCGCAGGGTGCTGAAGCGAGGGGAACTTGTTCTCGAAGGTAACGATCTCGTACTCGCCGGAGGGAATCTCGGTCGGGAACGCGCCCGGTTGGGTGGGGCAGAGCGGGCAGTAGTCATCCGGCGGAAGGAACGTTCTGTCCTGCCTGTGGGTCGCGGTTATGACCCATTCTTCGAGTATCGGGTGCCATCTGAGCTCGGACATTACTTGGCGCCCCCACAGCATTTTCCGTCGCAGCACTTTGCAGGAGCATTACCAGCCTGCTTCGGCGTTTCCTTGGACTCGAATGCGTAGTAGATCAGGTATCGCCCGTCTTCGAGCACGATCTTCTTCTTTGTCATCGCCATCAGTCATCGACCTCTCAGAATGTCTTCAACGGCCGCGAGCTGCTCCGGGGTGTTTACGCCAAGCAGCTCATTCGGGTCGCATTCGACTGCCGACACAGTCAATTCTTGCTCGACCGCGACCCGCACCATGTCCGTCAGGTTGTATTCATGGGCGTCATTTAGCACCATTTTCTCGATGTTTCCGAACAGCCAGGGCGCGTTAAAGCAATAAGCGCCGCCGTTTACTTCCTTAATGGCCCGTTGCGGCTCGTTTGCGCACTTCTCTTCCACAATGCCTCGTATCGCTCCGTCTGAGTCGCGCATAATCCTGCCATATCCGAACGGATCATCGAGCGCCGCCGATGCAAGCGTCACCGCCGCGCCGGTCGTCATGTGCTCTTCCACGAGTTCGCGCACGGTCTCAGCCGCAAACAGCGGGCTATCGCCGCACATCACGACGAGCGAGCCCTCGTAGCTCTGGTAGGTCTCCCTTGCGCACTTGGCCGCGTGCCCTGATCCGTGCTGCTCGTGCTGAACGGCATACTCCACCCCGGGGCCGACCGCGTGACGCACTTCATTTGCGCCGTAGCCTACGACGAGAGTGATTCCGTCAACACCCGCGCCGTTGAGCACGTCCAGCACGTAGTCGATAATCGGCCTGCCGAGCGCGTGGCGTAGGACTTTGGGGTGCAGATGGCCGTGCTCGCTGGGGAACCGAGTTCCTCTACCGCCCGCGAGCACCAGCCCGGCGAATCGGCGTTCTTTGCGCAAGTGTGTGCCCAAACCTAAGCCACCCTAGCCCTGCAGTGCTACATTCTCGAAAGCAGCGCGCGGACAACTTCGCCGTCCGGCTTGACCTCGCGGATGTCAACCGCGCCGCCGGTCTCGGAAACGATGACGTAGTTGCCGTTCTTGAGCTTGTAGAACCGGCTGTCGCGCAGGAAATCTCGCCATCCTTTGTCGCCTGCGGATTCCTTCTTGCTCGTGTCGAAGACGGTCTTCGTCTTGCCCGTGATCGGGTCGAACTCATAGCCGCCGTTGTAGGTCGTGAAGGCGATGCTCTTCGGAGCCGCAGGCCATTTACTCAGATCGACGCCGCTCGGCTGAACGACGAGCTTCGCCGCCGCAGAGTCATAGACGACGTTCTTGAGGTTATCCTGGTCTTTTTCCCGGACCTTGCAGACCATCAGGATTCCGGCGGCGGACGGCCAGATTTCCTCGATCCTTCCCGGCAGCTCGCCGAGGTCGAAGGCTTTCTTGGCCGTGCCGGTCTTGGTATCGGCGAGGTAGAAAGACTTCCCGTCTTTAGCGGCAGGGTCGGAGAGCGCGAACACAAATGAGCTTCCGTCAGCGGCGACGCCGGTTCCGGAATCGAGCGTCGCGCCATTCGGCAGGTCGAAGCTTACTTCCTTGCCGACCATCTTGCCAGACTCTGAAAGAACGGCCATCTTCAGGCTCTCGTCGGTTTCTTCCAGCAGAGCTGCGAACTTGTCCGAACCGACCGGCCAAATGAGAACGCCCTGTAAGGTCATCTTGAGTGGCACGGTTCGCTTCTTCTCACCATTCCGTCCGTCAATGTAGACCACTTGAACCGAGTTTGAGGGCCCGACGCAAAGAGCGCGCAGCGTGTACTCATCGGCCCAACTCAGATACGACACCCAGGTGTCTTTGTCCAGGTCGGTACTCTTAGCCGAAAAACCATTGAAGTCGATGACGTGTATCGCGGATTGTCCGGGATTATCGCCGACTTTCTCGCTCCAGGCACCGGCCCACATGGTTCCGGCCTGGTTAGTGGCCTGGGCTGTCATCTTGCCGCGGACTGATATGCTCTTCCACGTCGGGAACGTGCCGATGGGACCGGGGAGTTGGGGCGCGGGCGGACTGACGATCCGGTAGACGACCGCAAGCGCGATTATCGCGATAAGTGCGTAGAGTGGTAGTTTACTTCCCTTCATATACAATACCTTTCGGGTGACGATGTGCTGTGGGTGTGCGCAATGATTATCCCACCAATCACCCCCTGAGGTCAATCAGCAGGACTTCGCAAGAGAGGATCGCTCTTGCTGATTGGCCCAGCGACCGGAGCATCCTGAGCCCGTCGAAGGGCGCTCCGGGCGCGGTCGATGAGCCACCGAGTGCTTCGACGCAGCTCAGCATGCTGCCATCAGTGCTCCCCTGGATCAGAACGTCACTACGTCAGGTTTCTTCTCCTCGGCTGTTTCCTGCTTGAAGCCTGGTTTGTTCAAGAGGCGGAACATGACTTTCTTATAGGCCTCAACACCCGGCTGGTCGAACGGGTTTACGCCGAGCATCAGCCCGCTTACCCCGCACGCGATCTCGAAGAAGTAGAGCAGCGCGCCCAGCGAATACGCGTCCAGCTTCTTCATGAGGATCGTCATGTTCGGCACGCCGCCATCCCTGTGAGCGGCTGCGGTGGCTTCGTAGGCCTTCTGATTGACGTAGCTGACTTCCTTGCCCGCGAGGTAGTTGAGCTCGTCGGAGTCACTATCCCACCTCGGGACCTTGACCGAGGGCTCGCCCCCTTCCACGATCAGGAATGTCTCGGCGAGGATGCGCCTGCCCTGCTGGATATACTGGCCCATCGAGTGCAGGTCGGTCGTAAAGTCCACCGACGCCGGGAACAAGCCCATGTTCTCTTTGCCCTCGCTCTCGCCGAAGAGCTGCTTCCACCATTCCGCCACGAAGTGCAGCCGGGGCTCGAAGGAGGCCAGAAGCTCGATTGAGAAGCCCTGCGCATAGAGAATCCCGCGCGCAATCGCGTAGAACATCGCCGGGTTTGCCATGGGGTCTGTTCTCTTGCATATCTCCGCGCAGTCGCTCGCGCCGGCGATCAGCGCATCGATATCGACCCCCGCGTAGGCAATCGGCAGCAGTCCCACGGCAGAAAGCACCGAGAAGCGTCCTCCGATGTCGTCGGGAACCACGAACCTGTCGTAACCCTCGGTCTCCGCAAGCTGCAGCAGCGCGCCCTTGTTTGCGTCCGTGGTAGCAACTATGCGGCTCTTTGCGTCTTTTCCGACGATGTCCTTCATAACCCGGAACGCAAGCGCAGGCTCGGTGGTCGTGCCGGACTTGGAGATAACGTTGATTGCAACTTCCTTACCCGCTAGCTGCTCCCGCAGGCGCGTCATATAGTGTGCGGAGATGTTGTGTCCGGCGTAGACGACCTTGCCCGGATCGTCGGCCAGGGCCTCGATCACGGCCCGCGCGCCCAGATACGACCCGCCGATTCCTATCGCCAGCAGCACATCCGATTCGTCTTTGAGCCGCTTCACGGACGCCTTCAGCCGGACCAACTCCTCTTTGGAGAGAATTCCTCCCGGTTCCAGCCAACCTGTGTACTTACAGCCCTGGCAAGCGCCCGACCGAAGCTCGGAAGCAGCCAGCTCGGCTATCTTCTGCCTGTTCGCGACCATATCTCTGGTCACATCAGGCTCAAGGTTCATAATGTCCAGCGCGATTGGTAGTCTGTCGAAATGGGACAACTTTTCCCTCCGTCTTGTGGTTGAGGGTCTAGGGTTGAGAGTTGAGGGAACGAACGGCGCAGGTTCTTTCTCCAAACCCTGAACTCTAGACTAGCTCTTGCAACCGGTTAAGCATTGTCAACCGATCGTAATATTGTATCATTTCGTGTTGGCCGGCGTCGCATGGTAGGTATATACCCCCCATGACCACTGGCTCGTTCACGGCGCGCAATCCGCCAGCCGGACACCAAGGTCAGCGGCTCATCGCCCATTTCACAGGAAACACGCGCATCGGGCGCTGGTCTTGAGCCATGCCGACGATCACGCCCTCGTCATTGATGTCCGTCGCTCTGCAGATGAATTCGAATACCGGCGGGTCAATGCTGGTCATGGGCTCTGGTGAGGGCAGCTGAAGCGCTCTTCCGTTGGGGCTCCAGACGATCGGATACAGGAAGTCGTTGCCGAGCACCTGGCCCCTGTTGTTGATCGCTACTATCTCGACTTCGTATTCGGGCATTGCGAGGTGCGTGACTTTGCCTCGGACGCCTATCGTTGCTGCCGCAGAGCAATTCCGCGACCAGGCGCTGAACGGCGATCCTACTACTACGGTGCCTGCGTCATTTAGCGCCAGGGCCGCAGCTGGGTTGTAGTCCGTCGGCGGCGGGAACGTGCGGGCTACGCTTCCGTCTGAGTTCCAGATGATGATCTTAACGACGGCGTACTCATGGTCAAACCCAACCCCTGCCACCTGTCCCAGGCCGTTGATCGCCCCTGCCTCGGTTCCGCCCTCGCAATCGGCCGGCACGTCCAGTATCTTTATGTCGCCGTCTCCGTCCCAGACGGCTGCTTTCGGATCCGCGTATGCTCCGTCGGGATAGCACCGCAAGGCGCATACGCCGGAGCTGTTCACCGCCAGCACCTCGGGAAATAGCTCGGCCGGAGGAGTTGCCACCGCTCCAGTGAGCAAGTTCACCAGTTGCCCGTTGCTATCGATGTAGTAGGGCATCTTGTGTGGTCCGCTAGGAGGATGGACACTGTACGTGTCGACAGGAATCCCGAGTTCGTGTGGCAAGCTGGTCGACGAGTCCCACTGGCAGAAAGCGTATCCGTCGGGTGCCGCTGCATTTGCAGTACTGCCAATGATTCCGCCGGTGCTGTCGACGAACAGCGCGTCGGAGTTCCCAGGGTTTGTCTCCGGGAGCACAACCACACTATAGCTGAGTGTAGTGCCTCCAGTCCCACCCCCACCACCGCAACCTGATACGAGAACCGCGAGTCCCAAAGCCAACAAAGCTACGCCGCGAATGCCCAGTCCCATTACTCCTCCAGTCGAGTAGTAAAGCCGGTCGAGGTAGGAGAGGGTGTTGTAATTGGCCTGTTCAGTCATGTTACATCTCCTGGGCTTGTCAGGGGCTCGGTGTCCACTCCAGGGCGACCCTGCCAATGGAGTTCTGGGAGTCCGCCTGACCCACTACCACCCCGTCGTCGTTTATGTCCCGTACCATGCACATTGTCGGATACGGCAGGGGCAGTTCGATCATGCTGCCGTCGGGATTCCAGACGACAGGTTGCCCGCTGCCGCCGTTGCCGGCGACCTGCCCGAGGGCGTTGATGGCCTGCACGCTGACTCCGAACGGACTCTGAGGATCTATGAGGTGGGTGACGCCGCCGGTGGGCGACACGAGATCAAACCGCGTTGGCCCAATCTGCGGGGAGCCCACGACTATGTATCCGTTATCGCTGATCAGCAGCCCTTCAGCGCCGACTGAAACTTGCTCCGGCGTGAGTGGTGTTTCGTCCAAGACCGATCCGTCGGCGTTCCATACCACGGCATGCGGGGGGACTGCGAAGTTGATGCTCCAGGCTTTGCCGGTGATCTGTCCCGAGTTGTTGATGGCGTTCGCCACCGCGCAGTCGCAGCCGGGAGGAAGTGTCAGTTGCGTTGGCTCACCCATGGCTGACCACATCACCGGCAGCGCGGGGTTAACTAAGGATGCGTCCTGGTAGCAGGTGCCAACGCTGACGCCTGCGTCGTTGACGTCGGATGGCACGGAGAATGTCGTCCCCGGCAGGTTCAAAAGTGTCACTGTCGCCCCGGTCAACAGATCGACAACCCCAGCCGCGCTCTGTCCGATGTAAACTATCCGATCCTGGTTGCTAATGCGCTGGCGGAAGCCGATGGTTTGCGCGCGCAGAGTGATAGAGGTGAACGCTTCGCCGGGGATATTGAGCAGCGTGGGACGATTGTCGCCCGGCAGCCACGAACACAGGCTGCTGGATCCATCGTCGGAATGCACTATACCGATCACCCTGCCACTGTTATCGACGAACCACGCCTCGGAAGACGACTGGGTCTTCGCCGTCTGGAGCAGCGATACACTATAGGTATTGGGGTTGATGGCGCTGCCGCCGCCACCACTGCCGCAACCGGACAGCAATGCTGCTAATCCCAGAACTACCAATCCAACGCCGCGCATATTCAACCCCCAATGACTCCGGCCGAGACTGTCTAGCGCATTGTACTACATGCTGGGCTTGCTAGCTAGAGCAGGAACCTGAACATGTGCATCTTCAGCGTGATTCCCAGCAGGCTCCATACCGCGCCCATCAGCAGGTCCCCCAGGACGAGTCCCATAAAGAACGGCAGTGCTATGCGGTAGAGCCGCAGCCCCCCGTACCGCATGATGATGAGCTTCAGGAGCCAGCCCACAAGCACGGATGTGGAATACCACGTAGCGTTCCAGGGGCTAAGCGACAGCGCATACCCCGCCGGATGCAGCGGGCACCATGGGAAACGCAGCCTCAGCGCCATCAGTCCGAACGTGACGAGCCCGCCGGTCACCATTGCCCCGATACCCGGCACATTCGGCCGGGCGGGATTCATGCCCCAACCCGCGAGCCTGTCGTAGAACCACCAGCACTGGGCCTGCTCGCCGTAGACCGCCGCGCCGTACTTGTAGGAGAAGTAGTAGTGCGCCCATGCGGAGGCGACTGTTCCTACGACGATCGCCAGCACAATCCCCAATAGAAGCCTACGCGCGGACAAGCCCCTACGGAACAACATCACGAAGCCCTCGAGCATGCTTGGCATCGGGTGGGCTCGGTAAGCCCTGTTGAGCGAGTTCGCGAGCATCATCACCGTCAGCACAGGCATTCCGAGCGGCGAGGAGCCTGCGACCGTGGTCATCATCAGCACCGGATCGCTGAGGAAGTCATGGGATGGCGGGCCAAGCTCCGCCCTGATTCGAGCAATGCCGATGCCTATGGCGAAGACGAGGGCCAGGTAGATCACACTTACGAGCGGAGGAACTCCGACCATCCGCGCCAATGTGATCAGCACCAGCGAGCCTCCCACGAGCCCCATCACCGCCGTACGTGGAGCGAGCACGTCTGTTTCCGTCGGCTTATCGCCATTGAGCGCCCGCCTCCACTGCTCCTTCAGCGCGAACCGGCTTGCCCAGAGAGCTACGATCACCAAGCCGATCCATGCCCCCGCCGACTGCTCGATTGGATAGGGGAACCTGGAGTTGGCGGTGAAGCCGAAGACATCGCCTGCGACGCGGCTGAGCTTGGTGACCACGTAGAAGAACCAGATCGAAAACGACAAGTCCAGCGGTATGAAGAACGACATTCCTATCGCGAACGGGAACACCGCCACCGGAGTGTAGCCTATAGCCGACCATGGCCGCGTTGTCACCATCGTGCCGAGGTCCAGGAACGATCCGCCTGAGCCCGGCAGGCTTGGGTAGAGCAGGTGTAGGCCGTTCATGAGGTTCATCCCCGCCGCGATAGCCAACCCGACCCACATGAGCCGGTTCTTGAACAAAGCCCCGCCCTCCTCCAGCATCGCCATGGGCAGCTGAATGTTGGGGTAAGCGAGCCTTTCCTGCCGCGTCCACCGATCGGTCAGCAGGGCCAGTATGCACAGCATCATCAGGGTCATGATCGTGATGATCAATGTCCAGAGAAACACCGGCACGAGCCAGATCGATATGTGCTCCCAGGTGTAGAGTGTCGAGTGGCCGACGAAGTAATCCGTCAAGAGCGCCTTGTTCTGTACCGTGAGCGCGCGGGGCATGTAGGGTTGGAACCTGGCCCAGTTGTTGCCGGTGGAGGCGAACCACGCGGGGAAGGCGATCATTGGCCAGAGGATCTGGGTGGAGTCGTGGCCCGCCATCGCGCTGCCGATGGTGAGCAGGACGTAAAGAACGATCATCTCTGATGTCGTGAAGGCCAGCTTGGGGATATACCTGCGCATCAGCGAGTTGATCGCCAGCAGGACGACCATGCAGAAGATAACGTTGTAGAAGAGGGAGATAATCGTCGCGAAGCTCTGGCTTGAGTCGTAACCCGATGTGCCCCAGTTCGCGAACAACCAGAAGGCATTGGCGATAATAAGCGGTACCGAGAGCACGATAACTCGCGCCCGCACGCCCTGCGGTCTTGCCGGCGCAGCCTGCGCGCCCGGCTTATCCACTAGTGCGGTATGCTCGTCACTCTTGTGCTCTGCCCCTGTCACCTGACCCCCTCGAAAATGCCAGGCATTTTCGTTCCTTCGTGCAACGACCTCCAACAACATGCCCGGCGGCTGTTTACGCTGAACCTAATCGCATAGCTAGCAGCCAATGTGCCACACACTGCTTCGACGGTGAGCGCTGGTTTTCCTCGTTTGGGGCTGGGCGCGTTTTTCGAGGCGATGGGGCGTTCTATGGTGTGTGATCAGGCTCAACCAACACGTACTCCTGCATGATCACGATAGCTATCTCAACTTGTGCCTCTATCTCCGGGTCGGCCTCGACACGAACGGTCACGACGGGATCGTTGGATTCTGCAGCGATTTCGAGGGTGAGGGTGTTCAGGCCTGCGAACTCGTACCTGTAGAGGTCGCTCTTCTTGTCGTCACAGTCCTTGAGCCCAAAGCGGAGGGCCGTCGAGTCGGCTTCGTCGAAGCTGTAGCCCACAAACGATGCGCAGGTACGCAGGAACGGCAGGTAGTTCTCTCTCATTATCCAGTTGCAGACCAACTCACTCCTCCGCCCGGTTGTAGAGGTTCATCGCAGCCTCGATGCCTTCCTCGAGGATCATATCGAGCGCGGCGGCGGCTTGGGCGAGGGTGACGTCCATGATCGCGCGGTCCTTGCGGTTGAAGCGTGAGAGGACGTGATCGATGGCTTCGCCGCTCCGGCCGATCCCGATCCGTATCCGAGGGAAGTCCTCCGAATGCAAGTGCGAGATGATGGATTTCATCCCCTTATGGCCGCCCGAGGAGCCGCGCATGCGTATGCGAATCTTGCCGAGCGGCAAGTCGAGGTCGTCGTAGATCACGAGGATATCGTCCGGGCCGAGGTTATGCTTCCTCGCGATCCCTCCAACCGCCTGCCCGCTCTCGTTCATAAATGTCTGCGGCTTTACGAGCAGAATCTGCTCACCGCAGAGATCGAAGCTGCCGACAAGCGCCCGGCTCTGGCGGCCGAGGATCCTCACATGTCTCTGCTTTGCCAGCAAATCGAGTATATCGAACCCTACATTATGCCGAGTATGCGCGTATTCCCTGCCCGGATTCCCCAGGCCGACTATCATCCTCACGACTGGCCCTTCCAAACCTTACTGAATATCTCGCTGACACTGCACTCGTTGTGCGTTCGGCGGATGGCATCCGCTAGCAAGCCCGCGACCGACACAATCACTATCTTGCCGTTGCGTTCCTGCTCCGGCAGTGGGATCGTGTCGGTTATGATCACCTGCTTGATGGGCGAGGCAATGAGCCTTGCGGGCGCGCCGCCGGAAAGAACCCCGTGCGTGCAGGCGGCGTAGACCTCAGCCGCGCCGCGCTCGATTATAGCCTCCGCACCGCGGATGATCGATCCACCCGTGTCGATCATGTCGTCGAACATAATCGCGGTCTTGCCCGCCACATCGCCAATGATCTCCGTCACCTCGGCCTTATTCGGCTCAGGGCGCCTCTTGACGATGATCGCAATCGGCGTCCCCAGCACCTCCGCAAGCGCCCTCGCGCGCGTCACGCCACCAACATCGGGCGAAACGACCACGGCGTTGTCGATTGGAATGTGCGCTTTGACGTATTCGGCGATGATCGGCCCCGCGTATAAGTGATCGACGGGCAGATCGAAGAAGCCGACGATCTGGCCCGCGTGCAGGTCCATGGTCAGCAACCGATTGGCCCCGGCGGTGGCCAGGAGATTGGCGACGAGTTTCGCGGTCACCGGCTCACGAGGCTTAACTTTCTTGTCCTGCCGAGCGTAGCAGTAGTATGGCATGACCACGGTCAGCCGCCGCGCTGAGGCCCTACGGAACGCATCGATGATAATGAGCAGTTCCATCAGGTGCTCGTTCACGGGCGCGGGACAGCTCTGCACTACGTACACGTCATCGCCCCGCACGCTCTGGTTGATCTGCAGGTGGACCTCGCCGTCGGAGAAACGCGTTATCACCATATCTCCGACTTCCACGCCCAGCCGCTCCGCGATATTCCGCGTAAGCTCCGGGCTCCCCGTGCCCGAGAACAGCTTCAGATCATCCATTTGGAAACCCTCCCTGCAATGGTGGCTTCGAGCCCCGCAAGGTACTACCCGTTCGGGGTGCAATCTGTTCTAAGCAGCACCCGCTCCACCGCGCACTATTATAGCAGAATCTTGCCGGCTGTATGCTTGAGGATGAGGCTCTTGAGATCAGGCTGGTGTTGCCTTGGCGACTGCCGTGACCGCGGCGTGGGGTGTTTCAAGGAGTTCGCTTTCAGCACGTGTGTAGATATCGGCCATGCCGATTGCATGCTCGGCTACGTAGGCCCGCAGTTCCGGAGGACCGAGCACCTCAGCCTCTTTGCCGAAGCCGAGTATCCATATCGCGATCTCTTCAATGCCTGAGACGGTGGCCTGGAAGATCACGCTGCCGTCAACCTGGGTATGAATCCGCTGGGTTGGGTGCCGCCTGGTCTCGGCGACCATCACGGAGACCTTAGGCGAGAACCGCACGCGCACGGTGACGGGTTCTCCACCACCCCACGCTTCCCAACTGGACTTGAAGTAGTCCTCAGCCGAGAACCCTTGCGACGGCTCGAACGCTTCTCCTGTCTCGGCGATTTCGCGGAACCTCACGAGCCTAAACTGCACGACCCGGCCATGGTCGAGGCAGTGGGCGAGCAGGTACCAACTGTGCCTGCGAAAAACCAGCGCGTAGGGGTCGATTGTGTAGTCTTTGACCTCGTTGCTCTTCTGCGATCGGTAGACGACGCTCAGGCGCCGTCTCCGGGCGATTGCGTCTTCGAGCATGGCTGATGTGCCAGAGTCGGCCACGCCTTCCGGCGCGGTAAGCTGGACCGAGTAGCCGCTTCCGATATCGCCGGCAGCCGCCAGCCGTTCCGGGGAAGAAGCCTCCCTTATCTTCAGCCAGGCCGACTGCGCCTGATCCCTCATCCGCGAGCCGTTCTCGAAAGGAGCGGACTTGAGGCTCATGCGCAGTGCGACTAGTTCCTCGGCGGTCAGGCTCATCTGCGAATGTCCGTTACCGGCAAGGTGATACCCGCCTTCGCGGCAGTAGACAGTCGCGCCCACATCCACGGAAAGCTCGCTAAGCCAGCGGTAGATCGTGCGCTCGGACCGGCCGGGGCTGGACGCAAGCTCACCCACTGTTATGCCCGGGCGGCTGCGGAGGCGATCGATCATTTCTATCAGCAGTGCTGTCTTCGTCATTGACCAACCAGTTCACACCAACTCTATGCGTGCGTGCTACAATACTCTACTGTTCGCCACCGATGCCCTTCTAATCCTCCACGCAGCGTGGATTGCAGGGAGGATTAATGCGGAACAAGAACGAACATTCAACGTGGTTTATAGATACATGATCTTAAAGGAGACAGTTAGCTATGCATAAGATAGCAGTCATCGGCGGCGACGGAACCGGTCCAGAAGTCGTGCGAGAAGGCCTGAAAGTACTGGAGGCCGCGAGCCAGAAGACCGGGTTCAAGTACGAGACCGTGGACTACGATTGGGGTGGGGATCGATACCTGCGCACGGGCGAGGTTCTGCCGGAGTCGGCGGTTGACGAGATGAAGAAGTACGACGCCATCTACTTGGGTGCCATCGGGCATCCCGATGTGAAGCCGGGGATTCTGGAAAAGGGGATTCTGCTTGGGCTCCGATTCGGGTTGGATCAGTATATCAACCTGCGCCCGGTGAAGCTCTACCCTGGTGTAGAGACGCCGTTGAAGGACAAGGGTCCGGAGGACATCGACTACGTGGTCGTCCGCGAGAACACCGAAGGCTTGTATGTGGGCGCGGGTGGGGTGCTTAAAAAAGGCACTGCGGACGAGGTCGCCATCCAAGAGTCGATCAATACCCGCAAGGGAGTCGAACGGTGCATCCGCTACGCGTTCGAGTTCTGCCGCAAGCGCAACCGCGACAAGAAGCTCACGCTGTGCGGGAAGACAAACGTTCTCACATTCGCTTGGGACCTCTGGGAGAGAGCCTTCTACGAAGTGGCAAAGGAATACCCGGACATCAAACCGGACTACGCGCACGTGGACGCGACCACCATGTGGATGGTCAAGAATCCGGAGTGGTTCGATTGCATAGTCACGGACAACATGTTCGGCGATATTATCACCGACCTCGGCGCTATGACTCAGGGCGGGATGGGAATCGCGGCCGGCGGCAACATCAACCCGCAGGGCGTTTCGATGTTCGAGCCAATCGGCGGTTCAGCGCCGAAGTATACCGGCATGAACGTCATCAACCCGCTCGCCGCCATCGGCGCGCTGCAGATGCTGCTTGACACTCTGGGCGAGACAAAGGCTGCCGATCTTGTGGACAAGGCCATTGCCTATGTCACGGGCAGCAAGATGAAGAGCATGAGCGCCGGTAAGATGGGCTATTCCACGACTGAAGTGGGCGATATGGTCGCGCAGTTCGTGGCGGACGCTTAAGGCGTTTTCGTTGCGGCCGGGTCGCGCTGGCCCGGCCGCCATTTTGGCTTTGCGTATGGCTGTCACGAACGGCAAATCATATCGCATCCAACGCCTGGCTCGGGCAGCCTGAGTTGCGCTTCTACCCAGTTTAGGGAATTCCACCCGACGCAACGCTATCTTTCGACTTTCCACTCTCCCGCTGGTATAATTGATTCCGCGATGCCTATTTTCGGGATTGAGGAAGAAGTATTCATCACCGAGCCGGAGCGACCCACGCTGCGGTCGTTCTACTACCTGTCCAAGCTGCTTGCCAAGGACCCCTCGTTCTACTACACGCATTCCGCGCACAACTTCGCGCGCGGCGCGGACGTCAAACAGGGTGTGATGAGCGGGGTGGAGATAAGCACCGCCATGAGCGATGACGTCGAGGCCCTTGTCGATGACCTCGCAAAGCGGCGAGCCGATCTGGCGAGCGTGACCTCGGGGCTGATAGTCCCGATGGGGCATCTGCTCCAATACGACGCCCCAACCAACACCTGCGCGATCCACGTTCATATAAGCGGGGTCGAGGACAAACTCCGGCTCTACGGCAACCTGATCCACTTCCTGCCGGTGCTGCCGGTATTCACCATAAACTCGCCGATGGCGGCCTTGAGGTACTTCGGACAATCTTACCGAATGGCAAAGTCGTGGGCGATCGGGGCGATCAAACCGGACTGGAAGATACGATTTCAGGATATTATTCTCTCCAAGCGGCTTGGGACAGTGGAGCTTCGCTTGTTCGACCCGTGCTGGGACCTCGGCAGAATTCGATGGCTCCTGCGCGCTGTCAAAGCAATTGCGGAGCTGGATACGACCCTGGAGCCCGGCATTGACCGCTACAACTCGTTGAGGGATAATATCTGTCGCAACGGGCTTATCGATGAAGCTGCCGGCCTCGTGGAGGAACTGAGGTCGCTGGTGGATTTCCCGATGGAGCTTCTGGAGCACACGGCTTCGGACGAGCTGAAAGCGATGTATGATAGCGAGGGGCTCGTCGGCGCCTACAGCGCGCTCGATAACGGCTACAGAAACGGTAAGTTCGAGCCACAAAAAGTGTCTGCTAAGCAGCAATCGGGAACGGCGGCGGGGCTGGTCGGATTCGTCGGCTATTTCGTGCCCAGGCTGCCTTATTACGCCTGGAAGGGCTTGGTCGAGTAAGTTATGATATACGCCATCATATTGGCTGCGATAGTGGTCTTATGGCTGGGCGCGCTTGCGTTCCTGCGGCTGGTCTGGTTCTTCCGGGAC
>Ga0209638_1000882_pt1 | contig 19682 bp, 17 predicted proteins | sample BarGraNGADG00211_FD_184490 | JGI IMG/M metagenome (GOLD analysis project Ga0209638, IMG submission 184490) | Arctic peat soil microbial communities from Barrow, Alaska - Barrow Graham LP Ref core NGADG0002-211 (SPAdes) (version 2) | ecosystem: Environmental > Terrestrial > Soil > Wetlands > Peat...
CGACCACGCACGTCTGGATGCAGATACAGAACGGGCTCGCTGGCCAGGCGAGCCCGTTCCTTACTACAACCACTCAGTCCTGCGTACGACTCCCCTCGCGTCCTACGCCGCCTTCGCGGTGGGTTCGGGGATACTGACCGGCACCGTCGCCGGCGATGAAGCGATCGTCATTGCCGCTACCGGCGCTGTTGCAACGAACGTCGGTGTCGTCAGGATGCCGGTGCTCGTCACGCCTACCATCGTGATCCGCTTGGCATTTCTCCACTCGACGAGCTTCGCCGGGTTGGTCCTGAGCGCCTTCGTCAGCGCCGCATCGAGGATCTGGACGAACCGCGTGCCAAGGCTCAAACTCACGGCCAGTTGCTCCGTCGCACTGACCCGGCCTGCACGCGCGGCACCTCGTCCGTCGACGCTCGCCTTCAATGCCGCCGCCGCGTCCTGGAGCTGCTTGACGAAGTCGGACGGCAATGCATGCTCGACGAGCACCGTCTCATACGTCGAGGCTTGCGTGATGAAGGCGTTGGCCGCCTTCAGCAGTCCCTCGACCTGCACCTTCGACGACGGCATCCGCAACACGCTGATGCCGGGCACCGTCGTCTTGAGCGCCTGCGCCACCTGCGTCACTGACCGCATTTCCTGACGCAGGTGTTTGCGAAGCCCCGGTTCATCGGTGGCCTCGAGTGTGAGCTGCGAGCCGTTGACGGACTGCTGTGCGGCGGCAGTCGTCGCGACGCTCACGATCGTGTTCAACGCATCGACCTGCCGAGTGATCGGTGTCCATGCGTCGGGCGATCCCACGGGGGGCGGTATCAGCCCCGGGTTCGCGGCGCACCATGCCTGCACGCGCCGCTGGGATTGCAGAACCCGCTGTTGACGTAAATCCATGAAACGACTCCGTTGGAGAATGGTTGTGCTACCGATGACTGCGGTCCTTCCGGACCCATCGAAAACGCGGACCATCTACCATCCCGGCGCGTGGTCAGTTACGCCGGAAGGAGCGAGGTGCGAGACGCGTGAGAAGGACTAGGACGATTCAGCGCGGTGCGGAGCAAAGCCGCTGGGTGAGCCCTGCCTCTCCAAGGAGGCCATCAACGCCCGCAGGCGTAGGCTATTCACAATGCGCGTACTGACCGGTCCAATCTCCCGAATTTGACATGGTGCGCTCGACTTCTTTGCCGGTTGTCTCTCCGGGCTTTCTGGCGCCGAGGGTGCTCGTGTCCGACGCCAGTTCCTGTTTCCGCCACCGTCGTGCATGCAGCCGCCGGACAGTGCGCACTGTCCGAGGACGGCGGGTCTTGGGTGCTCTCGGTGGTTCGCCTTTGGCGAACGACGCACATGGGTGCGCCAGATTACCCAATGAGCACGTACGGAGGGGGGTGGGGGCGAGTTTCAACAAGTTCCCAGATATTTCTGACTGAGCTTGGGGGGTGGAGGTGTCACGATGGGAAAGCAAGTCAGAAAGCGGCGGGTGTTCAGCCGCGAGTTCGCGGTGAAGGCGGCAAGGACCGGGTGACAATTCTTCCGGGCGTGGCGCGCGTGGCGCTCGAGCGGCAGGTGGAGCGCGTGCGCGCCCTGCACGCGCAGGATCTGCGCGATGGCGCGGGACGAGTGGCGTTGCCCACGGCCCTGGATCGGAAAGCGCCGGCGTGGGCATCCGACCTGGCGTGGCAGTGGGTCTTTCCGGCGACGCGGAGATATCGGGACCCAGCGACGGGCGAGGAGCGTCGGCGTCATCTCCACGAGACGGCGGTGCAGCGCGCGATGCAGCGTGCCGTGCGCGAGGCCGGGATCGCGAAGCGCGCGACCTGCCATACGCTACGGCACTCGTTCGCGACCCACCTGTTGGAAGATGGCTACGACATCCGGACGTTACAGGAACTGTTAGGCCATACGGACGTGAGCACGACGATGATCTACACGCACGTGCTGAACCGCGGGGGGTTGGGGGTGCGGAGTCCTGCGGACCGGCTGCGAGGCGAGTAGCAGGTATTGCGGCGTGTCTTGCGGGGTATGATGGGGGAGGGATAGGATGCTGTGCAGGTGAATAGAGAGTTGGGTCGCTTAATATGAATGTGTTTTTGCCTCGTAGGACGCACCGTCTCATTGCGAGCGCATCACTCCTCGCAGCCCTAGCGTGCGCGCGCAAGGCTGACCCTGCACTCGATCCGATGCACGCACCCGCCACATGCGATACCACGCCAATGAAGGCACTTGGGCGGGTCGTTGAAATTCCGGGCGTGCATCGCCGCGAGGAATTCGCGGTACTAACTGGGGCAGTCTCGCAGCGCGAGACCGGTGATGCGCTCGAAGGTGCCGTGGTAGATCTTAGAGCTGTTGACGATACGGCACATTCGGCGCGGATCTGGCGCTCCACGAATTCGAAAGGTGGCTTTAGCTTCGATAGCTTAGCACCAAGAGCCTATAAACTCCGCGTAAGACGCCTCGGAGAAGTCGCTGATACCGCTACGATCCGGCCTAGTGCGGGTCAGATTGACACTCTTAGGCTGCGAATGAGTGCCTATCGCTGCTTTGGATATTGAGCATGCATCGCTGCGCCTAACCCGCGCTAAGACCGGAGGCCAGCCCAGTCATAACTTCTATGCGGACAACGCGCGTCCTTGCCCGTTGAAGCGGCCCGCACTACATTGTCTTACATGAAGACCATGAGCGTAACCATTCGGCTCGACGCCAGGTTGCAGCGCGAACTCACTCGCCTGAGCCGCCAGCTCGGCCGCAGTCGCAGCGACTTCATCCGCGACGCGCTACGGCGTCAGCTGGCCCTGGTGCGGTTCGAACAAGCCCGGCGGGGGCTCCTCCCGTTGGCGGAAGCCAAGGGCATTCTTACCGACGAGGACGTCTTCGCGATCGTGTCGTGAAGGTGTTCCTCGACACCAATGTTCTCGTCAGTGCTTTCATGGCGCACGGACTCTGCGCGGATCTGTTCCGGTATCTTCTCGCCGAGCATGAGGTGCTGACCGGGGAGGTGAACGTGGTGGAGTTGCTGCGCGTCCTGAAGGAACGTTTCGACGCCGCGCCGGACCAGGTCGCATCGGTTGAGGCTCTGCTCCGCGATCAGACGATCATCGCCAAGCCGCGCACGCCCTCGCCGGTTCGCGTTCGAGATCGGGATGACGAGTGGGTCCTGGCGTCAGCGATCGCGGGAGCGGCGGAGATGCTCGTGACCGGAGACAAGGATCTGCTCACGGTGGCGGCCCAATCACCGATAACGATTCTGGCACCGCGCGACGCATGGAAGCGCCTGCGCGGCGATCTCGGGACCGCATAACCCGCGGTCGAGGGACTGCTGAAGGCGGCTAACGCCTTCGTCACGCAAGCCTCGACGTATGAGACGGTCTTGGTCGAGCATGCGCTGCCGTCTGACTTCCTCGAGCAACTCGAGGCCGCGACATCGGCGTTGCAGGAGAGCATCGACGGACGAGGTGCCGCGCGGGCGGGCCAGGTGAGGGCGACGAAGCAACTGGCCGTGAGTCTGAGTCTTGGAACGCAGTTCGTCCAGATCCTCGATGCGGCGCTGACGAAGGCGCTCAGGACCGACCCGGCGAAGCTTGCCGAGTGGGATAATGTCAAACGCATTACGATCAAGGGCGTGCCGAACACCGGCTTCATCACAACACTGGCGTTTGTGACGCCAGTGGCGGCGGTGACGCCGATCGCTTCACCGCCGGCGACGCAGCCGGGTAGTCTCCCCGCACCGAACGCGAAGGCAGCGTAGCGTCGCGGGAGCAGATGTAGGGCAGTGTGGTTAATGACGTCGAGGTCCATGCAATGGACGGCTCGCGGGACATTTCTGGATGCGAGAACGGCGTCAGGTACCAACCGTCTCGAGAGCTCGCCCGACTGCTCAACGGTCTCACCGTCATGCCCCGCTCGACATCGAGCATGACGATTACCTGGTTGTCCGTCACGCCATAGCGCGCGTTGCCTTCGGGTGATCCGGAAACAGGGGAAACGAAGACTTGCGGGTCGTTTGGGACATCGCGTTAACGTAGCGGGCGAGGTTGGTACTCGAAGCGCGCCTGGAAGAACCGCAGCAGTTCCGGCTCGTACGTGAAGCGCAGTCCCTGCACCTGCCCACGCTGCGCAAATACCTCGACCACGCTCTCGGCCACCACGTCCATGTGCGCCTGCGTGTACACGCGACGCGGGATCGTGAGGCGTACGAGCTCGAGGGCCGGATACCGGTTCTCCCCGGTCTTTGGATCGCGGCCCGCCGACACGGCGCCGCGCTCCATCGCGCGCACCCCCGATTCGAGGTAGAGCGCGGCGGCGAGTGCCTGCGCGGGAAACTGCTCGCGCGGGAGATGCGACAATATCACCTTCGCATCGAGGAAAACGGCGTGGCCCCCGACAGGGCGCACCACCGGCACTCCGGCATCGATCAGCTTCTGCCCGAGGTAGTGCACCTGCCCGATGCGGCTCCGTATGTAGTCTTCCTCCACCGACTCGCCAATGCCGATCGCCATCGCCTCCATGTCGCGGCCCGCGAGCCCACCGTACGTATGCAGCCCCTCGTACACGACCACGAGCCCGCGCGCCTTCTCGGCTAGCTTCTCATCGCGGAGTCCCAGCCAGCCGCCGATGTTCACCAGCGAGTCCTTCTTGCCGGACATCGTGGCGCCGTCGGCACACTCGCACATCAGCTTGAGGATCGCCGCCACAGTGTGATGCTGCATGCCGGGTTCGCGCTGCTGGATGAACCAGGCGTTCTCGACGGCGCGCGTAGCGTCGAGGATCACGCGAATGCCACGGGCGTGGCAGTAGTCGGCGACGCGGCGGAGGTTGGAGAGCTGCACCGGCTGGCCACCGGCAAGGTTTACCGTGACCGCGACCGAGATGTACGGCACCCGCTCGGCGCCGACCTCGCGCACCAGCGCGTCGAGCTTGTCGAGGTCCACGTCGCCCTTGAACGGGTGCTCCGACGCCGGGTCGTGCGCCTCGTCGATGATGACGTCATGGAACGTCGCGCCGGCGAGCTCCTGGTGCACGCGCGTCGTCGTGAAGTACATGTTGCCGGGCACGTGGTCCCCCGGCGTGATGAGGATCTTCGAGAGAATGTTCTCGGCGCCGCGCCCCTGGTGTGTGGGGATCAGATGAGGGAAGCCGTAAAACTCCTGCACCGCGCTCTCGAGCGCGTAGAAGTTCCGCGACCCGGCGTAGGCCTCGTCGCCCATCATCATGCCCGCCCACTGCCGGTCCGACATCGCGTTGGTGCCGGAGTCGGTGAGGAGGTCGATGTACACGTCCGCGGAGCGGAGGAGAAAGGTGTTGTAGCCGGCCTCGCGGATGTGCTCTTCGCGATCGGCGGCGGTGGTCATCCGGATCGGCTCGACGACCTTGATCTTCCAGGGCTCGGCCCAGCTGCGGTGCTGCGTCACGGTGGTTGTCCTCTATGGTTGCGGCTGCCCGCGGCTAGCGGGGCAGCGGTTCGAATTTCGCGGTGAAGTGCCTGAGCATCGCCGGCTGTTCCACGATCCGCACGCCGCGAATGTCCTTCGCGATGGTGTTCACGTGCAGCAGCACCTCCGCAACGTAGTCCATGTGGCTCTGGGTATAGACGCGGCGCGGAAAGGCGAGACGCACGAGCTCCAGGTCGGCGGCGCGCTCGCTGCCGTCGGGCTGCTGCCCGAACATCACCGAACCGATCTCGCACGCGCGGATGCCCCCCTCGACGTACAGCGCGACGGAGAGCGCCCATCCCGGGAACTGGTGCGACGGGATGTGCGGGAGCCAACTCCTGGCGTCGAGGTAGAGCGCATGGCCACCCGCGGGGCGCACGATGGGAATCCCGGCAGCGATCATCTTCTCGGCGAGGTACTCCACCGAACGGATGCGGTACTGCAGGTAGTCGGGATCGAGGGCCTCGTACAGCCCCACCGCGATTGCCTCGAGGTCGTAGCCGGCGAGCCCGCCGTAGGTGGGAAATCCCTCGGTGAGGATGAGGGAGTTGCGGCAGGTGAGGGCGAGGGCGTCGTCGTTCATCGCGAGAAATCCGCCGATGTTCGCCATCCCGTCCTTCTTCGCGCTCATCGTGCAGCCGTCGGCGAGACCGAACATCTCCTGTGCGATCTCCAGCGGCGACTTGCCGGCGTACCCCGGCTCGCGGGTCTTGATGAACCACGCGTTCTCGGCGAAGCGACAGGCGTCGATGAAGAAAGGCACGCCGTGCGCGCGGCAGAGGGCCGAGGTGCGGCGGATGTTCTCCATGCTCACCGGCTGCCCGCCCTCGGAGTTGTTGGTGACGGTGGTCATCACCAGCGGCACGTTGCCGGCGTTCTCGCGCAACACCCGCTCGAGGGCGACGACGTCCATGTTCCCCTTGAAGGGATGGATGGTCTGCGGCTCGCGCCCTTCCGCGATTGGCAGGTTGAGGGCCACCGCGCCGCGGTGCTCGACGTTGGCCCGCGTGGTGTCGAAATGCGTGTTGTTGGGGACGATCGACCCGGGCTTGAGCAGCGCGCCCGAGAGGATGTGCTCGGCGGCGCGTCCCTGGTGCGTGGGGATCACGTGCTGGAACCCGGTGATCTCCTTCACCGACTTGACGAAGGCATGAAAGGAGCGGCCGCCGGCGTAGGACTCGTCGCCCTTCATCATGCCGGCCCATTGGTACACCGACATCGCCCCCGTTCCCGAGTCGGTGAGGAGGTCGATGAGCACATCCTCGGCGTCGAGCTGGAAGACGTTGTAGTGCGCCGCGCGGATCGCCGCCGCCCGCTGCGCGTCGGTGGTCTGGCGGATCGGCTCGACCGTCTTGATGCGAAACGGCTCGATGATGGTCTTGAACTTCACGGGCGACTCGGCGTGAGGGGAGGTGACCTTCAACCTACCCTCGGTGAAGGCACCTTCACCAGCGATGGCGCAGACCTCGTCCGCCTACGAGGTAGCGCGAAGCGCGATGCCGGACCCTGTCGCACTCCGTTGTCCGTCGCGCAGCGTCACGGCGCCGTTGACGATGACAACCGAGACGCCGACAGGATATTGGAACGGTGATTCGAACGTCGAGGTATCGGCAATGCGTGCCGGGTCGAAGACGACGACATCGGCGGCAAATCGCGGAGCGAGGCGGCCTCGGTCGGCGAGATGCACGCGTGCAGCCGACGTCGACGTCATCTTCTTGATGGCCTCGGCGAGCGAGATCACCTTTCGCTCGCGGACGTAGTGGCCGAGCACGCGCGGGAACGTACCGGCGCCACGCGGGTGTGGACTACCGCGACGTGTTGGACCATCGACCGCGAAGGCGCTGCCGTCGGAACAGATCGTCGTCAACGGATGCGCGAGGATACGCTCGAGAGTTTCCTCGTTCATGGCGAAACCGAGCATCCCGACGCTTCCCTTGCTGCGCCGCAGAAGATTCACGGCGTCGTCGTATGGATCAATGCCGACCGCACGCGCGTGCGCGCCGAGCCGCTTTCCCTCCGCATCACGGTCCTCGACGGCGCGCACGGAGGAGATCTGCACGTTGTCCCATCCGCCAATGAGCTCCACCTTCGCCAACGCTTCCTGCTTGATGCGAGGCGCGATGGACGCGTCGTCGAGACGCACGAGAAAGGCGGCGTTCCCGCCGTCGCGGCTCCAGACCGGAAACAGATTCGTGAGCCCGGTCGAGTACGCGACGTACGGATACCAATCCCAGGCAGCTTCGACACCGGCGGCTCGCGCGTCGCTGATGCGCTTGAACACCACGTCGATCTTGGAAAAGTTGCGCGGACCCTGTGCCTTCAGGTGCGAGACTTGGAGTGGACAGCCGGCGCCTCGCGCCACAGCCAGCGACTCGTCGATCGCCTCGAGAAGCCTGTCGTCCTCGTTGCGCATGTGAGTGGCGTACGGGAGGTGGCGGCTCGCGTTCGGCCTGGAGAGTGCGATGAGCTCATCGAGCGACGCGAACGCGCTCGGTACGTACTCCAGCCCTGACGACGTCCCACAGGCTCCGTCGCTGAGCGCGCGCTCGACCATCGCAGTCATCTGACGAATCTCGTCTGGTGTCGCGGGCCGGTCAGCTTCGCCAATCACCGTTCCCCGCACCGATCCCAGCCCGACCATGCTCGCGACGTTCGGACCCGGGTGAAGGCGATCGACCTCGGCAAAGTACGCCGAGAATGGCTTGTCCAGCGAGCCGGTGGCGCGCGAGCTGCCATCCACTCCCCCGACGATCGTCGTCACGCCCTGCCGGATCACCGACTCGGCGCGTGGATCCTGGGTGAGACTGCCGTCGCCGTGCGAGTGGATGTCGATGAACCCCGGTGCGACGGCGAGGCCACGCGCGTCAATCTCCTCTCGTCCGCGCGCGGCGAGACGCGGGCCGATCTCGGCGATGCGGCCACCGGAGATCGCGAGGTCCAGTTCGCGGCCGTCCGCACCAGTGCCGTCGAACAGTGTGCCGTTGCGAATGACGAGATCGTGGTCGGCGCGGCGCGGCAACATGCTTGGGACGCAGGCGACCGAGAGCAGCGCGGTCCCGCTCGTGGCGAGGAAGGATCTACGATCGCAAGAGGGCATGAGGCACGAACCAGTCGTAAAGGGGCGCGAGTGCGGCGAGGATTCGCCGTGTGAAAGTCTGACATCCTGCGCGAAGCGAAGCAACTGTGTGTGTCACGCGCCGTACGCGACGCCGGTATCACGACGCGCGAGGGCTGTCACACCGTTCGGCACTCGTGTGCGACGCATCGTCTGGAAGCGGGCTACGTTATGCGCCTGCATGACGCTTGCGTACGTCAAAGTCTGTCGGTACGTTATTCTGTACCGAAGCATTCTCCTGCCTGAGCCCTCATGTCGAAGCTGAAGCCCAGCCGGGATATCCAGCCGGTCACAGAGTTTCGCGCCAACGCCGCGCAGTTCATCGAGCAGGTGCAGGAGACTGGAGAGCCGGTAATCCTCACGCAGCACGGACGCAGTGCCGCGGTGCTCCTCGATGTCGGGTCCTACGAGCGCATGGTGGATGAACTCGCCCTGCTCCGGGACGTTCGTGTTGCGGAGAAGCAAATTGCGGCGGGAAAGGGTCGCAGCCACACGGCAGTGGTGAAGACGCTCCGGGCGCGCCTGAAGCGGTGAGAGTCACGTGGTCGGCGCTGGCAGAGAAACGCGCGCTGGAAGCCGTCGACTACATCGCGCAGGACCGACCGCAGGCCGCGGCGGCATGGCTCGAAGAATTGCTCGAGCGCGTGGCCAGACTCGATCGATTCGCCCGTCGCGGTCGCGTGGTCCCTGAGATTGGGCGGTCCACGGTTCGCGAGATCTGGCACGCGCCCTACCGCGTCATCTATCGTGTGGATGCCTCGCGCGTTGTCATTCTGACTACATCCTCGTTAAGCCGCGACAACGTCCACATGGAGACCAAGTGACGGACATCGCCGCGTTTACGTACCGAAGCGCCCGATCTGGCTCTCTCACGGCGGGCCTCAGTCTCGCGGTCGCCGTCGAAACGATGGTGCTCCACCTTTGGCTCCGCCAGCGGCATCCGGGATTGACGTGGGGCCTCACGACGTTGAGCGGAGCCACCCTCGCGTGGTTAGCGCTCGAGTACCGCGCCATGGGTCGCGGGACGGTCCGGGTTGAGACCGACGCGCTCGATGTGACAATCGGTCGGCGAGCCGCCCTGCGCATCCCCCGCACCCACGTCGCCACTGCAGTGCCAGCAGCGTGGCGTGATGTGCCGGATTCACCGAGTCCCGGCTATCTGAATGCTACGGCGCCCGCGGATCCCAACGTCCTACTCACCTTTGCGCCGCCGGCCCGTGCGCGTTTACTCGGTGGGCTTGTCGTGCGGTCGGTCACCCGCCTGGGCCTCCACCTCGATGACCCGGCGGGCTTTGTGGCTGCCGTGCTCCGCCCGCCCGCAACCTGACGATAGCCCAGACTGGCCAACCTTTCTGACCTTCGCGCAACGCCATTTCGAAGGGCGCTCGCGTGAGGTGTTTGCGGTTGTCCTACATTCCCGCGTACTTCACCGTCAAGCGGCGCAGATGCTCCTTCTGCGCCGCTGTTGCATTCGGCGCGTCTTCCAACGTCCACGCCTTCTTCGGATCATCCGACGCCACGAAGCGCAAGCCAAACCAATCGAGCGCCTCGGAGTAGTCCAGTTCGTCGGTCGTCTGCAGCGCCTTGTGAAAGAACGGCACGAGGTCCGTTCCGGCCACCTCCGACGCGACCGCAACGAACTGACTCGGCGTGAAGCCGACTGTGCCGCCGTAGCGCTTATACGCCAGGCGCATCAGATCGTCGAGGCTCCCTGTTCCGTTGGACGCGCGCTGAATGCGAGCGTCGAGCACCCAGCCGAGCACGTTGCCCTTCACGTAGTAGCTCACCGTGCTGTTGCGATCGCCGCCGACGCCCGATCCTCCGGTGGAGAAAATACCGAGCGACGCTTGCTCGAGCGTCTGCTCGAGTCTGCCGGGCGAGTTCTGGAGCGACGTGAGGTCGTTTGAGAGTGATGCGAAAAAATCCTTCGGCGTCCCGACGCCGGAGCGCGCCACCAGCAAGTCACCGTAGTACGTCGTCACTCCTTCGGAGAGCCAGAGACTCGCTGTCGCGGGCGGATGCTCGTAGTCGAACGGTCCCAACTCCACAGGCCGGAGCCGCTTCACATTCTCGGCGTGGAAGTATTCGTGCGCCACAAATTCGAGCCAGCGCAGCGCGCCGCCGCCCTCCGAGCGCGGACTCGAGGTGAGTAACGTGGAGTTGAGATGCTCGAGTCCTCCACCGCCCTGCCGAAAGACATTCAGAAAGACGTATTTGTTGAAAGGGAGAAAGCCCCAGAAGCGATGGTTCGCCAACGCGATCCTTCTGAGGTTCTCCGCCGCGAGTGCTCCGTTCCACACCGGGGGAATCTCGCCGATGTCGGCGAGATAGTGTTTCGATCCCTCGACGTTGAACTCGTGCACCGAGATGTTGCCGATGATGATCGGCGAGTCCACCAACTCGTCGTAGTCCGTGGCGAGGTAGTGATCTGGGCGGTTGTCGGCAGCGGCGGCGAGTGACGTCGCGCTCTGGTGCCATCCCGCCGGCATTTCGACGCGAACGTCGTGCGGTCGCTTGGCGTGTTCGACGAGCGTGATGAAGGTGGGAGCGCCGTTCAATACCGCCATGTCGGCGCCGACCCAGTTGCCGGTCACCGAACGCTGGCCGCATTGTAGCTCATACGTGAGCGTGATCGTCACTGCGCCGCGCGTAGCGATCCGCCAGTGATTCGGCTGCGGCTGCTCGACCGCGAGCGAATCGCCATTGGGAGCGCGCGCTACGAATCGCTGCACGCGCTTCGCGTAGTCCTCGCGGACGTAGTAGCCCGGAGACCAGACGGGCATCATCACGTCGAGGCTCGCGCGATTGGCTGTTGGAATCCGCGCCTCCACCACGGCAACATGCGTCTCAGGCGCCGGTATCCGGACGACGTAGACGATGGGATCGAGCCGTTGCGCCGCTGCGCTCGCCGAAAGCAGCCCGATTGCGGCAATGCCGACACACCAACCGCGCGGCCGAGCCCAGAGATGTCGCATACAACGCTCCGTTGGCGGGAATGTTCGAGTGGCCGCGGCTCTACGGTCTCGGCTTGATCATGACCGCGTCGTGACGAGACACTGTTGACGTAATCGCCTACTGTATCTGATTCATCGCCACGCCGGAAGGGTGCGAACGGGGCGCCGAGTGGGTGACGTGTGAAGCACTCGAGGATATGCCCGAGCGCCCGAACGGGTTGTCCTGATCCGACGACCGCGCATGTTTCAACGCATGCCTCTCCGTCGTTTCCGTCGCCCGATCGCTTCGCTCTTCGTCGCCGCGATCTCTGCCTGCTCGGGCGGTCCACGCGCGTGCTGTTCGGCGATCTACGAACGCTGACGCTTGGTCAGGACGCAGATCGCGCGTTACTCACGGCCGTGGATCAAGCTGGCAACGTGAGTAGCTCGGCGGCGTGGCAGAAGCCCTGAGATAGTGAAAAAATTGTCGTCCTGAGCGGAGCAAAGGACGACGGGCGTCTACGCGCCTGATACTTGCGGATAACGTCGGCCTCGACAATACCGAACCTTGCGCCACTGGATGCGATCGTGTCGAACCGTTTACCGTTTTTTCTCGCCATTGCCGGCCTGATGGGGTGCGGCGCGTCGGCCACGCTTCCAGTCTCCGCAGGCACGGGTCCTTCGCCAACGCTTCCGCCGCCGCACACGTCGCTGATCCCGACGGTCAATATCGCGAAGGCGAGGGGTTGGTCATCAAGCGAGACGCCGGTTGCGGCAGTGGGAACGAGCGTCGCTGCCTTTGCGCGTGATCTCGACCACCCGCGTTGGCTTTACGTCCTTCCAAACGGTGACGTACTCGTCGCCGAGACGAACGGACCTCCGCGCCCCGAAAACAACAAGGGAATCAAGGGCTGGTTCTTCAATCTCTTTCAGAAAAAAGCCGGCGCCGGGGTGCCGAGCGCGAATCGCATCACGTTGTTGCGCGACAGCGACGGAGACGGAGTCGCCGAAACGCGTTCGACGTTCCTGTCGGGATTGTACTCGCCATTCGGCATGACACTCGTTGGCAACGATCTCTACGTCGCGAACAGTGATGCGGTCGTGCGCTTTCCGTATGTCACCGGGCAGACGCAGATAACGTCTCCCGGAATCAAGATCGTCGATCTTCCCGCCGGCGCGATCAATCACCACTGGACCAAAAACATCATCGCGTCGGCCGACGGCTCGAAGCTGTACGTCTCCGTTGGCTCCAACAGCAATGAGCTCGAAAATGGCATCGAGAACGAGACCGATCGCGCGGCGATCTGGGAAGTGGATCCGAAAACCGGCAGCCATCGCGTCTTTGCCTCTGGGCTGCGAAATCCGGTTGGGATGGCGTGGGAGCCGGAGCACGGAGCGCTATGGACGTCGGTGAACGAGCGCGACGAGCTGGGCAGCGACATCGTTCCCGACTACATGACCGCTGTGCGAGACGGCGCGTTCTATGGATGGCCGTACAGCTACTTTGGCCAGCATGTGGACGAGCGTGCGAAGCCGCAGCGGCCGGATCTCGTCGCAAAGGCCATCGCGCCGGACTATGCGCTCGGGCCGCACACTGCCTCCTTGGGGCTGACCTCATCGTCTGGAACAACGCTGCCGGCGCCGTTCAACCACGGCATGTTCGTCGGGCAGCACGGCTCGTGGAATCGTTCGCCCGCGAGCGGCTACAAGGTGATCTTCGTCCCCTTCATCGATGGAAGACCAAGCAGCGCTCCCATAGACGTCCTCACCGGTTTTCTCGATCGATCCGGCGATGCGCTCGGCAGGCCGGTCGGCGTCGCGATCGATCGGCGCGGCGCGCTGCTGGTTGCCGATGACGTCGGGAACGTTGTGTGGCGTGTGACCGGCGCTACGCCACGACCGTAGCGCTCGATCGCCTGGCTTCTCGCTCGCTTCCCCTACTTCGTCACCGTCGCCCCCACGAGCATCGCAACGGCGCCGAGTGTCGTTTGCGCCGCATTCAGACCAAGCCGAAAGTCCTTGTCCGTGAACGTGGAATAGACGTCCGTCACCTGATGCCAGTGCGGATCCCAGCCCGCACCGACCTCGCGGCCGCGCTCGTTCTCACGCAGGCTGATCGTCGGGACGATGTCCTGGAAGGGCTGGCTGTCGGTGTTCGTCATGTGCGGCCCGACGGCGGCGGGGTAATCAGTCGCATACTTCTCATTCGCCGTCGCGAAGTACCACGCGAGCTTCTGCGATTCGGCCGTCATCTTCGAGTTCGACTGGAACTCGATGTTCACATCCGCTTCGGGGCGCTGCTCCGGGCTCAGCGTACCATCAGCACGCGGCATCCCGTGGTCGAACATCATCATGTCGTGCTGAATCATGCCGAGCCACTTCGGCTCGGGATATTTGCCTGATGCGGCAGGACTCTCCTTGCCCTGCAGCGCCTGCCGCTGCGCGACATATGCGTGAGCGCCGTTGAGACCGGTCTCTTCGTTGTTCCAGAGCGCGAACCGAATCGTGCGATCCGTTTTCACGTCGGGCATGCTCATCACGCGCGCGAGCTCCATCACGAGCGCGGTCCCCGAGCCGTCGTCGTTCGCCGCTTCGCCCCAGCCGATACCGTCCATGTGCGCACCGATGATGTACATCTCCTCTGGATGCGTGCTGCCCACTTTGGTGCAGTACACCTCCTGGCGCATGCCCGGCTTGGTGGGCTGCGAGTTCAGCGCGCGCAGCGTGAGATTCTTCTGCGCCAGCGAATCGTTGTTCACACCGGTGCGTGCGCGCACACCACGCATGCGGCCGCCCCCCTGGGCCGTCCCCCGTGCCGCCGCCGCGGCGCGCGTAGCGGCTGCGGTGGCGCGCGAGGCACTGTCGCCGCCGCGAGGGGCCGGCGGCTGGAAATCGTACGTCAGGCGCTCGACGTTCGCGCAGCCGTAGCTCTTGAGCTGCGTCTCGATCCAGGTGACCGCGTTGGCGTTGCGGTCCGTTCCCTGTCGCCGGTCACCGAACTGCGTCAGTCCCTTGATCGTCGCCTTGTACCGGTCCAGATCCAGACGCGCGGCGAGAATTCGCACGGGGTCGTTCATCGTGTCCGCCCGCGATGCGGGCGGAGAACCGGCCGCACTCTGCGCCGACGCCGGCGCAGCCAGAGTCGCGATGAGTCCGCAGACCGTAACGAAGGGGAGGGTCGCTCGCATAGCCATCCTGTGTTTTCAACCGGGAGAGAGAGATACGAAGCGCTTCGAGACAGCGCTCCATTCCGTAGTATCCGACGAACACGTTGCAGTCTGGATACGGCGTGTCGGGCGCCGGCGTTGACAGCGGCAACGGGACGAATATACGAAGGGAATGGCGGCAGCGCGCGTCACTCTCATGACGCGGCTGCTTGCCGAGTCGCTCTTACTGCCCCGCCGGCAGCCGGAAAATCCCCAGCTGGGCACGCAGCGCCGCGGGGAACGCCGCTCCACCCGGCGCGGCGAATCGAATCGTCACCGTCGTCGAAGTCGCTGGCGTGTCGAGCCGGTAGTATGTCATCGTTCCCGGAGACATCACCGCGGTAGACGTATCGCTGGTGATGCTGAAAAGCTGAACCGGATTGGCCAATGGAACGTCCGACCCGGACGACGTCGCGAAGAGCCGTGCCCAGAGTGCCTTCACGTTGCGCGACGTGAAGCGGTTCGCCGCCGGGGCGGTTGTGCGCGGCAAGCCTGGCAAGCTGTCGGTGTAGAGCGAGAGCCCGAAGTTCGCGAACAGTGAGGGGAACGTCTGGCCGGTCGCCTGCTCGATGTTGACGAGACCGTTCGAAGGCCCGCGCTCCAGCTTTCTGAAGAAGCCAGCTCCCATCTGATCGCCGAGCCACCGCATCATCAGCCAGTCACCGCCTCGCCACGAGAAGCCGTTCTCCGAATCGTCGTGCAGTGTCACACTCGACGTGTCCGGAAGGTACGCGTACTGATACGAATCGTAGAGAAAGCTCGAAACGAATCCCTGCGCAGAATCCGGAAAGATCTGCGCGGGGTTGGTCCGGCAGGACGGCGGCGGGCACTTCTGCTCGTAGTACAGAGAACCCAACTCTTCGGCGACGATGCTCAGCCCCTCGTCCATCCAGCTCGAGCCTTCGCTCGAGCCGCTCACGATGACGTGCTGCGAGAAGTATATGAGGTGTTGCAGCTCATGCAGGAATGTCGCGGGAACGTCGGCGCCCAGATTCGCCACCGAGTGCGCGCAGCTCACCGTCCCGACAGAATCGGGCACGATGGTGTAGAAGATCTCGCCCTGGTTGGAGTTCGGGTCGCTGGGGCCGTTGAAATCTCCCGTGTCGAAGAAGCCGGCAACGAAGCCCTGCGTCGAGCAGGTTGACGCCGGCGTATCGGCGTTCACCACGGGTGACATCAGCATGATGACGCGGCCGTTCTGATCGAGGTCCACCGGTGACCCGAAGGCGAGGGTGTCGATCGGATAGAGCGTCTGGTCGAACAGCTTGCCAAAGTCCGAGAGCTGTGACGGCGTGAAGCCATTGGCCGGCGCAAGGGTGTCGATGTAGATGAGAACGTTATCACCGACGTACGTGAGCTTGGCGGCAACGACTTTGAATGTGGAGGTCGTGAAGCTCGACGCCACATGGAAGCTGCGAATGCTGCCGGCGGCAGGCGGCGCGGGCACCACTGACCTCAGCAGCGTGTTCGGCTGCCGCATCAACGAGGCTTTGAAGGTGCTCGAGAGCGCGCGCTTCGCCGCACGGGAGCGGAGCGCACGCTCGGCGGCGAGCTGTGCGGACATGTTTCGTATCGGCGGAAGCAGCCCGCCGCTCGAACCGGCTCCCGCGGCGGCGATCGCCACACGGAGGGCGCGAGAACCATTCGGGATCACCGAGGCGGCCACCGCCGTTCCGCTCGACATTGTGTACGACACGAGCGTGTTCGTCACCTGGTCCGTCGGGAACTGCGGCACGATGAGATAGCTCGCACCATTGCCAGCGAGCGTCACCGTTGTTCCTCCGGCGCTACAATCGATCCGGGTCGCTGCGGCCTCGGCGAGCTGCACCGTGCCTCCGGCGCCACACGGATTGTTCTTGAACGACAGGGTCGTCGTGGTAGTGGTCGTCGTCCCGGTCGAGAGGTCGGAACTACACGCGGCGAGTGCCACGAGCAGAACCGGAATCAGAACACGCTTCATCGCACAATCCCCCACCGAAAGTGACACCCTCCCGCGAACGCGCGGCTGGAATCAATGGACACGTGAAACAGCGTTCTCCCTCTGGCGGGCACCCCTTTTGCCCCGGCGTGATACCAATACTTTCGTCCCGTTGGGAACTCTACGCCACTGTCCCTGATAACCCCTGGCGCGTACCTGCCGCGACTTCTTCCAAGTAGGGAGCTTCCGATGACGGTCTCAAACACCATTCGCACGACGCTCGCTCTCGTCCTCCTCGCCTCCGCTTGTAGGCTTCAGCAGCAGCCGCCGATGCGCCTGGCGGCGACGGACGAGCACATGTCTCATATGTCGGCGGCGGATATGGAGGCACCACGCATCGTGGCCGCTCGGGGCGCGGATCAGGGTATGCCCGGCCTTCCACCCAGCGCGAACACCGCTGCGGCTCGGCTCGCCGCGACCCCTCGCCATGCGGAATGGGTGAAGATCGCGTGGACGCCGGGCTCCAGGGATTCGCTCATGGCGTGGATCGTCTATCCGTCCACCACGAGAACGAAGACGCCGGTGGTCGTCGTCGTGCATGAGATTTTTGGACTCTCGACATGGGTGCGCGGCGTTGCCGATCAGGTCGCAGCCGATGGATTCATCGCGATCGCACCGGACCTGGAATCACGCGTGCGCGGTGGCCCCACCACGGAGGAACTGAGCGGCGATTCGGCGAGGAAGCTGATTTCCGGAGTGGACATTGCCGAGCGCAACCGGGGAATCACCGCGGTGGCGAACTACGCGATGTCTCAACCGTCGGCGGCGCCAAAGTACGCAGTCCTCGGCTACTGCTGGGGTGGCACGACGGCATGGGGGTCGGCCATCAACAACGGCAAAGGTTTCTCAGGCGGCGTCGCATTTTACGGAGCGTTCCCCTACATGAATGGCTCGGTTCCCGTCCGCGATTCGATGGCGAAAATATCTACGCCAATGATGCTGTTGAGTGGCTCCAAGGACCCGCGCATCGGCGCTTCGATGCCGGCGATCGACTCGGCGATGAAGGCGTTGGGCAAGAACTACTTCGGCAAGAACTACGACGGGGCGGTGCACGGATTCCTCCGTGCGCAGAACGATCCGAAGGCGACGCGAGACGAGGCGGAAGAGGCGGCCAATCTCGCCGCGACCGTGGATGCGTGGCCGCGCACGATCGCGTTCCTCAAGAAAAATCTCGGCATGAACTGATCGGTGGATGCGCTGAGGGCGAGATGACCTCGGGATGACTGGCGGGAGACCCGGGAAAGCGACATTGGATGGGTCGATAACAACTCAACCCAATTCGCCGACGCATATGAACGCCCAACTCCTTGCCACGCCAGCCGTTACCTCAGTCAACCCGTGCACTCGCGCGAAGGCGAGCGAGTGGAAGCGGCCTCGGCCGCGTGTCTGGCTCATGTGGATTCTGGGCCTGGTCAATCGGTGGCTTCTGCTCAAGGGACTTCCCGTCCTGCGAAGGATTCCCATCGTACGCGATCTGCCATTCGTTCACGGCTACTTCTGGATCCGGGGGATCGACCTTCAGGCAGGTGATCGCACGAAGCTCGACCGTGCAGTGAATGCGGGAACTGCTGCCTTTCTCGGACCGAACCATCCTGAGTTCGGGACAGATTGGTTGATCGACAAGGAGGTGTCGACCTTCGTCGCTCCGCGCATGGCGAGCTGGGCTGACCGCGGTATCGTTGCGGCCGCGCCCGGATTCTGGGGAATGAACAACCTCATCGCGAACGATGGTGGCGACGCGGCGAAGGATTATTCCATCGAGTGGGCCATAGAGGGTGAGGGCGTTCTGCTCCACCCTGAAGGCATCGTCCGCTGGACGAACGACGTCGTTCATCCACTCTTCCCCGGCATCGTACAGATGGCGATGAGCGCGGCGGCGCTCTCGGACAAGCCGGTGTTCATCGTGCCTCTCGTGTGGAAGTACCGCTACGTGCGCGACGTGAGCCGCCGCATGCACCGCGAGATGCGCATTCTCGAGGATGGTCTTGGGCTTCCGCGGCTCGAGCGGCTCAGAGTGCCGCTTCGCTTTCATGCGCTGCAGCTCAATATCCTCGCCAGGCAGATGCGACACTTCAACTATGAGGAGCCCGCGGCGAGCGGAGACTTTTTCGACCGGCAGCGCACCTTCCAGCTCTTTCTCATCGAGACGTTGGAGCAGCGCCACTCCATAGAGGACTCTCCTGATACGGACAAACGGATCGCGCGGCTCGTGCGCGCGATTCAATCGCGGCTCTCGAAGTCGAAGGGCGACGCGACACCGGCAGGCGTCGCGCGGCGTGCTTCACTGAAAAGCGACCTCGAGATGGCAGATGAAGCGAAGCGGCTCGGCGAGTTCGCGCGTGAGGTCTACGGCACGCCGACGTTGACGCAGGAGCAATTGTACGAAAGCCTGAAGCGGACGCGCGATCGCTTGCTCCGTCGCGGATGGAAGAACACGATCGCCAACATGTTGCCGCGACCGTTCGGTCCGCGTGTGGTGCACATCGGCGTGCCGGAGCCGATTCTCGTGACGCCGGTCGATGCGGCACAGAGCGAGGACTACGAGACTCGCCTGCTCACGCTCGCTCGCACGCGCATGCAGGAGAAGCTCGACGAGATCAATGCGCGCATCGCGTCAGACGTCCAGCCCTTCTCCCACAAGAATCCGTTCGCCGCGAGCTAATGTTGGGTCTTACGGCACCGCCGGCTTTGGCGGACGTGTCGGCTTCGACCCGTTCATCCTCGGGCGCGGACCGTTGCCAACCTCGACCACGAGATCCTTGAGATAGTTCGCGATCCTCGCGTAGTGCTGGTAGTCGATGAACTCCGCCTCGTCAGATCGCTGGTGATAGTCGCCATGCAGGCCCGTGAAGAAGAAGGCGATCGGCACACCCTGCCGCGCGTAGTTGAAGTGGTCACTTCGGCCGTAGATGTTGTTGTAGCCCGACCAGGTCATCGTCGAATCGTACTGGTAGTCGAATGCGAGCGGTTTCGCCGACTTCTTGTTCACTGCCGCGACCGTCTCGCCAAGGTCCTTCGAGTCGAAGAACGAAC
>Ga0209638_1000887_pt1 | contig 19648 bp, 18 predicted proteins | sample BarGraNGADG00211_FD_184490 | JGI IMG/M metagenome (GOLD analysis project Ga0209638, IMG submission 184490) | Arctic peat soil microbial communities from Barrow, Alaska - Barrow Graham LP Ref core NGADG0002-211 (SPAdes) (version 2) | ecosystem: Environmental > Terrestrial > Soil > Wetlands > Peat...
ACGCGGCGGCCGATGGCCTTGTCGTCCTGCGTCATCGCTCCTCTTGACCGCGCCCTTCGCGGCGTCCAGCGCCTGATCTGATCCCGGGGCGGGACGCGCTGCCACGCATCTACGGGGCTCGCGACAAATCGCCCTAATCTCCACGGATGCGTGGCTGTGGGAGCGCTCCCACGCCGGTGCACGTAAGAATACCATCCGTTGTCAAAGCTTATCTATGAGAACGCTCTCTCCAGCGGATCGCCTACCTACTCGTGCCGGGAAGCCTGTGCCGTCAGTGCTTTTACAGCCGATCCGGGACGCGACCCAGCCGACCCGCAGGGGTCCGGTTCGGGCACCGTCAGACGATTCCGTCAGTTGAACGATCCGGACGCTGGACACACAGGCGCCGTGCGCCGCCGCTGACGCTGCTCAAGGGTGCCTGAGCCCCGCCCGGCAGACGAAGGGCGGCCCAGGGTCGGCTCGACCCCGGCCACTCCCACCGCCACGGCCCTGCTGGCCGCGCATCGGCGGCGCCACCACGACGGATCCGCCGCCCGGTCAAGTGGGCGCGAGACGGACGATCTGGCGGGCGGGGCAATCTTCCTCTGCGATGTGGCAACTCCCGAACGCGCTCACACCCCGATCGCGGCGGCCACCTGTCCCCACGTCCGGTCCTCCACTCATTCGGCCGTCGGAGGGGAGTGGGGTCGTTGGCATCGGCGGACCTCCTGGCGATGGATGGACCACATCCATCACTCAGGTGGCCGGAGAAAGCAACACGATGACCACGTCGTGTGGGATGCGGCGACGGGCCTGGGTGAAGCGGTTCAAGGTGTCGGGCCGAGACTATCCGGGTCATCGCTTAAGGCAACCGGCTCTAACGTTCCGGCGGGCCGCCACGGCTTGCTTCGGCGGGGTGGGCGCCGGCGCGGTGAGAGGCCAGAAGGTCCGCGGCAACGTCGCCACGTCACCACGGGGGCAACGCGGACGCCCGGTGCAACCGAGGGCTGCAGCACGCCTACACTCAGGCTTGGTCGGGTAGCTCTAGCGTGCCAGGACGACCGCGCATTGAGGACAACGTAAATGGCCAAGAAGAAGGACAAGAAGACCAAGAAGGACAAGAAAAACAAGGCCACGAAGACGCAGTCCGCGCCGGGCGCCCCGGCCGCAGCTGAGACGGCCGTCGCTCCGTCCGGGATTCCGCGACCCAAGAAGAGCTAGTCGGCACACGACGGGCCCAGGATATTTCGATGCGCCACGCGATCAGCGCGGTCGTCGTGTCCCTGTTCGCGATCGTCTTCATGCACGCCGTGTGAGCCATCCGGCTTCTCAACCCCGTCTTCAGCAGGTACCTCGGCGTCGGTCTCCCGGGAGGGCCAAATGTGCTGCTTACCGTGCGTGGCCGGTCGAGCGGTCGGTCGCGCGGCGCGCCGGTCGCGATGATGCAGCTCGGAGATCGGCGGTTCGTGCAGGCGGCCTTCGGGGAGGTCAACTGGGTCCGGAATCTCCGCGCCTCAGGTCAGGCGGTCGTGACGAAAGGCCGCCACTCCGACTTCGTTGATGCGGTGGAGCTGGCGCCGGAGACAGCCGGCGCCCTCATGCGCGAGGCCCTCGCCCCGTATGACCGCTCGCGGCTCCTGCGCGCCGTGGTCGGGCCAACGACCCGCCCTCCGATCGGCATCCTGCATTACTTCGGGGTCCGGGTCGACGAGACGGTCGACGAGTACGTCGCGCACACTCGACGCCATCCGCTCTTCGAGCTGCTCCCGCACACGCCCGCGGAAATGAAGTCGTGAGAGGACTTTGGCGGGCGTACTGCGACGTGGGTCGCCGTCGCGCCGACGCAAGTCCGCGTCGTCTGCGAGATCGCGCGGTGTCTGCGGGGGATGAGAGAGGGTGGAGTCCCCACTTGATGATCCGCCCCGCGCTCCCTCTAGCCCTTCGCGGAGCTGATCGTATAGATCACATCGGCGCCGTACAGCCCGGTGGTGGGTGTTGGACTAGCCCAACCAAAAGCTACGTTGAGCTGGCACTCCAGCCAATAGCTCCAGTTTGCGTTGTCGAGCGAGCTGTCCGTGAGCCGGACCACGCCGTTGGTACTACCACCCGCAAACGAGACGCGGCCGAGGTCTTGCGCCGTCGCCGCCGTGGCGGTCGTCAGCTCCGAACGGCGTAGCGCACAGTCCCTCATCCGTCCACCCGCTCTGCCCGCGTCCACGAAGTCCATTCAGTGCGTTTGCCGTGGCTGTCAACGTGGCTGTCAAACGGCCCACCTCCTGCCCCGCGGCGCCCGCCAAGGAGCCCATTTCACGCGTGAAATGGTGGAGGGCCGAGTGGGATTCGAACCCACGACACGAGGATTAAAAGTCTCGTCAGGCGCTGTCCACAGAGCCACATAAGACGACCTCCCAGTCGCCGTCGAGAGCCCAGCAAATCCACGGTCTGCCACACCATTAGCCCGAGTCGCACAGCCGTGGCTGTCACCGTGGCTGTCAAGCTCGCCGTCAGTCACAGGCTGCTGGCATTACCCGAGACCATCGCGGCCGCGCCGCGAGCGCGTCTCGCCCAGCTGAATAGTCATCGCGCAGGTGGTGGTTCGCGACCGGGAGGTGCAGGCCACCAAGTGGCCGTCGCCGCCCTTCCTCCGGATCACGCACAACAAAAGGGTCCCGGGCTTGCGCCCCGGGCCCGCGTGTTGGCTTCAGTCGGCCAAATTACCCGGCCGGCGGCTCCTGCGCCACCTCGCCCACGCCCTTGGCCTGGTGGCGCTGTCGTGCGAGCGGCTTGCCGCTTGACGAGGGCGCCGGCCGGTTCGGGCTGCGGCCGAGTCGCCTCAGCGCTTGCCTCACCGGCGGTCGCCTGCCCGGCGGTTGCCGCCTTGCGGGCGAGCGCCACCTTGCGCCGCGCTCAGCGCTGCGGCGCCTGTCCCTAACGCGTGAAGCGCATCTCGCGGCGGAACTTCTTCCAATCGCCCGTCCTGGTCGAGAGCGTTGCGTCGGTGATCAACTGGAGCACGCCGATGCCAAGCAGTGTCCAGATTGCCCACGGCTCGAGACCCGCCCGAACGGCGAACGGGACCGCCGCGAACGGAACGATTTTCGTCACGATCGCGCCGGAGGCATGCATCCACGCACGCCGGCGCGGGGTGGCCTTCAGGTACGAGGCGTAATCCACCTTCAGTCCAGGCTGCGGGCGCACTGGCGGGGTGCTGAACCAGTGCGTAAATCGGATGCCGGCAACCGAGCCAACGACCCAGTGCGCCAGCGTGTGCGTCGCCCCGAGGATGGCTGCGACGCCGACGAGGAAGACGATCTCGCGCGCCGGACCGGCGACACCGCTGGCCAGCGCTACAAGCAGAACGCCCACGGCCGTTGCGGCCAGGTCGATCAGCACGCCGATCGACGCCGGCACGCGCAGCTTGACACTTCGCTCGAACGCTAGGCGGTCGATCTGAGCGATGCGCTCCGCGTAGAGCTCCGCGAGGCGTCGATCGCGCTTTGCGGCGGCGACCGTTTTCCAGAAGCCGATGCGTGCGAGGTCCACCTTCCCGCTGCGGGCGAGCGCGGTTTCCGCCTCGCTCAAAGTCAGCTCGACGTCCGCAGCGTCCATCTCCGTACCTCCACCTGCCGGACCGGGGACCCGACCGCCTTGATTCGCTTGATCCGGTGGACCGTCCGGTCAAGGGGATGGCCCGGCCGGTGTTGAGGTCCGGCGGTGATCCCGCTCTCCTCAGGCCGCCTCCTCATCGTACTTGGTGGGCGTGACGCGGGTCGCCTTAGGCGGACCGTGGCGGCGTTGGCGCTGATTCCCAGCACGGTGGCGATGTCGCGCGGCAATTCCAAACGGCACCTCTCTACCCTGCCCCAGGTCGTGCGCCAGCGGCAGACCTGGGCTTATCTGGAAGTGATCGGTTGATCGTCCAGACGTGGGCTCCGGTGTGGTTAGGTGCGACGGAGGGCAGTCGGGGACTTCGAACCCCCACCGTGGTCCGGACGCGCCTTGCTCGCACCAAGGACGGCTCGCTGCTTGGGCCCAGCGAGTCGTCTCCGGGGTTCGTCCAATCGCGGCTAAGGTGAATACGTGGCGCACGCCAAACTCGCTTCGCCAGGATCCAGCGAGCCGACCTTCGCTGAACGACCTCTGGACACGCTGCCCTCTGACAAAGGCCTGCAAATCGACGGCATCTCCAAGCGTTACGGTGATGTCCTCGCGCTCGACGGACTGACCCTCGAAGTCGCTGCTGGCGAGGTTTTCGGCTTCGTCGGGCGCAACGGCGCGGGCAAGACGACCACCATGCGCATCGTGCTCGGCGTGCTCGACGCCGACGAGGGCGCGGTCCGCTTTGCGGGTAACCCGCTGACGTTCGAGACTCGGCGCCGGATCGGCTACATGCCCGAAGAACGCGGCCTCTACCCCCAAGATGCATCTCGCCGAGCAGCTGACATACCTCGGTGAGCTGCACGGCATGGGCCCTGCGCGGGCCACGGCCGCGGCTCGCGCCTGGCTCAAGCGCTTCGGCCTCGCCGACCGCGCCCACGACGACGTCCAGAGCCTGAGTATGGGCAACCAGCAGCGCGTCCAGCTCGCCGCCGCGCTCGTCTTCAATCCGATCATGCTCGTCCTCGATGAGCCGTTTGCGGGCCTCGATCCGGTAGCGGTCGATGTCATGAGCGAGGTGCTGCGTGAGCAGGCCGATGCTGGCCTGCCAGTCATCTTCTCGAGCCACGAGCTGGAGCTCGTCGAGCGCATCTGCGACCGTATCGCGATCGTCGAGCGAGGCAGGGTCGTGGCCCAGGGCACCGTGGCCGAGCTGCGCACGGGAGCCGCCGAGCGTCGCTTGGTCGACCTGCCCAATGCGGCAACAGGCTGGGGAGAGGACATCCGGGGGGCGACGCCCATCTCCCGTGATGGGTCGAAGCTGTTGTTCGAGATCGAGCCGGGCGCCGACGACCAGGCGCTCCTGCGCGCGGCACTCGCGAGCGGTCCCGTGCGCGAATTCCACCATGTCGAGCCAAGCCTTGGTGAGATCTTCCGGGCGGTTCTGCAGGAGGACGCATCCCGAGCGGCTCCGCGGGAGGACGCATCTTGAGTGATCGCGTCGGCGGTCGACCAACCATCTTCCTCGTCGCCCGGCGCGAGATCCGCATGCGGATGCGCTCGCGCGTCTTCATAGGCGGGACCATCTTCATGACCGTGCTCGTCGTGGTCGGCATCGTCGTGGCGTCGCTGCTTGGCGGCAATGCCACGCCACTGCGGGTGGGCTTCAGCGACGAGTCGCAGGCGCTCGAGCGTTCGTTCGGCGCAACTGCCGCGGCCCTCGGGGCAAACGTGACAGTCAGCGACATTGCCGACGACGATACGGGCCGGGCGCAGGTAACGGCGGGCACGCTCGATGTCCTTGTGATCGGGTCGGCGAGCGCACCGACGGCCGTGGCCAAGACGGCGATGCCACCGAGCATCGAGTCCGCTCTGCCCCTCGCCGCGGAGGCCGCACGTCTCTCCGATGCCGGCCTTTCACCGGCGGCCGTGGTCCCGGTCCAGCTGCTGCAGCCCCCGAGTCCCAAGGACACCGAGAACGTGTTAGCCAGCCTGGCCCTCGGCATCGTGCTCTGGATCGCGCTCGGCCAGTACGGGAACATGGTCGCCCAGGGTGTGGTCGAGGAAAAGGCGACGCGGATCATGGAGATCCTGCTCGCCACGATCCGGCCAACTCGCCTGTTGGCGGGCAAGGTCATCGGGATCGGCCTCGTAGGTCTCCTGCAGCTCGCGATCGTCGCCACGGCCGCGCTCGCCACGGTCCATCTGACCAATGTCGCCGCGATCCCGGCCCTCGGCGTGGCCTCGATCCTGGGCGACATCTTGTGGTTCCTGCTCGGCTTCCTCTTCTACGCCACTGCCTACGCCGCGGTCGCCTCCCTCGTCTCGCGCCAGGAGGAGGTCCAAAGCGCCATAGCCCCGATCGCGATCCTCCAGATTGCGGCGTACCTGCTCGTGTACGCCACGCTGCCCAATCCGACGGGGCCCCTGGCCACGGTGTGCTCGCTGCTTCCGCCGTTCGCCCCAATCGTCATGGCAGTGCGGATGGCGGCCACCGACGTGCCCCTCTGGCAGGTCGGTCTGGCGATAGCGCTAACCGTGGCATCCATCTTCGGCCTGACCTGGCTCGCCGGGCGCATGTATACCAATGCCGCCCTGCGCCTCGGCACACGAGTGCGCTTCATGGATGCGTTCAGGGGTAACGCTCGTGGGTAGGTCCAGCATGTTCCGACCCTGCCGGGCCACAGCGATCGAAGGAGGTATCAGATGCCGGCTCGGGTGAAGGCCCATCCATTCTTGACGTTGATGGCGGTGGTCTCCGCGATCCTCATCGTGGTCGGCCGGATCAACCGCGACCTATGGTGGGGCGGCTGGGTCTTTGTCGCCGGAATCGCCGTGCTCGTCGTTGCAGGCGTCCTGTTCCTGCTCCTTACAAGGCGCTGACTGTTGAAAGCGCCGGATCTAGGGCTAAGCGCCCGCGGGGGTTGGCGCCGAAAACTGCCGTACTGGGTGAACGGCGAGAGACCATCGGTCTGGCCAGCCTGGAGACTCGGCAACACGACCGTGAGCTGCAGGAAGTAGTCCACAAGGATGACAACCGCGTAGACCACCGCGAACGACAGGCCGATGATGGTGCCCTCGGGTCACAGGGTGACGTTGGCGGCGATCTTCGTCGGGTGTCGTAACTCATGCCCGGGCTGTGCAATGTAATCAGGCGGCCTCCGGCCGCCGGTCTCTCAGGTCGCGGAACGGGCCGCCACTTTGAGCGACTTGAAGTCCTCTACCTGGCCGCGGATGGCGCGCTCGGTCGGCAGGCGTTCGATGCTCGATGCTCCGAAGAAGCCAGCAACACCGGGCATCCGGATGAGCGCGCCGCCGACCGTCGACGGTTCGTCGAATGGTCCTCCGTGGCACAGCACGATGAGGTCGCGCCGAACCGACCAGCCGGCCTCGGCGATCGTCATTACGCGATCGATCGCCTGGTCAACGCTAAGCGCGACTCCGGCCCCGATGGTGCCTGAGGTAGTCAGCCCCATATGGGCGACGAGCTGATCCGCGCCTGCCTCGACCATCGCTCGTGCCTGGTGCGAGTCGAACACGTAGGGCGAGGTGAAGAGGTCGAGGCCGTGCGCCTCGGCGATCATCTTCACCTCGAGGTCGTAGGACATGCCCGTCGCCTCGAGATTGGCGCGGAACAGGCCGTCCATCAAGCCGACGGTCGGGAAGTTCTGGACGCCCGAGAAGCCGACGTCGCGCAGCTGGCGAAGAAAGACCGGCATCAGTCGGAATGGGTCTGTTCCGTTTACCCCGGCCAGGACTGGCGTGTCCCTGACCACCGGCAGAACCTCAGCCGCCATCTCGACGACGATCTGGTTCGCATCGCCGTATGAGAGCAGTCCTGCCATTGATCCCCTGCCGGCCATCCGGAAGCGGCCGGAGTTGTAGATCACGATCATGTCGCAGCCGCCCGCTTCGGCCATCTTGGCCGAGATGCCAGTCCCGGCACCGCAGCCGACGATCGCTCGTCCAGCCGCGATCTGCGAGTTCAGCCGGCGCAGGATCTCCTCACGGGATATCGCCATCTGTGACACCTCCAGCGTTCACGTCACCCCCGGCTGCGAGCATCTTGAGCAGTGTCAACGCCGCCAACTCGGCGAATTGCGGGTCGTTGATGTTGTAGTCGGCCTCTATCACTGCAATGCCAGGCTTGACTTTGGCCCTGAGCGTCTCGAAGCAGGCCTCGTCTGCCTCCGGATCCCAGAATTGCAAGCCCTCGGCGTCGAGCATCGAGACCCCGCGCAGGGGCAGCAGGACCGTCACCGGAGCCGTGGCGGCGTTCGCCGCGGCCGCGAGCATCTCTCCGATGCGGCGGTTCTCCTCTGCATTCGTCCGCATCACGGTCACGTTGATGTTCCAGTGGTAAAGGTTTCGGCCGCGGTAGCGCTCGGGAACCGTTTCCGGCCCCAAGAAGTTGGCCATGTCCACGCAGCCCGGGACCAGCACGGCGGGGATTGAGGCGCGTGATGCGGCCATGCAGCGATCAGGCCCGGCGCTCAGCATCGCACCGCAGACCTCGTCGGCGAGCTCGGTCGTGGTCATGTCGAGGGAGGCCGTCACAACGTGGTCGGCGATCAGTCCCTCCATCGTTCGGCCGCCTGCCCCGTTGGCGTGGAAGACCAGCACCTCGAACCCGTTGTGCTCCAGGATCGAACGCGCGTGGTCAACGGCGCGGGTGGTGTTGCCGAACATCGACGCCACGATCAGCGGCCTGTCGACGTCTACCTCGGGCGGCTCTTCGGCGACCATCCCCGCGATGGCCGCAGCGGCGTTGGCGTAAATCCGCCGGCTGACTCGATTCAGGCCGGAGACGTCGACGACGGAGGGCATGACGGTGATGTCGCGCGTCCCCACGAACGCGCTCATGTCCGTTCCGCCCATGGTCGAGAGGATCAGCTTCGGTACCCCCACCGGCAGGCAGCGCATCGCCGCCGTCGCGATCGACGTGGCGGCACTCCCGCCCATGCCAAAGATGCCGTGCAGCCGGCCTTCGTCGTACAGCCGCCGCACGACGATTTCCAGACCACGCGCGGCCGCCGCCATGGCCTCGTCCTTGTGCTCGCCGCTGCTCAAGCGGCGCAGGTCGGCATCCGCGGCGGCCATCACATCCTGGCGGCGGATATCTGGCTTGAACTGTGGCTCGCCCATGATGCCGAAGTCGATTACGAGCGTGCCCACGCCGTGCCGGGAGACCCTCTCCCGGACGTAATCGATTTCGCGGCCCTTCGTATCGAGAGCCCCGACCATCACGAGCGTCTTGGCCATCACGGCTTGCGTCACGCTCGACCGGCCGCAACCTCAGCGGCGCGTGTCCGGCCCGCGAGGGTTATCAGATCCTCGTGTAACTCGAACCAGATGCCGTGGTAGCTGTCGACCCGTGGCGAGGCGACATACCGCTGGTCGCCCGCCAGCGTGTTGGTAAGCGCGCTTGACAGACGAATGGCGTAGCGTTCCAGCCGTGGCAGATGCCTGCCTAGCCCTTCGATCCAGCCCTGGGCATCAGAGTCGAGCGCGGCCAGATCGGCCAGCACGCGTGCGTCGTACTGGGCGTCGGCATGGTCATTGAAGACAGGCTCCGGTTGCTCGCTCTTGAGCTGCCACGCGGTCACGGCGGCCTTCATCCGAAGGTCGAGGGCGATGAATTCGTCGAGCGCTGCGGCGGCCACCTTGTGCCCCAGGGCCTGGCGGTCACGCGCCAGCAGCTCTGCCGCGTGCGCCCGGCCCTGCTCGGTCAGCCGCACCTCGTCGCCGGTCCTCACTGCCAGTCCAGCCGCATCCAGCGCCGCGACCAGTGGGGCGATGCTGTCCACCGTTGAGCCGAGCGCAGGCGCGAGCATAACCGGCCCTGCCTGACCCTTGATCACCAACGCGCGCACGACGTCGTCCGCCGATATCACGTTGGTCGCTGACGGCGCTCGGTCTTCGACCGGCTGCGGGTCGTCGACTATACGAATACTCAGTTCGGCCACCCACTGACGGAGAGTCGCGAGCGCGGGAACAGGCTCGATTGAAGCCTCGATCAAGCCTTCGAACACGCGGCCGGTGCCGCCATCGACAGTGATCATTGTCCCGACCGGGAATCTCCGGCCATTGATCTCCAGCCCCCGGTCGGTGACATCGACGTTCGCTGCACCCACGACGGCCGGGATCGCCCAGCCTCGCGCAACCACCGCGGCGTGGCTCGCCAAGCCACCGGTCGAGGTCAGGATGCCGGCCGCGCAGGCCATTCCTCGCACGTCCTCCGGCGAGGTCTCCGAACGGCACAGGATTACCGGCCGTCCGGCCGCGGAAGCACTTTCGGCGGCGTCAACCGTCGTCGCGATCTCTCCGCAAACAACGCCCGGCGACGCAGCGAGACCGACCGCTATGGGCGGCGATTTCGGACTTTCGACGACAGAGACGACCGGCGGATTGGCGAGATACGGTGCTACACAGAGTACCGCTTCGGCGCGCGTCAGGCCGGATTCTGGATCCTCTGCCATGTCCACGGCGATCCGCAGCGCGGCAAGCGGACTGCGCTTTCCGGCACGCACCTGGAGCAGCCACAACCGGCCGGTCTCGATAGTGAACTCGATGTCGCACATGTCCACCAGCCGATGCTCGAGCAGGCTGGCGCAACGCCGGAGTTCCGCCGCGACGTCCGGCATCCGCTCGTCCAGGGCGGCGACCGGCAACGTCTGCCGGGTCCCGGCTACGACGTCCTCACCCTGCGCGTTGAACAGCACGTCCCCGTACAGAACTGGCTCGCCGGTCGCCGGATCGCGCGTGAACATGACGCCCGTACCTGAGTCCGCCCCTCGATTGCCGAACACCATCGCCTGCACAGTCACGCCGGTGCCGAGGTCATTGGGGATCCCTTCGCGACGGCGATAGGTGATTGCGCGTTCCCCGTTCCACGAGCGGAAGACGGCCTCGATCGCTGCTCGCAGCTGATGCCATGCATCGGTCGGGATCTGGCGGGTGCCCACCGTCGCGCGGTACATCGTCTCGAAGCGGCTCCGGCAGTCGTCTGCGAACTGGCTATCACCGCTCGCGGCTGCAAGACCCGCTGTCGTCGCGTCGTTCAGGCCAAGATCGAGGATCGTGTCCATCATGCCCGGCATCGACGTCGGCGCGCCCGAGCGAACGCTGACCAGTAGCGGGTCAGCTGGATCGCCGAAGCGCCGGCCGACCCGGGACTCGATGTGCCGCATCGCGGCTCGCAGTTCGGCGTCCAGCTCGGATGGCCATCCGTGCTCGAAGTACTGCTTGCATGCCTGGGTCGTGACCGTGAAGCACGGCGGCACGGGCAGTTGCAGGTCGAGGGCCATCTCGGCCAGGAACGCAGCCTTCCCGCCGAGCAGCAGGCGGATCTGGTCGCGAGTCAGCCTGAGCGGCTGGTCGAAGTCATAAACCAACATGTCCGGCTGTCCCGGCATCACTCCTCGACCAGCCTGGCGATAGCGGTGTCGAGCGCTCTGCCACCGAGCACGCGCAGCATCGCCAGCCGATACGCCGGACCAGCGCGCATCGACCGCGGAGATGGGCTGGCTTGGCCGAACATAGTGTCGAGAAGCGCATCGCGGCGCTCTCGTGATCCGCTCGGATCAGCCAGCAAACCACTCTCGTCGACGACCAGGTATGGACGAGGTCCAACGCTTCCGTAGGCAAGCCGCGTCACCCCTGACCCATCGACCGAAACGCATAGCGTGACCGACGCCAGATCCGTTCCGCGCCGCCTGGTAAGGCGTACATATGAAGATCCCAGGCGGCCCGACGGCACGGGCAGCTCGATGCCGGTCACTAGCTCGCCGCGTTCGAGCATCGTCACACCTGAGCTGACGAAGAAGTCGTCGATCGGAATCCGGCGCGGAACACCTGCTCCCCGGGCCAGAACCATCGCCCCGTACACAAGCAATGGCGGGGCGGCGTCCGCCGCGGGCGATGCGTTGCAGATGTTGCCCACCAGCGTGGCCCGGTTCCTGATCTGCGTCGAGCCCACGCTGCGCGCGGCCTCGACAAGCGCCGGGAACCACCGACGGACCTGGGGATGGCGCAGGACGTCGGTCATCGTCGCCAGAGCGCTGAAGATGACCCGCTCGCCATCGACGCGAATCAATGGGCGAAGTTCGCCGACCCGCTTGAGGTCGACCACGACCGCCGGTCGGATCGTGCCATCGCGCAGGCCGATGATCAGGTCCGTGCCGCCGGCGAGGATCCGCGCGTCGGGTCCGTAGCGCTCAAGGACGGCGACCGCGTCGGCGATCGTCGCAGGTCGCGTGTAGGCGAATGAGTGCGCGGTGGCCTCGACAGCTGTACCGGTCATGCCATGAAGCCGGCAAGAGCCGGCTCCCTCGTGGTCGTTTCGAGGATCTCCACGACGCCGGCCGAGCCATCGATGCGAATTCGATCACCAGTCTTGATCCGCTCAGTCGCGACCGACGAGCCGACTACGGCCGGGATGCCGAACTCGCGCGCCAGGACAGCCGGATGCGCGAGCATTCCACCAGCATCGGTCACGAGCCCGGCAATCTTGGTGAACACCGTGACCCACGCCGGGTTGGTCATCTGGCACACGAGGATTTCGCCGGCCCGGACGTCGGCGAACTGCTCCTCGCGGAGCACAACCCGAGCGATCCCCTCGACCGTGCCGGCCGAGCAGCCGATGCCCATGAAGGCGTCGCCGGCCGACATCGACTGGCGGTAGAACTTCTCCGGGAAGCCCCACATGTCGAGGTACGGGAAGGCCAGCTGGGTCTTTGTCGCAGTGCCGAGCCACTCGCGCGGGCGGAGGGTGTATGCCTTGGCGCGGTCGGCCTTGCGCTCGGCGACGAGGACGCGTCCGTCGATTGCCGCAGGGTTGGCCATGAACACTCGCAGCTCGTTGTACCTGAAGAAGACGACGTCGTCGGGCGCGTCCAGATCGCCCCGGGCAACGAGCTTGCGCCCGATGGCAACGAGGACCAGGCGCAGGTGGGCATTTGCTCCCTGGTCGATATAGAAGTGGTGGTCGGGGGTGAGCGGGGCCATCTTCACGCTCGTCTCTATCGCCGCCTGCATCTCTTTGCGCGCCTCGCCGTGGAGGGTGGCTAGCAACTCGTTCGTGGCTGACGCGATGTCGGCCTCGAGCGCGGCGATCGTCGCGGGGAAGTCGTAGTCCGTCCGCAGGTAGTCGCGCACCAGCCCGACCACCGGATCGGCCTGCTCGCGCACGGTCGGGAAGATGAACTCGTGGCTCCAGACCGCGTGCCAGCCGTATTCGCGCTGGTAGGGCGTGATCCGTTCCACGATGAAGCGCCGGCCGCGCTGGCTCTCACCGAGCAACGCGATGATCTCCCTCGGCGTCCCGGTGGCGAAGGCCCGGGACAGGACATCGTCCCGCTTGACCTCCTCCTTCATCTTCCATAGGGCCTCGATGGAATCCCAGTTGCGATCATGGGCCGAGTTCTGGAGCCGGCCCAGGAGCCGCTCGTCGACTCTGCCATGAGTGCGCTGCATCACCGCCTGCAGGTTTATGCCCAGGGCGAGCTGCGCGAAATTGAGGATCCAGTGGATCTTCCAGTGCCGATCGTGGATATCGATGGCGTCCTCGAACAGGCAGGCCAAGGACATGAGCGTCATCTCGTCCTGATGGTCGAGCCGCTCCTCGAGGTAAACGAAGTTGCGCTCCATCTCCGGGACCAGCCGGTCGCGCCACCAAGCGACGAACTCCTGTCCATAAGTAGGCAGGACGGCGTCGAGGTACGTCCCGATCTTGCTCGCGTAGTCCGGATCGAGCGGGACCTGCGCGCTGTACTTCGCCCCGTACCCGTTCTCGTCGACCGTCAGACCAGCCTCGGCCGGGATGGCGGCGGTGTAGACGTAACCGTTGACGTTCTTGGCCACCCAGTCGCATGCAAAGGGTGTGCCGAAACGGCGGAACATGTGGTGGCAGGTCAGCCACCAGCCACCGATCTCGAAGTACATCGGGCTGACCGGCTGAGGGCAATGCAGATCGTCGTAGACCCAGAACAGCTCCCGTTCGGTCTGCGAGGTCCATTCCACGGGAAACGTCTCATCCCCCAGGAACTGGCCCAGGACCTCTTCCTTGAGTGCCACCGCGCTGCCTCCCGAGTGCCGTGCTACTGCGTCGCGGTCAGGCCGCCGTCGATCGTCAGGACCTGGCCGGTCACGAACGACGCGGCCGGTGAAACGAAGAAGATCGCCGCGCCGACGAGATCGGCCGTCTCGCCCACGCGCGCCAGCGGGATGCGGTCAACCAGGGCGTCCCGAAAGCCCGGCTTGGCGAGCATCATTCCCGCCTGGGGCGTGTCGACAAACGTCGGCGCGATCGCGTTGACGTTGATCCCGTGCTTGGCCCACTCGGTCGCCCACTGGCGGGTGAGCGAGCTGACGGCACCCTTCGCGGCGACATACGCCGAGTAGCCCTGGCGCAGGCCGAGCTGCGCCCGGACGGAGCTGATGTTCAGCACCTTGCCGCCCTGGCCGCCCTTGATCATCGCCCGGACCGCCGGCTGCGTCGCGACCAGCGTCGAGCGCAGGTTGAGCTCCATGATCCAGTCCCACGCGTCGCGCGGGTAGGTCTCGGCGTCGAACAGAACCTCGGCCGCGCCGCCGCCCACGGCGTTGACAATAATGTCGAAGCGGCCGTACTTGTCCAGGGCGCCGGCAACGATCCGTTCCGCCTCTGCCTCCTTGGTGATATCGGCGCCGAAGGAAATGCACTCGGCGCCTGCCTCGCGCACGTGGCCGGCTGCCGCATCGGCCCGGCCCTGGTCTTTGTCGGCGACGACCAGCTTCGCGCCGGCCTTGCCGAGCGCCACGGCGATCGCCGAGCCGATCGCGCCCCCGCCACCCGAGACGAATGCGACCTTGCCGTCCAGCCGGAACTTATCGATGGGATTCACGAGTGACCTCACTTCCCTACCGTGCCGCGGAACCGACGGCGGCGGGCCGGCCGGCGGTGGCCGGCGGCGTGTTTGACAAAGATCTCGCGGCGCCAGCTTTGAGCGCCGCAACGACAGGCAGCTCCTCGCCGGCGAGGAAGCGAACCATGCCGCCGCCGGCCGTGCACACGTAGTCAAAACGTTCGCCGAGCGCGAAGGCGTTCATCGCCGCGATGCTGTCGCCGCCACCCAGGGCCGAGTAGGCCGCCGCTTCGGCCATCGCTTCCCATATCGCGCGCGTGCCGTATTCGGTGGCAGGCTGTTCGTAGACGCCCAGCGGCCCGTTTACGAAAACCGTTCCGGCGCTTGCAATGGACGCTCGGTAGCCGTCCACGGTTGCGTGACCGATGTCCACGATCAGCTCGTCCGATGGCAGGTCAGCGCGGCTAAGCTCGGTGCGCCTTCCGTCGCGAACGACCGCGAAGTCGCTCGGCAGCACGACGCGGTCGGCGAACTGAGCGAGGATCTCGCGCGAGATTTCGACCCATGGCCACAGCTTCTTGGCCCTGATCAGCTCGGTCGACGGCTGGCCGAGTTCGATGCCCGCGGCGATGAGCATGACGTGACCGACGAGGCCGCCCGTCAGCACGGTATCGGCGACGCCGTCGCGCAGCACCGAGCGCATCATCAGGAAGGCGTCGTCGATCTTGGTGCCGCCCAGCACGAAGACGCACGGCCGAACCGGCTCCTCGCGGAGATGGCTGAGCGCGGCGTACTCGTGCTCGAACAGGCGACCCATCGCTGACGGCAGCACCTCGGGCAGGCCGACAAGCGACGGCTGCGAGCGGTGCACTGCGGCGAACGCGTCGCATACGAACAGGTCGGCGAGCGGGGCCAACTTGCGCACCAGCAGCGTCCGTGCCTGTTGGGCCGGCGTCAGGTTCAGGTTCGTCTCGAACAGGGTTAGCTCCTCTGCCAGGTAGCGAACGTTGTCGAGCAGCAGGATCTGGCCGTCGCGTAGCTCACAAATAGCTGTCCGCGCGGCCGGTCCGCAGACGTCGTCGATGAAACGCACGGGCCTGCCGAGCAGCTCACCGAGGACGGCGGCGTGCGGCTCGGTCGAGCCGTAGTTCTGATACTCGAGGTCGCCACCCTGGTGCGCCAAGAGGACGACCCGCGCGCCGGCATCGCTCAGCTCGCGGACTGTGGGCGCGCAGCCGCGGATTCGCGTCGTGTCGCGCAGGCCGCCCGTCGCCGGGTCGAGCGGCGAGTTGATGTCGACCCGGCACAGAACCACCTTCCCCTTGAGGTCGAGCTCATCGAGGGTGTGGATGCCGTACTTCATGACTCGGCTGCTGCTCCCACGAGCTCGCGGGCCTTCGACTGCTGGCCGACTTTGACGGGCGGCCGGCCGAGCCCGAGATAGCGGTTCGTCAGCCCGACGGCTTCGAGCCGGTCGGTCTGCATCTCGAGCGAGGCCCGGATGGCGTCCATCGTCTCGGGCGTTACCACCGCTTCCTGCGGGATGTTGATGGCGAACATCAGCTCGCGGCCGCTGATTGCGATGGTCTCGTCGAAAACGGCGATCTCGTACATGTCGGCGCGCTTGTTGCCCAGGTCGCGCGCGTATCGGAAGAGAGCGGCGTTCGAGTTGAAGCCATCCTTGATCTTCACCACGCGGACTCGCGGGTGCGCCTCGAACAGGCGGAGCGCCTCTTCCTTTGCTATTGGCTGCTTGAGCGTCGCGATCACGTGGACGATATGACCGTGCGTGGTGGGCACGTGCACCAGCAGCCCGGTCGCCTCGACATGGGGCATGATCGTCATCAGATCGAGCGCCTGGTGGCTGGGCACGGGATCCACCTGGGCCACATCCACGAGGCCGCGGTGTGTGTCGCCCGGGTCCGCCACGCGGCGCACGATCGTGACGATCACGCGCTCCACCCCGACCGCGCGATCGAGGCAATCGACGGCCCGGATCAGTCCCGTCGTGTTGCAGCTCGTCAGTTTCAGGTAGTCCTTGCCGATCCCCTTCTCGTAGTTCGCGTAGCCATGGAAGAAGACGTCGGCGATGTCGTTCTTCTCGCCGCCCTGGAAGACGGCCTTGACGCCGCGCGCCTGGTAGAGCTCCTTGTTCTGCCGTCCGACTCCGCCGGGCGTCGCATCGAGCACGATGTCGACCTCGCCAAGCAGCTCGTCCAGCACGCCTGAAACGGGGATGTCGGCGGCATCAAAGGCCGCGCGCTGCTCCGGCGCGACCACGAACAGCCGATACGGCATGCCCAGCTCGCGCAACGCGCGCGTCGAGAGTGTTGGTGCGACGTCGACCACACCGACCAGTTCCATATCGTCCTGGCGCGCCACGCCATCGGCGAGCCGCTGGCCGATCACGCCGTATCCCACTACGGCAACCTTGGGCTTGCTCATGACTCGCACTCCTTCCGGGTCGTCCGCCACTAACTGGCGACGAGCACCCTGCCCACCGCGCCGCTTACTGCCTCGCCCATCTCGACCGTCTTCGCGGTACCACCGAGATCCTTCGTGCGCGGCCCATGCTTGGCGATGTACCTCAGGGCATCCATGACCAAGCCAGAGGCTTCTGTCTCGCCCAGGTGATCGAGCATCATTGCGCCGGCCCAGATCGTGGCCATCGGATTGGCCGTTCCCTGGCCCGCGCGACGCGGAGCCGAACCGTGGATCGGCTCGAACATGGACGGGTAGCGCCGCTCGGGGTTGAGATTCGCGCCGGCCGGCAGGCCCATCGAGCCCTGAAGTGCACCGCCGAGGTCGGTGATGATGTCGCCGAACAGGTTGCTCGCCACGACCACGTCGAGAGTGTCAGGGGCAGTCACGAAGCGCGCCGAGATCGCGTCCACGTGGTAGCTCGTCAGCTCGACGTCGGGATACTCCCGCGCTCCGATCTCGGCCACGATCTCATCCCACATGACCGCGGTGTAGTTGAGCGCGTTCGACTTGGTCGCGCTGCCCAGCATCTTGCGCCGCTTGCGGGCGAGGTCGAACGCGTAGCGCGCGACGCGCTCGACTCCCTTGCGGGTGAAGAGCGATACCTGGATGGCGGACTCCTCGGGCTCGCCCTGACGGAATCGGCCGCCCATTCCGACGTACTCGCCCTCCGTGTTCTCGCGCACGCACAGGATGTCGATGTCCTCTGGGCGCCGGTCGCGCAGCGGACCTTCGATCCCTTCGAACATCTGGATCGGGCGGAGGTTGACGTACTGGTCGAACTCCTTGCGGATCGGCAGTAGCAGGCCCCACAGGGACACGTGGTCGGCGACGCCCGGGAAGCCAACCGCGCCCAGGTAGATAGCGTCGCAGTCGCGCAACTGGTCGATGCCGTCCGCGGGCATCATCTGGCCATGCTCGAGGTACCACTCGCAGGACCACGGGTACTCGGTGGTGGTCAGCGCGAAGCTCCCGGTGACCTCACCGGCCCGGCGAAGCACCCGCAGCCCCTCGGGAATGACTTCCTTGCCCACGCCGTCTCCAGGGATAACCGCGATCTTGTAGGTCTTCACCGCGTGTGCTCCTCTCCGGCCGACACCGACTGTGCCGGTACTGCAGATCCATCGTGCTGAGTCGAGCCGTCTGACGTCAGATTGATGTCGCGCTCGCGTAGGGCTGACCAGACCCTTTCCGGCGTGAGCGGTAGGTCTCGGATAACCACCCCGGTCGCTTCCTGAACCGCCGCGGCCACCGCCGGCGCAACGCATAGGGCAGCGCCTTCCCCTGCCCCCTTGGCGCCGTACGGACCGGGCCCGTCGCCGTTCTCGACCGCTTCGGCATGCATCTTGAGCGGCAGGTCCATGCTGGTCGGAATGCGGTAGTCGATCGCGCCCAGGTTGCGAATACGTCCGTTGTCGTCGTATATGTAGTGCTCCATAAGGGTGTGGCCGAGGCCCATGACCGCGGACCCCTCATCTTGCCCCCGCACTTGAGTGGGGTTGATCGCCTTGCCGACGTCGGAGACGCTGACGTGCCGCAGGAGAATGACTTCGCCTGTCCCCTCATCGACCCGCGCCTCGACGGCGGTGCAGTTGAACTCGTAGAACGCAGGCGTACCGCCCAATGGGTGGCCGGGGATCGTGTCCTTGCGCACGTGGCCGTTGCCGATCAGCTCGCCACCGAGTGTGCCGAGCCCGCGCTTTAGCAGATCAACGATCGGGATCTCATGCGTGCCAGCGCGGACGAGGCCGGCGTCGATCGTCACTCCGGTCGCGTCGGTCGCGTCGGTCGCGAACACCTCGCCTGCGAGGGCACGCAGCTGCTCGTTGATGTCGTGGCAGGCACGAACGATGGCCGTGCCCATGAAGACCGTCGACCGACTCGCAGACGTCTGCAGATCGAAGGGGATCAGATTCGTGTCGCCCATCACCACCGTGACGCGCTCGGATGGCACGCCCAGCTCCTGGGCGGCAATCTGCGCGAACACCGTGCGCGCCCCCTGGCCCATGTCCGAGGTGCCCGCGTAGACGAAGACGCTGCCATCCGCCAGCAGCCGAACGGTGGAGTACGAGAGGCCCGAGGTTGGCCCGGCCTTGAAGCCGACGGCGATGCCGCGCCCATGTCCGGGCATGGACGGTCTATCCCAGCCGATCAATTCGGCGGCGCGTCGAACCGCTTGCTGCCAGTCTCCGTCGGCCGGCGTGTCGCCGGGGATGAACGCCTCGCCGTGGCGCGCCAGATTCCGCAAACGGATGGCCAGTCGATCGATGCCCAGACGGCGCGCGCCCTCATCGAGGTTCGACTCGACCGCCCAGTCCATTTGCGGCGTCCCGATGCCACGCATGGCGCAACTGGGCGTCGTGTGCGAGAGGATCGTCCGGGCCAGTATCCGCGCGGTCGGCACCCGATACGGTCCGCACGCAATGTAGTTGCTCTTGGTGATGACGCGGTCGGCCGTGTCCGCGTAAGCGCCAATCAGGTAGTCACTGTGGATGTCCTGGAAGGCCAGCGTACCGTCCTTGAGAAGGCCCGTGCGGACCCGGATCTCGGCCGCCGACCGCCGCACCGCCTGGAAGGTTTCCTCAAGGGTCAGGATCAGACGCACCGGCCGGCCGGCCGCCAGGGCCATGTAAGCAACCAGCGGCTCAAGCTTCGGGTTCTGCTTGCCACCGAAGGCTCCGCCCGGGTCCGGGGCGATGACGCGGACCTTGGATAGCGGCAGGCCGAGGATCCGCGCGAGCATCCTC
>Ga0209638_1000888_pt1 | contig 19633 bp, 15 predicted proteins | sample BarGraNGADG00211_FD_184490 | JGI IMG/M metagenome (GOLD analysis project Ga0209638, IMG submission 184490) | Arctic peat soil microbial communities from Barrow, Alaska - Barrow Graham LP Ref core NGADG0002-211 (SPAdes) (version 2) | ecosystem: Environmental > Terrestrial > Soil > Wetlands > Peat...
CGCGCTGTCGACCGGCTTCGAGAGCCCGAAGTCGCCGATCTTCACGACGCCGCTCGCGTTCACGAAACAGTTCGCCGGTTTCACGTCGCGATGCAGCACGCCGGCGCTCAGCGCGGCGTCGAGCCCATCAATCACCTGCAGGATGTCTTCGACCGCTTCCGCAACGGGCAGCGGGCCGCGCTCCTGCACTTTCTCCTCGAGCGTGCCGCCGGGCACCAGCTCCATCGAGATCACCGGCACGCCGTCGATCTCTTCCGTGCCGTAGATGTACACGGCGTTCGGATGATTGATCGCGGCGGCGGTACGTCCCTCGCGCAGGAATCGCTGGCGCGAGTCCATGTTGTCGAGCTCCACACTCAGCAGCTTGAGCGCGACGACGCGGCCGTCGTCTTCGTGCACGGCTTCGTACACCGCGCCCATGCCGCCCCGGCCCAGGAGTTTGTTGATCCTATATGCCCCGAAAGACGAACCGGGTGACAACTCCTGGGCTGGTAGACTCATTGGACTGCGAAACTACACTGCGTCTGACAGACTCGCAAAGTTGAAGTCCTTCACGCGCATCGGCGGCGCGGGAGACCCGCTCTCCGCGCGATCCGCGTTCCCGATCTCCTCGATGTTGATCCGCATCGTTCCCCCGCACCGCGGGCAGGCCAAGGGGTCCACCTCGAAGATCTGCCCCAGCAACTCCGCCCAGCGGCGCCGGGCCTCGGTGGGGGCGAGCGGGCGCGCAAGTCCTTTCAGCGTATGGCCGGCCAATCAGCTTACCGATGCACGAACTCCGCCTTTACGCGGGGACCGTTGGCGAGAAAGTTCTTCACGCCAATCCGCATGTCCTCGGTGCCACAGCACTGCCCGAACATCTCCGATTCGAAGTGCAGACCATCGGGGAGGGGCTTCTTGCACCCTTCGAGCAGCGCGCGGCACATCAGTGCGTCGATGGCGCGGCTCTTATGGCCAAGCTCCACCGGGGGCAGTTCCGCGGGCGTCGCCATCGGAGCTGGATCGATCACCGCAAGCGTGACGTCGCCGCGCGCCGCGGCGCGCGCGAGCTCGATCGCCCGCTCCACGACATCTCCGTCAACCTCTTCGCGAATCAAGCCGCACGCAACTGCCTCCGGTCCCGACAGACCGCGCCCGGTGCGCAGCATGTCCGCGGCCTTTTCGATGCCCACCAGACGCGGGAGGCGCTGCGTGGCGCCGGCGCCGGGGATGATGCCGAGGTTCACTTCGGGTTGTGCAACCGCCAGTGCGAGCCCTTTGCGCGCGATGCGCGCGGTGCAACACATGGCGAGTTCATTGCCCCCTCCCAATGCCGAGCCGTTGAGCGCGCACACGACGGGTTTTCCCAACCCTTCGATCAGATTCCCCGCGCGCTTCGAACGCTCGGATGTCATCGCGCCGTGCGCCGGACTTTCGATCCGCGACAGGAAATTCACGTCGGCGCCGGAGACGAATGACTTCGTACCAAAGCCGGTCAGCACGACGGCGGCGATGCTCGGATCCGAATACAATGCGACGAAGTGTTCGTACAGCTGTTCGAACACGTCGTCGTTGAGCGCGTTGAGCACGCGCGGCCGGCGAATGGTGAGCACGGCAACGTTGCCCGCGTCGCGCCTGAGCACGTGACTGATGCGGAACGGATGCCCGTTGCGCGCCTGCTCCGAGATGCAGCGCGGAACGGCGAATCCTGCGTGGTCCGTGGCGTAGGCTTCGACAAGGGCGAGTGCCGCGCCCACTCCGAGCTCATTCATGAACGCGAAGGGCGCCCGCATCGCGAGCCCGGTTTCAACGGCGAGTTCGAGGTCGGCGAGGGAGATGATCCCGCTGTCGAGAATCTGCCCCACGAGGCCGAAGTACGCGCCGCGCATGGTGTCGCGGATCCGAGTTTCCCGCTCCGGCGGCAGCGCGATTTTTTCGTCGCGCTTGGGAACGTCCCACGGTTTGCCAGATGCCATCGCATCTTTCAGCAAGCGCGGAGAACGCCACCATGGTCCGAGCTTCGACGTCATCTCGTCGAGCGCGTGATTGGTGATCGGATTGCCCCCAGTGAGATTCATCGCCGTGAAGGGTCCCACGCCGAGTCCAAGAGCAGTGCGCGCGGCAGCATCGACTTCCTTGACCGATCCCAACCCCTCTTCCACCGCGAGGTCCGCGGCAAGGAACAACCCTTCGAACACCGGATTCACGGCGAAGCCATACCGTCCGCCCACTTGCACGGGGACCTTGCCGATCTCCTCGTACAACGCCATCAGTGCGGCGACGAGTGCCGGGTCAGTCTCGCTGCCCGGGACGATCTCCACGAGCGGGTTGCGGTCCGCCGGGAAGAAGTAGTGAATGACGAGCGTGCGCCGGCGCGCGCCAAGAGAGGCGAAGAGTTCGTCGGGCTCGATGTGCGATGAGTTCGATGCGAGAATCGCCTTGGGACCGCACAGCGATTCGAGTTGCGCGAAGATGCGCCGCTTGACGTCGAGGTTCTCGGTGGCCGCCTCGATAACGAGACTCGCACCGCGCAGTTGCTCGTAGTCGGTGGTGAAGGAGAGCAGGCGCCCCATGCGCTCAGCCGCCTCCGTGGTGAATGCGCCGCTCTCGCGCCCCTTGGCGATTTTCTGCTCCACCTTGGCGCGTCCGCGTTCGAGCGCCTCGGTGGAGACGTCAACGACGACGACGGGCACGTCGCGAGATGACAGCGCCTTGGCGAAATACAGCGCGATGTCGGGACCGATTTGCCCCGATCCGATGATCCCGATCTTGTCGATCTGGAAACCTTTGAAGGCGTATCCCACGGCCGAACCCTCCGGTGGCAAAGCGAGCTGAGTCCACATTCCGGGGCGCGGGTGTCGGGCAATCGCTCCTGACACCGGCCCCGGGCAACTGCAACTATACCATATCGAACGTACGTTCGAAATTGGAGGGGGTAGGAGTGGTTTCTGGAGATGCTCGGACGCGCCGCACTCGTGGGAAAGGCCGGTGTCCCATTTCCGAGAAGATCCTGCGAGCCTTCTCGCGTGTCGCTGCACTCGTTCAGGTCGCGACCAGGTGACGCGCCACGCTGCCCCGACGAGTGGGCCGGGGAAGGGGCGGTGACGCTCAGGACAGGTCAGCGCAGCTTAACGCGCAGCTGAACGTCGACATCGGTGGGCGGCATGTTCATTTCTCGCACGTGCTAACGGGAGTTGCGGATCAATGGCGCGCTGGAGCGGATGAGTCGGCGGTCGATGCGGAGAATCCGCGTACCGTTCATTATGCGAGGGTTGCAGAGGCGGACGATCTAGGGAGGGGCGCGGACGCGACGCGGGTCGAGGCGGAGACGACGTGCGCCGGCACGGATGAGCAGCGACGAGTTGCGGACGGTTTGCGGCGAGTGGCGGACGCTTTGTGGTCAGCTGCGGATGGTGGAAGGGGAGGTGCGGAGCGATGACGGCGCGTTGCGGATGAATCGGCGGTCGGCGCGGACAGATTGCTCACCGTTGCGCACGGGTGACGTACCGATGCGGATGGGCGGCGGCGAGTCGCGGACGGAAACTGGCCGCTGCGGACGCGGCGCGGGTGATGGCGGACGGTCGACGCGCCGGCAATTGTGAGTGACTCGCGATTGCGGACGCATGGCGGCGAGTTGCGGACGAATGGCGGCGAGTTGCGGACGAATGGCTGCGGGTTGCGGACGAATGGCTGCGGGTTGCGGACGCATGGCCGCGGGTTGCGGACGCATGGCTGCGGGTTGCGGACGCATGGCTGCGGGTTGCGCAGGGGACGTTGGTCGCCGCGCACGGGTGACTCGCGGGAGCGGAGGGTCAAGGGACGAGTTTGCGTAAGCACGCGAGGAAGGCGGATGGCCAGCACGCCGGCGGCTTGCTGACACCGCCCGCCGTCGCAGCGCTCGAGGCCTGTCGGGAAAAACCCCCCACACCGAGCAGGAAAGGGCGTTGAACGTTCCGCGTTTTGCCCGACTGCTCCCCCTCTGCTGAAGACCGACATTACCCGCATCGGGGGGATGTTCAACGGCTTCATGGTCGAGGGCGTGGTCGCCTTCCAGCCGGAGAATCACCATGGCGACGACACAGTCTGTTTCGGCTGCACTCTCTACGAGTTGCGACCGGATCCCGACAGATGGGCCAATCGTCCTCGCCGCCAAGCCGTTCGACTTGACCGAGGCACCCCTCGCGGTGGCGCGCTGGCTTGCGCGCCGCGAGGATCGGGAGCTTCACGTGATCAGCATCGTCGAGGAGCACGACGCGCTTGCAGTGGCCGCTGGCGTCATGCCGCTGCCTGCACGCTACTACGACGAAGAGCGGGCAGCGATCACCCAACGGATAGCGGGCGAGTTGCAGTTGGACTCGGCCGATGGCGTTCTCAGTCGCATCAGCGTCGAGAACGGACCGACCGCTCGCACGGTGGTCGATCTCGCGCGCGAGCGCGACGCGCGTCTCATCGTGATCGGTACGGGCCGACACGATGCCCTCGGACGATTCATCTACGGTGAGCGAGCGATGCAGATCGTCCGAGCCGCCGATCGCCCGGTGCTCGTGGTGCCGCGTGGTGCGACCGCGGGACCGCTGCAGCGCGCCATCGTCGCGGTGGACTTCAGCCGCGCCTCGTTCCGCGCCGCGTGTGCCATTCTGCCCATGCTCACGTTTGGTGCGGAACTCACGCTCGTGCACGTGCAGACCACGACACCAAAGGCGGAGAGTGACAAGCCGCTATCGGCATCCACGGACACACCGTGCGACGATCTGTTCGCGCGCTTCGTCAGCCTGCTCCCTCTTCCGCCGGGCATCAACGTCAAGACGAAGCTCCTGTGGGGGGAGCCGGTGGACTCGATTGATGTCTATGCGAGGTTATCCGGCGCCGAGCTTCTTGCGTGCGGCCGGCTCCAGAGTCACACGCTCGCGGAGCGAATCTTTGTCGGCAGCGTGTCGGCGGGGCTGCTGCGACGCGCGCACTGCGCCATTCTGGTTGCACCCGAGCTTCACGATGACGCGCGTGCCGACGCGCGTGCTCCGCTCACCGGTGTCAACGAGTAGGAGCAGGAATCGTGGAGTCGCCGCCTCAGAGAGTTCTCCGTCCGCAACCGCGGACGCCGGGTCCGTCTCGGCATGTCGGATATGACGGCGGTCGCGGAACACTCAGCCTCCCTCCGGTAGAGCTGCCGTAACGCCGGAGAAACGATCCCCTGAATGAAGCGGACGCGCGTCGCCTCGGTCGATGGAGTAGTGTGGCCGAACGCGGTGAGCGGACAGCACGCGCATGGCCGGTGATGCTGCTCAGTTGTCCTCTCCGAAGCATTCGGTTGTCGTCGAAAGCGGACATACGTCGCGTAACGCGAATCGCCACATGGATGTAAAACGCTGGGGAACAACGCCTTAGCGTCGTGAGCGCGTGCGGCGCCGAAGCTGCATTGGGAAGGGCATGACTACGCGAGCGCTGTATCAACCGGGTGGCGTCATCGCGTGCTCCCTACTCCTCCTGTCCGGGTGCGCGCAGGGGACGTTCGCGGTCTCGCCGTCTACTGTGCTCTCCACGGTCATTCTGGCGGGCGAAGCGATCGGGTCGCGCACCACGTCCTCCGATTCGCGCACCACCTCGTCGTCTCGGGCATCGAACGCACGCTTTCCCAAGTCGCCTACGCCCACAGCAACCGTTTCACGAGTGCTCGGCACGGCGGACCAGTACGTCGGCGTGAAGTACACGTGGGGCGGCAATACGCCTGAGAGCGGCTTCGACTGTTCAGGCTTCACGAAGTACGTGTTCGCGAAACAGGGCATCCAGCTTCCACGGACCTCGCGTGAGCAAGCGCGCGCGGGTCAGGGCGTTGCCAAGGGTCTTGGCGCGCTGCTACCTGGCGACATCATGCTGTTCGCCGAGCCCGGAGAGGCGATCTCGCATGTGGCGATCTATACAGGCAACGGAGAGATCATCCATTCGTCGTCAGGCTACGGAGGGGTGCACTATCTGGATCTGAATACGAGTCAAGGCGACTGGTACGTGCAGAACATGGTCGCGGCGCGGCGGCTCACGGCGAATGGCCGGAGTCTGGTGCAGGGGTTGAAGTATCTGACTATTCCCGGCCTGCCCTTCGATCCCCCTGATCGGGCACCGGCACCGCGGTAGCCGTCCTGCGTTGCCCGCGCTTCTTCGTGCCGCTCTTCCTCGCCGCCGGTGGGGTAGACGCGGCCTGACATCCCAGCACGGTCATTCGAACTACGCCGCGATCACCGGATGGGGCGCCTGCCTGCCGTCCGCCGTCCTCATCAATACCGACCGCTCGACGTTCCTCGACACGAACCGCATCCAGGGGCGCGCGAGTCGGGCACTCGCTCTTGACCCCGCCCTCGGCAACTGGCATTATATTATATCGAACGTACGTTCGAAATTGGAGGGGGTGGGAATGGCCTCTGGACAAGCTCCGACGCGCGCCGCACTCGTGGAACAGGCCCGCGACATCTACGACGACCTCGACTTCGGCGCAGTCCGTGAGTGGCTCGCGGACCATCCGGGGCGGAAGGCGGTGGGCTACCTCCCCGTCTACGCGCCACGCGAGATCATGCATGCGTGCGGACTGCTGCCGGTGGGCATCCACGGCGGCGGCGACCGGCTCGAGATCATCCGCGGCGACGCCTTCTACCAGTCGTACATCTGCCATCTGCCGCGCTCGGTCATCGAGCTGGCGCAGTCGGGGCGACTCGACTTCCTGTCCGCGGTGCTGTTCCCGTCGACGTGCGACGTGATCCGCAACCTCTCGGGCATGTGGAAGCTGCTCTACCCCGAGGCGTACGTCCGCTACATCGACGTGCCGCAGACTCCCGATACGGGCGCGGCGGCGGACTTCTGGGAGAGTGAACTCCGGCGCCTGGTGCACGACCTTGGCGAGGTCTCAGGGCATCACCCCACGGACACCGAGTTGCGAGCGTCGGTTGCGCTCTATAATGAAACCCGGGCGGTGGTTCGCGCGCTCTACACCGCGCGGCGGGAACGCCCGTGGGACGTGCCCACCGAAGAACTGTACGTCCTGCTTCGCGCGGGCGAGGTGATCCCCGCGGACGAGTTCATCGCGATGGCGCGCGATTATCTCGCCGCGGTGGAGGCGGAACCCAGGCGACCCCGCGACAACAGCCGCGTGGTGGTGGTCGGCGCCTTCTGCGAGCAGCCCCCGCTCGGGCTGATCATGTCGATCGAGCGCGCCGGCTGCTACATCGTGGACGACGACTTTCTGCTCGGCAATCGCTTCCTCATGCGCGACGTGCCGCTCGACGGCGATCCGGTGCGCGCTCTGGCCGAAGCGTTCGTCTCCAACGACCTGCATACGTCGGTGCTCTTCGAGAGCGACCCGCTCGGCAAGAAGCGGCTGATGAAGGACTGCGTCGCCGCCGCCAATGCCGACGGAATCATTTTCGCGACGCCGAGTTTCTGCGACCCGGCGCTGCTCGACCAGCCGATGCTCCGTGCGGGCGCCGAGAAGGCGAGCATCCCGTGCATCGCGTTCAAGTACGCCGAGAACACCGGGCAATTCCAGCAGTTCCGCGAACAAGCCGGAACGTTCGCCGACTCGATCAAGCTCTGGGGGGCCGTCTGATGGCTGCAGTGCTGAAGGACCGCTCGATGGTGTTACAGAAGGAGATGATCGCGAACCACTTCGCGAGGCTGGCGCGGGCACCGGAAACAGGCGAACCGGTGGTCTACACGTTCGTGCCGGGCAACCTCACCGAACTGATTCGCTCGTTTGGCGCACTCCCGGTACTCCCGGAGATCAACGCGTTGCAGTCCGGCATGCGAAAGCTCTCGGGCGACTACATCGCCGAGGCGGAGCGCGCCGGCCATTCCGAGGACGTGTGCACTTATGTGAAGTGCGACATCGGGATGATGCGCTCGGGCAACCTCGGGCCGGGCGGCTTGAAGCTCCCCAAGCCCGACCTGCTGCTCCTCTCGTACACGGGCTGCTACACGTTCATGAAGTGGTTCGAACTGCTGCGCGAGGAATATGACTGCCCCACGGTCATGTTCCACGTTCCGTATCAAGGGGACGGTGTGCTCGAACCGGAGCACCGCAACTACATGCTGCGGCAGCTCAAGGAGCAGGTGATTCCAGCGCTCGAGAAGGCGACAGGGCGCAAGTACGACGAAGACAAATTGCGCCACCATCTCGCGCTCTCCGCGAAAGCGGAGGATGACCTGGTGGCCGTGCTGCAGGCGGGGAAGCACAGGCCGAGTCCCATTGATGGCTATTTCGGCACCGTGTACTACGTAGGGCCGATCTTCAGCGCATTCCGCGGCACCGAGGAAGGCGTGGAGTACTATCGCGCGTTGCGCGAGGAAGTCGAGCAGCGTGTGGCGCTGGGCCTGGGCCCCATCACACCGGACGGGCCGCTCGAGGGCGAGCGTTACCGGCTGGTGGTGGAAGGCCCGCCGAACTGGACGCACTTCCGCGACTTCTGGAAGATGTTCTCCGACGAGAAAGCCGTAGTGGTGGCGTCCACGTACACGAAGGTCGGCGGCACGTACGATTTCGGCTTCCGGCACAATCCCGACGATCCGCTCGGCACGCTGGCCGACTATTGCAGCGGGTGTTACACGAACCTGAACCTGCCGACCCGCATCGACATGATCTCGCGCTACATCGAGGAGTATCAGGCCGACGGATTCCTGATCAACTCGGTGAAGTCGTGCAACTCGTTCTCGGCGGGCCAGTTGATGATTCTGCGCGAAGTGGAGAAGCGCACCGGCATACCGGGGGCGTTCATCGAATCCGATCTCGTGGATCCGCGCTATTTCTCCGCCGCAAACATCAAGAACAGACTGGAGAGTTATTTCCAGATGATCGACGCGCGACGACTGGGGAAGACAGCATGAGTTGCGTCGTCGGAATCGACCTCGGCTCGACCACCACGAAGGCGGTCATCCTCGACGAGAACGGCGACGTGCTCGGGCGCGGTATCACGAACTCCCGCTCCAATTACGACCTCGCGGCGGAGGTGGCGAAAACCGAGGCGTTCATCAACGCGCGGTTCGGGATCATCGAGCAGCAAGTCCAGGCGACAGAAACCGTGGCGATGGTGAGCCGCCTCCGCCGGGCCTTCGTGATGGAGCAGATCCTCCAGCAGTTGCGGCGGCTCGAGCAGTTGATGCTCGAAGAGAGCGAACGGTCGGCGCCGGAACAGCTCAAGGCGGCGTTCAGGACGAGCATCGAGGAGATCTGCCGGCGCATCACGCTGGAGGAAGTGCAACGGTTCAAACAACCACCGATGCTGCGGTCGGACTTCTTTCGCGACGCGGCGGGTTCGGCGTTCATGCGCATTGCCGAGCAGATCGCCGATCCCACCGGTGTGAGCTTCGATCGGCTGGTGGGCGTGTACGACAAGTGCATCATTCGCGTGGAGAACGAGCCGCTCGACCTCGACTTCCGCGATCACATCGGCGACGCACTCCGGCGCGTGGGCAACCCTCCTGGCCTCGCCGACGCCGTCGAGTACGCGGTGGCCAAGGACCTCGCACCCGCGTACACGGTGGGGACTGGGTACGGGCGCGCGCGCCTTCCTTTCCCCAAGGAACAGATCCGCTCCGAGATCCTGTGTCACGGGCTCGGCGCACACGCGATGTTTCCCGGCACGCGCACGGTACTCGACATCGGCGGGCAGGACACGAAGGCGATTCAGGTGGATTCGCAGGGCATCGTCACGAACTTCCAGATGAACGACCGGTGCGCGGCGGGGTGCGGACGCTATCTCGGCTACATCGCCGACGAGATGAACCTCGGACTCCACGAACTCGGTCCATTGGCCGAGCAATCGAAGCGGTGCGTGAAGATCAACTCCACGTGCACCGTGTTCGCCGGTGCGGAGTTGCGCGAACGTCTCGGCCTCGGCGAGAAGCGTGAAGACATTCTCGCGGGATTGCACCGCGCCATCGTGATTCGCGCGATGAGCCTGCTCGCGCGCTCCGGCGGGGTGTCGGATGAATTCACGTTCACGGGGGGCGTGGCGAAGAATCCCGCCGCCGTGCATGCCATTCGTGACCTCATCGGAGAGAACTACGGCGAGCGTACGCTCAATATCTCCGCGGACAGCATCTACACCGGCGCCCTTGGTGCGGCGCTCTTCGCCAGCCGGATCGCCGCATGACACATATCACCGCGGGCATCGATGTTGGCAGCGGCGCCGTGAAGGTGGCCGTGATGCGAACGGACGGCGACAGGGAAGAGACGGTGATCGCGAAAGAGTCGGTGCGCATCCGGCGCCGCGAAGTTGCCAAGGTCGTGGACGAAGTGTTCGAGGCCGCGGTGTCCGCGGCGGACGTGGACGAGATCCACTACATCGCCACGACGGGCGAGGGGGCGGACTTCCCGTTCGCGACGGGGCACTTTTATGGCATGACGACGCACGCACGAGGCGCGCTGTATCTCGATCCGCGCGCGCGGGCGGTGCTCGATGTCGGCGCCCTGCACACGCGGGCCGTGGCGATGGACGCGCGCGGACGGGTATTGGACTACAAGATGACGAGCCAGTGCGCGTCGGGCTCCGGGCAGTTCCTCGAGAACATCGCGCGCTATCTCGGCGTCTCGCACGACGAAATCGGCGCGCTGTCGATGGAGGCGAAGAAGCCGGAGAAGGTGAGCTCGATCTGCGCCGTGCTCGCGGAGACCGATGTCATCAACATGGTGTCGCGAGGCATCACGACGCAGGACATTCTGCGCGGCGTGCACGAGAGCATGGCTGACCGTTTCGTGCGTCTGCTGCGGTCGCTCCAATTCGACGGGCCGGCGTTCGTGAGCGGGGGACTCGCGTCGGACATTGGATTGCTGGGCGCGTTGCGCGACGGCCTCGCCAAGAAGGCTGGTGCGGCTACCGTGCAAATCGAGGTGGTGACGCACGCGGATGCGATATTCGCCGGCGCGATCGGCGCCGCGCTGTGCGGAGGTTTCCGGTACCGGAAGCTGGGCCAGGGGGACGTCGCGTGGGACGCCGCGCAGGGCATGGCCTCCGCCAGCCCGGGCACGCGGGTCGGATGACGATCGCGGCGACCGCCTATCACCGGCCGGACAGCCTGGCCGAGGCGTGCGCGCTGGGCCGGCACTACGGGAGCGACGCGGCATTTCTGGCTGGCGGGACGGAACTGATCCCGGACTATCAGCGCGAGCGCGAGACGGCGCGGCATCTGATCGCGCTCGACAGCATCCGCGAACTGCGCGGCATTTCGGAGGAGCGCGGGCTGTTGAGAATCGGCGCGCTCACGACGATCGCCGAGATCGCCGCGTCGCCGCTCGTGCGCGCGCGGCTTCCGGCGCTCGCTGACGCCGCGCGCGCGATCGGTAGCCCGCAGATCCGGAGCATGGCGACGATAGGCGGCAACTTCTGTCGCGCTGTGCCATGTGCCGACACCCCACCGGCCGCCATCGTCGGCGCGGCTCGCGTGCGGATCGCTGGCATGCTCGGGGCCCGCGAGCTCGACGCTGAGGACTTCTTCACCGGCCCGCGCAGGACGGCGCTCGGCCCAGGGGACGTGCTGGTCGAGATCGTCGTGCCCACGCAGCCCCAGCACTCGGGCATGAGTTACCAGCGTTTTTCACGGCGGAGTGGACCGGCACTCGCGGTCGCCGCGGTGGCGGCGAGAGTGACGCTAGAGCAGGGGAAAATCAGGGGCGCACGCATCGTACTCGGTGCCGTGGCGCCCACGCCGCTCCTCGCCGCGCGAGCGGCCGCGCTGATCGAAGGGGAGGCGCCGTCCGACGCGCTGTTCGAGCGGGCGGGCGTGTGGTGCGCGGAGGACGCGCGGCCCATCACTGACGTGCGCGGATCGGCCGACTTCCGGAGGGAGTTGGTCAGTGTACTCACTCGGCGGGCGCTTCACGAAGCCGTGGCACGCGCGGGAGGTTCGGGGGAATGAGCGGCGAGCTCATGATCCGCCTGAATGTGAACGGCGAAGACCGCACCCTTGCCGTTCGGCCGAATGCGACGCTGCTCGCTGTGCTGCGGGACGATCTGGATCTCACCGGCGCAAAGCGAGGGTGCGGCACCGGGGACTGCGGCGCGTGCACCGTGCAGGTGGAGGGGGAACCGATGGCGTCGTGCCTGATGCTCGCCGCGGCTGCGAACGGAAAGCGCATCACGACGGTCGAGGGAATCGCGCGCGACGGTGATCTGCACCCATTGCAGAAATCGTTCGTCAAGCATGGCGCGCTCCAGTGCGGCTACTGCACGAGTGGCGCGCTGATGTCGGCGAAGGCGCTCCTTGACCGGAATCCCGATCCATCACGCGAAGACATCAAGACGTCGCTCAGCGGCAATCTCTGCCGGTGCGGCGCGTACGGCCGGATGGTCAGCGCGGTTGAAGGGTGGAGGGAATGCGATGGCGTGCCGCTCGACACACGGCCGCACGCGCACGGCGAACGCGACCAGCAGCGGGACCACGCCGTAATCGGCCACGGCGTCACGCGGTACGACGGCCCCGACAAGGTGACGGGGCGCGCGAAGTACACCGCCGACCTGCGGCTTCCCGGCATGCTTCACGGAAAGCTGCTCGGGAGTCCCATCGCACACGGGCGCATCACGCGGCTCGACGTTTCCAAGGCCCGTGCGTTACCGGGTGTGGTTGATGTGCTCACCGCCGCTGATGTACCGGATGGGTGGTACGGCGTGAGTCCCGCACGCGAGGATGAGCAGATTCTGGCCAGGGATCGCGTGCGCTATGTCGGCGACGAGATCGCCGCGGTCTGCGCGGTGGACGAGGAGACGGCTGAGCGCGCGATCAAGCTCATCGAAGTGGAGTTCGCGGAACTTCCGGCGGTGTTCGATCCGCAGGCGGCGATGGCGCCGGGCGCACCGGTGATTCATCCCGAGAAACCGCGCTATGCCGGCAACATCAACACGCGCGTGGACTGGGATTTCGGCGACGTGGAGAAGGGATTCGCCGAAGCGGACCACGTGCGCGAGCAACGGTTCGTCGGCAACCGCACGTACCAAGCGCCGATGGAGCCGCACGCTGCGCTCGCGCGCTGGGAGCATCACGGCGGACGCCTCACCATCTGGACGTCTACGCAAACGCCGCACTACGTCCATCGTTCGCTGTCGCGGATGCTCGGCATCCCGATGGGGAACATTCGCGTGATCCGGCCGTCCGTCGGCGGTGGGTTCGGCGCCAAGGCCGAGGCGACGCCGCTCGATTTCTGCTCCGCGATTTTCGCGAAGCGAACCGGCAGGCCGGTGATGATGGAGTACTCGCGCGAGGAGATGTTCAGGCACTTCCGCGGGCGCCACAAGCAGTACATCGACCTGAAGATCGGCGTGAAGCGCGACGGTACGATCACCGCCGTGGACCAGCGCGTCGTGCTCGACGGCGGCGCCTACACGTCGTACGGCGTCATCACGGCGTACTACGCGGGTTCGATGCTGCCCACGCTCTACAAGATGCCGAACTACCGGTACGACGGCACGCGCATCTATACGAACCTGCCCGCGTCGGGGGCGTTCCGTGGACATGGTGTGCCGCAGCCGCGGTTCGCATTCGAGTCGCTCCTCGACATGATCGCGGAAGACCTCGGGCTCGATCCAATCGAGATCCGGCTCAGAAATGCGATGACGCCGAACACGCGCACGTGCAACGCGCTCGACATTTCGTCGTGTGAGTTCACCGCGACGCTGGAGCGTGCACGGGACACGTCAAAGTGGATCGAGAAGAAGGGCAAGTTGCCGCGCGGCAAGGGAATCGGAGTGGGATGCGGTGGGTTCGTGTCCGGCGCCGGGTATCCGATCTACCGGTCTGATTTTCCGCATTCGAACGCCGTTATCCGCGTGCACGAGGACGGCACAGGGGTGTCGCTGCACATCGCGGCTGCGGAGATTGGCCAGGGATCCGATACCGTGCTCGTGCAGATCGCGGCGGAAGAGCTAGGGGTGCCGTATGAGTGGGTGTGGCTCGCGGACTGCGACACGGCGACGAGTCCGCTGGATCTCGGCTCGTACTCGAGCCGGGTTACCCTGATGGCCGGCCACGCGGTTCAGCGCGCGGCGGCGAAGGTGCGCGCGCAGGTGCTCGCGGTTGCTGCCGCGGAGTTGTCGCGCGACGTCGCGTCGCTCGTCGCGAGGGGGGGCCGGATCTTCGCGAAAAATGATCCCGCTGTGGCAATGGACTGGGCCGCAGCCGCACGGCTCGCGTTCTCAGCGCAAGGCCCCGTCGTCGGGACGGGATCGTATCAACCGCCGAAGAATCTTGGCGGCGACTTCAAAGGAGGCGCCGTCGGCACATCGCCGGCGTACAGTTTCTCGACAGTGGTCGCAGAGGTCACGGTGGATCTGGAGACCGGTCAGGTTACGGTGGATCGCGTGACGGACTTCAGCGATGCCGGCACGGTGATCAATCCGGTCACGTTCCACGGCCAGGTGGAAGGTTCGATCGTGATGGGGCTCGGCGAAACGCTGCTCGAGGATACACTTTTCGATGCGAAGGGGCGTGCCACGAATCCAAACCTGCACGATTACCTGATCCCGACGATGCTCGAAATTCCCGAGATTCACACGGCAGCGGTCGAAAGCTTCGAACCCAACGGTCCGTTCGGCGCGAAGGAAGTCGGGGAGGGATCCCTGCTCCCGGTGCTCGGCGCAATTGCCAACGCGATCTACGATGCGTGCGGCGTCCGAGTGACCGAGCTACCCATCACGCCCGAGAAGATCCTGCGCGGTCTGGCGCAACGTGCCGCGGCCAATGGAGTCCCCGCATGACCGCGCGACCCATCGCACACATCGACGCGGTACGTCCATCGCGCCTCGTGCGCGCGTCGTCGCAAAAGAAACTCGACCGGCTGTTGATCAAGACGGCCGCGCTCATCGCGAAGAACGGGTTTGCCGCGACGACGATGCGCGACCTGAGCACGGCGCTCGGCACGAGTGTGGCCGGGCTGTACCACTATTTCGCGAGCAAGGAAGATCTGCTCTTTCAGTTGCAATACCGCACGTTCGCGTCGCTGCTCGAGCAGCAGGAGAAGATCGCTGAGCAGCCGGGCACGCCGGAGGAGCGGCTCGCGCGATTGCTCACCGGCCACCTGCAGTTCTACTCGCGGCACACGAACGAGCTCAAGGCATGCACGTTCGAGATGGAGTCGCTCGGCCCCAAGCCGTACAAGATCGTCGAGGAGATTCGACGCCGTTACTACAGGCTGATGGCCTCGGCGGTCGCGCAGATCATTGACGGACCGGCGGCCGGCACGAAGGAAACCAGGCAGAGCCGGCACGCGGCGCTGTTCATCTTCGGGATGCTGAACTGGATTTTCATGTGGTACGAGCCGTCGCGGCACGGGACGGTCGAGCAAATCGGGCAGGAAATGCAGGACTTGCTGTTGAACGGCCTTCGGCGCACGAAACGAAGCAGTTGATCCCGGGTGCGGCGCCAGCGCCTTAGGGATCTTCATTATGTACAGGAGGGTGTCAGTGCAGTTCAACGATGTCTGGATTCCCTACGGCGGGTACTGGTCCACGCCGTTCACCGCATGGCAGGGAGCGTTCGCGACGCTGCCGCCGATTCCGTTCGCCGCCGAGATGGCGGCACGCGCATTGTCGGAGCGCGGCGTTGCTGCAGCCGACATCGACGGTCTTTGCCTCGGCACGACCATCGCGAGCAAGCATTCGTTCTACGGCGCTCCGTGGTTCGCCGGGCTGGCGGGCCTCGGCCACCTGGGTGGACCGACGATCAACCAGGCGTGCGCGACATCGGTGCGCTGCCTGGTGCAGGCCGCGCAGGAGCTCGAATCGAAGAGCGCACGCACGTACCTGGCCGCCACCGCCGACCGCACCAGCAACGGTCCGCACGTGTTCTATCCGAATCCCGCTGGTCCAGGCGGCACGGGCGACTCGGAGAACCTCGTGCTCGACAGTTTCGGGCTCGACCCGTACGCCAGGAATTCGATGCTGCAGACCGCGGAGAATGTGGCGCGCGAGGCCGGGATCACGCGCGGCGCGCAGGAAGAGATCACCCTTCTGCGCTACAAGCAATACGAGCGCGCGCTCGCCGACGACAGCGCGTTCCTCAAGCGCTACATGTTGTGGCCAGTGGAGATCAAGGACGCGCGAGGCAAGAAGGTGCTCGCGACGGTGACCGGGGACCAGGGTGTCTTTCCGACCACGGCGGAGGGACTCGCCGGACTCCGGTCCGTGATGGAAGGGGGCACGGTCACATTTGGCACGCAGACACACCCCGCCGATGGCAACGCGGCCATGTTGCTCACGTCGGGCCGCGACCGCGCGCGCTCTCTCGCGCCCAATGGCGCGGTGGACGTGCAACTGCTCTCATACGGCCAGGCACGCGTCAAGAAGGGCTTCATGCCGATGGCGGTGCTTCCCGCCGCGCAACTCGCACTCGAACGCGCGGGAATCCAGGCGAACGCGCTGGCGAGCATCACGACGCACAACCCGTTCGCGGTGAATGACGTATACCTCGTGCGGGAGTTGAAGCTCGACGCCGAGCGGATGAACCGCCACGGATGTTCGCTCGTGTGGGGGCACCCGCAGGCACCGACAGGGCTCCGGTCGATCATCGAACTGATCGAGGATCTGACAACCCTGGGCGGCGGATATGGACTGTTCACCGGCTGTGCCGCAGGAGACAGCGCCGCCGCGGTCGTGCTGAAAGTCAGCGCGCGCTGAACCATACGAATGGCCGAGAGGACCTTTGCGATGAACTATTTCGCCCCGAAAGAGGCTGCCGGATTCGGATTCAAGGACATCCTGTACGAGAAGAAAGACTGGGTAGGGCGCATCACGATCAACCGGCCCGAGTCGTTCAATTGTTACACGACGTCCACGCTGCAGGAGTTGATCACCGCGATCGACGACGCCTCGGCCGACGACAACGTCGGCGTGATCGTCTTGACGGGCGCCGGTGACAAGGCGTTCTGCACGGGCGGCGATGTGAAGGAATACGCGAACGTCTACACCAAGAGCCCGCACGACTACTTCAAGTACATGGGGCTCTTCGCCAAGTACATCGAGAGCATTCTGCGCAGCGGCAAGGTGACGATTGCGCGTATCAACGGGATCGCGGTCGGTGGCGGCAACGAGACCCAGCTGGCGTGCGATCTCGCGGTCATGGCCGACGACACCTATCTCGCCCAGGTTGGAACGAGTGTGGGGAGCGTCGCCTGTGGCGGTGCGACCCAATGGCTGTCGATCCACGTGGGGGACCGCCGCGCGCGAGAAATGCTGTTTCTCAATCCGCGCATCCCCGCGGCGAAGGCGCTCGAATGGGGACTCGTGAACCGCGTTGTTCCGCGCGCCAAGCTCGACGAAGAAGTCGCGACGCTCGTGAAGCAGTTGCTCGAGAAGTTCCCCGAGTGCACGCGGTACACCAAGCAGCAGGTGAACTACTGGAAAGAAGTGTCATGGCACGCCACCGTGGGGCACGCGCGCGACTGGCTCTCGACGCACTTCACCACGCTCGAGCCCTACGAGGGGATGCAGGCGTTCGTGGAGAAGCGGAAAGTGGACTTCATGGGACTGCGGCGCAAAGCCGCCGGAGAGGGAAGCAGCGAATTCCTCTGGGGCCCGTACGGAAAGACGTGCACAAAGTGCGGCGCGAAGGGTATTCCGGAACAGTTCAGCTTCTGCGGCGGTTGCGGCGCCGCGCTCACCTAGTGCTGCGAATGCCATGAGCCTTGAACTCACGGGTCAGGCGGCGCTGGTCACTGGCGCTGGACGCGGCATCGGCGCGGCGATCGCGCGCGAATTCGCGCGCGCTGGTTGCGACGTGGCGCTCGTGGAGTTCGGGGCGTTCGATGAAGCGCAGAGCCTGGCCGATGAGCTGCGCCGGTCAGGGAGGCGTGCGCTCGCGATCCGCGCCGACGTATCGGATGTCGGCGCGGCGGAGCAGACGGTCGCGGCCGCGGTCGAGGCGTTCGGGCGGCTCGATCATCTCGTGTGCAACGCCGGCATCACGCGTGACGCGATGATCTGGAAGATGACGGAAGACGCCTGGGACCAGGTGATCGACGTCAATCTCAAAGGCTGTTTTGCGTACTGCCGCGCGGTGGCGGGCTTGTTTCGCACGCAGCAGCACGGGCGCATCGTGAACATCGCGTCGGTCAACGCACTGCGCGGCAAGGCCGGGCAGGCGAATTACGCGGCATCGAAGGCGGGGATCGTCGCGCTCACGCGCACGCTTGCGCGCGAGCTGGGTCCCAAGGGCGTGAACGTAAATTGTGTCGCTCCCGGCATGGTGCGAACCGAGATGGCGGCGAAACTCCCGCCGGCCGTCCTCGAGAAAGCCATCGCCGAAACGGCGCTCGGCCGGATCGCGGAGCCGGAGGACGTGGCGCGCGTCGTCGTCTTCCTGTGCAGCGAAGCCGCACGCCACATCACGGGAGAAGTCATCAGAGTGGACGGGGGACAGTTGGCATGACACTCGTGAGGTATGAGGTGCGCGATGGCATCGCGCACGTGACGCTCGACGCACCGCCGCTCAACATCCTGAGCGCGGCGATGATGCTGCGACTCACCGACGCACTGGAACGCGCGCAAGCGGATCGCTCACTCACCGCGGTCGCGATTGACGCGAATGGCCGTGCGTTCTCCGCAGGCGCGGACATCGGCGAGCACCGTCCCGAGCAAGCGCCCGAGATGATCAACGCCTTCAGCCGTTTGTTCCGCGTGCTGGGCGCGAGCGAGTTGCCCCTCGTGATGGCGGTAGACGGAGCCGCGCTGGGGGCGGGATTCGAGCTGGCGATGATGGCCGACGTGCTCCTCGCGAGCGATCGCGCGACATTCGGTCAACCGGAGATCCGGCTCGGCTTCTTCGCCCCGGTTGGGGTCACCGCGCTGCCGGCGCGCGTCGGAGTCGCGCGCGCGCTCGAAATCACATGCACGGGGCGCACGTACACGGCGGCGGAGATGCTCGCGATGGGTCTCGTGTCGCGCGTCATCGCATCAGCCGAGTTGCCGGCGGCGCTCGAGGGCGTGCTCGCGGACCTGCGGCGCGCGAGCCCGCTCGTGATGCGGATGAACGTGCGGATGACGCGAACGCTCTTCGGTCAGCCATTCGAGGACGCGCGCCGCGCCGCGGAACGCGTGTTCCTCGGCGAACTGATGGCGACGGAAGACGTCCGCGAAGGACTCGCGTCCTTCTTCGAGAAGCGCCGGCCGGCGTGGAAGAACCGATGAGAATCCTGATCGTTGGTGCGGGCGCGCTGGGAGGTCTCGCGGGAGCATTCCTCACGCGCGCCGGGGAGGATGTGACGTTCCTCGAAGTGAATGCCGCCCGCGCGCATCTGCTGAACACGGACGGGTTGCAGATCGTGCAAACGGGACGCGATGAGTCCATCACGGTCCCCATGCACGTCGTGACGTCGGCGGAAGGGCTCGAGCCGTTCGATCTCGTGTTCATCGCGGTCAAGACGTATCAGACCGAGGACGCCGTGAAGGCAGCGCTGCCGGCCGCGCACGCCGGCACGCGGTTTCTGTCGATGCAGAATGGCATCGGCAATACGGAGGTCGTGGCACGCCTTGTCGGTCCCGATCGCGTGCTCTGCGGCATCACGTACCACAGCGTGCAGCATGTCGGCCCTGGGCGCCTGCAGTTCCGCGCGGGAATCAAACCGATCCAGATCGCGCCGTTCGACGGGAACGTGACTCCCGAGATCGACGCCATCGGCGAGACGTTTCGC
>Ga0209638_1000890_pt1 | contig 19608 bp, 17 predicted proteins | sample BarGraNGADG00211_FD_184490 | JGI IMG/M metagenome (GOLD analysis project Ga0209638, IMG submission 184490) | Arctic peat soil microbial communities from Barrow, Alaska - Barrow Graham LP Ref core NGADG0002-211 (SPAdes) (version 2) | ecosystem: Environmental > Terrestrial > Soil > Wetlands > Peat...
CCTCGCTACGGTGAATTGACCGGCGTCACATCACCGAGGTGCTGCCACTGGGGGACCTTGAGGTAGTCCCCGTACTTCGTCTCGGTGCCGTTGGGCGCCGTGATGATCGCCGACCACGAACCGGTCCACCGGTCGATGATCGGCTGGACCGTCTTCGACGTGACGACGTGCCCGCTCGCGTCCTTGGTGGTGCACCAGACGGTCCAATACTGAGTGTCGGAGTACTCGGGCTGAAGACTGCTGCCGTCGAGGGTCCACGGGACCTGGATCACGGCGATCCCGTAGGCGTTGACGGTGCCGGAGTAGATGCCGCCGTTGGGCAGGATGGACGTGTCCGGGTAGATCGTCCCGTAGCCGAACGTCCCGGTCCCGGAGCCGGCCGCGTTGAGCGTGGGCTGCGCGTACACGGTGCAGCCGTACACCGGCTTGTAGGGAGTCTCGGGCCCGTCCCAACCGAAGCCGCCCATGACGGGCTGCGGGTTCGTGAAGCCCTTGGTCTCGTATACGCCGACGCGAAGGACGGCCGGAGTGGTGCTGCGGACCACGGGAAGCTGGTACGTGACGACCGCGGCGATCGGGTTGTTGGCCGTTCCGCCGTGAGTCGGGAATACGCGCCTCGGGAAGTTGCGGGGCCGGATGTCGGTGCCGAACCGCGGGTCCGAGGTCAGGAAGTACTGACCTTCCTTGACCTTGCCGAAGTCCGCGACGCCAGTGCTGTCGGTCACGGCGTAGTGCGTCTCGTCAAGGTTGTTCACGTCGAGGAGCTGTACGCGGACGCCCTTGAGGCTCAGGCCGTCGGCCACGCCCGTGAGCTCCACCCGCACCGGCACCTCGAACCCTGCGACCGCCGCGCTCTGCTGCTGCCACGCGCTCGCGAAACGGATGACAGCCACAGCGGGATCGAGCGGCCCACCCTGCGGGTACGCCGTGACGATGATCTGGATCATGTCGATCCCGGTGGCGGGGTCGCCCGTCGGGGTCAGGCTGGTCTCGACGGTGAAGGTGCCGTAGGCGGTGCTCCAGTCGTCGATCTTCAGCGGTATGCCCGTCGGCCAGGACTCGTTGGACTCGGCGTAGTGGATGTCGCTGTAGTTGCGGGAGAGGATGAGCGACATGGCCTCGTTCGCGACCGCCGTGGCCTCGGTCCGCGTGCGTGCGCTCGAGTACCAGCCGCCAGTCGCGATCACGGTGGTGACGACGGCCACGGCGATGACGAGCAGGATGGCCGCCGCGGTGAGTGATTCGATCAGCGTGAAGCCGTCATCCCGGGCGTGCCCGAGACGACGCGCGCCGATCCGGAGCTGGTCCGTCATCCCCACTGATCCCCCTGTCAGCATGCCTGACCCACTCTTCGCGGGAACCGGGCCGTTCGACGCTCTCGTCGAGGCCCCGCGGTGACCACTCATCGCGCTCATCGACCGGCCATCGCCGTCACTTGAGCAAACGCCGACGAGCGACGAAGCGGTCGCAGGCGGCATCTGGTTCGTCTGGATCGTTCCGGCGAGCCGGCTCACGAGCGTCCCTTGCCGGCGCCGTTCTCGAACACGCCCTTGTAGCCGTACCGAAGACCCGAAAGCCCCCCGAACCCGAGGCCGAGCCCTAGGCCGTACACCACATCGCTCGTCACCGTACTGCTTGGGACCGCCATCAGCGTCGAGGCCACGATGATCGCGAGCGCCAGAGCGAGGACGAGCGCGTTGGCGACGACGTACCAAGCCATCGAGCGGACCCTGAGCGCGCGCCCGACGGGCCGTGCGCCGAGAGCGGCCACGACCAGTGCGATGACGCCCGAAACCAGAGTCCACATGCCTCGATTGCCCCCGTCCCGCCCTACATGCATCCCTGCAGAGATGTATGAGGAATGCTAGCACGCTGAACGGCGCAAACGGCGTCCGGAGCGGTCGATTCGGGCTTCCGATATGACGAACGGTCGAGGCGGTTCCCGCGTGCCCGGCTGACCGGCCGCGCGGGCTGCCAGAACGGACATCCCAAACCCTCAGAAGCGTCTCCTCCGGGTCCCTGGGGCCGTCTCGGGTAGCGCGCATTGCTCGTGTTCGCCGAACGGCGACATCAACGCTGAGTCGAGGGTTCTGTACCATCCGGCCGACACCCTCGATCGCCGCCCGCCGCGGGCCGTCGTCGGCGCACTGACCACGACCAACACCACCTCTGACGTGCGGCGACGCGACCGAACGTCCTTCCCCCGCAGCGGGCGGAGCGTCGGTGGCGACAGCCACCGATCAACAAGGCCTCGATGTGTTGTCGAGGCCTGAAGAGATCGGACGAGTTCTAGTTCGAGGTTCCTGAGGGACGTTTCGAGGCGTCCGCGCGCCGGGGCGGGCTCCAGGGTTCACGCTCGACGAAGGCAGCCACCGCACCCGCCTGGCCCCCGTCGTCATGCGCGAGCGGCGTGGTGTTCACGATCAGGCGCCGGCGCCAGCCGTTGGGCCAGCCCACCGTCACCGACTGGTTTAGGAGAGGTTCAGGGCCGACCAGGTCGCGCATATCGTGCCGCCGTTCTTCGGTCGCTTCGCGATAGTCCCCTAGCGAGACCGACCACTCCGGGACCTCCATGTCCGCAGCCTGCCCGTCGGCGAGGTCGAGCAGACGCCGGGCTTCCGGGTTCGCGAACGTGATCTTCCCGTCGGGGTCGAGGACGACGACCCCAGCAGGCGTCATCGCCATGACGCTCTCCAGCATCTCGCCCGAGCGGGCGACCGCGTGCCGCGCCTCCACGGCGTCGTTGAGTTGCTGCTGTGAGTACATCGCATAGACCCCGAAGAGGATGAAGGGGACCCACAGCAACTCCACCAGTGGCATCACGCTGGTCACCTCGGCTGGCATCGTCATGAAGTGGCCGAGGATGCTCACGCCGGCGGACACGAAGTAGCACATGGTCGAGGCCACGAAGAACGACTTGGATGCGCGGGAGAACGCTCCGCCCGGCCTGACCGGGAGCAGCAGCACGGCTATGAGCGCGACCGCGAAACCCAACATCGGCGCGATGTCCTCGGTGATCGACCAGGCAGCGGCGTTCATCGAGGCTCACCGGACAGTTCGTAGCCGCGAGCCTGCCATGCCGCGAACGCCAACGCGAAGCCGCCGAGCCCGAACACGAAGTGGCGGAGCAGCCACCACTCCGACCAAGGCACGAGATAGCCGAACGCCTGCATTCCGAAACCGGCGATGATGGCGGTCACGCCCACGATGAATGCCCGCCGGCCGCGAGGCGCGCGGATGCCGCGCCCCAACCACACCATGACGGGAAACAGACCGACGGCTAGCAGGAATCGGACCGTGTCATTCGGATTCACAGACCGCCCCCTGTCGGCTCGTCCCAACGAGGCCCCCTGCCCCGAGCACGATTGTACGCCGCGCGAATGCATCGCCGCCACCTCGAACTGCATAGGACCCGACGAACGATGGAGCTCGGACTCTACGACAGTCTGCGCGCGAGCAGCTCGTTGACGACCGCAGGGTTCGCCTGTCCGCCGGTCTCGCGCATGACCGCTCCGACGAAGTATCCGAGTAGCCCGGTCTTGCCCGACCTGTACTGCTCCACCTGCGCGGCATTCGCCGCCAGGACCCGGTCCAGGACCGCCTCCAGTTCCGAGACGTCGGAGACCTGCTTCATCCCAAGACGCTCGATGACCTGGAGCGGCCTCTCGTCCGTCACCGCGATCTCGGCGAACACCTCTTTCGCCTGCTTCCCCGAGATCGTCCCGTCGGCGACCAGCTGGATGATGCGCGCCAGCTTGCGTGGCGTGACCGCCAGGCCCCACGGCCGGATGCCCTCAGCGTTGATCTGTGCTGAGACATCCCCGAGGACCCAGTTCGATGCCTGCTTGGCGAACTCCATCCCGGCGCTCTCGACCGTTTCCGCGTAGTACGCCTCGAGCTCGAGATCTTCTCCGAGGATGCGAGCGTCATGGGCGGGAAGTCCGTATTGCGCCGCGAGGCGCGCCTTGCGGGCGTCTGGCAGTTCCGGCAGACGCTGCGCCACACGAGCCACGTACGCCTCGTCGAAGGTGAAGGGCACCATGTCCGGCTCCGGGAAGTAACGGTAGTCGTGCGCCTCCTCCTTGCCGCGCAGCGAGGAGGTCCGCTTGGCTCCGACGTCCCAGTGGCGGGTCTCCTGCTCGACCTTCCCGCCGCCGTCGAGCAGGTCCGCCTGCCGTACGATCTCGTAGGCGAGCGCGTCGTGCAGCGCCTTGAACGAGTTCATGTTCTTGACCTCGGCCTTGACCCCGAACTGCTCGCGTCCCCACGGGCGCACCGACACGTTGGCGTCGACGCGCATGGAGCCTTCCTCCATGTTGCAGTCGGAGATGCCGAGGGAGAGGAAGATCAGCCGCAGCTTCTGCGCGAACCTGCGGGCTTCCTCAGGCGTGCGGAGGTCCGGTTCGCTCACAAGCTCCATCAGTCCGGTGCCCGCGCGGTTGAAGTCAACCAGCGAGTGCGTGGCGCCTGCGATGCGCCCTTCCGAGCCGCCGATGTGGACCATCTTGCCGGTGTCTTCTTCGAGATGGATCCGGGTGATCCGGACGCGCGTGGTGTAGCCGTCCTCGGTCTCGAGGACACCCGCGCGGACCGCACGCTGCAATGCGGCATCACCCTCGACCTCCACATCAAGGTGCCCGCCGATGCAGAACGGGACGTCGTACTGCGAGATCTGGTAGTCCTTCGGCATGTCGGGATAGAAGTAGTTCTTGCGGTGGAACTGGCTGTACGGCGCGATGTCGCAGTGCAAAGCGAGGCCGGCGAGCACCGTCGCCTCGACCGCCTTCTCGTTGGGGACCGGGAGCGCGCCGGGAAGCCCGAGGCACACGGGACACACCCTCGTGTTCGGCTCTCCCCCGAAGACGACCGGGCAACCGCAGAACATCTTGGTGTTCAGCGACGTCAGCTCCGTGTGGATCTCGAGGCCTATGACCGCCTCCCACCGGGTGAGCACCTCTGCCAAGCGGTCTTTCGCCACGGCGGAGCTTCCTTCCGTCCTCGTGTGAGCGTCATGTCGCGGCAGGGTCCTTCACGCGGCCTCCGTCACCGACGTCGGGATTGTACCGGATTGGCTGCGTCAGCCCCCACCTTCCCCTTCGCGGGTACATACGCACTACACGACGAACGTGCATCCTCGTCCAAGGCGCCGACCGCGCCGCTCAACACGACGCGAAGGAGTGGTCCAGATGCCAGATAGCGATCTGAAGGCCGGAGAGTCCGGCGTGACCGAGGAGGACCTGCCGGACACCGACGACATGTCCGAAGAGGAGTTCGACACGCTCGAGGTGGTCGCGATGCACGCCTCGATGACGGCGATCGGATCCGTGCGCACAGAGGAGTTCGACGCGACGCAGTGCGCCATCGCGACAGCCGCCGTCGACGGCGACGCCTCGATCGGGGCCTCTGTCGTGGGCGCACTGAGCGCGAACAGCGTCGGCATACATCAGGGCGGCGCTTCCGTGATGATCGTGGACGGCGACGTCTCGATCGATCAGGGCGCTGCGCAGGTCGTGGTGGCCCGCACCGTCGGGATAGAGCAGGGCGGCGTCGGGACGCTGGTGGCCGGTGAAGCGAGCCTCGTGCGCAGCTGGGTGGGCCTGATGGTCGCGCGCAACGCGTCGCTGTCCGAGGACTCGAGAGTGATCATGGACGGGCGCTCGGCGATCGTCATCGGCGCAGCGCTGCTCGGCGGGCTTGCTGCCGTCGCCGCGGCGCTCTTCTTGGGCGGCCGGAGGATGGACTGCTAGCGGCCGCGCTTCGCGGTCTAGGACAGCGTGGCCACCAGAGGCGGCACCGGGACGAACCCGGAGGCCGCCTCGACCGCGTGCCCCGCGCGCAGGACCGTCGCCTCGGAGAAGTGCGTCCCCATGATCTGCAGCCCCACAGGGAGGCCATCGACCGTCCCGCACGGCACGCTCACAGCCGGGATTCCGGCGAGGTTCACCGGGATCGTGTAGACGTCGGAGAGGTACATGGCCACCGGGTCGGCGGCCTTCTCCCCTATCTTGAACGCGGTCGTAGGCGAGGTCGGCGTCACGAGCACGTCGAAGTCGGCGAAGGCGCGCTCGAAGTCGCGGATGATCAGCGTCCGCACCTTCTGGGCCTGCCCGTAGTACGCATCGTAGTAGCCCGCGGACAGCGCGTACGTGCCGAGCATGATGCGCCGGATCGACTCCGGTCCGAACCCTTCGGCGCGGCTCCGCATGTACAGGTCGATCACGTCCTCGGCGTCCTTGACGCGATGGCCGTAGCGGATGCCGTCGAAGCGCGCGAGGTTCGACGACGCCTCGGCCGGCCCGATGATGTAGTACGCGGGAAGCCCGTACTGCGTCGACGGGAGGTTGACCTCGCCCACCTCCGCACCCAGGTTCGCCAGCGACTCCACCGATTCCAGGACGCGCTCCCGGACCTTCGGGTCGCAGCCTTCCAGATCGAGCAGGTCTCGCACGATGCCGACCCGTAGCCCCTTCACGCCGTCGCGCAGGTGTGCGGTGAAGTCCTCGGCGCCGCGGTCGACGCTGGTGGCGTCCATCACGTCGTGCGCGCAGATCACGTTCATCGCCTCCGCGCACTCCTCGACCGTCTTCGAGAACGGCCCGATCTGGTCGAGCGAGGACGCGAACGCCACGACGCCGTAGCGGCTCACGCGCCCATAGGTCGGCTTCATCGCGACGGTACCGGTCAGCGCGCCCGGCTGGCGGATCGAGCCACCGGTGTCGGAGCCGAGCGACAACACGGCCTCTCCGGCCGCGACAGCCGCCGCGGAACCGCCCGACGACCCTCCCGGGACACGCTCGAGGTCCCACGGGTTGTGCGTCGGTCCGAAGGCCGAGTTCTCGGTCGAAGAACCGAACGCGAACTCGTCCATGTTGCACTTGCCGATCGGCAGCGCGCCCGCGTCGATCATCAGGCGGACCGCAGTGCAGTCGTACACGCTCTCGTAGCTCTCGAGGATCTTGGAGGAGCACGTCGTCCTAGTGCCGACGAGGTTCATGTTGTCCTTGAACGCGGTCGGGACACCCGCGAGCGGAGGCAGCTCGGCACCCTCGGCCACCAGCGCGTCGATGCGCGCCGCGGCGGTCGTTGCGAGGTCGCGCGACAGCGAGTTGAAAGCATGGACCTGGGTGTCGACCTTCTCGATCCGCTCGAAGGCAGCGTCAGCAAGTTCGGCCGCGCTGAAGTCGCGCGAGGTCAACCCCTCGCGGATCGAACGGACCGAGAGTGTCGTGAGGTCGATCGCCACGTCGCCGTACCTCTCTAGGAGCCGAATGTCGGGATCAGGAACGCGCCGTCCTGCTGCTCCGGAGCGTTGAGCAAGGCGTCCTCGTGGCTCAGGCACGGGCGGACGACGTCGGCGCGCGTGACGTTGGTGACCGCCACGGCGTGCGCCGTCGGTTCCACACCGGTCAGGTCGAGGGCAGAAATGCGGTCGATCTGCACGAGGATGTCGTTGAGCTCGACACCGAGCGCCGCGAACTGGTCGTCCGCCAGGCCGAGCCGCGCGAGCATCGCGACGTGGCGGACCTGTTCTTCGGATATGGCCATCGAGTTGTTCCTCCACGAAGCCGTGGGCCTGGGACTCCGACGATGATACCTAAACCCCGGCCCTCAGGGGCGCGCCGGTCAGCGGGCGGCGGCGTAGAAGAAGGTCGCTGCCAGGATCGCGGCGTTGTACAGGACGTGCGCCAACACCGCCGGCCACAGGCTGCGTCCACGCGCGGCCAGCCAGCCGAGGCCGATGCCCAGGACGGCGAACGGCAGCAGCGACCACAGGTCGAGATGCAGTAGCGAGAACACCGCCGCGCTGGCCACGATCGCCCCCCACGTCCCGACCTTCCGAGCCAGCGCTCCCAAGACGACCCCCCTGAAGAGCACCTCCTCGAGGACGGGGGCGATGACGGCCACGAGCGCGAACGTCAGCACGACTCCGAGCGTGCCTCCACCGAACATCTGCGTGAGCAGGTCCGGCCCCTGCACGCCCGGAGGCGGCACGAGAGAGGCGTACGTCATCGAGAAGAGGCGGCAACCGATCGCGACGGCCACAGCGAGGAGCACGTTCCGCAGCTCCGGGGCAACGTCCAGGCGGTATGCGGCCAGCAGCCCGGAGCCGTGCCTGCGGGCCAGGTACCACGCGAGCGCGGCGAGCGCCGCGCTGTTGGCGACGTGGGTGACGCCGACGCGGAGCGCGTCATCGGCAAGGAGCCCAGTGACCGCGCTCGCAGCAACGACGAGCGCGATCTCGATGGCGACCACCAGACCCGCCTCAGGGACCGACCACGCCGCCGCGCCGCTCGGGGCCCCGACCGACTTCCGAGCGGGCTTCGTCGCGGACCGCCGATCGGGGAACTTGGCGGATGATTCCTTGCGCGCGGACGATATCGGTACCACGTTCTTCGGCGGCCGCGCAGCGGCCGAAGCCGTGACGGCGCCCCTCACCGATATCGCACCGGTATCGCAGACTCCGGCGCACTTACCGCAACCGGTGCACTTCTCCCAGTCGACGAGGATGTAGCCGGGACCGACCCGCAGCGCTTTGACGGCGCAGACCGGGACACAGGCGCCGCATCGATCGCACGCAGACGTGTCGAGGCGCAGAGGGGTCCCCGGGCTCACACGGACTCCGGAGCTGCCGGCGGCTCGCCGGTCTCGATGATGCGCACGAGCGCCGCCTCATCGAGCACCGGGACGCCGATCTCGAGCGCCTTGGAGAGCTTGCTGCCCGCGTCGGCGCCGGCCACCACGAACGACGTCTTGGCGCTCACGGAACCGGAGACCTTGGCGCCGCGGTCCTTGAGGCGCGCGGCGGCCTCCTCGCGGGTGAACTGCTCGAGGCCTCCGGTGAGCACGAACGTCAGCCCGGCCAGGGTGGCCGGCCGTGCTTCCGCGACCCGGCCCTCGTCCGAAAGACGCACGCCGCGGTCGCGCAACCGTTCCAGCACCTCGACGTTGTCCGGGTTGCTCAGGAACGCCGCCACCGACGACGCGATTGTCGGCCCGACCTGCTCGACCGACGCGATCTCCTCCTCGCTCGCGGCGCGCAGCGCGTCCAGCGATCGGAACGACGCCGCGAGTTGCTCGGAGACTGTGGAGCCGACGTGCCGGATGCCGAGGCCGAACAGCAGCCGCGATAGCGAACGGTCCTTGCTCGCCTCGATGTTCGCGTGGATCTTCGCGGCCATGACCGCGCCCAGCCTGACCGGGGTGTCGTCCTGCTTGACACGCCCCAGGTCGAGGTCGGCCAGCGTCTCGGGGGTCAGCGTGTAGAAGTCGGAGACGTCTCGCACGAGTCCGGCCTCTATCAGGCGGCCGATGATCTCGTATCCGAGGCCTTCGATGTCGAGGGCGCCGCGTCCGGCCCAGTGCCCCAAGCGCTCCCAACGCTGCGCCGGACACGCGACGTTCGTGCAACGCGAGACGACCTCGCCCTCGGGACGCCAGACCGGACCGCCGCACGACGGGCAGACTTCCGGCATCGACCACGGCACCGCGCCAGCCGGGCGCAGCCCGACCATCGGCCCGACCACCTCGGGGATCACGTCGCCGGCCTTGCGCACGATGATCGTGTCGCCGACACGGACGTCCTTGCGCCGCACTTCGTCCTCGTTGTGCAACGTGGCTCGCGCGATCGTCGAACCGGCCACGAGCACGGGGTCGAATTCCGCGAGCGGCGTGAGTGCCCCTGTGCGGCCGACCTGCACGCGGATCTCGCGCAGCACGGTCGTCTTCTCCTCGGGGGGGAACTTGAACGCTATCGCCCATCGGGGCGCCTTCGCGGTGAAGCCGAGCTCGTCCTGCATCGCGAACGAGTCGACCTTGATGACCACACCATCGATCTCGTACGGCAGGTCATGGCGGTTCTCGATCGCGCCTCGGCAGAACGCCTTCACCAGCTCGCGCGTGCCGCACACCTTGATGTCCGGGTTCACGCGGAACCCCGCAGTCTGCAGCCACGCCAGAGAGGCGGACTGCGACGTAAGGCCGAGCGGGCGCGGGTCGGTCACCTGGTAGATGAACGTGGAAAGGTCCCGGGCGGCGGTGACGCGCGGGTCCTTCTGACGGACCGAGCCCGCCGCCGCGTTACGCGGATTGGCGAACGCAGGGGCGCCCGCCTCCTCCTGCTCCGCGTTGAGCCGCTCGAAGGACGCCTTCGGCATGAAGACCTCGCCGCGCACCTCGATCGTCGGCCACACGCGGTCGGCCGACTCGCGATCCGCGGCAGGCTCGTCGAACAGCGCCCCCTGCGCCGACGGCGCGGTGCTCACGTGACGGCGCGCCTCGTCGCGCAGCCGCAGCGGCACCGACTTGACGGTCCGGATGTTGACGGTGATGTCCTCGCCGGTGGTTCCGTCACCGCGGGTCGCAGCGCGAACGAGCGAACCGGCGTCGTACGTCAGCGCGAGCGCGCTCCCGTCGATCTTGAGCTCGGCGACGAACGCGCAGCCGCGCTCCAGCACGTCGGGTCCGAGCCGGTCGAACCAGGCGTCGAGCTCCTCGAACGACATCGCGTTGTCGAGCGAGTACATCCTCGCCGCATGCCTGACCGGGGCGAACGCCGCGGAGGGCGCGACACCGATCCGCTGCGTCGGCGAGTCGGGCGTCACGAGCTCAGGGTAGGCGGCCTCGATGCCCTCCAGCTCGCGCACCAGCGCGTCATAGGCGGCGTCGGATACCTCGGGAGAATCGAGCGCGTAGTAGCGGTACGCGTGGTGCTCGATCTCGGCCCGGAGCGCCGCCGCGCGTGCCGACACCTCAGGCGGCGCGACGGTGTCGCGAGTGTCGCCGGGACGGATCACGCCTCGTCGTCCCGCAGACGCTGGACGTGGACGTCGTTGACCGAGAACACTTCGACCTTGGGGACGAACCGGTTGATCCGCTCGGCCTCGTAGATCCAGACGTCGGTGAGTGTGACCTTGAAGAACAGGCCGCCCGGGCCGTTCTGCGGCTCGACGACCACGTCGTTCGCCAAGTAGGCGCGCAGTTCCGTCTCAACGTAGTACGAGAAGACCTTCACGGCGTCGCGGTACTCCTCGTACAGCTTCATACGCAGCTGGGCCTCGTGCATGTCCAACTCGTCGATGTCGTCCATGCTCACCACTCCTCATCGGGTGCCGGCCCAGGTCGAGCAGCCGGAGTCGCTCTTCTGTCGCGCGTCACGTTCCGATAATGACCTAGAGTGTGATGGTAGTACGAGTCCTGTGACGATAGTTCCCGTGAAAGCCACCGTCCGGCACCCGAACAGTGAGGTCAGGGATGCGAGAGATCCTGGAGTCGTGCGTCCGCGTGGACGTGCTCGCCAAAGCGGCGTACGAGGACATGCAGCGACGCTGCACCGACCCCGCCGTCGCGGAGCTGTGCGGCGCGATGGCCCAGGAGGAGGCGGCCCACGTCCAGTGGTGGACCGAGCTGCTCGAGGCGTGGGATGCAGGAAGCCTCACCGCCCTCTGGACGATCCCCGACGCGACCGCCGAGCAGATGGCGTCGACGGTGGAGGAGTTGGAGCGGTTCGCGCGGTCCGGGAGCGGTCCGCTGGACGCCGAGGCGGTGCTCACCACGGCGGCGCGCATCGAGTTCTTCGCGCTGGACCCGATCTTCTCGGAGCTGCTCGACCTGGCCGAGCCGGGGGTCGCCCGCTCGCGCCACGAGGCCTACTCGGAACATGTGGCCCGCCTCATCACCGCGCTCGAGGAGACGTTCTCCTCCGACAGCCTCGCGGGGTTCCTCGCCCGGATCCTTCGAAGGGCCGAGATCGACAACCGCACGCTGAGCCAGTACGCGACGATGGATGCCCTGACCGGTCTGGGCAACCGCCGGGCCCTGGCCGCGCAGGCCGGGCAGTGGTCCGCGTGGGCGGCTCGCTACGGCAGCGCCGTGACCTTCTTCATGGTCGATGTCGACCACTTCAAGGGCATCAACGATGCTTGGGGACATGCCGTCGGTGACAAGGTCCTGATCGCACTCGCTGAGGCGATCAAGGGCTCGCTGCGCAGCGCCGACCTGGTGGCCCGGTACGGCGGCGACGAGTTCGTCGTATTGGCGCCGGAGCTGGAGCCCGGCGACGCAACGACCGTGGCCGACCGCCTCGTGGAGTCGGTGCGCAAGCTCAAGGTCGAGACAGGCGACGGCAGCTATGTGACGCTGACAGCGAGCGTCGGTGTGGCGATCGCATTCGATCCGCCGAACTCGGCGCCGCGGCCGCTCGACGTGATGCTCGCAGCCGCGGACCGCTCCCTGTACGCCGCGAAGAAGGCCGGTCGCGACCGTGCCGCCACGCCGGTGCTGCTCCTGCACGGACGACCGCTCGGGGAGTAGGCGTTCCCTCAGACCGCGCTCGGAGCGCCCTGAAGCCCGTCCGCCATCTCGCCGGCGTGGTAGCTGGAGCGAACGAACGGTGCGCTAGCCACCCCCGCGAAACCCAGTGCGCGAGCAGCCGCCGCGTAGCGGTCGAACACCTCGGGCGCGACGAACTCGGTGACTTCGAGGTGCCTTGCCGAAGGACGCAGGTACTGGCCGATCGTGACGAGGTCGACGCCGGCGGCCCGCAGGTCGCGAAGCACGCCCTCCACCTCCTCCCCAGTCTCGCCGAGGCCCACCATGAGGCCGGACTTCGTGGGCAGGCCGGGGACCGCCTCCTTGGCGCGAGCCAACACGCGCAGCGAGCGCTGGTAGTCCGCCTGCGGCCGGACGGTCGGGTACAGGCGGGGCACCGTCTCGACGTTGTGGTTGAACACGTCGGGCCGCGCGCAGGCGACCGCGTCGATCGCCGACTCATCTCCTCCGAAGTCAGAGACGAGCACTTCGACCGTCGTCGAAGGGACCCGGCGGCGGAGCGCCTCGATCGTCGCCACCACGTGAGCGGCTCCCCCGTCCGGCAGGTCGTCGCGGGTGACCATCGTGACGACCACGTGCCGCAGCCCCATGCGTTCCGCGGCCTCAGCGACGTGCGCGGGTTCACCCGGATCCGGCGCGACCGGGCGCGCGGTCTCCACCGCGCAGAAGCGGCAGTCCCGGGTGCACTCCGTGCCGAGCACCATGAAGGTCGCCGTTCCCGAGGCGTAGCACTCGCCGCGGTTCGGGCACTTGGCGCTGCGGCAGACGGTGTTCAGGCCGAGCTCGTCGAGCAGGCCGGACACCTCGGCGGAGCGGCCAGGCGCCGCCAGGGGCCGCCGCATCCAACCGGGCATCCTGCCCGCGCTCGGTCCGCGTGTTCCTGTCCCGTGCGGATCGGTCACGGCGCTACACGCCGCACTTCACGGCGGCGTCGACACACGCGAGCTTGATCGCTTCGCTCACCGTCGGGTGGGCGTGGACCGTCTCGGCGATGTCGCGAACGGTCAGACTGTGCCTCTTGGCGAGCGCGACCTCGTGGATCGTCTCGACGGCGTGCGGCCCGACGATCTGGCAGCCGACGATAGCGCCCGTCTTCATCTCCGCGACGACCTGGACGAAGCCATCGGACTCACCCTCGCCGAGCGCCTTCCCGTTGGCGGCGTACTTCGAGACGGCCTGCACGACGTCGAGCCCGCGCTCCTTGGCACTGTCACGCGATGAGCCTACGACGGCGATCTCCGGGAACGTGTAGACGCACGCCGGAACGCAGGAGTAGTCGACGCTCTGCAACGCCGGAAGGTGCACGAGCTTCGCCAGCAGCCCTTCCGCCTCGGCGAACTCGTAGAGCCGCACCGCGTTGCGTGCCGCGACGACGCCCTCCTCCTCCGCAACGTGCGCGAGCATCATGCCGCCGATGAGGTCCCCGATCGCGTAGACACCCGGGACGTTCGTGGCGAAGAACTCGTCGACCTTGACCGCGGCCCGGTCCATCTCGATGCCGGCCTCGGGGAAGCCGAAGCCCTCAGAGAGTGGCTTTCGGCCCACGGCGGACAGAACGTAGTCGGTCTCGATCATCTGGCCGTCGGGCATCTCGGTGACCATCTTGTCACCGAACTGGCCCACCGACGTCGCCGCCTGCCCCAGGTGGAACACGACGCCCATCCTCTCGAGCGCCTCCTGCGCGGCCCGCTGGACCCTCTTGTCGTTGCCAGGCAGGACCGCGGGCGTCAACTCGACCACGTGGACCTCGGCGCCGAACGACGCGTAGGCACAGGCGAACTCGAGCCCGATCACGCCTCCGCCGACGATCAGGATCGAGCGCGGTACCGCCGCGATCGACGTGGCCTCGTCGCTCGTCCACACGCGCTCCAAGGTGTGGTCGATGCTCGACAGCCGGAACACCTCGGACCCGGTGGCGAGGATGAGCGCGTCGGCGTGGTAATCGGTCTCGCCGTCCTTGTTGGCCACGCGGACGGTCTTCGCGTCAAGAAGGCGACCTTCGCCATAGACGACGTCCACCTTGGCGCGCGCCTGCTGCGACTCGATCTGCCCGCGCAGCTCCTCGACGACGCCTTCCTTGCGCTCGAGCAGCCGCTCCTCGTCCACGTCAGCCGCCGGCAGGCGCAGCCCGAACTCGGCGGCGTTGCGGGCGTCCCACGCGATCCGCGCGCTTCGCAGGATCGTCTTGGTGGGGATGCACCCCCAGTTCAGACAGGTGCCCCCGAGGTTGTCTCTTTCGATCAGCGTGACCGTGGCGCCGAGCCGCGCGGCCTCGAGCGCTGCCGCGGTGCCGCCGGGGCCTCCGCCGAGTACGACGATGCGCATGGTGTGCCTCCCGTGAGTCGCGTCACGACCGGGTCTCGCCCGGCCACAGGGTTCACGCAGGATACCGTACCCGCGCGCGAGCGCGAGCACGCGGGCGGCCGTGACAGGAGCGACGCTAGGACCGGATACCAGCGTCGCGCACGATACGCGGCACCGCTGTGTCGAGCCCGAGCGCCATGATATGGATCCCGTCGGCGAGCCCGCGCAACGCGACCGCCTGCTCCGTGGCGAGGACCACCGCTTCCTCAGCCGCGTCCTCGGCTCGCTCGATCCGTGCCGCGATGTGGCTCGGGACCATCAGCCCGGCCAGACGCTCGTTGATGAACTTGATGACGCGCGGACTGCGCAGCACCAGGATCCCGGCGATCACCTTCGCGCCATGCGCGTGCGCCAACTCGGTCGCCCGCGCGAACTTGTCGAGGTCGAAGATGGCCTGCGTCTGGAAGAACCGCGCGCCGGCCGCGATCTTCTCCTCGATGCGCGCCCGCTGGACGTCCCAGGGCTCGGCCTCGGGGAACATCGCAGCGCCGATGAAGAAGTCGGTCGCGCCCTTGAGCGGCCGGCCCTTCATGTCGTGGCCCTCGTTGAATCCGGTGGCCACCTGCGCGAGCTGGGTGGAGTCCAGATCGAAGACGCCCTTCGCCTCGGGATGGTCGCCACCCCGGGGGTCGTCCCCCGTGACCGCGAGCAGGTTCGTCAGCCCCAGCGTCCAGGCCGCCAGCATGTCGGACTGCAGCGCCAGCCGGTTCCGGTCGCGGCATGTCTGCTGGAAGATCGGCTCGTGCCCCATCTCGAGCACGACTCGGCTCGCGGCGAGGCTCGACAGATGCAGAGACGCCCCCTGGTTGTCGGTGACGTTCACCGCATCGCACACCGGGCCGATCGTCTCCACCGACGTGCGCATGGCGGACAGGTCGGTGCCCAGTGGAGGGGCTATCTCGCCGGTGACCACGAACTCGCCGCGTCCGAGCAGATCGCGCAGGTGGCTCATGCGCCCTCCCCCGTCGCCGGGCCGGTGCCGCCGTGTGTCGCCCGCTCGGACCGCAGGTCGACCCGGCCCGGCTTGAGCTTCTTGCTGTAGTCCTTCGGAGGCAGAGGCTCGGCGGCCTTGACGCGATGCTGTTCGGCAAGCCTGCGTCGGATGGCAACGTGGGTGCACTCGCGGTCGGTCAGGACCTCGCACATCCCGTTCCACATCCCGCCGCACGGACCGTTGAGAAGGCCCTTCGGACACGTGGTGACCGGGCAGATGCCGGCGGTACGGTCAAGCACGCAGTCGCCGCACATCTGACACCGCTCTTCGAACACCCCGTGGCGTACCACGTTGCCGAGGAACACGGATTCCAGTCCGGGAGTGACCGGCTTGCTCGTGGCGTCCGCCATCGTCTGGACGCCGGCGCCGCACGCCAGGACCAGGACCGCGTCGGCGGCCTCCAGCTCGCCGGCGTGCTTGCGGGCCTCGAGCCGCTGCCCACCGGCGTGGCAGGCCACTTCGCCCACCGCCCATCCGGTGACCGCGATCCCGTCAGCCTCGAGCCGGGCCTTCGTGGCGAGTACCTCCGCCTCGCCGCCGGTGTTGGCCACGGTCGCGCACTGGCCGCAGCCCATGATGAACACGCTTCGGGCGCCGAGGTCGGCGATCTGAGCGCGGACGCGCTCCCATTCGCGCGGGCGGGTGATGATCACTGCCGCTTCCTCTCGATCGCGCGGCGTACCGCGTCGACGCATCCCGGCGCGTCGGCGGAGTAGCCGTCCGCCCCGATGTCGTGTGCGTACTGCGCGGTCACGACCGCCCCGCCCACCAGCACGGCGACACGCGGTTCCACCGCCTTGATGCCGGCCACGGCGCTCTCCATCGCTGGCAGCGTCGTGGTCATGAGCGCGGAAAGGCACACCGCGTCGGTGTCCGCGCTCGCGGCGATGAGCCGGTCGCGGCTCACGTCCACGCCTAGGTCGGTCACACAGAAGCCCTGCGACTCGAGCATCGAGATGCAGATGTCCTTGCCTATAGAGTGGACGTCGCCCTTCACCGTGGCGAACACGACGTCGCCTGCTGACGCGCTCTCCCCTTCGGGAAGGTGCAACTTCACGCGGGCGACCGCAGCCTTCATCGCATCCGCGGCGACCATCAGTTGCGGCAGGAAGACCTCGCCGCGGCCGTACGCGTCCCCGAGGCGCTGGATGGCAGGCGTCAGCACGAGCGCGATGATCTCGCGCGGGTCCCTGCCGCCGTCGATCAGCTCGTCGACGAGCCGCGGAGCCGCATCGACATCGCCGCGGTCGATCGAGGCCGCGAGGGCGTCGGCAGGTGTGAGCGCGGGCTGCTCCGCGGGGGATCCGGCCCCGGCGGTACGCCAGGCTGCGATCCACCGCTCGGCCTTCGGGTCGCGCCCGAGCAACAGGTCCTCCGCGCCCGACGTGACGCTCGTCGTGGCCGCTGACGGGTTCACGATCGCCGCGTCCAGGCCGGCGCGGCGCGCGAGCGCCAACATCGCGGCGTTGAGATCGGGGCGCCCGGGCAGTCCGTGGCTCACGTTGCTGATCCCCAGGACGGTGGCCAGGCCGAGGTCATGGACCGCCGTGACCGCCTCGAGGGTCGTGAGGGCGGCGCCTGAGTCGGTGGCGGCCGTCAGCACGAGGCAGTCGGCCACGATGTCATCGTCGCGGAGCCCGGCGGCGTGCGCCGCCGCGCGGATCCGCTCGACGACCGCCACGCGCCCGGCCGCGGTGGCCGGTATGCCCGCGTCGTCGAGGGCCAGAGCCACGACCGCAGCCCCGAAGCGCCTCGCCAGCGGGAGGACCGCCGCCAGCGACGCCTCCCCCCCGTTCACGGAGTTGACCAGCGCTCGCCCGGGATACTGCTTCAACGCGACCTCCAGCGCCGCGGGGTCGGTCGTGTCTATCACCAGCGGCAGCTCGGTCAGGCCCGCGAGGGCGGTGACGGCGCGGGGAAGCACCGTGACGGCGTCCACGCCGGCAGCGCCGACGTTGACGTCGAGCATGTGCGCTCCGGCGTGCCCTTGGTCGACCGCAAGCTCGCGGACGATCTCGAGCGAGCCGTCCCGAAGCGAAGAGGCGAGCGCCTTGCGCCCGGTGGGGTTGATGCCCTCGCCGACGAGCGCCAACGGCCTGCCGGCGCCGATGCGCACCGTGCTCCTGACGCTTGTGAGCGCCACACCGGACTGGCCGCACCGTTCGGGCAGAACCACCCGCTTCGCCTCGTCCAGGATCGCGCCGGTGAACGACGGCGACGACCCGCAACATGAGCCGACGAGCGCGGCACCCAGCTCCGCGAACCGTGCGGCGTACCGGCCCATCTCGTCGGCGGTCCCAGGGAACACCGTCTGACCGTTGACGAGCGTCGGCAGACCCGCGTTCGGCTGGACCACCAGCGGCAACGAGGTGGCGGCCGCCATCTGCGAGACGAGCGGCAGCATCTGCTCCGGCCCGAGCCCGCAGTTCATCCCCACCACGGTGGCGCCGCAGGCCTCGAGCACGACCGCCGCGGTCTCCGGGTCGGTCGCGGACAGCTCGGTGCGGCCCGAGAGCCCGAACGTCATCGACGCGATGAGAGGAAGGTCAGTCACGGAACGCGCGGCGAGCAGTGCGCAACGGATCTCGGCGAGGTCGGTGAAGGTCTCGAAAGCGATGGCGTCAGGAGACTCGGCGACCAGAGCGGTGATCTGCTCCACGAAGATGGCGAACACCTGGTCGAAGGTCGCGGGACCGAGCGGTTCCATGACAAGGCCGCAGGGACCGACGTCGCCGAGGATGTGCTGGGCGCCCGCCCGGCGCGCGAGCCGCACGCCCGCCCGGTTGAGCTCCTCGACACGGTCTCCAAGACCGAACTCGGCGAGCTTGGGGCGAGTGCCGCCGAACGTGTTGGTGGAGATGCATTCCGCGCCCACGGTGATGTATGCGTGGTGCACCTCGAGGACCATCTCGGGATTGGTGACGTTGAGCTCCTCGGGGCACTGCCCCGAGGGCATCCCGGCGCGCTGGAGCATGGTGCCCATCGCACCGTCGACGACGAGCACCTCACGACCCAGCCTGCTCAGTATGTCCGGCATGCCACCTGCACCTTCCTCACGCGCGCGACGCTTCGGCGCCCGTGGCGACCAGTATACGGTGAACGTCGACCGCGCTAGTCTGGGAACCCGTCCTGAAGCGCACCCGGAAAGGCGACCCACCCGCGCACACGATGTCCTTCCGCGCAAAGACCATCGTCGCTTTCGGCGTGGTGTATGTGGTGTGGGGCTCGACCTACCTCGGGATCAAGGTCGCGCTCAACGAGGGGATGCCGCCGGCGTTGCTCGGCGGTGTGCGGCTGCTGATCGCCGGCATGCTCCTCCTCGGCTTCGCGCGGCTGCGCGGCTCCCGCCTGCGTATCTCCCGCCACGACCTGTCGACCTCCGCGATCGTCGGGCTGTGCCTGCTGTGCGGCGGCATGTTCTCGACGATGTTGTCGGAACAGCTCATCGACTCGACGCTCGCAGCGATAGTCGTGGCCGCGGCGCCGCTGTGGATGGCGCTGGCTGAAGGCGTCCTTCCGGGCATGGACAGGCCTTCCCGACAGGGCGTGTCCGGTCTCGTGGTTGGACTCGTGGGCCTCATCGTGCTGGTCGGCCCCCGGATCGGCGGCCTCAGCGGCACGCCCTCCGAACTCTTCGGGATCGGCATCCAAGTCGCCGGGACATGGCTGTGGGTGTCCGGCTCGATCATCAGCAAGCGGAGACCACTCACGGTCGACGGCACCGTCGCGACCGGGTACAAGATGCTCATCGCCGGTGCGGTCCTCGCGTGCCTTGCGGCGGGGCTCGGGGAGTTCGCGCAGGCGCGCATCACCGCCTCCGGCGTCGGGGCGGCCCTCTACCTCGCAGTCGTAGGGTCCGCGATCGCCTTCACGGCCTTCATGTGGCTCATCCGCAACGTCCGTGGATCCACCGTCATGAGTAC
>Ga0209638_1000891_pt1 | contig 19587 bp, 16 predicted proteins | sample BarGraNGADG00211_FD_184490 | JGI IMG/M metagenome (GOLD analysis project Ga0209638, IMG submission 184490) | Arctic peat soil microbial communities from Barrow, Alaska - Barrow Graham LP Ref core NGADG0002-211 (SPAdes) (version 2) | ecosystem: Environmental > Terrestrial > Soil > Wetlands > Peat...
GGTATTTGCGGTGCACGGCCCATTCAGGCAAATAAGCAACAAGCAAAAAATGAGATGTAAAACGTGAATACAATACTCAAATACTTGTGCTACCCATGTACAATTTTTTTCTACCTTTGTGTACTTATTTAGAAAAGAGAAGATGTTAAATATTAAACTACTTAGAGAGCAACCTGAGTTTGTCAGAGAGAGGTTAGCCGTAAAAAATTTTGATGCTTCTGAGATTATCGAAAAGGTCAACAATTTGGATCTAAAAAGAAGAACATGTCAAACTGAGCTGGATTCTCTTTTAGCAGAACAAAATGGAATAGCCAAGGAGATTGGAGCATTAATGAAAGAGGAAAAGAAGGTGGAGGCTGAGGCTGCCAAAAAAAGAGTATCCGAACTGAAAGAAAGGTCAAAAACGTTAGAGGCTCAGTTGCAGAGCAGTATCACTGAACTTAATGAACAATTGGTATTGCTGCCGAACATTCCACATATTTCTGTTCCGCACGGTAAATCTGCAGAAGATAATATAGTTGTAAGGGAGGGAGGAACAATTCCCAAATTTGAAAATGCACTTCCTCACTGGGAACTTGCCAAAAGATTTGATATTATTGATTTTGACCTGGGTGTAAAACTCACCGGGGCCGGATTTCCCGTATACAAAGGCAAAGGTGCGAAAATTCAAAGAGCCTTGATTTCATACTTTTTGGATAAAAACATTAAGGCAGGATATTCAGAGGTACAGCCACCACTTATGGTAAACGAGGCCTCCGGTTACGGAACAGGCCAACTTCCGGACAAAGGAGAACAGATGTACTTTGTGGGGTTGGATAACTATTATCTTATACCTACTGCAGAGGTGCCCGTAACCAATATTTTCAGAGATGTAATTCTCTCTTCAGAAGATCTGCCTGTAAAGGTTACAGCATATACACCTTGCTTTAGAAGAGAGGCGGGTTCTTACGGGAAAGATGTAAGAGGGTTAAACAGACTTCACCAGTTCGACAAGGTAGAGATAGTTCAAATTTCACATCCGGATAAGTCTTACGATGCTTTGGAGGAGATGGTTAAACATGTGGAAGGAATAGTTCAATCTCTGGAATTACCGTACAGAATATTGAGATTGTGTGGTGGAGATATGGGTTTTACCTCCGCTCTAACATACGATTTTGAGGTTTACTCTGCGGCACAAGGCAGGTGGTTAGAGGTAAGCTCTGTGTCAAACTTTGAGTCGTTCCAGTCAAACAGATTAAAATTGAGGTATAAAGATGAGAATGGTAAACCACAACTGGCCCACACTCTAAATGGAAGTTCTTTGGCCCTGCCAAGAATACTTGCTGCCCTTCTTGAAAATAATCAGGACCAAAGGGGAATTAAAATTCCTAAGGTGTTGAGAGAGTATACCGGTTTTTCATATATCGACTAGTTGTTCCTTTCTCTTTTATGTAATGGATTCTAAAAGGATTATTTTGGGTATCGATCCCGGAACCCAGATAATGGGTTACGGAGTGATTGAAATTGTTGGCAAAAATGCCAGGTATCTCTCTATGGGTGTTTTGGATCTAAGAAAACTCTCTGACCACTTTGTAAAATTGAGACATATATTTGATGAAGTCTCAAAACTTATTGAGACATACAATCCGGACGATCTTGCTGTTGAGGCACCTTTCTACGGCAAGAATATTCAATCCATGCTAAAGTTGGGCAGGGCACAGGGTTCAGCTATTGCTGCCGCTCTTAATAAAGATATTCCGATATTTGAATATGCTCCAAAAAAGGTTAAGCTTGCAATAACCGGAAGAGGCGGTGCTTCAAAAGAACAGGTTGCCACCTTACTCTCCAAAATACTTAAAATTGAGGAACATTCCAATTTTTTAGATGCTACAGACGGTTTAGCCGTGGCATACTGTCATTACCTTCAATTATCAAACCCACAAACAGATAAGGTGGGTTCATCGAGTTGGGAATCCTACATCAAAATAAATCCGGGTAGGGTCAAATAAATATTTCTGATTTCTACATGTAACTTTTCACACTTTTTGTAGTCAAAGGTGAGAATTTAGAAATTCTATAATATAATATGAGATACATAAAATTAACACTGATTGCTTTTGCATCAATCCTCTTTACAACTACTCTTCTTTCCGGACAAACTGCGATAGACTTTAGCTTGAAAATTACGCTATTGGATAGCCTCAAACAGCAACCTATCGAGTTTGCTACAATATCTATAACACCGGAAGATAAAACTCAAACATCTAAGTATGCTCTTTCGGATGTTTCAGGTAAAGTAGAATTAACAGGAATTCAAGGAGGCAGCTATTTGCTCAAGATTGAATACATGGGATATAAAACATATTTAAAGACTATAGTTTTTGCAAATGAAAGAATTTTGGATTTGGGAAAAACAAATTTACAAGAACAGGTCAACGCCCTTGGAGCAGTGATTGTTTCTGCTGTCGGTAATCCTATAATAGTTAAGAAGGATACAATAGTGTACAATGCATCTTCGTTTAAAACAACAGACGGAGATATGCTTGAGCAATTGCTTAAGAAATTGCCCGGTATTGAGATCGACAACGATGGCAAAATTACTGCCAATGGCAAAGAGATCACAAAAATCATGATCGATGGCAAAGCTTTCTTTTTAAACGATCCCCAACTGGCAACAAAAAATTTACCGGCCAAGATAATCGATAAAGTAAAAATTGTGGAAAAGAAGTCTGAACAGGCGCTTTTTACCGGGATAGATGATGGTAACCAAGAGACCGTGATTGACTTAAGCATAAGGCCAGGAATGATGAACGGCTGGTTTGGAAACCTTTCTGCCGGTTACGGTACCGATGACAGATACCAGGCTGCAGCTATGACAGGCAACTTCACATCAAAAAGTCAACTGACATTTGTAGGTAATGCCAACAACACCAATAACAGAGGATTCATGGATATGGCCGGAGGTATGATGAGAAGTATGAGAGGCTCAATGGGTGGCGGCGGAGGTGGCGGCAATTCAGGCGGAGTGAGAGTAGGTGGTGCTGTAATGAATTTTGGCGGTAATGGAATAACAACCTCATGGATGTCTGGCTTAAATGCGAATACAGAATCCAAGGATAAAAAATTGAAAATCGGAGGAAACTACCTCTACAGTGGCAGTAACAACGAAGTTATCAACAAAAGTTTCAGGCAAAATTTTTTGATAGACAGCAGTTTTAATTATGCTAAGGAGACCCAATCAAATAGTGTTACTGAGGGACACAATGCTGCCCTTAATCTTGAGTACCAGTTAACAGATAAGGCATCTATTCTGTTCAGGCCAAATGTAAGTATTGGTTACGGTACCTTTAGAGACATGACAACATTTAGCACAGATGGTGCATCCGGAACAAAAATAAATAACGGAACAAGCAGCTCTTCCGGCGACAATCAATCGCAGAGTCTTAGTGGTGATTTGCTTTTCAGACAGAAGTTCGACAAAGTTGGACGGACATTCTCAATAAATGTCAATTATGGTTATACAAACAATGATCTGTCTGCAACAAACTTGTCAGAAACAAATATTTTTGGGACTCATCCCATAACAAGTCTAGTGGACCAACAATATAAACTAAATTCTTCTTCTTATTCATTGGGAGCAAGAGCCTCCTATACAGAGCCATTAGGGAATCAATTTTTTATGGAACTTGCATACAGTTATAATTTCAAACAAAACAACTCAGACAAGAAGGCCTATAACTTGAACTCTGCAACACAGGAATACGATCTCTTCGACAGTACCTATTCCAATACATTCAAAAATAAATTTATTAATCAGCGAGGAGAGATGAATATCAGAAAAATTGGTGAAAAATACAACTTAATTATCGGATTCAATGTTCAGCCCTCTTTTACAGAAAGCATTACAGGAGAAGCCAGTGATACTACATATTTCTCAAGAAACGTTCTCAATTTTGCTCCTTCCGGAATGTTCGAATACAATTTTAGCGACACCAAGTTCCTGAGGGCGAGATACAGAGGCAATACAAATCAACCAAGTATCAGTCAGCTGCAACCGGTTCCTGATAACTCCAACCCTCTATATGTTCCAATTGGAAACCCTGATCTTCTTCCGGAATTTGCTAACAGCCTGTCAATTGATTATAGAGATACAAAGAGGGAGACATTCAGAACTTTGGAAGTGGAATTTGACGGAGATTACACTCAAAATAAGATTGTGAATAAGACATGGTACGATAACGGAGGTATTCAATACAATATGCCTGTAAATGAGAATGGGATATATTCACTAAGTGGCAATTTCTCATTCAGCACCCCTATTGCCAAATCTAAATATTATATTTCGACCAATACAAGATTAAGATTCAATAATGGAGTAAACTACTCTAACGGTATAAAAAATCTAACATCAAACTTATCTGCAGCTGAAAACCTGAGATTTACCTACAGAGGCGAGAAGCTTGAAGCCGGTTTCGGTGGAAGTGCTGCTTACGCACGTGCCTGGTACAGTATAGATCAGCAGCCAAAACCAGCAACCTGGACAAACTCAGTTACTCTGAATGTTAACTGGACACTTCCTGCAGGATTCAACATTACAAGTGACTTTAATTACAGATTCTATATCGGATTCGGAACAGGGTATAACGAACCCGTTTCAGTCTGGAATGCAGAAGCATCAAAATTGTTATTCAAAAATATGGGAACTCTGAGATTAAAGATATTTGATATATTAAATCAGGCAAAAAGTATTCGCAGAACAACAACCGACAACTATATTGAGGATTCAGAAACCAATACCTTGAAACAGTATGTAATGCTGAGTTTTACATGGAGATTCGGAAAATTTGGAGGTCAGAGAAGTGGAGGTGGTAACAGAGATATGGGGCACGGTGAAGGACATGGACCCGGAGGCATGCATTTCGATTAATTGCAAATATGACGAAGGGTTACTTAGAAGCTTTTGAGTAGACTCTCCACTTTTCAATAACAGAAGCTAAATCCAAGGGGATCTCATTTTCGAAATAGAGATCCTCTTTTGTTTTTGGATGGACAAAGCCCAGGGTCTTGGCATGAAGCGCGTGTCTTGGCATTATTTCAAAGCAATTCTCTACAAATTGTTTGAATTTAGCGAATACCGTTCCCTTTAAAATTTTATCTCCGCCATATCTGTCATCGTTGAAAAGAGGGTGACCAAGGTAGTCCATATGCACCCTTATCTGATGAGTTCTTCCTGTTTCCAGTTGACACTCTACCAATGTTGTGTATCCAAACCTCTCTAAAACTTTATAATGGGTAACTGCATATTTACCGGAGCTTCCATCCGGAAAAACCTTGAAACGCATTCTGTCGTTGGGGTCTCTTCCAACATTTCCGACTATGGTCCCTGCATTATCCTTTATATTCCCCCATACCAGTGCTATATACTTTCTTTTTATTGTATGGTCAAAAAACTGTTTTGCCAGAAAGAGCTGAGATTCATCATTTTTGGCAACCAAAAGCAAACCGGATGTGTTTTTGTCAATTCTGTGAACCAGAATACCCATTCTCTCGTCGGGGGCATCTGCATCCTGACTTATTCCGAGGTGGAAGGCGAGTGCGTTGATAAGAGTTCCCGAAAAGTGGCCAAAGCCCGGATGAACTACAAGCCCTGCCGGTTTATTCACAATGAGCAGATCATCATCTTCATAAGGGATATCCAATGGAATATTTTCCGGCTTAACCTCAAAACCTCTCCTTTCGTAAGGCATGACAATCGTGACAACATCAAGCGGTTTAACGATGTAATTTGCCTTAACAACCTTCCCGTTAACAAGAACATAACCGGCAGCAATTGCCAATTGTATGCGATGTCTGGAGGTCTTCTCCATTCTCATTGTAATGAACTTATCTACCCTAAGAAGGCTCTGTCCTTTATCGGAAACAAAGCGGTAATGCTCAAAGGAACCACCGGCTTCATCATCAATTTCATCTTCGTCAGGAGCAATAAAATCATCATCTACCATTTTGTTATTTTGTTTTTATCTCTTCAATTTTATTTCTGTCTATACTTAAAAACAAATCAACTCTTGCTCCAAGCGAATATGAACTGTAGTTTGTGGGGGTAGGGGTTTGTTTGATAACAAAGCTGGAGATTGTGTCTGCATAAGTTTTTACCGACTCGTCATAAGATAAATTACCTATATTCAGAGAGTTATCAATAAGAACATCCTTTGCTGTTATGTATGAGAGTCCCATAACATTGGGAATGAAAGTGCTCTCGCCACCGCTATTACCAAGTTCCAGGTCGATATCACTTCCAGATTCTACCATTGAACCGGATGGAATGTATCTTCCGCTAAACATTTGTGAAAGAACATTATTGGTAGCCATGTCCGGAACATATATCAATCTGCCTACGTTCAATTGTTTTGCAACCAATTCTGCTTTAGCCTGACGAAGTGAGTACCCGATAACAGAGGGCATACTTACTCGTTTTGGCTGAACAGAGTTAATTGTTAGCAGTATACGCCTGTTTTTCTTAACCATGCTGCCTGTATGCGGATTCTGACGAAAAATAACACCTCTTCCCATTTTGGGTAGAAAAACAGAGTCTGTAACATCTAATCTCAAATTAGATTTATTGGCAACCTTTTGCGCTTCTTGCAGAGATAACCCGGATAAATCCGGAACTTCCATCTCGCTGTTGTGACGAGTGATAATCTTCAGTAAGATTATTGTTACAATCAACAGAGCAAGCAGAATTGCTGCAGCTTTGTATAGTTCCATCAGGAACCAATGTCTCCACCAGACATTTTCACCTTTTGACCCCGATTTTGTACTATTCTTTGCCATATTGTAATTTTGATATTTCGTTGTAAAAGCTATCCCTCTCAACAGCTTTGCAGCCACATGCAGTGGCTATATTCTCAAGCTCTTGTGCGGTCATGCCCGGATTTTTTTCTTCCGAACCGGCCATACTGTAAATTCGTGTGCTGTCATTAATTGTTCCATCTATGTCGTCTGCTCCGTAGAGCAGGGAAAACTGGCACAACTCTTTACCAAGCATCGGCCAATAGGACTTTATATGCGGAACATTGTCCAGAACAATTCTGGAAACAGCAAAAGTTTTTAGTATCTCAATAATATTTAACTCTCCAAGATGCGAAAGAGAGTTATTCGAAGATTTAAAAAGAAGGGGAATGAATGCATCAAAACCACTAGTTTCATCCTGAAGTTCTCTTAAGGCCAGAAGATGTCTAACCCTGTCTTTTCTACTCTCAATATGGCCGAAAAGCATTGTACAGTTGGTTCTTATACCCAATTTATGTGCAATTCTGTGAATCTCTAACCAAGTTTTTGCATCTGCTTTATCCGGACAGATCTGCTCTCTGACCCTTGGTTCAAATATCTCTGCACCTCCTCCGGGCAGAGCCTCCAACCCTGCTGCTTTCAGGATTTTGAGAACCTCCTCCCATGATTTGCCGGAATTTTTTGCCATATCATCAATCTCGACTGCCGAGTATGCTTTTATTGTAACCTCCCGAGGTAGCTCTTTTCTGATTATTTCGATAACGGAAACATAATAATCCAATCCCTTTTCCGGATGAACACTGCCCACTACATGAACCTCAGTCATACCCTTTTGATATTTTTTCCTGCAATACTCTCTAATCTCCTTCAGACTCATAGACCAAGCTCCGGGTTGAAGTTGATCGTCCCTCCTGTATGAGCAGAACTTACATCTATGTCTGCAAATATTACTTGGCTCTATATGAAAATTATTGTTGTAATAGACTTTATCTCCATTGTAGCTGTGTCTGATATCAGAGGCTAACCCAGAAAGGGTGTTCATGTCAAAACTGTCATAAAGTTCCAACGCCTGATCCAGATCTGCCCTACTATTCATATGGTGTGATATTGATTTATTCTCCCCTCAAATATAACAAAAAAGACGCTCAGGGCGTCTTTATAATTTAAAAGTATATCTTAATCTAGAAAAGATCTTCAGATGATACTGTAAGTTTCTTGCGTCCACGACGACGGCGAGCTGCTAATACGCGACGTCCGTTGGGAGTTGACATACGCTCACGGAATCCATGTTTATTGCGACGCTTGCGTTGTGATGGTTGAAAAGTGCGTTTCATGATATCTTTTTCTTATTATTTTATTTCGCAAAAGGGAGTGCAAAGATATGTAAAATGTTTTTAATCGCAAATATTTATACTATCGTTTGATATATAATATGCTTTTTTGGTCGAAAAACGGCTCTTTAAACCACCCTTGTATCTCTATTTTGGAAATTTTCTCAGATGGAATTTTCAATACTTTTTGAGCTTCCGAAATCTCCTCTATCACATTCCCCCCTTTAAGATATATTACCCCTCTTTCAACTCCTTTGTATAACCCTTTGTCCAGAACACCCCATATCCAAGGCAGAAATGTTTTCAAATTGGTGACTGCTCTTGATACAACAAAGTCGAAACGATCTTTAATCTCCTCTGCTCTGATTTGTTCTGCGCGGATATTTGACAAATTTAAAGCGGAAGAAACCTCCCTGACAACCTTTATCTTTTTCAAAACTGAATCGCACAGGTAGAATGAGACTTCCGGGAAGTATATGGCTAAAGGGATTCCGGGAAACCCGCCCCCTGTTCCCACATCCAGTACCTTTGCCCCCTGAGGGAACTCAATAAATCTGGCAATTGCCAAGGAATGAAGAACATGGTGAAGGTAGATGTTGTCGATATCTTTACGTGAAACCACATTAATTTTTGAATTCCAATCAAGGTAAAGAGGGTATAGTTGCGCTATTTGATCTCGCTGCTTTTGAGATAGTTCCGGAAAGTATGAGTAGATTAACTCTTCCATATGTCGTTTAACAATTTTTTTGCTCTGTTGATGCGCGTTTTAACAGTATTAAGCGGTAGATTAAGCTCTTTTGATATCTCTTCATACGCAAACTCGTGGATATATCTTAGCTCTGCCACTTTTCGATATTTTATATCAAGTGATTTGATTGCTTTTATCAGTTCATCAAAGGTCTGATGTGTAATCAGACTCTCTTCCGGACTTTGAGCCAGATCTACCGCTCCGATATTTCCCTCCAGAGATTCGATGTTATTAAGAGGGGAGAGGTTGGTTCGCATTTTTCGATAATGGTCTAATGCCGTATTTTGTGCAATTGTGAACAGCCAGGTGGAGAATGCCCATTTAGGACTATATAAAGATAAATTTCTGAAGGCTTTATCAAAGGTTTCCTGACAGATATCCTCAACATCCTGAGTTTGGGTAATTATTCCCTGAATGAACGTACTTACGGAGTCCCGGTACTTCTCAACAAGCTTTGAACAGGCTGTTTGATCGTTTTCCAGAGCTTTCTTTACGAGCTCCTTATCCTCTTTGTAGTCTATATTTTTCTGTTCAGTCATTAAATTCAATGTGCCTCCAGCCAGTTTTTCCCATATTCACACTCAACAGTCAGAGGAACGGATAGTTTAATCACAGATTCCATCTCCTCCTTTACAGCTTTGCTCAATGTCTCGATTTCTCCTGGAACCACGTCAAAGACAAGTTCGTCATGTACCTGAAGCACCATCTTACTCTTCAATCCCTCTTCTTTTATTCTTTTACTCACTCTCAGCATCGCAACTTTTATGATGTCGGCCGCGCTCCCCTGCAGGGGTGCATTAACTGCATTTCTCTCCGCCAATCCTCTTACGACAGGATTCTTAGAGGAGATATCCGGCAGATACCTTTTTCTACCGTACAGTGTTTTTACAAATCCGTTCTTTTTAGCGAACTCTATCATTCCCGAAATATACTCCTTAACTTGAGGATAGCTGTTAAAGTAGTCCTCTATCAGTTTTTTGGATTCTGCCCTTGATATTTGAAGCCTCTGTGAAAGCCCAAAGGCAGAGATTCCGTAGATGATACCGAAGTTTGCAACTTTTGCCCTGTTTCTCTGCTCCTTTGTAAGCTTATCTTCCGGAATATTAAATATTTTTGAAGCGGTGGCGCCATGAATATCCTTTCCGGCCCTGAATGCCGCAATAAAGTCCTTGTCTTCACTCATATGCGCCATAAGTCTCAATTCAATCTGAGAATAATCCGAAGACATTATATAACCGTTAGGGTCGGAGGGTATGAAGGCTTTTCTTATCTCTCTCCCTCGTTCAGTTCTTATAGGAATATTCTGCAGATTTGGTTTTACGGAACTTAACCTACCGGTAGCTGTAAGCGCTTGATTATATGTTGTGTGTATTTTTCCTGTGGATGGTGATATAAGTGAAGGAAGAGGGTCTATGTAGGTTGATAGTAATTTTTTTATGTTTCTGAATTCCAGGATCTTAGAGATAATAGGATGGGTATCCGCAAGCTCTGTTAAGGTTTCTTCATCTGTAGAGTAATTTTTCCCGGATGTAGTTTTGGCTTTTGCTGCAAGGTTTAACTTTTCATATAGTATAACCCCAAGTTGCTTTGGCGAAGAGACATTGAGTGTGTTATCTCCGGCCATCTCACGGATAGAATCCTCTATTTCTGCGAGTTCCGCTGTGAGTGTCCGGCTATATTCATTAAGTTTTTTGGTATCTATCTTAACGCCCTCATACTCCATATCTGCCAAAACATAGATTAAAGGCATCTCAATTGAGTTGTACAGATCTAAAAGAGATGACTCCTTAAGTTCTGCCAAAAGCTTTTTATAGAGAGGTAAAAGAACCAGTGCCTCCTTTGTGTCTGAATCTCTGTTCTCCTGTTGCTTGCTTTCGAAAGCTTGAAACAGGTCTGCTTGTACCATCGGCCCCTCGTTGTTAAGATCCACATCCAGGTAAGAAGCTGCCAATATCTCAATCTTATGAGCCCTCTCCGGCATCAACAGGTAGTGCATAAGCTCAATATCGGCAAGATATCCTCTGACTTCGATACCTGAAATCCTCAAGTAATTGATCAAAGCCTTAAGATCGTAACCGCATTTTACAATTTTTTCATTTTCAAGAAGCTCTCGATAACTCTCAATCCCGGAGCAGATTGATACAAAGTTGTCTACACAAAAAAGAATTGATTTGCAGTTCACTCGAATAGCAATCTCCCCTCTCTCTTTAGCCTTTTTTACAAGCTCTTCGTCAGGAACGATCCGATATTTGAGAATAGGATTGATCTCCTTATCAGTTTTCAAGTCGCCGCCCTTTTGCTCACCACCCTTTTGTGTGGTTACGAATATCTCCTCAAGTTGGGGAATTGATCTTGTTAAGGAGCCGAATTCATACTGTGAGAAGAGCCTTCTCAATTCCTGGAAGTGAGGAGTCTCCAGCTTGAGTGATTCCTCATTCCATGGAACATCCACATTGGTATCGATAGTTATCAACTTCTTGCTTAAATCGATATGGTTTCCGGCTTCTATAAACGCCGCTTTTTGTTTTTCCGGCAACTCATCCAGAGATTGGAGAATTTTTTCCAGACTGCTGTATTTTTGAATCAACTTTTTGGAACCAACTTCACCAATTCCTCTAACACCGGGAACATTGTCCGATGCGTCACCCCATATGGTGAGGATATCAATTATTTGTGAAGGGTCGTAAATTCCATAAGCATTGCAAATCTCCTCCTTGCCAAGTACCTCCATGTCACTACCATTTTTGCCCGGTTTACACTGATATATATTCTCGGAAACCAACTGCCCGTAATCCTTGTCGGGAGTTACCATGTAGACCTTAAAACCCTCTTTTTCTGCCTTTTTGGCCATAGTTCCGATTACATCATCGGCTTCGAAACCTTCTTTCATCACTACCGGTATCGAGATTGCTTCTACAATCTCAATAAGAGGTTTCAAAGCATTTTTGATGAGTTCGGGTGTTGCACTTCTGTTTGCCTTGTAATATGAATACATCTCATGCCTGAACGTCTTTGCCGGGGGGTCAAACGCAACTGCCAGGTGAGTCGGACGCTCCTTGATAATGAGGTCTATAAGTGTCTTGGTAAATCCGAATAGAATAGAAGTGTCTACTCCTTTGGAGTTTATCATAGGTCTTCTAAGAAATGCGTAGTACATGCGAAAGACGAGAGCATGCCCATCTATCAAAAACAGTTTTTTCATTAAGGCATACGGAATTATTGATTATCCTCGGCAACCCACTCCACAAACGAGGTAGGGGTCTCAAATAATTTTACACTTTGTAATTTAAGTTCACCAGGAAGATTTTCTTGCAACAATCCGGCAAAATATATTGTCAGATTTTCACAGGTAGGTTGGAAATCTACAACTAATACATTCTGATAGGCATCCTTTATCTCTTTTACAAGCTTTGCATCTCTCCTAAGTATAAGAGCATGGTCAAAAGGATCTATAATTAGTTCATTTACAATTTTTTTAATTTCGGTGAAGTCCAAAACCATACCAGACTTGGGGTGATTTAGTTCGCTGAGAGGTACCCCTTTTAGGGTAACATACAATTTGTATGAATGTCCGTGAATATGTCGGCATTTTCCATCATAATCCTTTAGGGCGTGTGCCCCTTCGAAACTAAACTCCTTGGTAATACGTATTATTGACATTCTTTTTTTACAAAAATAGGAATATTTTTAGAATTCTCCATTGGAAATAGTTATCAATCTTAATATAATGAGGGCAGATAATATAATAATAAGAAGAAATAATAACATAATAGATTAAAATTCGAATTAATATTTGATTTTATGTTACAATTCAGTATTTTTGCGCAAAATAAATATTGACATGGCAGTAAACATTCAAAACATTCTATCTTCCAACGCAAAAAATATGAGAAGATCTGCGATCAGAGATCTTTTAAACATTGCAAACAGACCGGAGATAATTTCATTTGCAGGCGGATTCCCAAATCCGGCAACTTTCCCGATAGAAGATCTCAAATCTATAATGCAAGAGGTTCTTGAAACGGAGGGCGCATCTGCTCTTCAATACGGACCTACGGAGGGTAATAATAAGCTTAGAGAGTTACTCGCCCAAAGGTATATATCTCAAGGTCTTAAAATAACCAAAGATAATATTTTGATTACCACTTCATCTCAACAGGCTATAGACCTTACAACCAAAATTTTCATAGATCCGGGCGATACTATTGTCTGTGGATTGCCATCTTACCTTGGGGCACTTCAATCATTCTGGTCATATCAGGCACAACCTGTTGGTATTAAAAATGATGAGGAGCTGGAAGCTGTTGTAATAGATTTGATCGCAAAAGGAAAGAAGCCTAAGTTTGTTTACACTATCCCGGATTTTCAAAACCCGTCGGGAGTTACTATGAACTTGGAGCAGAGAAAATATGTGCTTTCTGTAGCCAAAAAGTATGACCTTCTGGTTCTTGAGGATAGCCCTTACAGAGAGTTGAGATTCGATGGCGAGCAGCAGCCGCTTATGTATTCAATGGACGATGAAAGAGTAATTTTATTTGGCACATTCTCAAAAACACTCCTGCCGGGCTTCCGGATTGGTTGGGTCATTGCACCTGTCCATATCATTGAAAAGCTTATTGTTGCAAAACAGTCGACCGATTTGTGCACTCCTGTTTTTGATCAGGCGGTAGCAGCAAAATACATGGAAAAGGGTCTTTTTGAAAAAAACCTTAAAAAAACAATCGAATTGTACAGAGGAAAAAGAGACCATATGTTGGCATGCTTCGAAAAATATATGCCTGCAGGTGTAAAATGGACAAGACCGGAAGGAGGTCTTTTCCTGTTTGTTACTCTACCGGAAGGAAATAATGCAACAGAACTGTTCAACGTAGCAATTAAAGAGAATGTTGCCTTTGTTATTGGTGAGGCTTTCCACTGCGATGGTTCAGGTAAGAATACTATGAGAATTAACTTCTCCTTTATGAATGAGGAGAGGACGGAGGAGGGGGTAAAAAGGCTGGCAAAAGCTATCGAAAAGATGCTAATTGTAGGTAAATAACTTTGGGTCAAACTTGAGCGAGGAGTCTTTGAACATTTGTTCAAAGGCTCCTTTTTCTATAAGGGATTGTGGTTCTCCGCAGAAAAATTGATTATGCCCCATTATCCATATTTTATCACAGATTTTTAATGCGTGCTGGAGATCATGAGTGGAGAATACGATTGTTTTGTTCTCCTGTTCTGCAATCTCTTTGAGAAGCCTTGTAATGGTAATTTTATTTGCAATATCCAAAAAAGCGGTAGGCTCGTCAAGCAATATAATTTTGCTGTCTTGTACAAGACTTCTGGCTATTGCAGCTCTTTGAAACTCTCCGTCACTCAACTGACTGGAATCTCTCTCTGCAAAACCTTCCAAACTCACCCTTTTTAGGGTAGAATAGATAAATTCATAATCTCTTTCGGAAATTTTCCCAAGCCAGTTAGTTCTATTGTAACAACTTGTTGCTACCATATCAAAAAGAGAGAAATTTTTTGCCCGTGGGCTCTGGGAGGGGACAAATGAGAGTTGTCCTGCAAGTCTGCTGGGGGGGTAACTCCTTAGTTCTCTGTTCAATACCCTAATTGCACCACTGCGATACTTCTGTATACCGGCAATGCTTTTGAGAAGAGTACTTTTACCGATTCCATTCGGGCCCACAAGTGCAATAATCTCATTTTTATTTGCTGAGGCATTTATTTCCCGATATATTACCTTGTTATAACCTAAACACAGGTTTTCTAATATAAGTACACTATCCATCTTAAACAAACCTGTTTTTTAAAATTATTACCAAAATGATAGGTACTCCGATGAGTGCACTGACTGTATTTATCGGGATAATTCCGGATTGACCGGGAAGTTGCGCGACAGTATCTGCAAACACCATAATAACAGCTCCTAAAAGCGCTGTAGCAGGAATAAGTATCTTATGGTCTGCATTTCTGAAAAAAAGTCTTGCTATATGAGGCACGGCAATACCGATAAAGCCGATAGGGCCGCAAAATGCTGTGACACTCCCTGCGAGGAGAGTTGTTGCAACCAAAATTCTTCGTCTTGTATTTTCCAAATTTACACCCAGACTTTTTGCATAGGCTTCACCCATCAGAAGTGTATTGAGATCTTTTATGTTGTATACTGATAGTCCAAAACCAATGAGTATGAGTACAAACATAATCCAGATCTGCCCGGGATTCAGTCCGGAAAAACTGCCCATAGTCCATAAAACATACATTTTGAGTGCAGATGAAGATGAAAAATACTGAAATAGGGAGATCAAAGCACTTACTGCACTCCCTAGCATCAGCCCGAAAATGAGCAGAGAAATGTTATCTTTAAGACGATATGAGACAAGCATTATCAAAAGAGTTATTGCAAAAGCACCTATCCAGGCAGATGTGGCAATTCCGAGATTGACAAAGAGAGAGGAGGGAAGATTTATTCCAAAAGCAGAAAATCCCATTACAAAAAATGCAACTCCAAGCCCTGCTCCTGAACTGATGCCCAGAATGTATGGGTCTGCCAAAGGGTTTTTAAAAAGAGTCTGCATCTGGAGACCACAAATGGAGAGGGCAACTCCGGCCATTATTGCAGTAATAAGTTTAGGAATTCTGAATGAAAAAATGATATCGGAGACATAATCCGGGGCGTTAGAACCGAAAAGTGCAGAAGCGATATCCTTTATGGGGATAATGACCGAACCCAGTATCAGATTCAGCACTATAAGTACCAAAAGTAATAAGGTGATTATTGCGTACTCACGATAATAAGATCTCTTTAGCTTCACAATTACATTACAAAAATCCAGCCTCTAAGATAGTGCAAAAAAGATAAAGCATTTTATTTTATTTTCGTACTTTTACCGCATCGTTCAAATCACTAAAAAGTTACAGATATGAGAAAGAAAATAGTAGCAGGAAACTGGAAGATGAACACATTACTTCCAGATGGAGAGTTATTGGTTAAACAGTTAGAGTTCCTTACAAAAGAACTTGAAACAGAAGTAAAAATGATTGTATGCCCCCCATTCACACATTTGGCTACAATCGGCAAATTAATCAAAGAGAAAGACATCAATATATCATTGGGTGCCCAAAACTGTGCCGATCATGAATCAGGAGCATATACAGGCGAAGTATCTGCAAAGATGCTGAGCAATCTCGGTTGTAAGTATGTGATACTTGGCCACTCGGAGAGAAGAGAATACTATGGGGAAACCAGCGAAAAACTGTATAAAAAGATAAATTTGGTTTTAAAAGAGGGTATGACCCCAATTTTCTGTGTTGGTGAAAGGTTGGAAGAGAGAGAGTCCAACAGACACTTTGAGGTTGTCTCCGAGCAGATAAAGGATGTTCTTTACAAACTCAGGGGAATAGAACTGGATAGGGTTATTGTTGCATACGAGCCAGTTTGGGCTATAGGCACCGGAAAAACCGCAACATCAGATCAGGCAGAGGAGATGCACGCGTACATAAGAAGAGTAATAGCAAGCGAATTTGGCGAATATGCAGACAGTATTCCGATTTTGTACGGAGGTAGCTGCAAACCTTCAAACGCTGCCGAACTTTTCTCGAAAGAGAATGTAGACGGAGGGCTGATTGGTGGTGCTTCTCTTGTTGCTCAAGACTTCATTGGAATAGTTAAGGCCTTTTAATGAATTATATAGAAGTTTGGATAGAGATAAATCCTTTCTCGGAAGATTACGCAGAACAGGTTATTGCCCAAATAGAGGAGCTCCCCTTCGAGAGCTTCTCTATTGAGGATCCCTGTCTTAAGGCTTACATACCAGAGGAGACCTTCTCATCAAGTGATTTGAAAACTCTGCTATCTGCATTTACAAGCAACACGGAATTTTCCATTACTACCCAAACTCATTTTATAAAGGAGGAGAATTGGAACGCTCTTTGGGAGTCCAATTTTTCTCCGATTATCGTTGAAAAGCTTTGCACCGTTAAGGCCGTTTTCCATAAGGGATTACCCCGTACAAAATACAATATTACAATCGATCCCAAAATGGCTTTTGGAACCGGACATCATCAGACAACTTATTTGATGATGGAGGCTCTTCTTGAGGAAAACATAAAAGGACTTAGGGTGTTGGATGTAGGCTGCGGAACCGGTATATTGTCCATTCTTTCGGCAAAAATGGGTGCGGATTCCCCTGTACATGCCATTGATATTGACTATTTAGCCGTGAACTCTGCAAAAGAGAACTGCTATAAGAACAGGATTGCCAAAAAGGTCTCTTGCCTGTTGGGAGATGCCTCTGTAATTCAGGCAGCAAGGTACGATCTTGTATTAGCCAATATCAACAGAAATATTATTGTTTCGGATATTGAAACCTACAGCAGAGCTCTTTCTTCTGTGGGACGTCTTTTTTTAAGTGGTTTCTATTCAGAAGATATCCCCCTTATATTGGAAGAGGGTAAAAAGTTCGGTTTAGAGTTTATCTCAAAAAAAAGCCGTGATAACTGGGCTGTTTTAAAGCTTAAAAAATGTATTTAAAGTGTTGCAAGGTTATTGCACTTTTAAATTTTTGTTTTATCTTTGCGATCCTCAAAGCGGGCATGGCGTAATTGGTAGCCGCGCCAGACTTAGGATCTGGAGCCGAGAGGCGTGGGGGTTCGAGTCCCTTTGCCCGCACTAAAAGAAGCAGATAACCTTTGGGATATCTGCTTCTTGGTTATTAAATTGCACTATACAAAATAAAAATATTTATGAAAGTTACACAGAAGAACATCGATGATTTAACGCTCATTCTAACATTAAATATTGAGCAATCTGATTATGCGGAAAAACAGAAAAAGACTCTGAACGATTATCGCCGTAAAGCTGAAATAAAAGGCTTTCGTAAGGGTATGGCTCCCATGAGTTTTATTGAAAAGATGCATGGCAGATCTGCATTACTGGATGCTGTTAATGCTCTTGTTTCAGATGGTCTTAATAACTACATAACAGATAATAAGCTCAATGTAATTGGTGAACCGTTACCTAACGAAACGGAGCAAAAGCCTATAGATTGGGACAATGCAACAGAGTTCGAATTCGTTTTTGATCTTGCGATAGTTCCAAAGGTAGATATCAAGCTTAGTGCCCAGGACAAGATTCCATACTACGAAGTTGCAATTTCAGACGAGGAGAAGAACAAATACAAGAGTAATCTGTTGAAGCAATACGGACAACTCGGAGTTGCCGATTCTGTGGAAGAAGATGATTTTCTGATTGCAGACCTGATCCAGGGAGAAACCAAGGTAGAGGGGACGTATATTTCTCTCAGATCTATAGAAGATGATAAGATTAAGAAGGAGTTTACAGGCAAAAAGGCCGGGGATGAATTTGCAATTGATATAAACGCAGCTTTTGCAAATGAGTCTGACAGAGCAGCGTTGCTTAAGATTAAAAAAGAAGATCTTGCATCTATAGATCCTAATTACACTGTTGTTATCAAGGAGGTAAAAAGATTTGCAGATGCTGAGCAGAATCAGGAATTGTTTGACAAGATATGTGGAGCAGGTGTTGTGAATTCTGTCGAAGAATTTGATGCCAAACTAGTAGAAAAGATGAAGAGTGAATTTGCACAAGAGAGTGATTACCGTTTTATGCTGGATGCAAGAACCGCTCTTATTGAAAAGGCGGCAATTGAGGTTCCCGAGCAATTTTTAAAGAGATGGTTGTTCACTGCAAATGATGGAAAATTTACCATGGAGGAGATCGAGAAAGATTTTGCTCTGTTCCTGCAGGACTTCCGTTGGCAAATGATCCGTCAGTTTATAATAAAAGAACAAAATATACAGATTACCAAAGAGAACCTGTTAGATCATGCAAAGAAACTTGCAAACTACCAGTTTGCAATGTATGGATTGCAAAATGCTTCTGAAGAGCAGATTGTAAAATATGCTGAATCGCTTTTAGCAAACGAGAAGGAGAGTCGCCGAATATACGAAAAAGTAGAGGACGAACTTGTAATCGATTATGTAAAGAGTGTCGTCAGCTTAGATAAGAGAGAGATTTCTTTAGATGAATTACAAAAATTGACAAACTAATTTATATTAATATTATGGCTACTGAATTTGAAAAATATGCAAGAATGCACAAAGGCATCAGCAGCCTTTCGCTCCATAGATTTGAGTCTGTCTCAAATGCATATATAAATCCCACAATCATTGAGGAGAGACAGTTAAATATCGCTGCTATGGATGTGTTCTCTCGTTTGATGATGGATAGGATAATATTCCTTGGAGTTCCAATCAACGATGATGTCGCAAATATTATTCAGGCGCAACTGCTTTACCTGGATTCAATTGAATCCAAGGCCGATATTCAGCTTTACATCAACTCTGCCGGAGGGTCTGTTTATGCCGGATTGGGAATATACGATACCATGCAGTTAGTAACCTCAGAAGTTGCTACAATCTGTACAGGAATGGCAGCCTCGATGGCTGCAATTCTATTGACTGCCGGAGCTGATGGAAAAAGATCTGCGTTGCCTCACTCCAGGGTAATGATACACCAACCAATGGGTGGAGTAGAGGGTCAGGCAACCGATATTGAGATTACTGCAAGAGAGATAGTGAAGCTTAAAAAGGAGCTTTATGAGATTATTGCATTACATTCCGGAAAACCTTTGGAACAGATAGAAAAAGATGCAGACAGAGATTACTGGATGACCTCAAAAGAGGCTAAGGAATATGGAATGATAGATGAAATTCTTACAAAAGCAAACAGAA